>Ga0302326_10000544_pt1 | contig 104589 bp, 94 predicted proteins | sample Palsa_T0_3_FD_202264 | JGI IMG/M metagenome (GOLD analysis project Ga0302326, IMG submission 202264) | Peat permafrost microbial communities from Stordalen Mire near Abisko, Sweden - Palsa_T0_3 | ecosystem: Environmental > Terrestrial > Soil > Palsa > Peat permafrost | place: Sweden: Abisko... | reverse complement strand
TCGCGGATCGCAAACCGCAATCCCTTGTCCATGGCAACCGGCGTAATCAACTCCACCACCAAACCCACGTTGTCGCCCGGCATCACCATCTCGGTGCCTTCCGGCAGCTCCGTCACGCCCGTCACGTCCGTGGTCCGGAAATAAAACTGCGGCCGATAGCCCTTGAAGAACGGCGTGTGCCGCCCGCCCTCTTCTTTGCTCAGCACGTAGATCTCGCCCTTGAACCGCTTGTGCGGCTTGATCGACCCCGGCTTCGCAATCACCTGCCCGCGCTCCACGTCGTCCTTTTCAATACCGCGCAGCAACAACCCCACGTTGTCGCCCGCGCGCCCTTCGTCCAGCAGCTTCTTGAACATTTCCACGCCCGTCACCACCGTCTTGCGCGTGTCCTTGAAGCCCACGATCTCCATTTCCTCGCCGACTTTGCAGATTCCCTTCTCGATGCGCCCCGTCACCACCGTGCCGCGGCCCTGGATCGAGAAAATGTCTTCAATCGGCATCAGGAACGGTCTGTCGATGTCCCGAGCCGGTAGTGGAATGTAGCTGTCCACCTTCGACATCAGCTCGTCCACCGACTTTTCCCACTTCTCTTCACCGTTCAACGCTCCCAGCGCGCTCACCCGCACCACCGGCAGATCGTCGCCCGGAAATTGATACTTGCTCAACAGCTCGCGAACTTCCAGTTCCACCAGTTCCAGCAGCTCCGGATCGTCCACCATGTCCACTTTATTCAGGGCCACAACCACCGAAGGAACGCCCACCTGCCGAGCCAGCAGGATATGCTCGCGCGTCTGCGGCATCGGGCCGTCGGTAGCCGCCACCACCAGGATCGCGCCATCCATCTGCGCGGCGCCGGTGATCATGTTCTTGATGTAATCCGCATGGCCCGGACAATCCACGTGCGCGTAGTGCCGGTTGGCCGTCTCATACTCCACGTGCGCCACCGCGATCGTGATTCCGCGCGCCTTCTCTTCCGGCGCGTTGTCGATGGAATCGAACGAGCGGAACTTATTTTTCGGGTTGTGCTTGGCCAATACCTTGGTGATGGCCGCCGTCAACGTGGTCTTGCCGTGATCGATGTGTCCGATCGTCCCGATGTTTACGTGCGGCTTGCTGCGGTCAAATTTTTCCTTCGCCATTTCAGAACCTTCTCGTCGTATTCGCTACAAAAAGTGGAGCCGTTGACCGGGATTGAACCGGTGACCTCGTCCTTACCAAGGACGCGCTCTACCAGCTGAGCTACAACGGCCAAAACTATCTGGTGGACAGGGGAGGATTCGAACCTCCGTAGCTCGCAAGGAGCGGCAGATTTACAGTCTGCTGCCATTAACCGCTCGGCCACCTGTCCAAACAATCTACACCATTGAGAAACCAAAAGAACCAATGATCAATGTCGTGAGGTCTTGAGCCCGTTGTGCCAATCTTGTGCCAATCGACTTCGGACACCCCAGCACCGACTCAACAGTGTGAGACGATTCCAAGTATATCGCGATCCTGCCGCCCGATGCCACAGCGGGAAAAGCCCGGGTGGACTACCTTGGTTTGACGTGTGTGCCTAGGCGGTGGTCAGGCTGAAACTTCCTGCTCAGCCGAGTTGGCGCGGGGACGGCCTCGCCATTCATCCGAAGGCCATCGATGTGAAACTCAATAGCTTCCTTTATCAAGTGGCGCGTCTCTTCCAGCGTTGAAGCGGCAGCGACGCAGCCTGGGAGATCGGGAACATGTGCGCTAAAGCCGCTCTCCGTAGGCTCGATAAAAACGGTGTACGTATTCATTTCAATCCCGCTTGCTTCACGATAGACGCGGAAGTTTCGGGGCCAAGTCCCCCGCAGCTGACCGGCGATCGTCACGGTGCCGGGTTTCGTTGGGTGGCTATGCTGGCGTCATTTGTCGTTCCAAATGGTGGGTCGTTATAGTGAGGCTGTGCCACTCCGCCGACAGCCAGCTTCGAGCTAGCGTCGGGCGAGATTGCCGGGATAGTTTCCGACGTGCCTTCGGGAGAACTCGTTGAACTTAAAGGGTCAGAAGAGAGGCTATCGATGAATTTCGTCAAGATACCTTGCCAGCGGCTCTTAACTTCTGCCTCGGTGAAAGCTTCGCGCGCGTGTCTCGCCTCATCACTGAACCAATCCTCTGTCCATTCCCGTAGGTCATTTTTATAGCCGCTTCTGCCGCCCCATCGTCCCTGGCATCGAGCCCAATAATCCATATCTGCGCTTAGCTGCGCTGTGAAAGCGCTCTCCCCCAAGGCCTGCACCCACTCGTAAAAGCCTGCTACTGATTTCTCGAATTCGGCCAAACTGATTCTCAAAAAGTCGTGAGCGGGCTCAAACTCCTCATCTCGTAAAGCGGCCCTGACTAGAATCCTCAACTCCTCGATCGGCCGAAAGGTACGTGCAACAGCCGCGCTTCGCGCACCGAATCCAAGCGCGTGCCAATAATTGAAGTTATGCCAATTGCCTCTGCGATTCACCGAGGCTCGCAAGCTTGATGCATATCGCACCCCGGCCATCTCTTTCAACAGCGTATGATTCGCTTGCTCGTTTGGACTCGGCAACTCGAAATGCTCATCAGCCCAGTTACGTAGTGCCCGGGTCGCCGATTGGAACACAGCACGGACTTCTTCTGTTCTTTGATTCGCTAAAAGCCTATCAATTGCTGCAACCAAGAAGTCAATCTGCCTTTCTTGTGCGCCGCGGATTTCCCGAATCCTATTTACGATGAAGGTCTGCAACTGGTCACGATCCTCATCGACCTGCACGTTCAGAAATCGAACGGGCAAGTCTTGGCAACCGTGATGCAACATAGTGGTTCTTACATGTTCGAGTTTTATCTCGCGCCCTTCCTGTGCGCTAGAAACCCACTCACCGGTGCTGCTATCCCGCAGAGTTAGATCTTCGCGTTCGCGAGCGAGTACCAGCAATAGACTCTTGCTGAGTAATGCCTTCTTCAACCCGCTCTCGACCGCTCGCTCAATCAATGACAGAGTTGCTCCCGTGGGCGCATCACCAAACTTTGAACACAGCACAATGACGGACCTAGGATCGTCGAGATACGCTTGGAGATCGCGGCGCGGAACAGACGGCTCATCGATGCCGCGGGTGTCAATAAGTCGAATATCCAATTCCGGAACCCCCAGAATGCGAGTTGGCACCGTAATTTCAACACGTCGAGGGAGGGAGAACTCTGGATGCCTCCCGTAATTGATTTCAGACGCTGTCTTTGATACCCAATCCAAACCCGCCCGAGACGAATCGCGAGGCAGCATGACCGAGGTTTTGTTACGTCGCGGAAGTTCCATTCGGGCGAGTACCTGTACGAGGAAGTCCTCCTTATTCGGGAAGGCGCGGGCGAGGTCCTGCGCCAAGTCTTGAGCGGGCGCAGGGCCAGCAGCACTCTTGGAGCGCTTTATCGTCAGCCCACTCATGTTGCGAATAGCGCGTTCGACTTCCGCGCCGATCCCGTACCCATCTTGAACTTTCTCTTCCTTTTTTTTCTTTATCGTTCTCAATACGTCATTGCAGAACTCGCTGGCGAACTGTTGCACCTCTTCTATCAAGTAGGGCTCGACTGCAATTGAGTATTCATTTCCGTTTCTTACCTGCACCTCCGATACGGTGACGCGTCCACCTCCTGTCTGGAGCGCCATCTGGTCGTTCAAGTTTCCGTCGCCTTCCGGTCGACGTAACCCACCCATTGTGCAGATTACGGTGGTTTTGCCAACGTCAGGTGGCCCCATCAAAACGACGGGGTGTTCAGTGGAGCGAAGCTGAGTTACTAATGCCTCCAGCGATTCTCGAATCGTCTTGATCTGTCGTAAGAACGCGTTCTTTAGGTCTGAGCGTTCCTCCAAAGTACCCAGTCGGGTGAGCGCCATTTCGGCGCTCCAAAGGTATTCGCGGCTGATATGGTCAAAAGCAGGCCCTTCGGTCGCTCCCCATTCTTGGAGAAGGTAACGCGCAAAGGCCTTAGCGTCCTCCGTACCGATTTTGCTGGCGATCTCGACCGCCAGGTCTCGTGTCAGTTCCGTTTCTCCAGACTCGATTCTCGAAAGTCGGCTAGGTGCGATGCTAAATTGTAAAGCTATTAAATGAATACGTTGCGATCTTATTGAAGATCAACTAAAGATCAACCTGCACGGCATCCTCTTGCGAAGCGCAGTACAAACTTCTCAAGAAAGTAAATTACTGTATCTTAAGATACTTATCTTGTTTTACTTGGAGACGGGTGTTGCCCTAGTCGACCGCACGGTCATCCCAATCGCTAAGCTCACGCGGCAAGAATCCGAATCGCTCCATCCGGCAGGCGTGCTTAAGCCACCCGGTCGTAGTCGGCGTGACTACCAATCCAGTACCAAACAACGCGATTTCCATCGACAGCCGCGCCAAGCCATGGTATCCGAGGCCGATTCGTGCCGAATAGATGTTGTCGTCGCCTTCGAGTTTCTTGAATTGCAGGCCGGGATGCCGTGGATTGCTCTGGAAAACCCGATAGGAGCGCTTGGCGTCCCGTTGAACATCTAAAGGTAGATCGGAGAACAAGCGCCAAAATTTCCGCGTGACCTGCGAATGCACTTAGAGCAGGTCGCCCAGTGGCCGCGTCTCGCCACGCTCGTCTTCCTTAAGGGCTTCTCGCGCCATTCTGCGGATCACGTCGCGCTTTTCCGCAAACCGCTTTTTCCAGGCTTCTTCGTCGGCCAGCGAAGCCAAAATTTGAGACGCAATCGCATCCTGCTCATCCGGAGGCAAAGCTACAATCTTTTCCAACGCTTTCTCCAGGAGCGACGACATACCTAATGTTAACTCCATATTGGGACCTCGCGGATTAAGCTACAAGGCGGATAGGGTGGGCTGGAAAGGACTTGGCTGCGAAAGTCTTGTTTAACAGGGCATTATGCGTCTCCACCTGCTGGTAGTCCCCCTTGACGCCGACGATTTCATAATAGGCCGTGGCGTTTAGGCGCACCCATGCAGGCATGGCAAACATGAAATCCAGGAACATTGACTTGATTATCGCGATGACTTTACCCGCTGCGCTGGTGATGCCACCCCGGCCTGCCGCAGAGGAACCGCAGAACAGGAACCCACCCCAACTACATCGTCAGAGGCCTCGTTACGCTGGGCGGAACCTTCGGTGCCGCCCTGGGGCATTAACAGCGAAGTGGGTAGTCGGCACGTCGGATGATGCGAGTGGGAGCTCGCGCGCGTTCATCCGAGATGGTGGCGTTATGATGGACCTTAACGCCCTCATTCCTGCCAGCTCCTCCTTATTTCTGCTTGACGCCTACGCCATCAATGCTCAAGGTGAAATTGTGGGCGACGCCTTGGAGAAAGGCAGCGGCCAAATTCATGCTTATTTGGCAATCCCGTGTGACGCGGCCTGTAATTGGCTCTTTGGGAGCAGCGTCGTGGAGTTCGATGCCAGCAAGAGCCCGACTTTCTAACTCCCTGAAAATGTTCGCAAACTGCTTGAGCAGCGCTTGACGAGGTCGCCTCCTGATGGCGGCCTTGGGCTCTCGGCCCCCAGAGATAGCCGCTTGGTAAGAAGAGGACAAAGCCGAGATCGGGGAAATGACCCCCGAGATTTAGCACAAGACACAGAGAACTACTTGAAGAATAAGGCGCCTATTGTTCTGCGGGGTTCCCTACACAGGAATCTCAACTTCTTCGGCGACTATAGTCGGCTTAGGAATCGCATATCCAAACTCACGCATGCATTCCAGATGTCCTTCGATGGCCTCTTTCATCAAGAGTCTCGTTTCCTCGAGCGTCGCCGCCGCACCGATGCACCCCGGCAGATCGGGTACATGGGCGCTGTACCCGGTGGCGGTTGGCGCATACAGGACGGCGTATTTCATTTCTTCAACACCGCTGGTTTCAGTATAGCCGCCTGTGTACCAGGATCGAGCCCTTCGGAGGGGTGACCCGCAATCGTGACGATCCCGTGTTTGGAGGGGTGGCGATAGTGCTTATGACTTCCGCGAGTCCGCACGATCCGCCAGCATCTCTGACCTTCATCGCTAACTATTTTGTGTCGATTGCCCACCCGAATGGGGCTTATAGGGCCGAATGTGCTTGGGCCTAGCTAGGATTACGGACGGACGACCGGCAATCGTTGCCGTTTCCCAGCGGCGACTTTATCGCGATCTGGCGCCCTCGGCCAACGGCGGCGCCGGGCACCGATCCTGGAAGCGCAGGATCGCTAAAGTTTGCGCTAAAGCCGCTGCTGTGTATACAATAGCTCACTGTGTCTAGCAAGAAAGTAAGCTTCTTGGGCATTTTGCTCGCAGCGTGCCCGGCGGCCTTTTCCCAGGTCCCGATTTACACCGGCCAGTACAATGTCAGCCGTACCAGTGCGAACCTTTCCGAGACCATCCTTACGCCGTCGAATGTAAGCTCGACTACATTTGGATTGCTTTTCTCACGGTCCGTGGATGCGCAAATCTGGGCGCAACCGTTGTATGTTCCCTCCATCACCATCAACGGAAAAACCCAGAATGTAGTTTACGTCGCCACTATGAACAATAGCGTTTACGCGTTCGACGCCGACAATCCGGCGGCGTCCGCGCCGCTTTGGTCCGTTAATCTGGGGCCGGCGTTTCCCTTCTCGCTCGCGCAGTTGTTCCCGATGCTTGGTATTCTGAGCACGCCCGTAATCGACCCTTCCACCGGCACCATGTACGTGGTCGCGGCAACATATACGAACTCGGTTCTGAACTACATGTTGCACGCGCTGGACGTCACCAGCGGCGCCGAGAAGTTCCATGGACCGGTAAAGATTCAGGCGAGTATTTCAGGCACCGCACCCGACGCGGTAAAAGGGGTTGTAACGTTCAATCCCGTCGTTGAATTACAGCGCCCGGCGTTACTTCTGGCGTCGGGCGCGGTTTTTATCGGATTCGGTTCGGTTCAGGAAGGGCCGGGAACGCCCACCTATCACGGCTGGCTGCTGGGCTATAACGCCGCCACCCTGGCCCTCTCTTTTGCCTTTAACACTTCGCCGAACGGAAATGGCGGCGGAATCTGGATGTCGGGAATCGGGCCGTCGGCGGACTCGAACGGTATTTATTTCGCAATCGGCAACGGCGACGTCGGAAATGGCAATAGCGGCGACTCGGTGATTCGGACGGGCGCTACGGACGGGTATTTCACGCCTTCCGACTTTTACGTCTTGAACTATTACGATTGGGACTTAGGCGCGGGTGCGCCGGTGCTGATTCCCGGGACGAACCTGCTGGCCATCGGCGGAAAAACGGGCGCATTGTATTTATTGAACCGGACCAACCCCGGGCAATACCAGGCGGGGGATGCGGGCGCCGTGCAGGCGTTTCAGGAATCGCCGGTGTGTTCCGCTGAGGCTTACGACGCCTGCTACGAGATTCACCATCTCACCCTGTGGCCGCGCGCGCAAGGCACGTCCTACCTGTACCTCTGGGCATGGCAGGATTCATTGAAGGCTTACGCATTTTCGAAAGGCCTTTTGAACACCACGCCCGCCTCGCTGAACGCGATGCCGATGGGATACCCGGGGGGCATTCTGGCGCTTTCGGCCAACGGTAGCACCAACGGAATTGTATGGGCTGTGACATCGCCCCCCAGCTATACCGGTGCTGGCGCCTACCCCGCCGGCATCTTGCACGCGTTCGACGCCACGAATGTCGCGACCGAATTGTGGAACAGCACTATGAACAGTTCAGACGCCCTAGGCTCGTTCACGAAGTTCGCGGTTCCGGTGGTGACGAATGGCAAGGTCTACGTCGCAACCACCGCGAATGCGCTTCGCGTGTACGGGCTGCACTGAGGACGCCGGCTTGGAGCGGCGTTGGCGCGACAGTCCGGCGCCCTGTAGGTCAATGGCACGCTTGGAGTTGCCGCCGCCGCATCACGCACCAGCATGGATCCGGGAACAGAGCCGCGAGGCGGTCCGCTGGTCGCACTCGGAAATCCGTTGACGTGAACACTGGGCGAACTGCGTGGGGTCGGGTTCGGCCTTGTTTGCCACGGCCCGCGTCGGCGCTTGTACGTCGCCTCCCGGCGATCTGCCCTCTGGTGCGTCGGTTGTGGCCAGGACTGCGGATCGCGCGCGGGGGCGGCTGGTCAAAAACGACTCCGTCCCCGGTGAATTCGCGCCTCCCCGCCTTCCGTCCACCTGTGTTATCGTCATACCGCTGGGACTTCCACCATGACACGATCCATCACTCTCACCCTCAATGGGACCAAGCGCACCGACACCGTCGAGCCGCGCCTGCTGCTGATTCACTACCTGCGCGAGGTGGCCGGTTTGACGGGCCCGCACATCGGATGCGAGACATCGCTGTGCGGCGCTTGCACCGTTCACGTCGACGGCCAAGCCGTCAAGAGTTGCACCATGTTCGCCGTCCAGGCCGACGGCAGCCATGTGCTTACCATCGAAGGACTGGATGCCGCCGGCCAGCTTGACCCCATGCAGGAAGCGTTTTGGAACGAGCACGGTCTGCAGTGCGGATTCTGCACGCCCGGGATGATTATGACTGCCAAGCAGATCGTCGAGCGCAATCCCAGCCCCAGCGACGAAGAGATCCGGGAAGGTCTCCAGGGCAATCTTTGCCGCTGCACCGGCTATCAGCACATCGTGAACGCAGTCCGATCTCTGTCCGCCAAGGCATAATATGGCAACCACCACAACGAAAACCGGACTTCTGGTCGGCCAGCGCATCCGCCGCCGTGAAGATCCCCGCCTGATCACGGGCACCGCCACTTACGTCGACGACATTCAGATGCCGGGAATGCAGCACGCCTGCATCGTGCGCAGCCCACACGGCGCGGCGAAGATCAAATCGATCAATGTGAAACCCGCGCTGGAATTTCCCGGCGTGGCCGCGGTCTTCACCGGAAAAGACACCGAGAAGGTAGGACCGGTACCATGCGGATCTTCCCTGCCCGGCCTGCGCGTTCCGCATCATCATATACTCGCGATGGATCGGGTCTATTTTGTAGGCCATCCGGTTGCAGTGGTGGTGGCATCCGATCGCTATATCGCGCGCGATGCCGCCGAGGCCCTGGAAGTGGATTACGAACCGCTTCCCGCGGTGTCCGATCCTGAGAAGGCGCTCGCGCCCGGCGCGCCCGCGGTGCATCCGGAATGGCCCGACAATACCGCCTTCAATTATCACCAGGACGGCGGCGACATCGAGAAAGCCTTCGCCGCAGCCGACGTGATCGTAAAACAGCGCATCACCAGCCAGCGGCTGATTCCAGCGGCCATGGAGACGCGCGGCGTGGTGGCGCAATGGCTGGCCGGCGATCGCGCGCTGACGCTGCACACCTCTACGCAGGTGCCCCACCTGGTTCGCACGTTGGTGGCGCAGATGCTCGGACTGGAAGAGAACCGGCTGCGCGTCATCACGCCCGAAGTGGGCGGCGGATTCGGCAGCAAGCTCAATGTCTACGCCGAAGAGGCGCTCATGGGCTTTGTGGCGATGAAAATCGGCAAGCCGGTGAAGTGGATCGAGAGCCGGCGCGAAAATTTCACCTGCACCATTCACGGCCGCGGCCATGTGGATTACTTCGAAGTGGCTGCCAAGCGCGACGGCACGCTGCTCGGCATCAAGCTGAAACTGATTCAGGACCTGGGCGCGTATCATCAATTGCTCACGCCCGCCATCCCGACGCTTTCGGTCCTGATGATGCCCGGTCTCTACAAGTGCCAGAACATTCGCGCCGATATTGTCGGCGTCTTCACCAACGCGGTGCCCACCGACGCCTACCGGGGAGCCGGCCGGCCGGAGGCCACGCACGGCATCGAGCGCATGATGGACGTGCTGGCGGCCGAACTGAAGATGGACCCGGTAGAAATCCGCCGCAAAAATTTCATCGCCAACGATGCGTTTCCCTTCCACACCGCTACCGGCCTTGTGTACGACAGCGGCAACTACGCGGCGCCGCTGGATAAGGCGCTCGAAACCGTCGGCTACAAGAAGCTGCGGCAGGAACAGAAGGAAGCTCGCGAGCAAGGACGGCTGATGGGCATCGGGCTGTCGACTTACGGCGAGATCTGCGCCATCGGCCCGTCGCCTGCCACGCCCGCGGGCGGCTGGGAAAGCGCCACGGTGAAGATCGAGCCTTCGGGCAAGGTCACGGTGATGACCGGTTGCTCGCCGCACGGCCAGGGCGAAGAAACCACCTTCGCGCAAATTGCCGGCGACGAACTGGGCGTCGGCATCGACGACGTGCTGGTGGTGCATGGCGACACCGCCATCGTCCAATACGGCATCGGAACGTTCGGCAGCCGGGGCACGGCCATCGGCGGCACGGCCATGTATTTCGCGATCCAGGAGTTGAAGGAAAAAATCAAGAAATACGGCGCATTGCTGTTAAATAGCGACGATGTAACGTTTGCCGACGGTGTCTGCACCGACAACCAGACCGGTAAGTCCGTGCCGCTGGCGCACATCGCGGCGGCTTCTTATCGCGCCATGAAGCTCCCGCCCAACACCGAGCCCGGCTTGGTGGCCACTTATTTTTGGGAACCGCCCAACTTCACGTTCCCCTTCGGCGCGCACATTGTGGTCACGGAAGTGGATCGCGACACCGGCGATATCGAGATCAAACGCTACGTGGCGGTGGACGATTGCGGCAATATCCTCAATCCGCTGATTGTGGAGGGGCAGGTTCACGGCGGCGTGGTCCAGGGTCTGGGCCAAGCCTTGTGGGAACAGGCCGTTTATGACGACAGCGGGCAACTGGTGACCGGCGAATTGATGGACTACGCGCTGCCCAAGGCCGGCAACATTCCCTGGATCGAGACCGGCCACACCATCACGCCGTCGCCGGTGAATCCGCTGGGCGTGAAAGGCGTCGGCGAAGCCGGAACCATTGGCTGCTCGCCCGCCATCGTGAATTCGGTAGTGGATGCGCTCAGCCCGCTGGGCGTGCGCCACATCGACATGCCGATGACGCCGGAGAAAATCTGGAATCTGATCCAGGCGGGAGGCCGCGCATGATCGCGCAGAATTTCGAATACTCCGCGCCTGCAAATTTGAGCGAAGCTCTCAAGCTGCTGGCCGATGGCGAAGCCAAAGCGCTGGCGGGAGGAATGAGCCTGATCCCGCTGATGAAGCTGCGCTTGGCGACCCCCGGGCAACTGGTCGACATCGGCCGCATCGCGGGCTTAAGCTACGTGCGTCAAGACGGCGACGCGATCCGCATCGGCGCCACCACCACGCACTACGAAGTGCAAAGCTCCGGCCTGCTGCGCGCCAGTTGCCCGTTGCTGGCCGAAACTGCCGATCATATCGGCGATATCCAGGTGCGCAACCGCGGCACCATCGGCGGAAGCGTCGCGCACGCCGATCCGGCAGCCGATTATCCGGCTGCGCTGCTGGCGCTGGAGGCGCGCGTCGTACTGGTGAGCGCCAAAGCCGAGCGCGAAATGCCGATTGCCGATTTTTTTGTCGATACGTTTACCACCGCGCTTGAACCCGGTGAATTGATCCGCGAGGTCGTCGTGCCGGTCGAGGATAAATCCGCCGGCACCAGCTACCGGAAAGTGGCGCAGCCCGCGTCCGGCTTCGCCATTGTAGGGATCGCGGCGCGCGTCCGGCAGTCCGGCGGCCCGTCCGGGAAAATGATCGCTTTTGCGCGCATCGGCGTTACCGGGCTGGCCGGCAAACCCTACCGGGCAATCAACGTCGAGCAGGCGCTGGAGGGTACGGCTGGATCGCCGGCCGACATCCAAAAGGCCGCTGCGCTGGTCGCCGACGGAATCGAAGCCAATTCCGATTTACACGCTTCCGACGCCTATCGCAAGCATCTTGCCAAGGTTTACACCATGCGCGCGCTGGCAGTGGCAAGTTCGAGGACTGCTTGAAGATTAGCGGTTCCTATACCGTTCCGGCCAATCGCGAACGAACCTACCAATTGCTGCAAGATCCAGCGGTGCTCGCCAAGTGCATGCCGGGAACGGACCACCTCGATAGGGTGGCCGAAGACGAATACGAGATGAAGATGAAGATGGCCATCGCCAGCATCGGCGGCCTGTTCATCGGCAAGATCCGCCTGGCGGACCAGAATCCGCCCGAGAGCTTTCGACTCCTGGTGGAAGGTACGGGAAAGATCGGATTTCTGAAGGGCGAAGGATTGCTGAACCTAATCGGACAGCCGCAATCGACCGAAGTAATGTATGAGGGCGACGTGCAGGTGGGTGGAACGATTGCGAGTGTCGGTCAGCGGCTTCTGGACACCACGTCCAAAATGATCATCAAGAAATTCTTTGAAAAATTGGCGGAAGCCGCAATAGAATAAGCACCCTTGGACAAAGTGGCGCGGTCTGTCTCTACTGCACCGCGCCAAAATCAGAGGAGGAGAAGGTAGATGATTCACGCTTCTCTGTGTGAGAAGACGCACAAACAGAGCACGTGGTTCCAAGGTTCAGGCCCAACACCCGGAACTGCTGATGAACAGGCGCAAAACGGAGTGCGGCGCGAGCCGGTTCCTAACCCGCGCGGCGGTGCGCGCCGCGCCCTTTGCGCTTCTTTCGATGAACACGCGCAAAACGGAGTGCGGCGCGAGCCAGTTCCTAACCGGCTTGGCGGTGCGCGCCGCACCCTTTGCGCTTCTTTCGATGAACACGCGCAAAACGGAGTGCGGCGCGAGCCAGTTCCTAACCCGCTTGGCGGTGCGCGCCGCGCCCTTTGCGCTTCTTTCGATGAACACGCGCAAAACGGAGTGCGGCGCGAGCCGGTTCCTAACCCGCTTGGCGGTGCGCGCCGCGCCCTTTGCGCTTCCAACACCCGCGCGCCAGGTCCGTTTTTCCTCCTGGCGCTTCTGTTCCTGATTGCCGGAAGCCTGCGGGGTCAAGCAGCGCCCGCGCCGGTAAAGATCACCAGCTCTTACTTGCCCGGCGGAGCGGTCGGTTTGCCATATCTCACGCCGCAGGGGGGAACCGTGCAGCTCACCGCCACCGGCGGCGTCGGCGCTCCTTACACCTGGTCTTTTTCCAGCTTCAGTTCGTACAACATGGCTGGCCTGTCTTTCAACTCGAACGGAACCATTACGGGAACTCCTGCTACGGCGGGAGATCTATCCTTCCTGGTGCAGGCGTTCGATTCGGCGGGCACAGGCAGCAACGCCGCGGGACTGTCGATCTTGATATCGCCCTGCTCGCCTACCCTTGCTCCAGCCTCGCCGTTGCCTCCCGGAGACGTTGGCGTTCCTTATCCAAAGATCAGCTTTGTTTTATCCGGTTGTGCGGGATCCACCTATACGTTCAACGTAGAGCCCGCGAACCTGCTCAATTCGAACGCTTTGCCGCCAGGCCTGGATCTCAGCGCGGCAGGCACTCTGAAAGGAACACCCACCAGCGCCGGGATGTTCAGCTTTCTGATTATCCTGACCGACCAAAACCTGGGGCAAACGCAGCTTCCATACAGCATCGCCATCAACCCGCCACCCACCGTCACGACGAGTTCGCCGTTGCCGAATGGACCCGTGGGTGTACCTTACTCTCAACAGATTGCGGTCACCGGTGGAACTCCCCCCTATATCTTTTCCATGAACAACAATCCACCGGGGATTACCATCACGCCCAGCGGCGTGCTGAACGGCACTCCCACTACAGTCGGAACGTACTCGTTCAACATCGGCGTAACCGACAGCCTGCGCGCCCAGACGGTGACGCCTTTCAAAGTTACGTTCGCGACGGCGGTTTCCGAGATTCAAGTTGCGCCGCTCAGCCTGACTTTCAATGCAGATCTGAACGGTAATCCTCCGCCCGCTCAAGCCATCGGCGTGTTGCCGGCCGCTGGGACCACTCTACCGGTAAACTACAGCGTGGTCGTCGATAACGGGCAGAGCAATACGGCTGCTCCCGCGTGGATCGCAGTCACGCCAACCAGCGGTCTCGCCCCGGCCGGGCTGGTGGTGAATGTGGATCAAGGCGCGCTGGCCGCCGGAGCCTATCTAGCCCGCATTCAGGTCTTAGACGGCAATGGATTCGCCAATGACGTCACCGTCACGCTGAATGTTGCAGGCGCGTCCCAGCAATTGGGCGTAGCGCCCTCTATCTTGAGTTTTAACGCTCGCCTGGCAGCGCCCGGGAATTTGGTTGAAGAACTGGTGGTTTCAAATACCGGCGCCGGGGTGCTCGCCTTCACCGCTGCCGCGGTTGGCGGGAGCTCCTGGATCTCCAGCGTCACGGCCGGTTCCGGCGCCACCCTGCGGAACAAGCCGGTGTTCATTCAGGTTCAGGTGAATACGAGCGGGCTGGCGGCGGGCGCCTACCACGACGCAATCCTGATCTCGTCCCCGGCAGGCAACATCCAGATACCCGTGTCGCTGTTTGTGGCGAATAGCGGCCCCATTCTCGGCGTGAACGTTACGGGCGTGCTGTTCCAGTCCGTGGAAGGCGCGCCATCCACGGCCACGCAAATCGTCAAAGTCCTGAATCTGGGCGATCCCACTTCCACTGTCAATTGGACCGCCAGCGTGACCGGCAGCGCCTCTAATTGGCTGAGCCTGGTTTCCTCCAGCGGAACCGCCACCGGCAGCGCGCAGGGTTCTGTTGCGCTGGCGCTCAGTCCGAACGCCAGGTCGCTAGTGGCCGGACCATACTACGCGATTATTCAGATTACCGATTCCAATTCGCTGAATTCCCCGCAATATGTCGCTGCAGTGCTGGATGTGCAGCCGAGCACCTCGGCTCCAACACCGGATCTGGATCCGGCCGGCCTGTTCTTCAGCGTGCCTCTGGGCGGCTCGGCGCCCACTCCCCAGCAGGTCCAGATCAACGCCGGCGGCAACGTGCCTGTAACGTTCGACGCCACGGCTTCGACGTTGGACGGCGTCGCCTGGCTCACCGTAACCCCCGCCTCAGGCTCAGCCACTGGACAAGCGTCCGGTTCGATCGCGGTGTCGGCGAACCCCGCGGGACTCGCGGCGGGCATCTATTCGGGCAGCGTCAACGTCTCCATTGGCGCGCTGCTGCAAGCGGTGAACGTTACGTTCGTGGTGCAGCCGGCCAGTTCTTCCAGCGCTGTCGCGTCCCTAAAACCTCGTGCCATCGGTTGCGCCGCAAGCAAACTGGCGATTACGGAAACCGGCTTGGCCGATAACTTTGCAGTGCCCGAGGGATGGCCCGCTGCTTTGATCGTTCAGCTCAACGACGATTGCGGCTCGCCGGTCGCTAACGGCAACGTGGTGGCGAGTTTCTCCAACGGCGACGCGCCGCTCAACCTGACAGGCGACAACCTCGGAAACTACTCGGCAACCTGGCAGCCCGGCGCGGTCAACGCCAGCATGGTGGTCACGCTGAACGCCGCCGCCGGCTCTTTGCAATCCGCAACGGCCCAGCTCTTCGGAGGGATCGCGCAGAATCAGACCCCGCCGCCCACGCTGGTTCCAGGCGGGGCGCTGAATAATCTGAACCCGGTGGTGGGCGCGCCTCTTGCGCCCGGAACAATAGCCTCAGTTTATGGCGCCGGTCTCGCTCCCGCGGCTGTATCTCCCGGCGTGGTTCCCCTCCCCACCATGTTCAACAACACCTACGCGCTGGTTGGCCCGGCGCAAGCTCCGTTTTATTTCCTGAGCGGCAGCCAGATCGATATCCAGATCCCATACGATGTCACGTCCGCCGCGCCTCAACAGCTCCCCCTGATCCTGAGCGTCGATAACGCGCTTACGCTGCCGCTCACGCTCAACATTGTGGCCGCCGCGCCGGGAGTATTGTCCGCCAACGACGGCCCCACGCCCCCGGGCATCCAGAACGGCGCGCACATCATCGCGCAGCACTCTTCTGACGGCTCGCTGGTCTCGAGCGCCAGTCCGGCCAAGCCCGGCGAATCTTTGGTGATGTACCTGGTCGGAATGGGGCCCACCAATCCCAGCGTTGCCTCGGGAGTCCTGTCGCCAGGGCCGCCCTCGCTCGCGTCGGTCACCGTGCAGCCCACAGTCACAGTAGACTCCGAGACGTCCACCGTCCTGTTCGCCGGACTCACACCCGGCTTCGTTGGGCTTTACCAGATCGACTTCCAGGTGCCGGCCAATGCCTCTTCGGGCGAACTGGTGCTGACGGTGACGCAGAACGGCGTCTCCGCGAATCCGACTTTGCTGCCCGTTTCGCAGTAAATCGCCGAACTGCGCGTCAAGCGCAACAATCTCTTGGAAGCTGCCGCCCGTGTTTGCCTTGACAATCCGATCGTTCGCCTTTGACACCCGTCCTGCACCGCGATAGCATGACAGGCGGGTACCGCCTGGAGACTCGCACTATGGACAAATCCAACGAATCGAAGAATCCCGTCAACCGCCGCGGCTTCCTTACCGGCGCAGCGGCCGGTGTCGCGGGACTCGCCGCGATCCCGCCCGTCGCGATGGCCCAGCAAGCGGCCCTGAAGCCGGAAGCGCGCGCCGCTATTGAAGTAACCGGCAACCGGCGGCCCGGGTCCGACTTCATGGTGGACGTGTTCAAGTCGCTCGATATCGAGTACATTGCCGCCAATCCCGGCTCCAGCTTCCGCGGTCTGCAGGAATCCTTTATCAACTACGGCGGCAATAAGAGCCCGGAATGGCTCACTTGTTGCCATGAGGAATCCTCGGTGGCAATGGCCCACGGCTACGCCAAAATCGAAGGCAAGCCGATGCTGATCATGGCGCACGGCACGGTAGGTCTGCAGCATGCTTCGATGGCTATCTACAACGCCTATTGCGACCGCGTGCCGGTGTACATTGTGCTGGGCAACATCTTGGACGTGGACTATCGCCGCAGCAATGCCGAATGGGTTCACAGCGTCCAGGACGCGGCCGCCATGGTGCGCGACTACACCAAGTGGGACGACACCCCGGTTTCGCTGGGGCACTTCGCCGAGTCGGCCGTGCGCGCCTACCAGATCGCGATGACGCCGCCCACCGAGCCGGTGGTCCTGGTGGCCGACGGCACTCTGCAGGAAGAACCGGCCGGCGACAAGAACCTGCGCATTCCCAAGCTCACGGCGAACGCGCCGCCGCAGGGCGATTCAAACGCCGTCGCCGAAGCCGCCAGGATGCTGGTAGCCGCCGAGAACCCCGTCATCGTCGCGGGGCGCGTGGCCCGCACTCCGCACGGCATCGACCTGCTGGTGGAATTGGCGGAGACGCTGGGAGCGCGCGTGCAGGATCAGCGCATGCGCATGAACTTCCCTACGGCGCATCCCCTTTATGGGCATCCCGGCGCATCCATCGCCACCCCCAACCTTTCGAGCTACGACGTGATTCTGGGCCTGGAAGTTCAGGATTTCTGGGGCATCACGCACAAGATGACCGGCCTGAATAAATTCGGCATGGAAGCGCAGCCCACTACCAAGCCGGGCGCGAAGATTATCAACATCTCCGCGGTGGAGCTAAACCACAAGGCCAACTACCAGGACTTCGGGCGCTACCTGGAAGCCGACCTGTCCATCACCGGCGATGCCGAGGCCACGCTGCCGGAGCTCATAGAAGCCGTCAAGAAACTGATCACGCCGGACCGGCGCCGGGCCATCGCGGAACGCGCCGCTAAGATCGCCGAAGCCAACCAGCGGGACCGCGAGCGCGACCGCGAACTGGCGGCGCTGGCTTGGGACGCCAGCCCCATTAGCACCGCTCGCCTTTCCGCCGAACTTTGGGCGCAGATCAAGAACGAAGATTGGTCGCTGGTTTCGAACGACCGCTTTGTCAGCTCCTGGCCCACGCGCTTGTGGAACTTTTCCAAGCCCTACCAGTACATCGGCGCGCAGGGCGGAGCGGGCATTGGCTATCAGGCGCCCGCTGCCGTGGGCGCGGCTCTGGCCAATCGCAAGCATGGCCGTTTGACGGTGAACATCCAATGTGACGGCGACCTGAACTACGCGCCCGGAGTCCTGTGGACCGCCGCGCATCACCACATCCCGATGCTCAGCGTCATGCACAACAACCGCGCCTATCACGAGGAACGCATGTACCTGACGCTTCTTGCGGCGAAGTACGATCGGGACCCGGGAACGTCCGACATCGGAACCGCTCTCGCCGGCCCGAACATCGATTACGCATCTATCGCGAAGGGTTATGGCTGGTACGCGGAAGGTCCCATTACCGATCCGCAGGCGCTCGGCGGCGCCCTGAAGCGCGCGATCGAGCGGGTCCAGAATGGCGAGCCCGCCCTGCTGGATGTGGTGACGCAGCCGCGATGAAAACATTTCTTCCGATTTTGTTATTAGCAGCGGCCGCACTTGCCGAGACAAAGCCCGGCGACATCGACAACGGGAAGCGTCTGTTTGAGCGGGACGGTTGTTATCAGTGTCACGGCCATTCCGGGCAAGGAGGCTTGGCCGGAGCGCGCCTGGCGCAGACCAAACTGCCCCAGGTGGCATTCATCGCCTACGTGCGAAATCCCAGTTCGGGCGGCATGCCGCCGTTTCGCGCCAAAGTGCTGTCCGACCAGGATCTGGCCGACGTTTACGCCTACCTCAAAACCTTCCCCGAGCCACGCGCGGCCAAGGACATCCCGCTGCTGAATCAGTAGCCCGGTTGACGGCGTGTTGTCGGCGGACGGTCCGGCTCACGGCCGCGCGCTCGTAAACGGCGAGCGGCGGAGGCAGATTTTTAACCGGTCGTGTCCCAATTTGCTCACTGCCAGACTGCCGGCGTGCCATAAGATGTACGTGGGGTTCAGCCTTCAATGCCATCGCCAACTGCTATGCAATTTCTCTTTCTCGGCCTTTTGGCCGCGCCCTTAGTGGCTCAGACCCAAATTGGGGGTGGCACGTGTAATTCCTCGTACTTAAACGGCGCCTACGCGCTTTCCATCAGCGGCCGTCAGGTCAACGCTTCGGGCGCCTTCACCAGCGTGATGCAGGCCAGCGGATCGGCCACCTTCGACGGGTTGAGCACGGTAACGATTGCAGTCACCGAGGATACCAACCAGGCGGTGGGGACATCGCTCAACTGGACTGGAACTTATAGCGTCGAGGCCAATTGCGCCGCCACCGTGAGTGTCACCGCCGGCGGCAGCGCGACGTTGAATGTAATGATTTATAACCAGGGCAAGGACTTCCTGCTGACCGGGTCCGACGCCACCTACTCGTATTCGGGCAGTGCTGTGATGCAACCCACCACTAGCTGCGCGGTGTCCACGCTGAACGGCGTCTACACTTTCAATGCGACGGGATTCACTCTCGCCACGGACTCGGTGAGCGGTGTCGCAGACGGCGCGGGGCTGCTGCAGTTCGACGGTCAGGGCAACCTGACAGTGAACGTGTCGACAGCCACTAGCGGGACTGCGGCCAGTGCGCTGACCCTTACCGGGACATACGCGGTATCTTCGAACTGCCAGGGCTCGGCGACGCTCACCGATTCGAATGCGAACGCCTACACCATGGGCTTCAGCGTCTATAGCCTGACAGCGGCGAACACCAATTTCTATGCCGTTTTGGCGCGATCCGGCAGTTTCCTGATGTTGGGCGGAGGGCATACGCCGTCCGTGCAGCCGGCGGCCGGAACCTGCGGTGCCTCGAGCTTGAACGGTGTCTATTCGCTGGAACTGAGCGGACGCGGAATTTCGGGAACGGGAACCTTCACAGGGTCCTACCAGGGGATCGGAACGGCGACCTTCGACGGCCAAGGCAACGTGACGCTGGCGGGAACGGACAACACCAATCTGGCTCTGGGTAAAGCGTTTTCATATACCGGAACTTACAGCCTGCCCAGCAACTGTTCCGGCGCTCTCACCATCACAACCACCGGCGCGGCGATGTTTACTCTAGTGGCTTGGAACAGCGGCAGCCAGTTCGCCCTGGTTGGATCCGACGGGACGTATGTTTATTCGGCCAGCGGCAACAACAACCAGCCGGTTGCTTGCGCTACGCCGACTCTCTCGGGAGTGTACGCGTTTACGGCCACGGGATTCACGCTTTCCGGAACGACGCAGAATGGCTCCGAAGACCAAGCCGGAGCGTTGCAGTTCGACGGGCAAGGGAATGTGACGGCCACGTATACGGAAACGCAAAGCGGCGCCACGCCGGTTTCAGGCACGGCGACGGGCACGTACACCGTGGCCTCCGGCTGTCTGGCTGCGGCGACGCTGGAAGATTCCTCGGGCCAATCGAATACATTGAACTTCGTGATAGGCGGCATCCACGGGGAAAACTTGAATCTTCTTGCGGCCAACTCCGATTTTGTCAGGACCGGCGGCGCGCATTCCGCGTTCACCAGCCCCAGCCAATCGATCGCAAATGTAGCGAGTTACGCCTACAGCGCGACGCCCGCCGGGAGCGTATTCGCTTTGTTCGGACAAAATCTCGCCACTAAGCCGGCAGGCGCCATTACCACCACTCTGCCCACTCAACTGCTGAATACGAAAGTGACCGTCAATGGAGAACCGGCCCCGCTATTCTATGTCGATCCCATGCAGATCGACGCGCAGATGCCGTGGGACATTCCCGGAAACTCGGTGGCTTCGGTGATGGTAACGAATGGAAGTTCGGTCAGCAATGCGGCCGCCGTCTATGTGCCGGCCGGGGGCACACCCGGGATCAGCGAGTTTGCAAACGATCGCGCGGTGGTGGTGAATGCGGACAACAGCGTCAATGAGGGATCGGCGCCGGCCAGTGTGGGCGATGAAGTGGTGGTGTATTTCACCGGCGGCGGACCGGTGATGGCCTCGGGCAATCTGATCACCGGCTCTCCCGCGCCCGCCGGATTGTCGCCTGTAACCGGCGAAAACTCGATAACGGTGGGCGGCGTTCAGGCGACGGTGGTCTATATGGGCCTGACGGCGGGGGCGATCGGATTATATCAGTCCAATTTTCTCGTCCCGCAGATCGCCAAAGGAACTTACCCGGTGGTGATTACGATTGCCGGGGAGGCGTCTAATAATCCGGTGATGACGGTTTCGAATTAGATCTGCGAATTAAGCCGTGCAGGTAAGCCCCGCCGGCCGCGCTTACCAGGATCACGGCGGTATGCCATACCAGCACGTGCAGAGCCTCGAAATTCGGGCAGTGCAGTTCCAGCATGGTAACCCCCGCAAGACCCGCCAGCGTCCCCGCAGCCAAACCGGCGTCAACCGGATTCACGGCAAATCCGTGCCGCAGCAGCAGCCAGCTCCCGAACGCCGTGGGAATGGCGTAAGCGATCCCGGTGGCGAGACAAATGAGTCCCTGGTAGAGAAAGTTTACCGTGTGATAGTCGCGGAACAGGACGGCGAAGATCGCCAGCAGCGCCAGGTTAGCAGTGGCCAACAGCGCCGCCGGCGACACGCGGCGCCGGGTTCCGGGAATCGTTTCGCTCACCAGCGCGGCGGACGCCAGCCATATCGGGACAATGAGTGCGGGAAACACCGACGCGCGTTCCCACCCGTTCATCTTTTGAATGCCGTGGAATCCCCTCAGAGCGGCGCCCGCCAGAGCGACGGCCGCGGAGATCAGAACCAACCCGCCCACCAGCACGCCCGCCGCGGGCCGCGGACGCACCGCGCTCATGGATTGCCCGATGGAGCCGATCACGCGCTCCAGTAGCCGAGCATCCACTTCATGCGGAACCTGAGCGGCCCGCTCGAGGATCTGGTCGATCTCCCGATCCTTCACGAACCTCCTCCGCTGTGGCGCTTCACGAACTCAACCCCGCTCAGCCGCTTCCGCAAATTTTCGTAGGCCCGGTGGGCCTTTTGCTTCACCGAACCCACGCTGGACGAAGTGGCCCGCGCCACCTCCTCCAGCGACATCCCCGCCACCTTCATCATCTCCAGCACCTCGCGCTGGCTGTCGGGAAGCAACGCCAGAATCGCCGCCAGTTCCGGCGTGTCCCCAGATGGCTCCGGCGGCCGCGCCGCGAGTTCAGGCGCGTCCTCCAGCCGCCGGTGGCGGGCGCCCGTTCGTCTTTCCTTGCGATAGTGATCCACCCGGATATGCCGCGCGATAGCGTACAGCCACGGCAGCACGGGCTCCCCGGAGCGATAGGTGTTCCGCGCTTTGTGAATCCGCAGCCACGTCTCCTGGAGCAGATCGTCGGCCTCTGCCCGGCTCGCCAGTTGGACCACGAAGAACCGGTGCAACTGCGGGCTCAGGCGATGAATCAAGGTTGTGGCCGCCGCCAAGTCACCCTCTTGATAGAGCTCCATCAGAATCTGCAGATCGCTGTCCGGGTGCATTCCATCCGGGTGTATGAGAGACGCGCTCAATCAATTGACCGGGAACACCCAACTCACGCGGTAGTGTTCCGGCGGCACTTCGGCGAACGTTTTCGCAATCCCAATATTCAACGATACGATAGCCGCCCGCGAAAAGTTACGGACGTGTATTTTCGATTGCTCCGTAACTTCTTTCGAGCCTCAATCGAAGCGACTCCTGACAACCGATGCCGGCCCCTTTGAAACCCTTGCCCAAATGGTTACTTGGCCGGCGCGTGTCGATCAAAAAGCGCAAAGGGTACGGCGCACCTCCCAGGATCTCGGGAGCCATTCGCGCCGCGCTCCGTTTTGCGCGAGTTGCTCAATGATGTCATCAACAACTAAGGAGAACGCGATGAAAACTTTTGGATTAATCCGCATACTGGTTCCGCTGCTGGGAGTGGTTGCTTCGCTCCGGGCCGATCCGGGCGCTCTTGTAATCACTGCGTCCAACGCTACCGCGAACCAGTTGCTGGTTTACAGTGTCAGCGGCAAGCTGCTCCAGGCGGTGCCCACCCAGGGTACCGGCGGCGCCAGCGGCAACGCCGGCGGCATCGAAGCGAATGGCAGTATGGTTGCTGTCGTCAACTTCGGGTCGAACAACGTGTCCATTTTTCAATTGGAAGGCAATGGCTTCCACATGCAACAGTTGGTTCCAACGGCATCCAGCCCGCTCAGCGTTGCGTTCGGCGCAGACCATCTCTACGTACTTGGAGCCACCGAGGTGGAATCTCATGCGCTGTATGGATTGCACGTAAACCCGAATCCCGACGGCATCGTGCCGCTGCTGATCGCGGATGGATCCGCGGCCCAGGTGGGCGTGCTGCCAACCCAGCTCATTATTACGGAAAAAACCGGGGCTATCGAAACCGTGAACCTGCTCGCCGGCGGGGTGATCGCCGGGAGCGCCACGCTGGTAAAAAATATACCCGCGAATCCCCTGGCGCCGTTCGGGCTCGTGACCCGCGGCTCGGATGCCTACGTCACCATCGCCCACTCCAATCTGATCACCCTGGTGCGCGGCGATTCGGTGGTCACTGTGACTGGCTCCGGCACCCAGAACGCTCCCTGCTGGCTGACTCTCGTCGGGCCGTTTCTGTACTCCAGCAACTCGCCCAGCATGACGTTGTCGCGCTACGTGGTCTTCGGAGCAAAGCTCTTGCAGGACTTGGCGGTCGCCGCCGTCTTTGACGGGGACCCCACCGACATTGCTTCAGGCGATGGATTAGTGGCCGTCATCGACGGGAACGGCCCGGTTTCGCACTTGTCCATCTTCCAGGTGGATTTGGACGGCAATCTCGCGCTGCAAGCCTTCGACATCATCACCGGTGCGGCCAACGGCGTGGCGGTGATTCCCATCGGGCTATAACGATCCCCGGCGAAATGGCCACCACGGAACCGGCCAAGCCGGACGCGCTGGCCACGGAGGCCGTTATTCCGGGTTAAAACGACACGCGATAATAGTGTCTTTGGCACGAACGGCAGCGGAATGGGCGCAACAAAAAGAGCGCCAACAACAAATCGAGACCGCTCCGACGACGGGAACGGCGCGCACAGTTCCAACGGCACTTCGGGCAAACAACCTGAAGATCGGCTGCTGACGTAACACCACCCAGGCCCGCCATCAGGTGGTCCTCAGTCTGGACGTTTCGTGCTCGATATTAGCCATGATGATGAACCGTTCTGCAGTAGCGGTGCATTTCATGGCCCAAACACTGGCCGAAGGCCCTTTTCAGACTTCTCCATGGTCGACTCCATGGGTCGAGCGCGCGGTCCCGCCCAGCATCAGGTGGTTACTGAAGTGTCGTATATTCACCCCACGCCAGTCTGTTCCGAATTGCTCACAAATATACTGTCATTGGGGCCGCCTGCGGCGGCACAGGGCGGCAACGCGGTAGCGCAAGTCCTTGATTCCAAACAAGACTACTGGGAAGCTGGTTTCGCCAGAAGCCTTCGCAGCCTGTGTCGAAACCGGCTTCCTAAACTAAACGGTCGCGGCTCTGTAACGCGCGGAATCTGCTGAGCGATCAACCTGGCCTGCGGCCAGGTCTAGCCGCGTCTGTGTTCGGTATGGAAGAGATGCGACTAAAAACGCGTGTACCAGCGTCTCATAAAGTGAACAGTATTGCGGCTAAAACCTAGTTCGAAAAGCACCATAGCCAATTCCGCGGATCGCGCGCGGTACCAAGGTAATTCCTTAGGAGCCGCGCGCGTGAGCAAGCGGTCTTTTCGGACTTTAGACCCAGGCTGTTAGGCGAGGGGCTCATCCCTTCCCCGAAGCGCTCCATGGCGGCGATCGAGACCAGTTGCCTTGAGAGGCCTCCTCCGACTTCGGGGCACGTTCTTGCCGTCGGGAGCCGGCGCGTAAAATGCGCCAGGTTTAACGGCCGGCCGCGGCCTGCCACGCTCTCACTTCCACGCCGCCGTGGATCATGCCCTGGATCATACCGCCGAAAAACACGTAGGGATGCACGGGTGCGAGCGCGCTGGCTTCGTCCAGACGTTTGCGCAGTTCGGCCGGAATGCCGAATTCGAGCGACGCCAGGTTGTCGTTCAGTTGCGCCAGGCTGCTCGCCCCCAGAATCGTGGAGGTGATTCCGGGCTGCGTAACCACCCATTGCAGCGCCACTTGCGCCGGCGACTTTCCGATCTCCTTGCTCACCTCCAGCAGCACTCCCAGCATGCGCCAGTTGCTGTCGGTGAATTTATTGAAGGGGCTGGCCTTGGTGAGCCGGCCCTCGCCCGTTCCGGTGTCGCCCTGGCGCTGGTATTTGCCGGTGAGGAAGCCGCCGCCCAGCGGGCTCCAGGGACAGATTCCGATTCCCATCTCCTGCGCGGCCGGGATGTGCTCGCGCTCGATGTTGCGCTCGATGAGCGAGTATTCCAGTTGCAGCGCCGCGACGCCTTCTTTGCCTTGCTGCTCGGCCAGCGTGTGGGCGCGCGCCACATACCAGGCGGGCGTGTCGGAGAAGCCGTAGTGGCGGATCTTGCCCGCGCGCACCAGGTCGGTGAGCGTCGCAACCACCTCTTCCACCGGAGTGACAGTGTCCCAGGCGTGCAGCCAGTAGAGATCGACAAAATCCGTAGCCAGCCTGCGCAGTGACGCGTCGATGGCGCGGTAGATGTTCTTGCGGCCGTTGCCGCCCGAATTGGGATTGCCGGGCGAGCCATTGAAGGTGAATTTCGTGGCCAGCACGATCTGATCGCGCAGCTTGCGGTCGCCGATAAACTTCCCGCACATTTGCTCGCTTTGGCCGCCCTGATAACCATCGGCGGTGTCGACAAAGTTGCCGCCGGCCTCGACATAACGATCGAAAATAGACCGCGATCCGGCTTCATCGGCGCCCCAGCCCCATTGCGTTCCAAAGGTCATTGCGCCCAGGCAGAGCGGGCTGACGCGCAATCCGGTACGTCCTAACGTGGTGTAGCTTTTCAGGTCCATGATGTGATGATAGCTTGGGCGCTCGCATTCGCTCGCGCGGGATTGGGGATTGGGGGCCTGGCACTTGCGGATTCTCAAAGAACAGTCGCGCGGGTTGTCCGGGACTGCGGGCGTGCGCCTCTCGGATTAAAGATGAATTGTGCATCGACGTAATCGGCGCTGCCGCTCCAGCAACTTTTGCGTGTTCTCCAGCAGCGCGTAGTGGCCTTCGATGAGTTTGTCGATTTTTTCGTGCAGGTAGGCGAGCACGAACAGGGTCGGGAAATTTGCTTCCAGCGATAGGATCACCGAGAGAAAGCTTTCATATCTCGGGATCAAACTGAGGTTGATTGCGATCCAGCCGCCCGGAAACAGAGCGTGGAACGCGAGCTACGCCATGCTGCCGGTGACGTTGCGCGTGACAGTGCGCCGAATCGCTTCATCGCTGCGGCGAAGACGGCGCGCGGCGACGCTCAACAGATTCAGCGCGGCAGGCGCATACTGGCGCACGCAGGTTTCAAAATGCTCGCGATCCAGGCGCAGCAGCTCGAAGTCGGCTGAGCGCGGCCACCCTGGCCGTGCGCGCCCTGCCATCCAGTAGCGCCACCTCGCAGAAGATGTCGCACGGTTGCGAGGTTTCGAGCACGATCTTCTCGCCCTGATCGTCTTTCACGTAGATCTCGACCTCGCCCGAGCGAACAATGTATCTTTTCGGCTTCCTGGGTCGGCTCGCGCAAGTGCTCAACCTCGTTCAGGATCGACGCGTCAATCGGCATAGTTGTATCGGGCTGTCACTGCCGCTGGCGCGGCCCCATCGCTAATCTCCGATATTGTAGATTTGGCAGTTTCCAACCTGCGGCGGCAGACCTGCCCCATCGAGCCAAACAGTGCCGGCGCCAAGTACCGAATAACGCGCGGTCCTTGCCTTGAGCATGTGGCCTGGGCCACATCCTGACTTTCCGGATTCCCGGCCAGCCGTCTATGGTTCGTTTCGCCCGCGGTCCAAAAGTGGGCCGTTCAAGGCCAAAGCAATCGGAGGCGGTGTCAGGCCCAAACCCGTTTCGGAAAATTGTGCTTCGTCGATTTAGCCGCGGCCTGCCAGTCAAAAAGTTTGGTTTAGGTCGTCGCTCGGCATATGAAATTCGCTCCCGGCGCACTAGATACTGGAGCGCTCACCACACGGCGCGGCAAAAGCGGGAAAATGATTTTATTATGCGCTCTAGCATCGCCCTCGCGTTGGTTATCGCCGGTGGCCTGGCCGCGGCCGAAAAATACGCCGGCCCCGTCCCTCCCAAGCCCGACATTCCTTACCTGCTGCACGCCTCCAATCTGGTTGAAACCGAGGTGGCCGATGCCCGGCAGGAGGGCAAGAAGAACGATACGTTCCTCATCTCCGGCGCGTCCTCTTCCGCCAAAACTCCGCTGGCCGAGCCGATCTTTCTCATCGACGCGCGAAATATCCAGCCTGAGACTTTCGAGCTGTACCGCCTGGATGTAAAAGGCGGCAATCGCGAGGTTTCGCTCAATGGCAATCGCAGACGCGGCGGATCGCACGCGCTGCATCTGGCCGTCAAGCCTCTGGGCGGCCATCTATACCGCGTCGAAGTGGACGAAGCGCTGGAAAACGGCGAGTATGCGCTCTCGCCCAGCGGCGACAATCGGGCGTATTGTTTTGAGATCTACTGAGCGAGTGCCTTATCTGGTAACGCAAGCGGCCGCGCCATACGAAGGCTTGCGTCCGGTGCCGGTTTCCATCCTGCTGCACGACGTGCGCAGCTTATACAATGTCGGAGCGTTCTTCCGCTCGGCGGACGCGGCCGGCTGCGCCAAGCTGTATTTATCCGGAATCACCGGCCGTCCGCCTCACACGGGGATCGCCAAAACCGCGCTTGGCGCCGAAGAGACGGTTCCTTGGGAGTATCACGCCGACCCTCTGCCCCTGATCCTGCACCTCCGCCGGCAGGGCCACGAGATCGCGGCCGTCGAAACCAGCCTGCACGCCGCGGATCTGTTCGATTGGCAGCCGCGCTTCCCGGTCTGCGTTCTGTTCGGGCACGAAGTGGATGGCTTGGCCGAACCGTTGCTGGATTTATGCGATACCTACGTGCGCATTCCCATGCTGGGCCGCAAGCATTCGCTCAATGTCGCCACGGCCGGGGGCGTGGTGATCTACGAGCTACTGCGAAAATATCGGAATCTGCTCGCAACGTAAAGAAAACCATCTGAAGACCTCAACGCCGGTTACCGATCCGCGCCGCGCTTGGCCTGTCTGTGCCCGGCGGGCCGAGCGCTCGAACTGCTGGTGGTATCCACGCTGGCTACCACGGGTATGGTCACGATGTTACTCGTGAAAACGTTCTGCGCGATATACATCTGCGTCAGCGGATTGGTTGGCAGCGAGGGGTCGATTTGTAACTGCACTTCATAAACTCCCGGCAGCGTGCCCACCGCGAGTCCGGCGCTCAGGACATTGGCGGTGGTGCCGCCCACCTGCGCGTTGTCGACGTTGTTGACAGGCAGGTTCAGCGCCGGCCCCGGATATACCTGGCCTGTGACGCTGGCCTGCGTGAGACCGTCCTCCAGCGTGGTGGGCCCGATGCCCGTAGCATAGATGGTGATCACCTCGCCCGGAACCACGGGGTTGTCGAGGGTGACCGGTGAACCGGCCACGTTCGCGCAGCAAGTGGAGGCGCTGCCCAGCGGAGATATCGTAATGGTGGCGTTGGTGCTGACGGTTCCGGTAATCGGGATTCCGTTGCCCGCCGGCCCTCCCACCTTAGCCGTAAGAACAATTCTACTGAATTCGCCCGCCGGCGCCGCCGTCACAACCTCATCCGGATTCGCGTTAATCAGCGCGATCAGCCCGTCCCGCACCGTTTGGAGAGTGTCGGTGGATTGCACCGTGTAGCTGTAGTTATTGCCGTTAATCGTGATGGTCGCAACGTCGCCGGCCGTGGTGGATCCATCCACGTCCACCAGCGCGATCGCGTTGCCGCTGGTGTGATACGCCATCGCCACGCGCGGATCGGTTCCAGGGAACGCGAAAATGCCCGGGTTCTCCTGCACCACCGGTACACCGATGGCGTTGGTTACGGTTACAGAACCGTCACTCTGAACGGTGCGCACATAGAGGCTGACTCCATTGGAGCCTGAGACTTCATACGGAAGCTGGGTATTGATTTGCGTGGGTGAGACGAACAAAATCGGCGAACGGATGCCGTCGAAATACACCTGCACGCCTTGGAAGGTGGTGGGATAGCCGCCATCGGCGCCGGGAGTGGCAGTTGCGGTTGTATTGGCCAGGTTGCTTCCAAAGATGCTCACCAAGGTGCCCGGCGCCAGTTCGGCCGCGGCTGCGCCACCCGCCAGGGTAGAGCCTGCCGCCGTAGCGCTTTCAGTAACCGTCCCACCGCTGGTAGCGGGCGCCGAGGTGGCCGAGTATCCGATGTTGTTGCCGTTCAGTCCCGGCTGGCGCGCTATCAGGTCCACCACGAATAGACTTCCCGCCACAATATTCGCGCTCGCGATGACATTCGGATCCGGCGCTGCGTTGATCAGGTTGGCCAATGCAACCACGATGGTGGCGAGATTGTCCGTGCTCTTCACGGTGTAGGTGTAGCATTCCAAACCGGTGGCCGGGCAGGTAGTGGCAGTAGTGCCCGGCGTGGTGATCATGATGGTGATGGTATCGTTCGCCGTGATGGTCCCGCCAATGCTCACGGTGCCGACAGCATAGGTATTCTGGCTAGCCCCGTTAGTGATTCCGGTAATTGGAATATTGGGCGAACCCATGGTAAACACCAGCACCCGGACATCGAAAGGATCGGAGACATACAGATTCGTTCCATCCCAGGCCAGCCCGTAAGGCGTGCGCGTGGTGTCTGCGGAAGACTCCAGAATGTTCGCGTCCGGGCGGAAGGTGTCCGTGCTGGTGGTCACCTGATCGGTGTATTGGTCCGGTTGTCCGATAAAAATATCGGCCGCCAGCCCGTTGGTGGTTGGAATATTTTCGTAGACCAGTACCCGATCGTTCCCGCTATCGGCGATGAACAAGCGCTGTCCGTCCGACAAGGCGAAGCGGGGGCTTTCCATTGTAAACCCGCAGCGCGCCGGATAAACCGGCGTACCATCGCTGTCGGTGCTGGTGGAAGGGCAAATGGTCGGAGTACAGTTGGAATATTCCGGATAGCCGTCGGCATCGGTAGTAGTGGAAACACAGGTCTTGTTGCCGCCATCGTCCAGTTCGCTGGTCATGTCAGGCTGGCCCACCACCACGTCCGCGGGCTGCGCGTTTTGGGTGGGTATGGAATTCCAGATCAACACGCGGTGGTGGCCCAGGTCTGTCACGTATACGCGCGTCCCGTCCGAGCTTACGGCCACTGGATCGAACAGGTTGCTGGCGGTGGGCGGAAGATCGCTGGTGGTGGCGGGCGGCGCGGTGGTGAAGTTGGGCTCGCCCAGCACCACGTCGGCCGGCTGATTGTTCGAGGTGGGGATGCTATTCCAGATCATCACCCGGCCATTCTCCGTGTCGGCCACAAACAGTTGCGTGCCTTGCACCCACACTCCTTCCGGAGCTCGAAGCGCGGAACTGCTGAGCCCGACCGCCGCGGTGGTGAAATTCGGCTGCCCCAGCACGATGTCGGCCGGCTGATCGGGCAGCGTCGGTATCTTGTTCCAGAGCAGAACCCGGTTATTATCCGTGTCGGACACCACCAATATCTTCCCGTCGGTGGCAATCGAAGTAGGGTTACGGAAGCCGCTCTGGTTAAGATATGGGTTCGTGATAGTCGCGAAATTCGGCTGGCCCAGCACCAGGCTGGCCTGGCCCACGCTCGGCGTTCCAACGCACACCGGGCAACGCCCTCCCTGCGGGACTTCGTCGGCAGGATTGTAGATAAAGTTCGAAATATTGTTGTAGAGCAGGACGCGATTGTTGTTGGGTGGTATGAATCCGTGGAGATTGGAATCCACGATGAATAACATGTTATTGGCGTACGCCAGCCCTTGCACCGCACCGATTTGATAAGCGGATGGGGCGCCTTGGCCCTCCGAGGTAAAGGTGGGCTGGCCGATAATTTCCCGGGCCGCCTGCCCGTTCAGAAAGTTCACCGCCGGCTGCTGCGCGAATAGGGTCGACAGGGACAGAAATAGAACGCTAAGAAGCTTCATGAAATTGAAATTATGGAAGTACCGCCCCAGTATAACAATCACCGACGAATCGAGACCTTGCGGGGTTTCAGTTTCCTCTAGGACGCCTCGGATCTTACCTTTTCCCTCACATTGAACTCCAGCTTCCACCGCCGCCCGTCGCGCGCCACGGACCACAGCTGCAGCATTCCGGTTTCAGTAACCACGGTCTCTAACGTGACAGGGACAAACTCGCCCGCCTGTCCGGCCGCCTCTAATGTCACTTCCACCGGCGAAAGCTCCTCGAGTTCGTCACCTGCTTCGTCCAGCATGGCGCCCGCGGCGTCGTTTTTGCGCACGGCCGATTGAAAGAAGCGGAACTCGGCCGGCTCGCCCACAATCAATCCGAATTCGCGGCCGCGCAGGTCGCCACCTAGATGGATTGAAGTGCCTTCCTCCATCCCAAAGGGTGCCACGGTTAGCGCCTTCACTGGTGTACGCATGCCGGGAACGGCCGGCAGCGAGCTTTCGATGCCGACATAGTAGGTGCGCGGCACTCCACCTCGAATGCGCACGCCGCGCCCGGCGCGAGCCAGCCCATAATAAGCCGCGCCACGCGCAACCGCATGCATTAAATCTTCGCCCAGCAGCGGAGCAGCCGGCGCCAGGCCTTCCTCGGAAAGCCAGCCGTTGAGCACATCCAGAAGGCGTTGCCGCACCAGGCCGGAGCGCAGCACGCCGCCATTGAACAGCACGTGCGTGGGCGCAGCCAGCCCGCTGGGGCCACGCCGTACCGATCCATGTTCGGACCGCGCCGCCTGCTGCCGCAGAAAACGCGCCAGATGCCTCGTGATGGCCGCATCGGCGGCGTAGGGCAATCCGATCTCCGCCAGGCCCATCTTGCGGCGCTGTGGCGTGTCGTGGCTCGTTACCGCCGGCAAAAAACCCTGCTCCAGAAGACGCTCCACGTCTTCCGCCGCCAGCTTGGTCTTGATGGTTCCGCCCACCAGTCCTGTGCCGCGTCCCAGGATGGTCACCGGCTCCTCGCGCTTCTTGTTGTCCTTGGCGAGTAGCCGCTCCTTGGCCAACCGGCACTGTTGCCACAGCGCTTGCAATTGCATGGCCTCCAGCTTGGTCCCTTTCAGGGCAAGCTGCTGCTCCAGATGCCGGGCCAGCGCCAGATCGATGTTGTCGCCTCCCAGCAACAGGTGTTCACCGACGGCCACGCGCTCCAGCGCCAGTTCTCCGGCCTGCTCGGTAACCGCGATCAGCGTGAAATCGGTGGTGCCGCCGCCAATGTCCACCACCAGGATCAGATCGCCTACCGTCACCCGCTCACGCCAGTCCGGATGCCGCTCTATCCAGGCGTAAAATGCAGCTTGCGGCTCCTCCAGCAACAGCAGGTTTTTATAGCCGGCTTCCTCGGCGGCCTTCAATGTCAGTTCGCGCGCCACCGCGTCAAAGGACGCGGGCACCGTCACCAGCACCTGCTGCCCGGCGAAAGATGCGTCCGGCATTTTCGAATCCCACGCCTGACGCAGATGCTCCAGATACCGGCGCGAGGCTTCCACCGGCGAAACTTTTGCGACGCCCTCCGGCGCTTGGATCGGAAGGATGGGAGCGGTGCGGTCGACGCCGGCATGCGACAGCCACGATTTCGCCGAAGCCACCAGCCGGCTGGCAACTTCCGCGCCGCGTTTCTGGGCCAGCGCGCCGGCCACGTGCTGGGGCGCTTCGTTCCAGGGCAGCGCGATGGAGCCGGCGGGAAAATCTGTCGGTCCCGGCAGGTATAAGAACGATGGCAGCAGCGGCTCGTCCCGCACTTCACCCGGATTCACTAATTGCGGAATGTCGAACAAGGCCACGGGAGGCTGTTCGCGCGGATCTCCGCCCACGGGCGCATACGCGAGCGCGCAATTGGTAGTTCCCAAATCGATTCCGATGACGTATTGGATTGGCAAAGCAGGCAAGGCCCTGCAACGGGCCCGGACTCCAGTGTAACGCGCCGGTAGTGGCTCCATTTGAGCAAGCCTACGCCTATCTGGGCGAACGTATATCGACCGGCCAGTGAAACGACGTATCTCTCAAAGAACCACGCTATTAGAACAGCACAACCCCAAGGAACAATTGTATGAATAGTAGAGCCGATCATATCCACGATCCTGAACTTCAGCCGGAAGCGCAGTTCCTCAGGACTCGGCTTGGCCATTTAATCCATGAGATTGGCTCGGCAACAACATCGAGCGAACCGCGCAACGGATGTCTTGATACAGCTTGCGGCGCTTAATTCCGTATGCACCGGTTCTCCTATAATGCTATTGGCTCTCGCGGTCTTCGCTTTTTGCTCAGCTCTTAACGGAATAATTCATTTCGCGGGGCTGCGGCGAATTTCAAATGGACCCACTACCAGCGCGCGGGCGGACGGGTCGCAGATGATACAATTATGTTCCTTGTCACCGACCGACACGTTGTTAAACGCGGCCGGCCGCTGGTTCCTGCAATCCGGAATCCAGGAAGCAAGCGGTGGTATGGCGCGATATTACCGCTCGGACCTGGGCCGAAACGCGGGCGTATCCACCGAGATCACCGGCTATGCAGTCAGTACTCTGCTGTTCCTGCACCAGCGCACGGGAGACTCGGCGTACACCGGGGATTCGGCTTATTTGGAGGCGGCCCTCCGCGCGGCGCGATTTCTGACGCGCACGGCATGGGATGCGCGCCTCGGCACCTTTCCTTTCGAGCTATCGGCGAACGGGGGATCGGGCCCGCCCTTGGCCTATTTTTTCGATTGCGGCATCATCGTGCGCGGGCTCTTGTCCGCCTGGCGCGTCACCGCGGATTCCGAATTTCTAGACACGGCGATCGCTGCAGGCCGTGCGATGCTGGCCGATTTTCCGGGGCCCGGCGGGATCCATCCAATCCTGGCGTTACCGGGGAAGCGGCCTCTGGTCTGGGAACCGCGCTGGTCCGCAAGTCCAGGCTGCTACCAGCTTAAATCCGCACTGGCTTGGCACGAGCTTTTCGAAGTCAGTGGCGAGAGCCTGTTTTTACACGGCTATGAAGCGGCGGTCGAGACCGCGCTCGAAAATAATCGCGAGTTCCTGCCCGGCACCACAGACCAGCCGCGCATTATGGACCGGCTGCATGCGTACGGTTATTTTCTGGAGGGTTTGCTGCCGGTGCTCCATAGGCCGGCATGCGCTGCGGCTTTTCGAAATGGGGTCGATCGCGCCAGCCGTTTTTTGCGCGAAATCGCGCCGGCGTTCGAGCGTTCAGACGTTTACGCGCAACTGCTCCGCCTCCGGCTGTCAGGCGACGCTCTGGGCGCGATGCCGCTGGAGGAAGCCGCGGCGGCGCACGAAGCCCAACAAGCGGCGAGCTTTCAAATCGACTCCAGCGATCCTCGCGTCAGCGGCGGATTTCTGTTCGGGCGCAAGCAGGGCGAAGACCTGCCGTTTGTCAATCCGGTGTCCACGGCATTTTGCGCGCAGGCGCTCGCGCTATGGGACGATCGCCAAAATAACCGGGCACAAATTGTCCGTCAAGCCCTGATCTGAAAGCCCTGATCTGAAAGACGCGTAGCTTTTCCAAACCCGCGAAATGTACCTCCATGTTTCCAGACTCCGAAATAACCGGCTCTGGAGCAAACTTTTCACAAAGGACGGTTGGTCGCTTGCCGCGGCGTGAGCGCCTCTATCGCGCGCGGAAACCGCAAGCCCCGGGCTTTAAGTTGCCGCGTGGGCGGGCGTTCTTCTTGGGCCCCGCGCTGGGGGACTGGTTCTCCATAGCGGCCCGCAAAATACGATGGATGCGGATCTGGTAGCCTCTGCCCTGGGCCTTGAGCCAATTCAGTACGTCCGCGTCAAGACGGATGGTGAGCTGCTGTTTTGCCGGGGGCCATGCTTCCGTTGCCTTCGTGAAGAAAGACTTGTCGAGCGGGGGAATGTCAGAATAGTCGATCTTGGAATCCTTCATGCGGTCAACCCGCGCCAAGTCGCTCTTGATAGATTTCTTGCTCACGTCGATTTGCCTTTCTCATGGAAATAATCCGGGTGATGTCGTCGCCGCGTGGCGCGTGGGCAATGACGACTACTCGACCGGCGAGCAGGCCCAAAGTGATCAGCCGTTCCTCTCCATAATCGAAGCGGCTATCCACGAAGTGACGCACGGGCCGGTCAACACCAGTTCCGCGTCCGCAAAATCCAACCCATGTTTAGCAAAGTTGTTCCGGTTTTTGCTTCGTCCCCATTCGTATCTCATCTCATAACGCAGCTACTTCTGTAGTTACATGCAAGCCTGGTGCGACGGAAGATTGTCGCTTTGCGGCGTTCTCCGCTTCGTCCTTGGTTAAAGTCATTTGCCCCAGCAGCGCGGCGGTATACAAGATCGGCGATCCCGGGCCGATGGCCACCGCGATTTCTTTCCAAGTCAGGCCGCGGCTCCGCTTCTCGACCAGGATCTTGCGCGTCAGATCTTCTCTGGTCGACATTCTCATGCTCCTCTTCTCCAAGCAGGAACGGACCGGTCTTATCAGGAACGGACCGGCCTCTCCGTCGCAGCGCGAAAAAATCGTGCAGCTTCGCTTCCAGAGCTCGCGATTTGCAACGAAACCGTGGTCTTTGGAAGATAACTGCCGCCTTCGATGGCGTGAATCGCCTGCCGCCTGAATCGGGCCGGACTCTGGACGATTTCGATGAATTCCTTTGGCTATGTCGTTCTGACATGACAACGTTTTCAGTACGATAACACATGACACTATCTGCGGACATCTCACTCTCTCCCCGCTCTTTTGCGCGAAGTCTCAGGAATGGAAACACATCCTGCGCGCGTCTCAACGCCCCGGAAAGCAAAGCGCGCCGGTGTCCCGTTTAAAGTTTTGAGTGACATGGAATTTGCGGTGCGCCATCTGGAAGCGCCGATGGTGACGCGGCCAATCGTACAGAAGACCGTGGAAACGCAAACAGCCGAAATAGAGGAGAGAAATGAATAACGAAACTGGTCAATCAATGAAATTCACAGGGCGCCAGGTTGTCGCCGATAGCTCCGTCGTATTGTCGTAGCGATTGCCGGACCGATGAAAGCCATCCGGGGGCAGTTGGTTCCACTGCTTGCACGCCACCTCGCAAGCCTTGCAGCCGATGCATACGGTGGTATCCGTGAAAAAGCCGGTAGCCGGTTGGGGCTCCGGCGATTCACCATGCTGGAACGGATAGGTCGGGCGTCCCACCAACTCCAACATCGGGCTGCGGGGCGGATCGCCGATCGGGACCAACGCGGACAGTTCCATTTCTCTACGCGCCATGTCGGAGCCTCCCTTGGAGCCGCCCGGCATGGACTTGGCAGGCGAACGCCTTGCTTTCGCGCATGCTCACGTTCGGGTCGACCAAGAGCGCGGTCAGTTCGTTGGCGTTGCTGCCGACGACCTCCCCAGCGAAAGCCCAGCGGAAGGGGAGGCCGATCTTGTGCGCCACGCGCCCCTCGATGCCAAAAGGCCGCAGCCGCCGCGTCAACCATTGCACGGGCCTCGATTCTACCGCTCGCCGTTTGGATCGTCATCCAGCCGCCGTGAAGAATACCGCGCTCGGCGGCCAGCTCGTGGCTCAGCTCGGCGGACATCTCCGGCTGCGTGAGAGAATAGTGCAAGGCGAGGCGCACTGGATTTGGTGACCAACGAACAGATCTATATCTTGATCGGCATTCCGATGCTGTTTAACGCCACCTTGATCGGGCTTGTCATGGCCTACATCAACGCCAGGTTTGGCAAGGTGGAATCGAGATTCGACGCCATCGATTCGCGTTTTGATGCCGTCAACGCACGTTTTGATGCTGTGGATCGGCGCTTCGACGACATGCGCGATTTGTGGCGCGCGGAGCTTCGGCGGGTGGAAGAAGTGCTCGACGCGCGTCTGAAGCACATCGAAGAACGCTGAACACCAAGGCCGTGTGAGAGAATAGTGCCAGACAGGGCGCACTAACTCGTGGTGACCAACGAACAGATCTATATCTTGATCGGAATTCCGATGCTGTTTAACGCCACCTTGGTCGGGCTTGTCATGGCCTACATCAACGCCAGGTTTGGCAAGGTGGAATCGAGATTCGACGCCGTCGATTCGCGTTTCGATGCCGTGGATCGTCGCTTCGACGACATGCGCGATTTGTGGCGCGCTGAGCTTCGGCGGGTGGAAGAAGTGCTCGACGCGCGTCTGAAGCACATCGAAGAGCGCTGAACACCAGGGCCGTGTGGGAGAATAGTGCCAGGCAGGGCGCGCTAACTCGTGGTGACCAACGAACAGCTTTCTATCGCGGTTGGCGTCCCGCTGCTTTTTAACGTCACCTTGATTGGGCTTGTTATTGCCCTCTTCAATACCAAGTTTGAGCGGTTTGAAGCGAGATTTGACGCCCTGGACAAGCGCTTTGACGACATGCGGGATCTGTGGCGAGCGGAGCTTCGGCGGGTGGAAGAAGTGCTCGATGCGCGGCTGAAGCACATCGAAGAGCGCGGCTGAAGCGAGCTAATTTATCTCTATTACCACCACCAGTCTTCAGTTACTCATTCTCCAGATCGGGGTGGTGCTGGCGACAGCGCACCTGCTCGGCATCTTCTTCCAGCGCATCGGCCAGCCGCGCGTGATCGGTGAGATGACGGCCGGAATACTGCTAGGGCCGTCGCTTTTTGGCCGCCTTGCGCCGGATACATTCGCGCATCTGTTTCCGGCGGATGGATTGGGCGGGTTGGACGCGCTCAGCCAGATTGGCCTGATCCTGTTTTTGTTCCTGGTGGGTTTGGAATTGCAGCCTCATGAGGACACCAGCGTGGGGGGGCACGCTTTGGCGGCCAGCAGCGCTAGCATGATAACGCCTCTGGTACTCGGCGCTCTGTTGGCGATTCCGCTGCATAACGCACTGGCGCGCGATGTTCCGCTCGCCAGGTTTGGGCTGTTCATGGGCGCGGCGATGAGCATCACGGCGTTCCCCGTAATGGCCCGGATTCTTACTGAGCGCGGCCTGCTGAACTCGCGCGCCGGCGCGATCGCAATTTCCTGCGCGGCTCTGAATGACGTGGCGGCCTGGTGTCTGGTGGCGCTGCTGATGGCGGCATCCGCTTCGGCTTGGCTGTGGGTGCTGGTCCGGCTGTTGGTTTATGCGGCCGCAATGCTGTACCTGATACGGCCGCTGCTGCGAGGGCGCGCGCCGAGTCTTGTAACCACCTTGCTAATCCTTCTGGCGTCCAGTTGGGTGACCCAGGCGCTGGGTGTTCATGCTTTTTTTGGCGCCTTTGTGGCGGGGCTGGTGATGCCGCGAGGTACGCCGTTAGCGAAGTTGGTAGAGCCGCTCACCGCTGCCCTGCTGCTCCCGCTGTTCTTCGCGATCTCAGGCTTGCGCACCAGCGTTGGTTTGGTTTCCGGGGCAACTTTGTGGCTGTACTGCGCAGCGATCATTGCGGTGGCAATTTCAGGCAAGCTGTTCGGCACAGCCTTTGTGCTCCGCATACGAGGATTGCCGTGGCGCGAGTCGTTCACCGTGGGAGCGCTGGTGAATACACGCGGTTTGATCGAACTGGTAATCCTGAACATCGGCCTGGACCGCAAAATCATTTCGCCCACGATATTTTCGATGATGGTGCTTATGGCGCTGGTGACTACTTTCATGACGACGCCGCTGCTGGTGTTCGTTCGCCGGCATGGCGCGCAATAGATACCCGGAGCACGCCGGAGCTACGAGACTCCTGCCGGAATCGTACGAGCAAAATCTGTTCCGGCCGCCGGATTCACTGCGACCATTGTAACGTTGAGGAGGCCCCCGATCCGTTTGTTAACCCGCAACGGCTTGGGGCCGGTGATGTACCGGCAAACACCATCGCTCGCACACGTTGCACGGCGGTGACTAGTACGCCGTGCGCGGTTGGATCAGCTCTCCGATGGTGAGCGCGTAATCTCCTCGGCCACAGAATGGCACACAATACCCCGCGGCACGGTTGACGAAATCGGCAAGACACGGCAACGGCTAGAGAAAAAAGTTCCGTGCCGTCGGGATCGGTGTATCGCAGTGGGTTGTTGCGATTTCACGTGTATCTATCATTGGCTGGCTGGCTTGCCGGGGTTGGCTGGCTTGCCGGGCAGTTCGAACACCCATAGGGCCGCGCCACCGCCGGGAGGGTTCTTGATTTCGGGCACCAGCGGAGGCCAGGTGGCAGCGTGCGCGCCGCCGTTGCCGACCACCACAGCGATATACTGCTTGCCATTGACGCTGTAAGTGATGGGGCAGGAACTCGGCACGTCGTTGAGGCGCGTTTCCCAAAGCACCTTGCCGGTGGATTCATCATAGGCGCGAATATAGCGGTCGAGCGAACCGTCGAACACAATGCCGCCGGCGGTGGCGAGAGCGCCCGTGGTTTGCGGCGCGCGCTGGCGATCCGTCCAAACCACTTTACGCGTTTCGAGATTGATGGCTTCAAAGCGCCCATACTTGCCATCGCCGCCGAGGGGCGGCCGGATGGTCCAGCGCACACCGGACGAAAGGCTGCCGCGCTCGCCGGGCGCTACCGGAATCAGATCCATGCAGGATTCCACCAGCGGCACGTAAAGGATCTTGGTATCGGGATTCAGCGATCCCGGTATCCAGCTCTTGGCTCCGCCCGCGTGCGGGCAGACGGTTTTGGTTTCGCCGTCGCCAATAACAACTTTACGGTTAATTGTTTTTGCGCCGGTAACCGGGTCGGCGGACTCGATGACGTTTTGCACGCCCAGATCCATGGAAAATTCGTACTTGCCGGTGGCCGCATCCAAGGCGTCGTAAAATGCTTCCTTGCCCGCGGTCACCACCAATCGCTTGGTTGCCCCCTTCAACGGCAGATTGAGCAACTGGCGTTCGAAGGCCCAATCGAGATCCCATTGATCGTTGACGACGTGCTGGTAATGCCAGATCAGCTTCCCGGTTTCGGGATCGAAAGCCAGCGTGGTATCGGTGTAAAGGCCGTCATTGTTCATGCCGGGCTCTTTGGAGGGATGCACCAGCGGCCCGGTGTCGTAGGTTTGCGCCACTCCGAAGAAAGCCAGATTCAAAGCGGGATCGTAGCTGCCGGCGGTCCATACGGAACCGCCATTGCGCTTTTCGAGCGGCAGGCCGTTCCAACTGTTGCCGCCCGGCTCATCGGGGCGCGCGATAGTGTAAAAGCGCCAGGCTTCCTGGCCGGTGGCGGCATCCAGCGCAACGATCATGTTGCCTCCCGCCGCGCGGCCGACGGTTCCGATCATGACCTTGCCTTTGGCAACCAGCGGACCGCCGGTCATCTGAACCTGCGGATTTTTGTCGCGATCGAAGATCTCGTGATCCCAGGCCACTTCGCCCGTTTTCATATTGAGCGCCACCACGTGCAGGTCCGATGTGTCCAGCAGAATGTAGTTGCCATAGATGGCTATGTTGCGCTTGACCAGGTTGAGGAGCCCTTGTTTCGGCTTGGGCAACTGCCGCGAATATTCCCAAAGCAGGTCGCCCGTTACGGCATCCAGCGCCTGGACGTGGTCGCCCGAACTGTGAACGAAGATGACGCCATCGTGGACCAGCGGCGTGGCTTCGTTGGCGCCGGGAAAAAGCGACCAGCTCCAGGTGGAGCGCAACTGGGCGACGTTCGATTTATTGATTTGCTTCAGCGGACTGAAGCCCTGGTCGTCATAAGTGCGACGCCAGGTGAGCCAATCGCCCGGCGGAGGATTTTGCAAAAGCGCGTCGGTAACCGGAGTGATTTTATCGAGCGGATTTGGCTTGGGCGGCGCGGGAATCACCGTGGCGTAGGGCGAGAGGCCGCCGCCCGGTCCAGCGGCCGGTCTGGGCTGGCCGTTGGGGCCGATGGGACCGGTGCTGGGAAAGGATTTCGAGTCCAGGGGAATTCCGTTCGATTCAAGAATGAAGGCGGTTACCTGCCGATAAACCGGATCGCCGAGCGTGCCCGCGCTGCTCGGGGGCATCTTGGTGGTGATGTAACTGAAGATATCGTTGACGCTTTTTCCACCCCACTGGTCCTTGAAGGCCGCGCCCTTCAGGGGCGGCGCAAATTCACCGTCGTCGAGTTCGCCGCCGTGGCATCCGGCGCAGTTTTGCGCGTAGGCGGAACGGCCTTCGGTGGCTTGGGCCGCGGTAAAAGCGCTTGAACTCTGGGCTTGACCATGCAGGATCAGACCAGGCAGGTTCATAAGGCTGAATGCCGCAAGGATCAAAAGGGGTCTCGGGTTGGTGTTGGGTTGCATGGGATCGTGTTGGAAACAACGACGTGCCTAGTTTATAACGGCCCAGTTTATAACAGATCGTCGCGCTACGGCATTTGGGGGCTGGCGCTGGCCAGCATCCTCGCCGTCCAATCGGCGTGCGGCAGGCCGCGCGTGGCGAGAGCTTTCAGTTCCCGATCCACGTCATATTCGACGCGCCGGATGGAGGGCGTGGACTCGTCCAGTAAGAGATAGGCAGCGCGTCGATCGCCGTCGTAGGAAAGACTCACGCTGCCTGTGTTGGCTACGGTCAGGCTGGCAAGGTGCCGAATATAAGAGCGGTGGATGTGCGCGTAGATGGCGATTGGTTGTTGGAGCGGCAGATATACGGACTCCAGTTCGGCATCGGTCGCTTCGGGCGCCGGCGCGCGCCATAAGTCCTCGGGGCTGACATGCACCAGAGCCATCGGAGCATGAACCTGAATTCGCGGTAGAGTGCGCAGCCAGGCCAGCCGCTCCTCACCCAGCAGTTCGGCGGTTGCCTTGGCCATCTCTTCGATGGCGTTCCAAAGAGGCTGCAGGTGGGGCGAGCGACTCGCAAATTCGGCGAGCGATTCCGGCGCAAAAAGCATTTCATCGGTGTTGCCCACCACGCCTTGCCAGCCCAGGTCGCGAATCCGATCGATGATCTGCGCTGGACATGCGCCGCCGTGAGAAAGGTCGCCGCCGTACAGGATCAAATCGGGAGATGTGTGACGCAGATCCGACAGGACCGCTTCCAGCGCTGTGCGGTTGCCATGGATGTCGGAGACGATTGCGAGGCGCATCGGTGGGAAAGAATTCGGAATACTGAATTCAAGAGTAACTCCGGCGTCGATACTGGCAGCGCAAAATCATCGGATCCGGCGGCTAGTCTTACAACAATGGCGGATCGCAGGCGAAAACTTTGCTGAACGCCCGACCAACGGTTACGATCCCCGCGTAGCGCGGACTTCAGTCTGCTAAGGCGGAAGTTAGGAAAGACCGCTTGCTCACACGCGGGATGATCGATTCATCGCGTTACAGGGAAGTCCCGATGGGCCTGCGGCTCATCCAAAGCAGACGAAGACGCGTTGGGGCACGCCCGAAGAAAGAACGGTTTGGACCGCGTCTTCAATGGAGCCGGTTTGCCAATCGGTTGCCTGCCGGCAGGATGTCAGCGATCGCGTCCCCGCAACTCGCGTCGCTGCTCAGGTCCCCAGCCTAAACCTTTCATTTTCAACGGGACGGCGGCTTTTCCACAGTTCCGTTCGATGAGAGATATCCCCATCGGGACGGGAAATCGGACTGTTCAACACAATGGTGTAGCCTCCTTAATGCAGCGCGCCTTATACTCGGAGTCACCAATCGCGCTATGCATAAGCCAATCAAGTACGTCGAAAAAGCCGTGACAATGGCGGCGGGGGCCGCCTGGGTTGTTTTTGATAAACTCAACCAAATCAATCAGAACCCGTCCTTTACGCCGGCTTGGTCCGACAAGCCGCTGCTGAAGAGCTATGAGAAGCAGAAGCCGCCGCTGGGCTGGCCGCGCGAGACCGATTCGCTATGCCCGCGCTGCGTACCGGAGATCCGCCAGCAGATTGTGGACGGGAAGCTGCCGCACGAGATCCTGCTCAACGAGAAAGTGGGCGAGATCAAGGCTACCATCATTGAGCGCGACGGCAAGATCCTGATGGTGAAGGAGTGCCCCAAGCACGGCCGCTTTGAAGATTTGATGGCCATGGATGCGGCGTTCTTCAAGCACCTGGAGGACGTTTTCCCCGGCCGCGATATCCGCGCGCACGCCGATGAGAAGCTGCACAACCACGGAACCAGCACCATCAAGCACGGCCGCGGATCGGTGCTGACCATCGATCTTACCAACCGCTGCAACATGATGTGCGATCCATGTTTTATGGACGCGAACCAGGTGGGCTTCGTGCACGAGCTGACCTGGGAAGACATCCAGACGTTGCTCGACAACGCCATTTCCATTAAGCCGCGCCGCCAGATGTCGGTGCAATTCTCGGGGGGCGAGCCGACGCTGTCGCCTTACTTTCTGGACGCGGTGCGCTATGCGCGCAAGGTGGGCTACAACAGCGTGCAGGCTGCCACCAACGGCATCGAGTTCGCGAAAGACCCCGAATTTTGCAAAGAAGCCGCGGAAGCGGGGTTGCGCTACGCGTATTTGCAGTTCGACGGGATCGGAAATGAGGCCAATTCGCATCGCGCGGTGGGCAATTTGTTCGATGTGAAATTGCGCGCGATCGAGAACCTGTGGAAGGCGGGCGTCGACATCGTGCCCGTGATCACCATCATCAACGGCATCAATAATGAGCAGGTGGGCGCGGTGGTGCGCTTCGCTCTCGACAATCCCAAGAAGATCCCGTTCTTGAGCTTTCAGCCGGTTTCGTTCACCGGCCGCGATGAAGCCGTGACCGACGATCGCCGGCAGGCCCAGCGCTACACGCTGTCGCACCTGGCGCACGACGTGAAGAACCAAACCGGATTGGGCGAACCCGTTCGCGACTGGTTCCCGATTTCGTTCATGAGCACCTTCTCCGATTTCGCCGACCTGGTGCATGGTCCGTCGGCCGATTGGGGTCAATTGAGCTGCGGCTGCCATCCCAACTGCGGCATCGGCATGGCGGTAATGTGCGACAAGGAAACCAAAGAGGCGGTGCCCGTGACCGCGTTTCTGAACGCCGACCGCCTGGCGAAAGATATCGCGCGCATCAACGACGCCGCGCGGAGCAGCCGGTGGATGAACGTCATGGGCGTGAGCCTGGCGCTGCTGCACAATTACAACCCGTTCAAATCGCCGACGCATTTTAAACTGACGGACTTGATCGCCAAATTCGACAAATGCTTCGGCATGACGCCCAAAGCGCAGCAGGGCGGCTACGGCAAAGTGACGGGCGACCGTACTATCGAAGACATCACCAAGCGCCGGAACGACCGTTGGAACTTCCTGTTCGTGGCCGGCATGTGGTTCCAGGATTTGTTCAACTACGATTTCCGCCGTACCGAGCAGTGCATCATCCCGTACGCCACGCAGGAAGGCGAGATTTCCTTCTGCGCGTACAATACCGGCGTGGGCTGGCGGAACATTATCGAAAAGATGCACATGACCGCGACGCTCACCAAATGGTATGAGGAGCATGGGCGGCATGAGATTATCGCGGGCGGCAAAGCCGTGAATCTGAAAACCAAGGATCACTCGCTGGTGTTGCGTTTGGAAGATGTGAATCACGGTAAACAGCACGACCTGGACGATCTGGGAATCGCCAAAACCGCGCGCGAAGAGAAGAAGCGCGCCCGCGACGAGAAGCTGAAGCAGCAGGAAAACGAGCGCATGGCGAAGCTCTACCGCGAGCAAATACTCAAGGAAAAGCCGGCGCCGGCGGACTTGGTGCAGATGATTATGCCCGCGCAGCCGAAACCGGAGCCGGTGGCCGACAAAGAAGAAGCGGTGGGATCGTTCGGGGACTAATTAAAACAACAACAGATCAGAGGAGAAGCCGCCCGGGCAGTTGGGGCGGCTTTTTATTTGGTATATACTTCCCGGATGGGTGGGAATTTCGCGATTCCGAATCCGTGCGCGAAAAAATGGTCGGATTTAGAGGGCGCGGGCCGGGCACGTTTCTGCGAGACTTGCCAAACTCACGTCCATGCGATCGCCGATTACTCGACACAAGAATGGAATCGGCTCTGGCGAGAGTCGAGCGGGCGCGTATGTGGATTCCGGTGCGGCGAGTCGCCGGCACCACCGCGCAGCCGTAGGGAGATTTTGATTGGGGCGCTGCTGACCGGTGTTTCGCCGCTTTTCGCGGCCTCCGGGCGTGCGAAGTTCCGCGTGATTGACCAAGCCGGTGATCCCGTCCCCAAGGCGAGCATTGCGGTGCTCGATAGCGAAGAGAAGACCGTTCAATGTGGCGAAAGCGACGAGGCCGGCGAAGCCATACTGACCGGCCTCCCGTTGGGCGACTCGCTATTCGCCGTTACGAGCCCCGGGTTTGTAAAACGCCGGCTGACGCTCACGTTTCACAACGGGAAAGAAGTCAAGGTCGAGGTGCACCTCAGGTGGCGATTACTGGCACCATGGTCGAAGTCAAGCCGCGGAAGCGCAATGGCTGGCTAGTCTACTGACGCGCCATCACTTGAAATCCCGCGGAGACGGTTGCCCTGACGAAGTTCGCGGATGTATTGCTCGGTATCCGGAAGATCGGTTCTATCCTTCCACAGTCCCACAGCGGAAAGCAATGCCTCTTTGCGTTTTCGAGCGTCGTCGAGGTACTGCTCGCGAAAGCCGCGGGCCAGCCCCAAGGTCGTGGATCCAGTTTGGCCCTTAACGTAAGGTCGGGCGCGGCTCATGATCGATATTATCCACCGTTACGGTGAAGGAGCAGGTATCCGCCCAACGACGGACTATCTGTGGCGCGATAGTTGGCTTTGATCCAGCTTTCCATTTCCGGATGGTGCGCGTCGAAGCCTTTGCCTGAAGGGAAGACGCGCTCGAATTCGGATTGGCTCAAATCCATGTAGAGCACCCAGTCCGGCGGGCGGGCCTTTAGCTCCGACAGAGCGATCCGAACGTCTTCCTCGGTCATCAGGCCGGCCTGCAGATAAGAGTAGCGAGTGGGATTATCGGCCTGCGTCAGGAAGTAAAGCAGCGGCTTGTAGGGATAGACGAACAGAGATTGCTTCGGCTGGACTCGCGAAAGCAGTTCCGAGACCGCGGACGCCTCCATGACAGTGGCGCGAACGCCGCCGACGGGTGTTTCAATGGGAACAAGTCGGCCGGGGAGTTGCGTTTGCAATGCAAATACCGCAGCCCACACACCGATGAAAGTGGCGATCCAGGCTCGTGGCCGGGCGGGGACCGAGCGATACACGAGAATCCCCGCCACGGCATAAGGCAACGCCGATATGTACGCGAGGTGCGCTACATCCGAGCGAGGGTAAGTGGACGCCACCAGCGCAATAATCGACAACAGCAGATAAATGTTCACGCGTCGCCATCCGCCGAGGAGCGCCACGATCGGCAGGATAGCGGGAAGGGCAATGCAAAAGACCACGCAAAACCGCACCGGCAGCTCCCAAGCTTCGGCGCCAGCAAACAACGCACCGTATCCGCCGATAATGGCGCCATAGTGCATCACGTTCACCGACGAATAGTTTCTGGAGAGCCACTGCAACTGCTCGAGGAACGCAGGCAGAATCCCGCCGATCCACAGAGCCGTGGCCGCGGCCAGGCCGGCGGCCGACGCACCGAGGAGATACCAACCGGCCCGTGTGCGCAGCCAGACCAACGTCACAAGCGCGGCCAGCGCCACCGAGGGTGTCGCCAAAGCGGCGCATCCAATCAGGAACCCGGAGACCGCGAGCCACCGGCGCTGCGATCCCGCGCATATCGCGATGGAGGCGAGCGCGAATGCGCCGCTATCCCAGCGATGCTGCGCGGTAACCATGGACGGATCGGCCGTTTGGAATGCCAGAAAGAACAGCGCAGTGACGATGCCAGCGGCGCGCGATGCATAGCGAGCCACCAGCCAGTAAATCAGCGAGCACTCGAGCGCAATATAGAATATGACGGGCGCGCGCCCAGCGGCCAAGGTGAGGCCCAACAGACGAAACGCCAGGGCCTGCATCCAGAAGCTGCCGGGAGTCATGTAGCCGAAGAAATCCAAATACGGCTTTTGCCCATGAAGAATCCGCTCGGCCGCGTCGAGGTAAATCCCTTCGTCGTTCGTTCCCAGGATCAAGCGATTCCCGAACATCCACGCCAGCAGTGTCGCGGTTGCAAAGAAAACGATTAGCGGCGCGGCGCGCTGCAGCCATCCCAGGACAGCCGTGCGCGCGTTGTCAGACCGCTTCAGCTCGGAGCCGAGGTAAGGATAAGTTGTCACGGGGAAACACCAGCTCCAGGCGGTCGAGATAATGGGGCGTGTCGCGCAAGGGGAGGAACGTCAGGTTGGATCGGGCGTTCAGAATGGAGAAGGCGAGCAGGAACGAACCGATTACCGCCTGCGCGAGAATCACCAGCAGCACACCTCCCACGTAAGCGGCCCACGCCGGGACCTGGAAATGAGCGCCCCAGCTCAACGCCACCATAGCGACGGTCAGTGCGGCGAGCGCCGCCGTAAGCGCCGAAGCCACCACCAGCAAGCGTGTGCTGACGATGTCGCTGAAGACCGCGATGGAGCTGAAGCCATGAACCAGCAGCGCCGCGAAATTCATCTGCGATTCTCCGGTCATCCGGGGGCCGCGATCCATAGGAATGGTAAGGTACGGCAAGCGGGCGCGAAAAATCGCCGCGGCATAATGATTCCAGATCTCAGAAACGATTACCAAACGTTCCACCGCCTGCCAGGGCACGATACTGAAATTACCAACGCGCACCTGTACGCCCGTCAGCAGCCAATGCGTGGTGCGGTACAGCCAATAGCTGAGGCGAAACGAAAGCTTCTCCAGACGCTTGGCGCGTTCCGCGAAGATGATGGTCCGTTGCCCATGGCGGCGGAACTCTTCGATCAGACGGGCCACGTCGCGCGGACGGTCCTCCCCATCGCCATCCATCACCGCTACTCCGGCGCAGGGAAAGTTGGTGTAAATGTAAACCAGTCCGACAGCGATGGCGCGCTGATGTCCCAGGTTCCGCCGCAAATGCAGAATCTGAACGGAACGCAGACGCTCGAAGTTTTGCGCCAGCAGTCCCGGCTCGGGCGGTTGCGTGGAACCATCGTTGACGAGTAGGACCTCAATCGGACTACGGGAGTTTTCCAACGCGTGATCGAGCGCGGGCAACAGCAGCGCCAGAGCGTGCCAGTCATTGAAAACCGGGATGAGAATTACCAGCCGACTGGAGTGGTCCTGGTCCATTTGCGCCGGTGAACAGATCGGCAGTTCTCAATGATTTCTTTATGTTGCGCTATAGTCATGGCATGCGAGCGTTATGCCTTTTTTCGATTGTGCTCTGTGTCTGCTTTGCGCAGACGCGTTCGGTGACCGATGCCGAGGTCCAGCGCATCCATCGAAGTATGCTGCTGATCGACACGCATAACGACATAACCAGCCGAACGGTGGACGGCTACGACATCGGCAAGAACAAGAACGACGGCCACACTAATGTTACGTCGCTGAAGGAAGGCGGGGTGGGCGCGCAGTTTTTCGCCGTTTATGTTTCGTCGAGCTATGTGAATGGAAACCGCTCGGCCCATCGCACGCTCGAAATGATCGATACGGTGCGCCACGGTATCGTGGAGCGATACCCCAACGACTTTACTCTCGCGACCACGGCAGACGATATCGAGCGCATCCACAAGCAGGGCAAAATCGCCGCGCTGATGGGCATCGAAGGCGGCCACGCCATTGAAGACAACCTGGGCCTGCTGCGCGATTACTTCGACCTCGGCATCCGCTACATGACCCTGACGCACACCAACACCAACGGTTGGGCGGATTCGTCGGGCGACATCGACAAGGCCGGCGTGGAGCATCACAACGGTCTGACGCCGTTCGGCAAGCAAGTGGTGCACGAAATGAACCGGCTGGGGATGATGATCGACATTTCGCACACCGCCGACAAAACGTTCTGGGACGCGCTGGCGGCGAGCAGCGCCCCGATTATCGCTTCGCATTCTTCCTGCCGCGCGCTGTGCAACGTTCCGCGCAACATGACGGATGAAATGATCGCGGCTCTGGGCAAGAAGGGCGGCGTGATTCAGATCAACTTCAACTGCGGGTTCCTCTCGGAAAAATCGCTCGCCGCGGAAAAGACCGTGCAGGACAGCACGCTGCCGGGGGCGCAGGGAGAAGACGCCACCATCGCGGAGTATCGCAAGAAAGTGCCGCCGGCTACGCTCGAAGACGTGGTGGCGCACATCGATCACGCGGTGAAGATCGGGGGAATCGATGCGGTGGGAATCGGCAGCGATTTCGACGGCGTATTCTGCACGCCGCGCGGGCTGGAGGACGTCTCCAAATTCCCCAATCTTACGCGGGCATTACTGGAGAAGGGTTATTCCGCTGGAGATATCCGCAAAATTTACGGAGGCAACACCCTGCGAGTGATGCGGGCTGTCGAAGCGGAAGCGAGGCGAGAACAGGCAAAACCGGCTTCCAATTGATCGCGTCTCCCGTGGCGGATGCACTCTGCGCGGGATGGTGGTGTTTCCACCGTCATTTGGGCCGGCCGCCAGGCCAGGAAACACTCGCGCGTGCAGTGTCGTGCAGGACGACACCAGGTTTGCCGCACGGAAAACATGTCGCGTACACACGAGTGCGTACGCGGCACGCAGGAGTGCGTGCGCCACAGGGTTGGCTTACATTCTTAAGCACCCGCGGAAGTATCTAAGTGAATTCCCGCACTGGAGCGGGTTGCTCCGCACCAACGGTCCCGACCGCAATTTTCGCGACGTAATAATCTTCCGCCCGCACCGGCGCTCCTGCCAGGCGCCGCAGCATCGCGATTTGTCCGATGTGCGTGAGCGCGTCCGCAATGGGCGCTTGAAACAGGCTCTCGGCCGGGGCTTCGAGCGGGCTGCCCGACGCCAGATAAGCATCGAACGCTGCCAGCGCTTCAAAGAAGCGACGCACTTCGTCGGACCACGGAAGGGGCGTCGATGCGTGCCATTTCCGCTGTCCGCGCGCGGCCGATAACGCCCAATCCAGAAGATCGCCGATGTGCGCGAGAATCTGCCTTGGCGTCCGGGTCTCCGCGGACGCACGAAAATCGCCGAAATTATTGGGCGCGCCGCGTATCGTTTTCCCTCCCCGATAAGCGACCGTGGCAAGGGCATGGCGCAAGAATTGGCGATCGGAATCCGATGGGCTCATTTCACTAGACTACTGCAACTCACTTCGCCTGGAGCGGCTTCAATCCCAACTCGATGTGCAGCCGGATGGACTCCACCCAAACCGGCCCGCGATCGTGGTTGTAGGCGGGATTATTGTAATGTTGCACGTCGAAGGTCGCGTAGAAACCCCGAAACACCCGGGCATTATAGTAGCTTTCCCAAAGATATTCAGGCGCGTAGTTGAGCTTTCCGTCGCCGATTAAAAAATCAAGTCCGCCCATTGCCAGATAAACCGCATGCGCGCCCGAAATTCCAGCGGCGGCGAACGCCGATGCGACCACATCGTCTTTCCTTTTCCAACGAGTCCCCTTCACCGACACGCCGCCTTCGGCCAGCCGGTCAATGGCGGTGAATGCGAAATCTTCGGTCTTGCCGTCGTTCCAGCCCAGCCGCGAAAAGACCCCGAGATCGTGGGTGAGTTCCTGATCGAAACTTATGCCGGTTCCGTATTTGAGCGTCCCTGGGCGGCGAATCGCCTGGACGGCGGGCGTGGTTCCGGTCTGCTCCGCCAATTGGACCGCTGCGATGTAGCTGCCCGATCTGGTGCGATTTAGATATTGAAGCCACCGGACAGCGCCGGCGTGACCCGCGAGCGAATAGCGCCGCTCTTCTTCGAACGTTTGGCCCTGATCGGCAAAAAGCCTCCGGTCGAACCTTAGGCCGTTGGCCACTCTCGGCTCGGCGGCCACCCCATATCGCAAAGACCAGTTCCTGGTATGAAATTCGTTGACGATCGCCCAGGTGTAGCCGCGCGTGTCGGCCGGGTAGTCCCAGGCGCCGTTATACATCAGTCCCCACGCCATGAACTGGCTGCGAGGATCGTGGGAATAATTGTTGTCGTCGAAGAAGTCGCTATCGGAAAACCGCCCGCCTGAGATGGTGTAGCGAACCATGGGACGGTCGCCCGCCAATTGATTGGTGTCGCTTTCGAAGTGCTCCACCGCGTCGCCGAAACCAAAGTCGTGAGTAATGTAAAGGCGTGCGACGTACGGTTTGGGAGCGGCGGACGCAACTCGGGGCAGCTCGCCGTTGGGAGAATCGGCCAGCCCATTGACGCCGCTAAATCCCCTTCCGCCTGCGATTTCGGGATTAAAGATGAACTGTGTGTTCTGCCCGAGGCGAAGAGCGAAAAACAAGGTGGTAGTGATCGACACGTCGCGCTCGGGATAATCCTGGAGACTCAGCGGGCCTACATAAGGAGAATTGAACGTTCCGTGACGGTCGCCAATCGAAGTGGCCTGATAATAGAGGTTCCAGGTCTCGGGGTCGGCAGCCGATGCATTCCCAGCGGGCGTCGACGAGTCAGGCTGAGCGCTCAATCCGGCGGGCAGAAACAACAGCAAGAATATGATGGTCGGAACGACCGGAAACCGGCACACCTCCCGATTGTCCCACGCCAAGATGAGGATTCGGTTACAACAGATCGCCCAATTTAAGCGATCTCAGATCGGGAATCGCGATAAACGGAGAGTGCGCTCGCAGCTCTTCGAGCGGGACAACGCCGGTGCCCACCGCTATCGCGCGAATGCCATTCGCCCGGGCCGCGAGCACATCGTTGGGATGGTCGCCGATCAGCGTGACGGCGCTTTCAGGGCCGATCCAGCGTTCCTGGCGCGCACGCCGGATAGCGATCCGAACGAGCCCAGCACGGTCTCGCGCCAGTTCGGCAAAAGCGCCGAATCGGAAATAAGAGCGCAGTCCAGCGCGTTCCATCTTTCGCCAGCCGATGCGCGAGAGATTGCCGGTGACCAGTCCGATGACGACGCCGCGCGCGGTCAAGCGCCGCAGCAGGCTGCGGACGCCGGGGCACACTTTGCGCGAAATGTCCGGAACGCGGCGCACGTAGATGGATTGCGCCCGCGCCACTACTTCCGGCATGGCGCGTCGGACGGCGGCATGCGACAAGCCCGCCGTTCGCATCATCGAGGTCAGTATGTCGCGATCCAACATCCCCGCCACCGGAACTCCGTCGGTAGTGGTCTGGACATGCACCGTTCGCCGGATGGCTTCCACTAAAGCTTCGCGGTGATGCGGCCCGGCGCGGCGAATCAGAGTGCCATCGATGTCAAAAAGCACGAGTGCGTCGGATTGTTTCAACCTCCACTATAGCGTTGGCTGTACCATTACGATATGGAGATTGATTTCCCGCATGGAAAAAAGCTCCGCTTGGTGGTCGGCGATATCACCAAGATCCGCGTGGACGCCATGGTCAATGCGGCGAATGCGGCTTTGATCGGTGGAGGTGGCGTGGATGGGGCGGTGCATCGGGCGGGAGGTCCGGCCATCATGCGTGAGCTGGACGAAATTCGTGCCAGCACGGGCGGATGTGCGACCGGCAGCGCAGTGGCCACCGGAGGCGGGTCGCTTCCAGCGCAATATGTTTTTCACGCGGTAGGACCCGTTTACCACGATGGAAAGCACGGCGAACCGGAACAGTTGGCAAGTTGTTATCGCACCTGCCTGGATCTGGCCGGGCGGTACGGCCTCCGCACTATCAGCTTCCCCGCCATCAGCGCCGGCGCATACGGATATCCGCTGGAAGAGGCGGCCGCGGTGGCGCTCGACGCGATCGGGCAACATCTGGAACAAGAGGATTGCCAGGTGAGGGACGTTCTCTTCGTGCTATTCGATCAGGGGACATCAGCCGTTTTCGCTTGCGAGGCCGCGAAACGTTTCCCCACCGGCCCGGTCTCTCTGCAGGGCAAAACCTCCTCCGCGACTTAGTCTCAGACTTAGCTTGGGACTTGTCGAGAAAAACCATGCCATACACGCTCGCGTCCCGATCTTACGCGCGCGCTCATATGTGTCGTATCGAGACGCATCTCGACACGCGCGGGCAAACCAAGGCGTTCACACGAGTGTGACCGCGGCACGCACGAGTGCGTGCGCCACGGTGAAATCGACATGATAATTTCTTGACAGCACTTGCCAGGACGCAATCTACTTTTTGAGGAATTGCTGAATCGCTTTGGTGGCCTGCCGCGTGCGGTGCCGGTTCTCGATGAGAGCGAAACGCACGTGCCCTTCGCCGAGCGGCCCGAATCCGACGCCTGGCGAGACGGCCACCAGCGCTTTTTCCAGCAGCAGTTTCGAGAATTCAAGCGATCCTCTGGCGCGATACTTCTCCGGGATCGGCGCCCAGACGAACATGGTGCCCTGCGGCGGTTGCACCGGCCAGCCCGCGCGGTCCAGCCCGGCGATGAGAAGATCGCGGCGCTTCTGATAAACGCCGCGAATCTTTTCGGTGTCCTTGGCGCATTCGCGCAGCGCAATAATGGAAGCGATCTGGATGGGTTGAAAAACGCCGTAATCGAGATAGCTCTTGATGCGGGCCAGAGCGCCGATCATTTTTCCGTTCCCCACGCAGAATCCGACGCGCCAACCCGCCATGTTGAAGCTTTTCGACATGGAATAAATCTCCACCGCGATTTCTTTGGCTCCCTCCACTTGCAGAATACTGGGCGGTTCATACCCGTCGAAGCCGAGGTCCGCGTAAGCGAAATCATGCACGATCATGGTGCCGTGCTTTGCGGCCAGCGCCACGATATCGCGGAAAAACTGCAGGTCGACGCAGTGCGTGGTGGGATTATGCGGAAAAGAAATCAGGATCATCCTGGGCTTGCGAGTGGATGTGCGGTATAAGTCTTCCAGTCGATTGAGAAACTCGGCCGGCGTGGGCATCGGGAGCATGCACGCGTGGCCCTCGGCCATGATGACGCCGTATTGATGGATGGGATAAGCGGGGTTCGGAGAGACCACTGCATCGCCAGGGCCAATCACGGCGAAGAGCAAATGGGCGAGCGCGTCCTTGGCGCCGATGGTGACAATCGCTTCGGTTTCCGAATCCAGCTCGACACCATATTTGAGGCGATAGCGCTTGGCGATTTCGGCGCGCAGCCGGGGAATGCCGCGTGACAGCGAATAGCGATGATTGCGCGGATTGCGGACGGCTTCGATTAATTTCTTGACGATCGGCTCCGGCGTGGGGCCGTCCGGATTGCCCATGCCGAGGTCCACAACATCCTGTTGCGCCGCGCGCGCCTTGGCCTTCATGTCATTGATGACGGCGAACACGTAGGGCGGAAGTTTCTGGATGCGGTAAAACTCTTCGCCCGAAGCGGCGTTGGAAGAAGCCATAATTGATTCTAGGAAATGATTACCGACCTCGTCCAGATCCGCCGCCTCGAACAGCAGCACAGGAGCGAGAATGCGCGTTTTCGCGCCTATTTGAAAAGCCACCGGCATTCGGATCGGCGTCTGCGGCGCTTCGGCGAAGAGATTGAAGCGGAAATCGATTGCACCGCGTGCGCGAATTGCTGTCGAGTTACGGAGGTGGGTATCACGGAGAAGGATATCGAGAAGCTTGCGAAGTTTGTGGGGACGAGCGAGCGCGAATTTGTCGAACAGTTCACCGCGCTGGATGAATCCGGCGCGACGATCCTCAAACGCAACGAAAATGGCTGCGTGTTTCTGGAGGAAAATCTCTGCAGCGTTTATGAAGCCCGCCCGCACAATTGCGTCAATTTCCCGCACGTAGTGCGCGGCGCCGGATCCATCGCCAGCCGGATGTGGCAGTTTCTGGATCGGGTGGGCTATTGCCCCATCGTTTACAACTGGATGGAGACGGTGAAGGACGACATCGGTTTTCGCTGAGCCGGTTTTCGCTGAGCCGGTTTTCGCTGAGCCGGTTTTCGCTGAGCCGGTTTTCGCTGAGCCGGTTTTCGCTGAGCCGGTTTTCGCTGAGCCGGTTTTCGCTGAAAATGACGGCTTCAATTCGCGCCGCCGAAGCCCCAGCGGCTTGCGAGCGCCTTACTATTTGCTGTACAGGGTCTGCTCGCGAACCTCGGCGTGGTGCCGGACGTCGATTCCTTTGACCAGGAACAGAACGTCCTCTGCGATGTTGGTGGCGTGGTCGGCGATGCGTTCCAGGTTGTGGGCGATGAACATCAGGTCCACGGCGCGCGGAATGGTGGTGCTCTGTTCCTGCATGAACGCCACCAGTTCCTTATACACCGCGTCCCGCAGGCGATCCACCTCGTCATCCGATAGCAAGACGCCGCGCGCCAGCTCCTCGTCTCGCTTGACCAGCGCGTCCAGGCTTTTGCGCACCATGTCTTCGGCCAGGCTGGCCATCTGAGGAATATCGATCAGCGGCTTCACCGGCGGATCCTGCATCAGCGAAAGCGCGCGCTGCGTGATGTTCACCGCCAGATCGCCCATGCGCTCCAGATCGCCGTTAATCTTGATGACGGCGGTGAGGAAACGCATATCGCGCGCCATGGGTTGATAGAGCGCCAGCAGGCGCGTCGCGTACTCATCAATCTCGATATCCTTCTGATTGATGAGCGCCTCCTTCCACAACACCTCTTTGGCGGCCTGCTCATCGCGATGCACCAGCGCATCGACACTTTGATGGATCGCCGACTCCACCAGACCCGCCATCTCCAACAGACGGTTTTGCATTTCATCAAGTTCTTCTCTGAAGTGGATCAAAGATAGCTCCTCACCGCTTTCATCAGCCGCCACCGGCCCTTCCGGACTCAGCCAAACCGTCCCGTGATGTAATCTTCCGTTTCTCGTTTGGCCGGGCGCTTGAAGATGATCTCGGTCTTGTCGAATTCGATCAAATTACCCAGCAGAAAAAAGCCGGTGAACTCCGCCACGCGCGCGGCTTGCTGCATGTTATGCGTGACGATCACCTGCGTGCACTGATCTCTGAGGGTGAACAGCAAATCCTCAATCTTGGAAGTGGCGATCGGGTCGAGCGCCGAACAAGGCTCGTCCAGCAGCAAAACTTCCGGATCCACAGCCAGCGCTCGCGCGATACATAAACGCTGCTGCTGGCCGCCGGACAAACTATATGCGGATTGATGCAGCTTGTCTTTTACCTCTTCCCACAGCGCGGCCCGCTTGAGGCTATGTTCGACGATATCGTTGAGGGACCGGCCGGCCTTCAAACCGTTTACCTTCACGCCATAGGCGATATTCTCGTAGATCGATTTGGGAAACGGGTTCGGCCGTTGAAACACCATGCCCACACGGCGCCGCAGCTTGGTAACGTCCAGTTCCAGCACATTCTGTCCGTCCAGCAACACCTGCCCGTCGTAGCGCGCATTTTTGACGGTCTCATTGATGCGGTTCAGAGTGCGCAAAAACGTGGACTTCCCGCAGCCCGAGGGACCGATCAGCGCAGTGATCTTCTTCTCCGGCACCTCCAGACTGATATTATGCAGCGCCTGGAAATTGCCGTAGAAAAAATTCAGATTCTGGGCCTGCAATTTGGGCCTTGCGGCCACCTCAGGCTGAACGCCGGAGGGCACGGAAGGTGGACTGGTGATGTCACTCATTTTCGCGGATTCCGGCGTAGCTGCCATACTTTTAGGTTACTATCCCCTTTGCGCGGACGCTCCGCGCGACAAAACCCAGCGGGATGCGATATTGGCGATCAAGACCAATACCAGCAGCACCAGGCCCGCGGCCCAAGCTTGACGGTGCCAATCCTCATACGGCGAGATGGCATGGGTGTAAATGATTACCGGAAGCGACGCCGTGGGCTCACCCAGTTTGTTCGACCAAAACTGATTGTTCAAACTGGTAAACAGCAAAGGCGCGGTCTCTCCGGCTACGCGCGCGACGCCCAGGATCATCCCGGTGAGGATTCCTTGTTTGGCCGCGGGCACAATGACCGATATGATGGTGCGGGTTTTGCTGGCGCCCAAAGCCAGCGAACCCTCCCGCAACGAATTGGGAACTCCCCGTAGAAACTGCTCGGTGGCGCGCAGGCCAATGGGAATCATCATCAGGCTCAGCGCGAACCCGCCGGCCCAAGCCGAAAAATGGTGCATGGGCACCACGATCACGGTCCATGCAAAGATTCCGATCACGATGGATGGCACGCCATTCAACAGGTCGGCCGTGTAGCGGATCAGCATCGGCACGGTTTTCTCGCCGAACTCCGCGAGATAAATCCCCCCCAGGAATCCGACCGGAATGCCGATGGCGCCGGCGATCAGGATCAATAAGCCGCTGCCTACGATCGCATTCGCGACACCTCCTCCGGTTTCGCCGGGAGACAGAGGCAGCTTGGTGAAGAAGCTGAAGTCGATGGAGCGCCAGCCGTTTACCACCAGATATCCCAGGATCAGGAACAGAATCGATACGGTGACCACGGTGCAGATGCCGGTAACCGTAAGCATCACGTTGTTCAGCAGGTTGCGCCGCGCGATCCGGTCCATTACGGTTGTTTCGATCCCTTCCCCGTGGTGGCGATGATCAATAACTGAGCGGCGCCATTCAGGACCATGGTGAGCGCGAACAGCACCAATCCAAGCTCCACCAACGAACTGAGGTAAATGTCGCCGGTGGCTTCCGTAAATTCATTGGCAATGATGGCGGCGATGGTGTAGCCCGGCGAAAGCAGAGAGGTGTGAATGCCGGTGTCGTTGCCGATGACCATCGTAACGGCCATGGTTTCTCCCAGCGCGCGCGCCAAGGCAAGAAAAATGGATCCGATAATTCCGAGCCGGGCAAACGGCACCACCACTTGCCAGGTGGACTCCCATTTCGTCGCGCCCAGGGCGAGTGCGGCTTCGCGCTGCTCGCGAGGCACTGCTAGCAACGCTTCGCGGGAGATGGAGATGATGAACGGGAAGGTCATAATGGCCAGAATCAAGCCGGCCGTCAGATAGCCCACTCCAAACGCAGGTCCCTGAAACAGGGGAAGGAAGCCCAGCGCGTGCTTAAGGAAGGGTTCGACATACTGCCGCATCAGCGGTACCAGAGTAAAGATCGCCAGCAATCCGAAGATGACGCTGGGTACCGCCGCTAGCAACTCCACCAGGAAGGTGCAGGCATTGGAAAGCTGCGGAGGCGCCAATTCGGACAGGAAGATCGCGGCGCCCACGCCCAGCGGAACGGAAATCAACAGGGCGATCAACGAGGTCAGCACTGTGCCGTAGATAAAAGGCAGGGCGCCGAACTGCTCCGCCACCGGGTCCCAGGTTCTTCCCGTCAGGAAGCTGAATCCGAACTTCGCGCGCGAGGGGCCCGAGTGAATCCAGAGTTCATAAACCAGGAACACGGTGACCAGAAATACGCTGGCCGCAAATAGGAACGTGACGAGGTGCGCGATCCGATCCCCGTCACGTGAAAAATCGATAAGCTTTCGCGCGCGCGATTGCGGAGGCGCGGTGACTGCGGCGGTTGCCATCCTTTGACTTCTTACTTTATCAAAGCGATCTGCTTCTGTTCCTTCGCGACTACTTGTTTCGGCAGCGGCGAGTAACTCAATCCGGGCGCGTCCGCTTGCCCGGTGGTCATCATCCACTGCAGGAAGTCTGTGATCGATTTTTTCTTGGTGGCGTCCGTAATATTGCTTGGGATCAGCAGCCAGGTAAAGCTCGAAATCGGATAGGCGGTCTTCCCGGGCGCGTTGGTGATGGAAACCCGAAAATCGGCGGGCATCTCTTTAGCGGCTCCGGCGGCGGCATCGGTAACGGTGCTCACGTCGGCTTTCACGAAGTTGCCGGCCGCGTTCTTAATAGAGCCATATTCCATTTTGTTCTGCGTCGCGTAAATCAATTCCACGTAGCCGATGGAATTCGGCGTCTGCTTGACCAGTCCAGCCACTCCTTCATTTCCCTTGCCTCCCAACCCAACCGGCCAATTTACCGACGTATTGGAACCCACTTTCGATTTCCACTCGGGACTTACCTTCGAAAGATAGTCGGTGAAAACGAAGCTGGTTCCGCTGCCATCCGAGCGATGGACGACGGTGATGTCTTCGTTGGGAAGGTTTACTCCCGGATTGTCGGTTTTGAGCGCCGCGTCGTTCCACTTCTTGATTGTGCCGAGATAAATGCCGGCCAGTGTGGCGCCCGAAAACTTCAGAGAGCTTGCGCTCGGCAGGTTATAGGTAGGCACGATGCCGCCGATCACAGTGGGAAAATGCAGCACCTTGAATTTCGTGACCTTCGACAGTTGCTCGTCGGTCATCGGCATGTCGGAGGCGCCGAAGTCTACGGTGCCCTCAGTAAGCTGGCGGATTCCTCCGCCCGAGCCGATGGCTTGGTAGTTTATCTGAATATCCGGATGAGCCTTATGAAATTCTTCAAACCATTTTTGATAGATTGGGGCGGGGAAAGTAGCCCCCGCCGCATTGATGGTCTCGGCTGAGGCCGCCATGGACCAGGCGGCCGCGAACAAAGCGATCCAAAGCATCTGTCTTTTCATAAATCCAGTCCTTTCTTTCGTGGGGCGGCATTAGCGCCGCCCCTCATGCGATAAGGCTAACAGGCAGTGTCGAAAGTCCGAAAAGACCGCTTGCTCACGCGCCACCCTTCCGGTATTCTTCGAGTCAATGTTCTCCAGTGCACGGCCACCCCCGCGGGAGTTTTCGACCGGATGTTCCCAGGGTGCACGACCTCCTGTCGTCTTCGAACGTGCTGCTGGCCTTCGGGTCGTCTCCGGGTGTGCTGCCGGCGCGCGGCTCAGCAGGTTCCGCGCGTTACAGAGCCGCGACCGTAAGGGAGCCGGTTTCGACATAGCCTGCTAAAACTTCGGCATGCTACCGGGCAGCGTGTAGCGGACGTCGAAGTAAATCGTGTTGTCGTGAGTTTGTTTCGGACCTGTGATGGACCAGGGGTTGCGGGTCAAATACTCATACTGGCCGATCAGATTGATCGCGCCATAGCGTGGGCTACCCCAAACGGTTTCATTGAAACCGAAGGTCAATTCCTGAATAGCGCGGTTTTGGCCGTTCGACGAACCCTTGTAACCGTAGCCGACCAACTTGCCGCCGGCGTCGATCACCGTATCGCGGTCGATGTAAATGCCGCCGTAATACGCGAACAGCAGGAACTTACCCGCTCTGGCTTCAAATCCATCCACGGTCCCGCCGGAATGGAGCAGGCTGTAACTGCCATTGGCATTCACCACCAGATCGGGAGCTTGCCCAAATAAATAACGGCCGTCGCCATCGCTCCAGAAATTCGTGGTGATGAGCCGGAATCCTTTGAAGATTTCCCCGTTCAGCCCCACCTGAATGCCGCCGCCCGCTTTGGTATTGGTCTGGCCCAGCGACAGGTTGGTGGTGTTCAGGATCTTGAAAGTGCTCTCGACTCCGGCGACCTCGGCGTGAAAACGCGAACTGGGGTCGAAGGCAATCTTGGCGATAAAGTCCGGCGCCGTCTGGGGCGCCGAATTCACTAAGCTGGCCGCGTCAAGCTGTGTGCCCGACAGGGTGGTATAGGCGGCCGGCAGGACGATCGCTGAGCCGCCCCCGGAACCGCCGATGTACTGGTCGGGGTTCTCAGCCGAGAGGCCGAAAGTTACTTTGTCGCCTGCGTGGTAAAGGACCCGGAAGCCAGGCTGGCGAGACCAGGTTAAGCCCGCCATGTAGTTCACGTCCATCACTTGGGAGTAGAAAAGATCGCCGGGCAGCGGGGAAATTCCGCTGCGGTTCGGCGTCAGCATGCTCCAGCTTTGGCCCGCCAGAAACTCCCAGCCGCCTTTTCTCACGTCCACCCAGTACAGACGCAGGCGCGGGACGAACGCGCCATTGGTCACGGTAAGAGCGTTGGAGCCGCTGGTGCCCAGGAAGTCAAACTCGTTGTATCCGATGAAGTGCGTTCCTTTCCAATCGCCATCCACGCGGAAGCCGATGCGGGAGTTCTGCGGGCTGAAACGGGCTTCGGAAAGCTTTCCGTTCACAGTGTTGTTGTAGGGAACGCTGCCGAAGTTGGAACCGATGCCGGAACCGGCGTTTTTGTCGCGCCACACGAACGTCGCGTCCATAAATCCCACGGGGGTAATGCAAACGCTTCCAAACCGCAAATAAGGCGGCACCACATTCGAGTCCGGAGGACCGTCGCAAGGATTGCCTGAGGCCGGTGGCTGCCCGCCGCCGATTACCGGCGTGGTGACCGCTGCAACCGGAGGAATGATCGGGGTGGTGCTGGCCACTTCGCCCAACGCCTTGCCGCGCGGCAAGGCGAAACTGTCCTGGGCGCTGCGCGACGATGCGGCGTTGGCCGCTTTTTCTATCAGCTTCTTCTGTTCTTCCATGGCCGATTTCAGCGTATCGATCTGCTTCTGCTGCTCGGCCAGTAACGCCTTCAAAGTGGCGAGATCGTTGTCTGTGGCTGGCGGTACCGCCGGCGCCGATGTTTGTCCCGGCAACGACGCGCCGCACAGCATCGCGAAGCACAAAATCGCAGTTCCTAGCGTTTTAGCTTTCATCTTCTCCATTCCCAATTGAGTTTTGAAATTATTTAGAGCCAGGCGTTATAAGCCCTTTCGAGCGCCCTATCGGAGAATAGCTACGGTTGGTTAGCGAAAAATGACGATCCGGTTAATATCGCGTTACATCGCGAAGCTTCGGCGGCTTAGGCGGTTGGAAGTTCGATAGTAAACTCGGAACCTTCACCCAGCCTGCTGTGTACTTGAATGGTGCCTCCCATTTGTTCCACAGCGTGTTTGACAATGGACAAGCCCAACCCTGTCCCGCCCATGGCGCGCGAGCGCGCTTTATCGGCGCGATAGAAGCGCTCGAAGATGCGCGGCAGGTCTTCAGAGGGAATGCCGATGCCGGTGTCGCCAATCAGGATGCGTACCCTGCCGTTGTCGCGCCGCATCTCCACCTGCACTTCGCCGTTCGGACGATTGAACTTCACGGCGTTGTCCAGAAGGTTGACGAAAACCTGCTCCAGACGCAGTTCATAGCCGACGACTTTCAAATCGTCCAGTTTTTCACACAGCAACCGCACGCCTTGGACGCGCGCAGCGGATTCCACAGTGCGCAGCGCGGACTCGATGGCCGCTCGGATCGAAACCGGTTGCGGCGCGGCAATGATGGCGGTGGATTCGAGCTCGGAAAGCGACAGCAGATCGGCAGCGATGTTGCTCAGCCGGGTGGCCTGCGCCAGAATGATTTCGACGAAGCGGCGGTTGTTTTCCAGGTCTTCGAGAGCGCCGTCCAGCAGGGTTTCGGCATACCCGCGAATGGCGGCCAGCGGAGTTCGCAATTCGTGCGAGACGTTGGCCACAAAATCCCGGCGGACCCGCTCCAGCCGTTCCAGTTGGGTGACATCGTGCAGAATCGCGAGCGCTCCCCGCGTGGCGTCCGATCCCAAAGGCCCCGCCAGTACCTCGAACGAACGCGCGCCGGCGCCGGGCAAAGTTAACCGCCGCTCCACGCGCTCGCCGCTTCCGATCACGGTGGTCATGATTTCGCGCAATCCCGGGTCGCGCACCAATTCCAGCAGCGGCAGGCCGGGAACCACGGGAAGGCGGGCGTCCACGGTGCGCGCAAAGGAGTAATTGCAGAAGGTGACGCGCAGATCCTTGTCGACCGCGAGCACGCCTTCCAGCATCCCGGCCAGGATGGCTTCGCGCCGGGCGCCTTCCAGCTTTAGACTTTCCACCAGCTCGCGGATACGGGGCGCGGTGCGCTGCAGCGAGCGCGCCAGCAGGCCCAGGTCGTCGTCGCCGGCCGGCAGCGGCTGGTCCAAGACCGGCGGGTCCAGCAAACGTTCCGCGTAAGCGCGTATTTGAGACACCCGAAGGGAAAAAGAGCGGGTAAACAGAAAAGCCAACAAACACGCCAGCACCAGCACCGCAAGGGTGACGCCGAGCAGTGGACGCCATAGCTCGGCGCTGTGCTGCGCCACGTACAAGTCCATGCCGAGCAGCGAGGCCGCGAGCAATGCAAAGCCGCTCCAAAGAAACCTGCGAATAATGCGCCCGCTCACCGGATCTGGTGACAGTATACTCGTTCCCAGATGGTTCACCAAGCTAAGACCGTTCGGCGATTGCTGCTGAAGTGGTATGGAGACCACAAGCGCGACCTGCCTTGGCGGCACACCCAGGATCCTTATCGCATCTGGATTTCTGAGGTCATGCTGCAGCAGACTCGCGTCGCCGCTGTGATTCCGTATTATGAGCGCTTCCTGGCTCTGTTCCCGGATGCCGCCGCGCTGGCCTCTGCCCCCGAGCAGAAACTGCTCGCGGCGTGGGCGGGTTTGGGATATTACTCGCGCGCCCGCAACCTGCGGAAGGCGGCGCGCGCGATCGTCGAGTTGTCGCATTTTCCGGACGATTATGCCGCGTTGCGCGAACTGCCCGGAGTCGGCGATTACACCGCGGCGGCACTGGCCAGCATCGCGTTCGGCAGGCCGCATGCGGCGCTGGATGGAAATGTCGCAAGGGTGCTTGGCCGCATGCTGGCGGAGCGCGGCGACATCAAGTCGCAGGCCGTGCGGAACAACCTGCGGGCGCTGGCCGGAGCGCTGCTCGATCCGAAGCAGCCCGGTGAGTTCAATCAAGCGCTCATGGAGTTGGGCGCTACCGTCTGCGTGCCGAAGCGGCCGTTGTGCGGCGCCTGCCCCGTCCGCCCGTACTGCTTGGCGCGCCGGCAGGGTCTTGAAAATCAATTGCCGGCCGGCGCCGGGCGTCCGAGCGCCAGCCGACGGAAGAAGCACTTACTCGTCATCGAAAAGGAGAACAAGATATTGCTGTGGCAGCGTCCGGCGGATAGCAGCCGGCTGGCCGGGTTTTGGGAGCTTCCTGAACTCGAAAGCATACCCGGCGCGACGATCCATGGCGGGGTGGCCGGATTTCGCCACACGATCGTCAATACCACTTACTTAGTGCAGGTCCAGCGAGCCGCCCTTCGCTCCCGGCCGAGCGGGTTTCGCTGGCTCGCCAAAGGCGATTTGGAGGATTTGCCACTCAGTACCACTGCAAAAAAAGCGCTGGCCCGCTTATCGCGCTCTGAGCCGCGCGCGTGAGCCGGTTTTATCCGCAAACTCCCGCGCTCCGCTCCGGGGGTTCGTCAATCCTGGACGGCGATATAAAGCGTCTGCGTTCCGGCCGCGCCGTCAAGGGTGAAAGTCAATGGCGCCGCTCCGCTTGCTGAGACGTTGGGTATGACAACGTTGAACTGGTAGAGCCCAATAAGATTCGGCGCTAGCCCTGAGTAAGACAGCGAGGCCGCCATCCCGCCAACCGAGATTTTGAGAGAATCGCTCACCATGTTGCTTTCCTGCACAATCTGACCCGCCGGAATGTCGGGCGTCACCGGGCCAAATCCCACTCCGTACAGCATGACGGTGTCGCCGGGTTGGGCCGGGCGCGAAGCAACGCCGGGAATTGCGCCAGTCGGAAGAACATACGTGACATTGTCTGGGAACAGCGCCACGGCATATTGGATTCCATTGACGTTGAACGACGCAGGAGCGTCGAGTCCGGGTTGCACCGCGTTGACCGTGATATTGAATGGAGCGCTCGTGCCCGAGGCTGTCTCCACCGTGATTTGCTGAACTCCTGTGGCGACACTCGATGGCACCTGCGCGTTCACCTGGCCGGGACTGATGTAGTCGACGAAGGCGGCCTGGCCTCCGATGTAGACCGAGGTTCCATCCAGCGACGTGGGAGCATTCACGCCGCTAAAATCAGAGCCTGCCCAGCCTCGTGTGTCGCTGGCGAGATTCGACCCATAGATCTCAATCCATGATCCCGGCGCAACCGAAGTGAACTCTCCGAATGCGCTCGCGCTCACCACTCCGCCAGCGCTGATGGCGGGCAGTGGGGGTAAGTTGGGATGGTAGATCTGGAGGTTGTTGTAAACCGTGCCTTCACCTATAGCGCCCACGTTGGTGCCTCCGAAACAATAAAGAAGGTTGCCCACCGCGGCGTATCCGGGGAGGACCGTCGGCAGCGGCATCGGCGCGAGCGTGGTCCAATGGTTCTCCTGCAAGTTGAACGATTCCATCGCGCCCACAGCTCCGCCGTTATACTTTCCGCCGGCGGAATACAACTGCCCCGAGATAGTCGCAAAACACCCCGCTTGCTGCTCAGCGGGATCCGGCGCCAGGGTTTGCCAAGAGTTGGTGGAAGAGTTGTATCCTTTCGTTGTCGGTCACGTCGCCTGAGCCTGAGAGCCCCCCCGCGGCCACGATTGTGGATCCCAGCAGTCCCGCCGCCACTCCCGATTTGCCTACCAAAAGGGGGGCTTCCTCGGTCCAGGTATCAGTCGAAGGATTGTAGCTTTCGACGGTTGCGAGTAGGCCGTTGCTGTTAACGCCGCCAATGACGTAGATGATTCCCCCGTCGGGCACAGCCGGCATGCTGGCTCTTGGCGTTGGCATGGGAGATTTCGTGGACCAGGTGTTGCTAGCCGGGTCGAAGGCCTCTACGACATTCACGTACTCACCATTCAGCGATCCGCCGATGACGTACAGAACGTTGTTGACCACGGCGCCCACGGGGCCGTAGCGCGCGGTCGGCATCGGCGCTCCTATCGTCCATGTGTTGGTCGCCGTATCGTAGATTTGGTTTGTGTTAACGTCAGCGCCGCTATTGATCTCTCCGCCCACTACGTACACTAAGCCGCCGATCACTCCGGTGGCAGGGCCCTGAAGAGCCGTTGGCATCGCGGCGCCCGTTGTCCAAGTGTTGGGGCCCTGAGCGTAGGCTGGGATCTGCGAAGTTGCGGTTGCCAGCACGGCGAAGAATGCCATCGCGAAAGCTTCATGTCCTTGGGTCACGTTGATGCCTCCCTATCAGGTAATGCGCAAAAGCCGGGCGCTTCCGCTCATCGAAGTCCAGAGGATTTTCGATTCCGGATGCGGCGCGACCTGTCTTACGCGGCCGCGCTTAAGCCTCGGCTTTTACCCACTGTAGATTATAAGCCCAGCTTCTAAAGCCGTAGCTCCGCAGCGGCAGGTCTGCGCTTATGTCACACGGTACAATGGGATAGGATCTGCGTCGCTCCCGGCAAAAAGCGCACCGTTCGTCCGCCCCGAAACATCAAAAAACGCATAGCCCGATTCGCGCCAGGCCCGCGCCAAATTAGTCAAAAAGGGCCAGTAACAGCTTTCGATGAACCGTCGCCTAGTCTTTAGGAGTTTCTCACCCATTGTGGATCGTTAACATCGCGCTGAAGCGCCCGTACACCTTTATTGTGTTCGCGCTGCTGATCCTGCTCATCAGCCCGCTGGTCATTCTGCGCACCCCCATCGACATCTTCCCGAATGTCGATATCCCTGTGATCGCCGCGCTCTGGACCTACCAGGGCTTGAGCGCCGAGGAGATGGAAGAGCGCGTCGCTTCGCCCTATGAGCGCTCGCTCACCACCGTCGTCACCGACATCGATCATCTGGAGTCGCAAACCGTCAACGGCCGCAGCATCACGAAGGTCTTTTTCCATCCCGGCACTCGCGTGGAGATGGCCATGGCGCAGCTCACCGCCGTCGCGCAGAACGCCATCCATCAGATGCCGCCCGGCTCGCAGTCGCCCTTCATGCTGGTCTACAGCGCCTCCAGCGTCCCCATCCTTCAGCTCGCGCTTTCCGGCCAGGGGATCTCCGAGCAGCAACTGTTCGATTACGCCGCCAACTTCATCCGCACGCAGCTCGCCACGGTGAAGGGCGCGGCCGTTCCTTGGCCTTATGGCGGCAAGCAGCGCCAGGTGATGATCGATCTGCAACCTGCGCTGCTCCAGTCCAAAGGCCTGTCGCCGGCCGACATCGTGAACGCCGTCAACACCCAGAATTTGATCCTGCCCACCGGCACATCCAAAATCGGCCAGTTCGAATATGACGTCGGCCTCAATGCCAGCCCGGAAACCATTCAGGAACTGAACGATCTTCCGGTGAAGGCGGCCGGAAACAGCACAATCTATGTTCACGACGTGGCGCATGTGCGCGACGGTTTTTCGCCGCAGACCAACATCGTCCGCCGCAACGGGCAGCGCAGCTCCCTGCTCAGCATTCTGAAAGTGGGCGACACCTCCACGCTCGACATCGTGAAGCAGGTGCGCGACATGCTGCCGAAGATCGCCGCAACCCTGCCGCCCTCGCTGAAGATTGAAGCCATTGCCGATCAGTCGTTATTCGTACGCGCCGCCATTAACGGAGTGGTCCGCGAGGCCATCATCGCCGCGTGCCTTACCGCCATCATGATCCTGCTGTTCCTGGGAAGCTGGCGCAGCACCGTCATTATCGCCATTTCGATCCCTCTATCCATCCTCTGTTCTCTCTGCCTGCTGAGCGCCATTGGCGAAACCATCAACATCATGACCCTGGGCGGGCTGGCTCTGGCCGTGGGCATTCTGGTGGACGACGCCACCGTAACCATCGAGAACATCGACCGGAATTTCGACGAAGGCAAAGATCTGCACACCGGCATCCTGGACGGCGCGGCCCAGATCGCGCTGCCCGCACTGGTTTCCACGCTCTGCATCTGCATCGTTTTTATTCCGATGTTCTTTCTCACAGGTGTCGCGCGATACCTATTTGTTCCGCTGGCCGAGGCCGTGGTTTTCGCCATGCTGGCGTCTTACGTTCTCTCGCGTACGCTGGTCCCCACGCTCGCCATGTACCTGCTCAAAGCGCATGGCCGTCATTCCTCCGAACCGAAGTCCTCGAACCTGGCGGCACGGTTCCAGCGCGCGTTCGAGCGCGGCTTTGAAGCGGCGCGGATGGGCTACCTCCGGATGCTTGAAACCTGCATTCGCCGACGCAGAGTTTTCGTTCCTGCGTTCCTGGCGCTTTGCGCCGCCGCCTTCCTCCTGATCCCTTGGCTGGGCCGCGACTTCTTCCCCGTCACCGACGCCGGCCAGTTTAATCTGCATTTTCGCGCCAAGACCGGCACGCGGATCGAAGAAACGGCGCGCCTGGGCGATTTGATTGAAACCTCCATGCGCGAAGCCATTCCGGAGTCCGAGCTTGCCAGCATCATCGACAATATCGGCCTTCCGTACAGTTCCATCAACATGGCCTACGGCAATTCCGCGCCGGTGGGCACCATGGATGCAGACGTTCTGGTAACGCTGAAGCCGGGCCATCGTCCCACCGATCTTTACGTGCACGAGCTTCGGCGGAAGCTGCCCCGCGAGTTTCCCGGCGTTACCTTTTACTTCCTGCCCGCCGACATCATCAGCCAGATCCTAAATTTCGGGCTGCCCGCGCCTATCGACATTCAGGTGTCCGGTCCCAACCTGGCCGGCAACCACGCTTTCGCCACCAGCCTGCTCAGCCAGCTTCGCACCGTTCCCGGCGCGGTAGATCTCCGCATTCATCAGCTCTTCGACCTGCCGCGCATCCAGGTGAACGTCAATCGCACCAAGGCCATCGAGAGCGGCTATTCACAGCTCGACGTGGCCAACAGCCTTCTCATTTCGCTGAGCGGAAGCTTCCAAACGCAGCCCTCCTTCTGGCTCGATCCCAGGAATGGCGTGAGTTATAGCCTGGTGGCGGAGACTCCGCAGTACGACATGTCGTCGGTGGGCGATCTGGACAACATCCCCATCACCAGCGAAGGCGTGCACCGGCCGGAAATCCTGGGCGACGTGGTCAACACCAGCCGCCGCGCCGAGATGGCCGTGGTTTCGCACTACAACATTCAGCGCGCTATCGACATTTTCGGCAACGTGCAGGATCGCGACCTGGGCGGAGTGGCGGTCGACATCGATCGCATTGTCGATAAGGCCCGAGAAAAACTGCCGCGCGGATCGCAATTGATCGTTCGCGGCCAGATCGACACCATGCAGTCTTCTTTCCGCGGCCTGCTGGGCGGGCTGGCCTTGTCCATCATCCTGGTCTATTTCCTGATCGTGATCAATTTCCAATCCTGGCTGGACCCGTTCATCATCATCACCGCGCTTCCGGCCGCTATGGCAGGAATCGTGATCTTTCTCTTTATTTCGCGGACCACGCTGAGCGTTCCCGCCTTGATGGGAGCGATCATGAGCGTCGGCGTAGCCACGGCCAACAGCATCCTGGTGATCAGTTTCGCCAAGGAGCATCTGGAGGCCGAAGGCGATCCCACGCGAGCCGCTCTCGAAGCCGGCTTGACGCGCTTTCGGCCCGTTCTAATGACCGCGCTGGCCATGATTATCGGCATGATTCCGATGGCGATGGGCTTAGGCGAAGGCGGCGAACAAAACGCTCCGCTTGGCCGCGCCGTGATCGGTGGACTGATTTGCGCCACCATCGCGACCCTTTTCTTTGTTCCCACTGTGTTCAGCACGTTACACCGGAGGCGATTGATTTCTGATGCTAAATAGCGAATCCAGGCTGGAAACCACCATCGTCGATAAGCCTGGCTTTCGGCCCGAGCGTCCGCGAACGCTGCGGGTGGCGGTCTTGCTTATTTTGGCTGTGCTGATTGTTGCCGGCGTCGTTTTCTGGGGCATCAACGCGCGCATCCAGACCGCCGCCGCGGTAAAGGAAACTACGCGGGAGCTCGCAATCCCCTCCGTCTCCGTCATCCATCCGAAGCCGGGCGCTGTAAAGGATGAAGTGGTGCTGCCGGGCAATATCCAGGCGTTCACCGATTCGCCCATATACGCGCGCGCCAGTGGCTACTTGAAGCAATGGAACGTCGACATCGGCGGACACGTGAAAGCCGGGCAGGTGTTGGCGACCATCGAAGCGCCGGAGCTGGATCAGCAGGTCCGCCAAGCCAAAGCCAGTATCCAGCAGACGCAAGCCTCCTTGGATCAGGCGATCGCCAACGAACAGCAAGGCAAGGCGAACGAAGAGATTGCTCGCGTCACCGCGCAGCGCTGGCAGAATCTGGTGGCGAAAGGGGCCGTCTCGCGGCAGGAGAACGATCAGTATCAGGCGCAATATCAGGCGCAAGTGGCCAATCTCAATGCGCTGGAACAAGCCATAGCGGCGGCGCGCAGCAACATTGCCGTGGCCGAGGCCAACCTCGCACGCCTGCAGGAGATGCAAGCCTACGAAATTGTGAAAGCTCCTTTCGATGGTATTGTCACTGCCCGTAACACCGACGTTGGAGCACTGATCAATGCCGGCAACGGCGGCGCCGCCCAGGAACTGTTTCACTTGGCCTCCACCGCCAAGCTCCGCGTTTATGTGAGCGTGCCCCAAGCCGACTCGCGCGCAGCGGTTGCCGGCCTCAAATCGTATCTCACGCTATCGGAATTTCCCGGCCGGCGCTTCCCCGGAGAACTGGTACGCACGGCCGAAGCCATCGATCCCGCAACCAGAACGCTGCTCACCGAAGTGGATGTCGACAATGCGTCGGGTGAGCTTCGTCCCGGCGCTTATGCCGAGGTCCATCTGATGATTCCCGCAGGCTCGCGGTCCCTCATTCTGCCTGTGAGTACGCTGATATTCCGTAGCGAAGGGCTGCGCGTCGGCGTGGTCCGGGACGGCAACAAAGCCGAGCTGGTCCCGATCATTTTGGGCAAGGATTACGGCAACGAAGTGGAGGTAGTCTCCGGCGTTGGTGAAAACGATCTGGTGATTTCCAACCCGTCCGATTCGCTGGCCAGCGGAGCTACCGTGCAGGTGGTCAACGGCTCCGACGTCCGATGATGTACGCTACGTTGAGATCGTGGTCGACTTAGGGTGGGATATTCCAGACGACGAAACTCCGGCCGCTATGGACCGTGGGATCACAGACGCTGACGAAGGCCGCACGGTTTCCCGCGACGAGGTTCGGAAACTGATCCCGCAGTGGATTTCCAAGTTCGAATCACAGAAGCCGCGTTAGCGGATTTTGACGAAATCCTCGCGTACTCCTGGGCGGAGTTTCCCGAGAGTACGGAGCGATTCGACAACGCAATTCTGAATCACGTCAGCCTGCTGAAGAGCTTTCCTTACCTTGGCGCCGAAGATCTTGCACTTCTGGCACGCGAAAAGAGGTCAGGGGCGCTAACAGGCTGTGTCGAAACCGGCTCCCTTACGGTCGCGGCTCTGTAACGCGCGGAATCTACTGAGCCGCGCGCGTAAGCAAGCGGTCTTTTCTGACTTTAGACACAGGCCGCTAACGAATACGGCCAAGCTCTTGCTTCAGTAAAGTATGGACGGCAGGAACGCGCCCTTCGGCTCGTTATAGAGGCCGAGCGACATCAGCATCATCGGCTCTACCACCCGCAGACCGCTCGCCAGGCACCACCGAAAAAGTTCCGCATTGCGCGATGGCATCAGGAATCCGGGACCGCTGAATCCGTCGGCCGCGGCGATGATCGCCTGCAGATCCGGATTCGTTTCGGCGACCGCGTGCCCGGAAAATGCGAGCGCACTGGCGTAGCCGGTAATCCGGCCCTGTCGTTCGACGAGTGTCGCCGTGCCTTGCCGCATTGCATCGGCAAGCTCGCCCCCGCGGTGATGCCCATGTACGCGAAGAGCGACCTGGTTGCATGCGTCCAGATCGGAAAGCTGCGCCGCGCGCACGCTGAATCCGTCGAAAGTTTTCTTGATGGCCGGTCCCTGGAAGACGGACAGGGGCTCGCGAACGTCGAAGCCCAAAGTGGTGTAGAGCGAAAGCGATCGATTGTGAAAAGCAGCCTGCACCAGCCGGACGCCGGCGAAGTTGCGCTCGCGCGCCCGATCCAGCACGGCTTCCATCAGCTTGCGGCCGGCTCCGCGATTTTGGGCATTCGGATCGATTGTGATTGGCCCCACCCCGGCGATGGCCGTGCGTTCGTCCAGGCAGTTGCTCCCAACGATCGTGCCATCGGCTTCGGCGACTACGCAGTAAAAGCCCGGATGTGAGAACAAGACGGTCAAAAGCCGGATGCCCATTTCCGGCGCGGGAACATCCGGCGGGAAGCCGTGATCGGTATTGATCTTGTGAAATGCTTCATAGCAGATTTGCCCGCAGGCCGGCGCATCCTCCGGCTTGGCGCGGCGAATGGTCACCGCGGCGCGACTACCTGTTGTCGCTGTACTCACAGTTTCAAAAGCGCGCGCAGCCGCTTGGTTTGTACACGGCTCACCGGCACTTCGGTCTGCTTCTTGTCGTCCATGCGGAGCTGGAAGCTCGACTTGAACCACGGAATCACTTCCTTGATGCGATGAATGTTCACCAGGAACGAGCGGTGCACGCGCCAGAAGGTGTCGGGATCCAGGTTCGACTGCAGTTCTTCGATCGTTCTGTAATTCGATTCGCCTTCCACATTCGTGGCGACCACGGTAATGAGGCCGTCATCGATGGTGGCGTACACCACGTCCTGCGCGTCCACGATGAAGTTGCGATTGTTGTTCTTGACCAGCAGCTTGGTGCGCTGCGGCGGGGCCTTCAGCGGCGCGACGTCCGGCGGCGGCGAGGCTTTCGATTTCTCCGAAACGGCCTTGCGCGCGCGCTCCACGGCCAGCATCAGGCGGTCCTTTTCGATGGGCTTGAGCAGGTAATCGAGCGCTTCCCAGCGGAAGGCCTGGATGGCGTACTGATCGTAAGCGGTAGCCAGAATGAAATGCGGCAAAGGAACGTTTTTCTCGCGAAGATTCTGGATCACTCCGAAGCCGTCCAGTCCGGGCATCTGGACATCCAGGAAGACCACGTCGGGTTCCAGGTTCTCAATGAGTTTCACCGCTTCCAGCCCATTTCGGCCGGTGGCCAGAATTTCGACGTCGGGGAACTCCTTGAGCAGGTACGACAATTCCTCGCGCGCCAATTGCTCGTCGTCGATCAGAATGGCCGAAAGGGTGCCAGTGGCGCGTTCAGTCATCAGCCCTTAGTATAACTCGGGGGTTTCGTTGGGGATGGCGATGATTCTCCAGTCCGGGTAAGCTGAAGGTGGTAACGAACCGTGAAGAGATCATCGCCCGCCTCCGAGAAAACGAGGTGACGCTGCGCCAACGGGGCGTAGCTCATGCTGCTCTGTTTGGTTCACGCGCGCGGGGGGAACACGGGCCGGAAAGCGACACAGACATCATGATCGAATTCGATCCTGCCGTCAGGATCACCGTTTTTGACTACGTCGGTCTAAAGGGCTATATCGCCGCAATGTTCGATGGCCACGTCGACGTGGTGAACAGCGACTGCCTGAAGTCCTATGTGAAGCCTGCGGCCACCGCTGACGCGGTCTATGCCTTCTGATGCGCAATCGCGGCGTTGCGCGACATACAGCACCACATCGCAACCGAGTTCATCGCGGGCCTTCGCTATGAGGCATTTCGCGACGACCTACGCTCGGTCACGCTGTAACCCGGTGCCTTGAGATTATCTCGGAAGCGTCCCGTCGTCATTGCATGGAAAGACATGGCCGGAGCGGGGAACGTCTACCGTCATGACTACGAAGATGTCGCCGCAAAGCTGGTGTGGGACACGGTACAAATGGCTTTGCCGCCACTGGCGGACGTCATGGCGCGTGAACTGGCCGCTTTGAAATAGACGCCTTACTTGAAGCAAACGCCGCGAAGAGTTTGAGAGGGGAGTAGCGCCGGATAGGCGGCCTTGTCGTGGGTCCGCCGTTGTGAGAGATACGGATAATTGTTCATAACGGTTCCGCTCTTGCGCTGGACACGCCGCCTTGTGCGCGTAGCCGGCTCATCCTGGAGATTCCTGGAGCGCCGGTTTCCGAATCACCGGCGGCACGAGTCACCATAGCCGACTTACAACCATTTGAACGGCGGACCGGAGCCTTCCCGGCCAGTACGGGTGGGACAACAGGGCAGAGCAAATAGCGTGGAGACGCCGGAAGCGCTCGAAAAACAAATTCACCGCATTCACGAGCGGCTTGAGCGCTCACCTCAGGACGTGACCTGGAACGACCACGTTCCTGATCCCGATAATCCTGAACAACTTCGCCAGATTGATATCACGATCCGGCGGAACGGCATATTTACCATCATCGAATGCCGTCTGTCGAAACGCGCCCAAAACGTTAAGTGGATCGAAGAGCTCATCGGCCGCCGCCAATCGCTTGGCGCAGATACGATTATTGCGGTGGCATCGGCAGGATTCACAATAGGTGCCAAAAAAAAAGCAGCACGCTATGGAGTGCTGCTGCTCGACTTGCGAGACCTCAGCGACGAGGACTGGGGTGGGCAAATAACGCTGATGCTGTACTACTATCAGTATTCGGACGTAAAGCTTGCGGTCGCGTTCGCGCCTCACAACCCGGATATTGACCCTGCGGTCCTCAAGCCAGAGCTCCGTTCACACGGCGTTCTGCAATCCCTTTTTAATGCTGCTGCCGAACAACTCGATTCATTTCAGCTGCTTCCAGACAACGATACTCGGACCTATCGGGTGAGCTTCATCGCTTACCCGGAGATGGTTGAATTGTGCGGCGAGCCGGTCCTGCAGATTGGCTTCGAAGGAAAGGGGCGCCTCGTCTCTCAGCCGATCAGTTCGCCGCAAGTCTTTGGGTACGGCGAACCAACGCAAGTTGCCGGCAGAAGAGAAGCCACGGTCGAGCGGTATGACCTGGGAGAAACATCGTCCATCATGGTAATCGGATCGCGGTAGAGATCGACCTATCTGGGGTAACGCTGCCACCCCTATCTAAAGTCCGATACTTTCGCACTACATTGGCATCGGAGGGCGAAATGAAACATGAGAGCTTCGCGATTAGGCATCCGGAGAAACTTGGAGTTACCGGCCCACTCACTGTTGACCTCTGCAGGGTCAAAGTACCGCCGGTAGGCACTTTTTCCAACACGTACCGGTATGGCGTATGAGTGGGGTCGCTTAAACATGGTGGTTAGCTACTGAACCGAACGCCGCGGCTACGTTGGCGCAGGCGATCTCTGCAGCGGTGACCGCCGTGGTTACCTTTGTTCTGTGCTTGATTACCTTTCGCTACATGCCGCTAACGAAGAAACTTGCTGACACCGCGTCCGAACAGTTCAAGACAAGCCTCCGGCCCCTAATAGATATTTCCATTGACTTTGACCGGGGAGGTTCTCCCCAAGGAATGCTCCCCCAGGCGCGCAGCGCTTTTTCATCCTCGTGGTAGCCAAAGCGTAGTCGCGGCCGTGGCGGAATGACGCCGAATCAAAGTTCATTCCCCATTGCAATCATCCACTTCCAGGCACCCTTCCATCCCATTCCTTCGCTTCACGTGTATTCTGAATCCGATGCCTTCCCGTCCAATTCAGAGCAGCAGGCCCGCCGAGGCTGGGTTCGTTTTTCCTAAAATTAAAAAATAATGTCGCCGCGCACAAAAATACCCCTGATGCGCCACCCCGACCGGTTGGATCTCACCCCACACCGGCCCCTAAGGACGGATTACGAAGCAGGCTGACACAAGAGGAGATTCGCGCACTTCCTCTCAAAATGTTAGAATACCGAAGGATAGGCGTCGACAGCCCTGTTCGAGGGTACATTTGAGCATCCTCGTACCACGCAAGGAGATTCGCAGTTGTCCACCATAGGAAATACCAGGATTGCGCCCGCGGAAGGTAAGCTGGGGGTCCTGATTCCCGGCATTGGAGCGGTCAGCACGACGTTCATGGCGGGAGTTGAGTTAGTGAAGCGCGGCCTCGGCCAGCCGATTGGGTCGCTCACGCAGCTTGGAACCGTTCGGTTGGGAAAGCGTACTGAAGGCAGAAGCCCTTACATCAAGGATTTCGTTCCGTTGGCCGGCTTAGACGACCTGGTTTTTGGCGGCTGGGATATTTTTAACGACACGGCCTACGAATCGGCGGCCCACGCGGCTGTTTTGGATGCGCCGCTGCTGGAGAAGGTACGCGAGCCGTTGAGCGCCATCAAGCCCATGCCGGCGGTGTTCGATACGGATTACGTGCGGCGTCTGAATGGACCGAACGTCAAGCAAGCCGGCTCGAAGATGGATAAGGCCGAAATGCTGATGGAGGATATCCGTCAATTTCGCGAGACGAACAATGTGGAACGGACCGTGATGATCTGGTGCGGATCTACTGAAGTGTTTCACCGGCCCGGAGCGGTTCATCAGACGCTGAAGGATTTTGAGTGTGGCTTGCAGATGAACGATCCCGACATCGCGCCAAGCCAGATTTATGCCTACGCCGCGCTGAAGAGCGGAGTTCCATACGCCAACGGCGCGCCCAATCTGACCACCGACACGCCGGCGTTGCTGGACTTGGCTCGCGAACGGCAAATTCCGATCTGCGGCAAGGATTTTAAGACCGGGCAGACCTTCATGAAGACGCTGGTGGCGCCGGGATTGAAGGCGCGGATGCTGGGGATGTCGGGCTGGTTCTCGACCAACATTTTAGGGAACCGCGACGGCGAAGTGCTGGAAGATCCGGGATCTTTCAAATCCAAAGAAGAGACCAAGCTGAGCGTGCTGCAGCAGATCCTGCAGCCCGAGTTGTACCCCCAGCTTTATAAGGACCTGTATCACGCGGTTCGCATCAATTACTATCCGCCGCGCGGCGATGCCAAGGAAGGCTGGGACAACATCGACATCTTCGGATGGCTGGGTTATCCCATGCAGCTCAAAATCAATTTTCTGTGCCGCGATTCCATCCTGGCCGCTCCACTGGTGCTGGATCTGGTTCTGTTGTTGGATCTGGCGCAGCGGGCGGGCATGAAAGGCATCCAAGAGTGGCTGTCCTTCTACTTCAAAGCTCCCATGACGGCTCCCGGATTATATCCCGAGCACGACATTTTCATTCAGTTGATGAAGCTGAAGAACACGCTGCGTTGGATGCGCGGAGAGGATTTGATTACACACCTTGGGCTCGAGTACTACGACTAACGGATCCAAGCGCCAGGACCCGGCCAAGCGAAAAGTGCTGGTGATCGGCGGTACCTTGTTTATCGGCCAGCCGCTGGTGAAGCAGTTGCTTCACGCCGGGCACGAAGTATCGGTTCTGCATCGCAAGCCGCGCCACAAGCTGGGCAAACGGGTCGGAAATATTGTCGCCGACCGTAACGATCCGGAGTCAGTGAAGCGGGCGCTGGCGGGGAAAAGCTTCGATGTGGTGTATGACAACGTGTACGACTGGGAGCGCGGGACCACCGCCGCGCAGGTAGAGGCGACGGCCCGTGCTTGCGGAAACAATCTGCAACGTTATGTTTTTATGTCCAGCGTGGGCGCGTACGGCGACGGGCTGAACCATCACGAGGGCGATGCGCTGGCGCCGGACGATCATCCGGATGCGTACGTTCGGAACAAGGCCATGAGCGAGCGCGCCTTGTTCCGCATGCGGCAACGCAATGGATTCCCGGTGGTGACGCTGCGTCCTCCTTTCGTTTATGGCCCGGGGAATCCGCTTTACCGCGAAGCTTTCTTTTGGGATCGTTTAAGAGAAGGACGTCCGTTGATCCTGCCGGGCGACGGACGGCGGCTGATGCAGTTCGTGCACATCGGCGATTTGGTGGGCGCGTGCGTAAAGGCGATCGATACTCCCGATATTGAGGGACACGCGTTCAATATCGCCAATCCCAGGCCTTTGACGCAGGTGGAAGCGGTGGAGGCGTTCGCGCGCGCCGCCGGAAAAGAGCCCACCTTCGTGCGATTGCCGCGCGAGCGGATTCTGCGCGCCGGTGGCCATCCCATGGGGCCGAAACTGTATTTTGGAATTTATTTCGACATGCCGGCCATCACCGTGGTGGTGAACAAGGCGCAACGCATCCTGAAGTTCAAGCCGGTGGAATTCAATGCGGGATTGAAGGAAACCTACCGCTGGTACGTCCGGCACAAATTTCCCAAGCCCGATTACTCCTTTGAAGACGCGATCATCGCGTCGGCGCCGGCGTCTGCCTATTCCGCGCCGGTGGATTGACGGCATAATAGGTGGGGACGTCGATGTCGAGCGCCACACTCGTTTCTGTTCAAGAATATCTCGCTACGAGCTTTCGTCCGGATCGGGATTACGTGGACGGCGAGATTCAGGAGCGCAACTTGGGCGAGCGGCCACACAGCCTGACGTAAATCAGTTTGGCTGCTTTTCTCTTTAACAGAAGAACTCAGTGGGGTATCCGCGTCCTGCCCGGACAGCGAGTACAGGTCGCCCCAACACGTTTTCGGATCCCGGATATTTGTGTGCTGTTGGCTTCCGATCCTCGCGATCCGATCGTGCGCCGAGCGCCGTTCCTGTGCGTCGAGATTCTTTCGCCGGAAGACAGAGTCTCGCGGCTCAATGAAAGACTGTCGGATTACTTCCAGATGGGCGTTCGATACGTCTGGGTGCTCGATCCGCAGACTTGCCGCGCCTTTTGTTACACGCCGGGTGAGATGCATGAAGTGCTGGATGGGATTTTGCGCGCCAAGGACCCCGATATCGAAGTACCGCTTGCAGAGGTTTTCGAAGCCGAAAGTTAGTTAGCCGAAGATATTTGAAATTTTTCCGATCACGCTATCTGAGCGAGTTGGCTCGTAGGGTAGCCCAGGATGGTCGTGACACGGGCCGTATCGTGGTCAACAAACACGAAGGCCTCGCCGTCTATCTGGTAGGTGCCCTTCCAGCCAATCGCGAAGGTGGTATCGTTTTCCTCGAAGTAGACCTCCTCGGGGTCTCCGTAGCGCGCAAGACGGGCCGCCAGGTGATCGGCGGGGTCGAGCAGCCATGCATCGCCGGTTTCGGTCGAGAAAAGAACCAGAGGCCCCACGGTTACAAGCCGGCCGTCGTGTCTCGCGGCGCGACGCTGGATGTAATCGATTTCGTCGGTTAGATGAAAATCCTTGCCCGCGATGCTTTTTGTGCCCGGTCCGCGTCGGATCGTTTTGCGGCCCCCCGGCATTCCCTTTTGCTTGTGGCGTAATGTTCCCATGGAATTGTTCACCTGGCTGTTCGGCGGTCTTCTCGTTTTTGTATATCATGCTTCGATCATATTGTCATCAACGGCTACCTGAACGGCTTTCCCGACCGCGGCAGAACGTCACTTGCGATTGGTGCGGTTCATTCATGCATCGCTATGCAAGACTATAGTTATGGTGACCGAAACGGCCGTCGGACACAAATAGGAGGAGATAGAGATCGCCCGACGGATCGTTATCTGCGTCCTGATTTCCTATATATATATAGGCTTTGCTGCCCGGCGATGGGCCCGTGGACGCGACGATCTCGTCTCCGGCGTGCGATCGCCCTCGACAACTACGTGCGGCATAAATTCCCCAAGCCCGATTACTCGTTTGAAGACGCGATCATCGCGTCGGCCCCGGCCACGGCCTATTCCGCGCTGGTCGATTGACGGCATAATAGAAAGGAGTCCGTCGATGTCGAGCGCCACGCTTGTTTCTGTCCAGGAATATCCCGCCACGAGCTTTCGTCCGGATCGGGATTACGTGGACGGCGAGATCCAGGAGCGCAACTTGGGCGAACGGCCACATAGTCGGACACAAGGGCGTATCTATGCTTTCCTCTTTCAGCGGGAAGGTCGATGGGGGATCTGCGTCCTGCCCGAACAGCGAGTAGAGGTCGCCCCCACACGTTTTCGGGTCCCGGATATTTGTGTGCTGTTGGCTTCCGATCCGGTAGAGCCGATCGTCAGGCATCCGCCGTTCCTGTGCGTCGAGATTCTTTCGCCGGAAGACAGAGTCTCGCGGCTCAATGAAAGACTGTCGGATTATTTCCAGATGGGAGTTCGCTACGTTTGGGTGCTCGATCCGCAGACGCGCCGCGCCTTTTGCTACATGCCCGGCGAGATGCGCGAAGTGCGGGATGGAATGCTGCGTACGACTACCCCGATATCGAGGTCCCGCTCCAGGAAGTTTTCGAGCCCGAATATTAGCCCCCGGTGGCTGCAGCCTCTTCCGCGCGAACTTGCTTCAATCGTTCGCGCAAAACGTCCGGCAATCCGGCTTCGATGGCGGGCGTAATTAATCCGACCGAATCCATGTCGATGATATGCGTTTTGTCTCGTTGGCGGAGGCTGATCAGCTTCATGCGGAGGATCGAAGCCACGGAAGTGACCAGGATGCCCTGATCGTCGACGCCTGGGTCCGACAAGGCCGGAACCGGTTCCAAATCGGTAGGACGCACCTTCTCTCCGGCAAACAACAAATGAACGCCGCTTCGTGCTTTAGGAGTCACGGCGTCAACAAGCATGTCGACGCCGGCTACGTGCCGATATTCCAACCCTATGCTTCTGACGGCCTCGGCGATGCGGTCAAGATCGGCGCGATTCACTGCCAAGTCGACGTCTTTGGTTAAGCGTGCGGCTAGTGGGTCACGCAACTGCACATGAAAAAGGACGGCCAACCCACCGACCACGCGGTAGTCGATTCCGGCCTGCCGCAGCGCATTGCATACGCGGGCGGCTGTTGCGGTTAGTTGATCCAAATGACTGTCGTATGCATGGAGTAGCAATGTGTCTACTATAGCGCTTCACGGGACGCCTTCGCCGTGTTGCAGTGGATGGTCACGGTATCCTCGGTGTCGCGGGCATAGCCGCCGGCCAGAACCACGGCTACCGGAACGGATTGCGAGAGCGCTGTTTCAAACACCAACCGGTCGCGGCGCTTCAGACCCTCGATGCTCAGCGCCAGGCCGCCGAGTTGATCCTCGCAATAGGAATCGGCGCCGGCGACATAGAGCAGTAAATCGGGGGCGAAACTCATTGCGACTTTGAGCGCGCCGCCCAGGCGATCCAGATATTCGCTGTCTTCCACGCCGTCACGCAGGTGGACGTCAATCGCCGAGGCCGGTTTCTCGCTGGGATAATTGTGGAACTGATGGATGGAAAGTGTGAGCACGCTCCGGTCGCCCGCGAAGATGGCGGCAGTGCCATTGCCGTGATGCACGTCACAATCGACCACTAACGCTTTTTCGATGGCGCGCTCCCGTTGCAGAGCGCGGATGGCGATGGCCACATCGTGGATGGCGCAGAATCCCTCGCCGTGCGCGGGAAAGGCGTGGTGGAATCCTCCGCCGATATTGAAACCGACGCGGTCGCGCAGTGCGTTGCGGGCGGCTAGAATGGTCCCGCCGGTGGCGAGCCAAAAACCCTCCACCATTTCGCGCGAGTAGGGGATTTCCAGCCGGATGGTTTCGGCTGGAGTCAAAGTTCCCGTTTTCAGCCTATGCACCCAGCCGGGATCGTGAACTCGCAATACCTCCTCATCCGACACGGGCCGCGGTTCCACAAAATCGGCTGGCTCTGCGAAGCGCTCGGCTAGCAACCGGCCGCGAATCAGCCGGTACTTGCGCGCGGGAAATACATGATCGCCCAGGTTGAGATCGTAACGGGCATGGTAAACAAGCTGGAAAGGAAGCATGGTCACGGCTTGGTGGCGCGCCGGTATTTTTGAACGGCCAGATTGTGCTGCGCGATGGTTTCCGAGAACTGGTGGCCGCCGGAGCCATCGGGCTTAGCGACAAAATACAGATAACCTGTTTCGGCGGGCGCGAGCGCCGCTTTGAGCGACGCGACACCTGGATTCGCGATGGGGCCGGGCGGAAGGCCTGCGTGGCGATAAGTGTTGTACGCGTTGTCGCTCGCCAGATCGGAGCGATAGATGGTCCCGCGATAGCGCGCCTCCAGCAGGGCTGCGTAAATGGTGGTGGGATCGCAATCCAGCGCCATGCCCTTGCGCAGCCGGTTCTCATAGACGGACGCGACGATGGGGCGATCCTCGGCGCGCCCGGTTTCCTTTTCCACCAGCGAAGCGAGGGTGACGATTTCGTTGACCGGTTTGGGGTGAGCGCCGTACTGCAATTCGCGCCACTGTTTGCGAAACTGGCCGGTCATCAACGCGCAAAGCTGCGCCACGGTGGTGGTGCGCGTGATGCGATAGGTGGCGGGGAACAAGTAGCCTTCGAGCGTGGGCGCTTGCGGCGCAAGATCGCGTATGAGCGCCGGATCGCGCGCGGCGCGCAGGAAGTCGGATGCTTTCAGGAAATCGAAACTACCCACGCTGGCCGCGATGTCAAACATGTTGCTGCCTTCCGGCACGACAAGTTCATAGAAGAAAACGTCGCCGCGCGCGATGCGGTCCAGAATGTTGGAAGGCGTATCGGCCCGAGCGAACCGGTACTCGCCCGCTTGCAGCCGTTTTCCGGAATTGACAGCGCGGGCCAGCAGAAACTGCCAGGAGTACCGGATGACCCGGTTTTGCGCCAATATCCGGGCCATGGCTGGCGTGCTGGTTCCTTTTGGAAAATCCAGAATCACGGGCGCGTGAAAGCCCTGGTAGGCCGTTTTCAGCGACACATAGGACAAGCTGGCGGCGAGAAGAGCCAGGAATGCGAACACGAAGACCAGGCGCTTCATGCTTGGCGTGAATCGGCTTGGCGGGAGTCGAGGAAACTTTCGAGTAGAATGACGGCGGCCAGGCGGTCCACAGCTTTGGCTCTTTTTTCGATGCTGACGCCGCTTTCACGGAGCACGCGCTGGGCTTGCACGGTGGTGAGGCGTTCGTCCCAGAGCTGCACGGGAATGGCTGTGGCGGCGTGCAAGCGCGCGCCGAAATCGCGGGCGTGTCCGGTGCCGCGTCCTTCGTGTCCGCTCATGTGCAAGGGGTTCCCCATCACTATCAGTGTGACGTTGTGGTTCGAGGCGAGTTTCGCCAGTCGCGCCATATCTTCGCGAATGTTGGTGCGCTGCAGGGTTTCCAATCCCTGGGCGGTGATGCCGAGTTCGTCGCTGATGGCCAGTCCGATGCGCCGTTTGCCGAGATCGAGGGCCAAGACTCTGCCTGAAGTCATGAAAATGGACAAAAACCGCCGAAACTGCGTTGCGGCCCTGTTTTCGATTGCTGTTTCCGTCGATTTCATTTCATCATAGAAGCAGAGGATCTGGGATCCGGATGTCTACTCTCACGCCTACGCCCACGCCGAAGTTGCCGGCGCAGAAACGATCGCAAGCCGGCGTGACCATTCTGGCGGTGGCCGCGAGCGTGGCGCTGCTGTACTACGGACGGGTGTTTTTCATCACCATGGTGGTGGCGATTACGATCGCGTTCCTTCTGGACCCGCTGTTAAAGCCATTCTTGAAGCTTCGGATGCCCCGCGCGGTAGCCAGCTTCATCGTTTGCTCCATCGCGCTGCTGGTTCTGTATTTGCTCGGTTTGGCGCTCTACACGCAATTCTCCGGCTTGGTCCAGGAACTACCGACTTTCAGCCAGCGAATGAACGAGATGGTGGACAATGCGGCGGCGCGCGTGGACGATGTGGAGAAGCGAACCTACGAAGTGCTCATTCCCAAGCGTTTTCAGGACGCGCCGCGTGCGCCTGGAGTGGTTCCCGCCCCTGAAACCGCGCGCAGAAGGCGAGGAAGTAAGGCGGTTGAACCGCCGCCCTCGCCGGCGCAAATTCCCGAAGTGCGCATCCATACCGAGCCCACGCCGCTGTTGACCTATTTGTACGGCTACTTCCGGTCCTTCTACGATGTATTGCTCATGGCGAGTTTTGTGCCGTTCCTGGTTTACTTCATGCTAAGCTGGCGCGACCACATGCGGCGCAGCTTCCTGTATTTGTTCAGCGGATCGGAACGGCAAGTGGTGGGGAAGAGTTGGCAGGGCGTGGCCGACATGGTGCGGGCCTACGTCATTGGCAATTTCATCCTCGGATTGATGCTGGCCACGATCAGTTGCTCGTTCTTTTTTGCCATCCGCCTGCCTTATTGGCCGCTAGTTGGACCGTTGAGCGGCTTCCTGAGTCTGGTGCCGTACGTCGGGCTGCCGCTCGCGATGATCCCGCCACTTGGGGCGGGACTGATCGTTTACAACCAGCCGGCCATTTACGTGATGATCGCGGTGGTGGTTGCGGTGCTGCATCTGATCGCGATGAACCTGCTGTATCCCAAAGTGGTGGGATCGCGCGTGCATCTGAACCCGCTGGTGGTAACCGTCGCGTTGATGTTCTGGGGCACCGTCTGGGGCGGCATCGGGCTGCTGCTGGCCATTCCGATCACGGCGGGGATCAAGGCCGTCTGCGATAATGTCACCAGCCTGCACGGCTACGGTCGATTGCTGGGAGATTAGCGGGGCAGTTCTTAGTTTAGTTACGTCGTCATGAGCAAACGGCTTTTGGTTTTTTTCGGCGTCGGGGTGGTAGCGATTGCCATTGCGGTGGTAGTGATCCTGTCCGCCAACAAGGGATCGCATCTTGAATTGCAGGGCAAAATCCTGAAGGTGCGCACGGGCGCGCTGGGAGAAGGGAACAGCATCGCGGTGATGGATTTCCGCGTGGAGAACCCTTCCGATCGCCCCTTTGTCGTGCGCAACGTGGAGATCGCACTGGAAAAGCCAAACGGAGAAATGCTGAAGACGCCGGATGGAGATGTTCTGTATGGCGCCACGATATCCAAGAGCGATCTGAAGCGGCTGTTCCAATACAATCGCTTCCTGGGCGATCAATATAACGACGGCCTGGGGTTGCAGGACGCCATTGCTCCGCACAGCACCGTCGACCGCATGGTGGCCGCGCATTTCGAGCTGAGCGAGGCGGATCTGGAGAAGAACAAAGCAGTTCATGTAAGCATCCAGGATGTGGATGGCCCGCTGTGGGAGACCAGCGCGAGCATCCGCTGAGGCTGCCCCTGCGACGGCTGATCATTCGTCCGGGGGGCATTGGCGATTGCATTTTGTCGCTGCCGGCGATCGAGCATCTGCGAGCGGAATACACCGAAGTCTGGGTTCCTTCCGCGGTTGTTCCGCTAATTCGTAGCGTGGAAGCGCGGGCGATTGGATCGACCGGAATTGACTTGCTCGGCCTGCCGGGCGTGGAGCCGGCAACTGGCGCGATCGCCAGGCTGCGTTCCTTCGATTCGATTGTTTCGTGGTACGGCGCGAATCGCGCCGAGTTTCGCGAGCATGTGCGCACGCTTGGATTGCCGTTTCGATTTCTGAAGGCTTTGCCCGCGCCTGGCGCCAAGATCCACGCCGCTGATATCTTTTTGGGGCAGGCGTTGGAGCAGGCGGGCGGCAACGGTTTGGCCGTGCCGAGGATCGAATGCGAACACGCAACGCCCGGCGATTTCGCGGCGATCCATCCGTTTTCGGGAAGCGCGAAGAAAAACTGGCCGATGGAGCGCTTTCGCGAATTGGCGGCGCGGCTGCCGCTGCCGGTCCGATGGTGTGCCGGGCCGGAAGAGAAGCTCGACGATGCGGTGCGATTCGAGAACTTGTATGAGCTGGCGGGCTGGCTCGCGAGCGCTGGCATTTACATCGGCAACGATTCCGGAATCACGCATCTGGCGGCGGCAGTGGGGACTCCAGTGGTTGCCATCTTCGGGCCTACGGATCCGGTGGTGTGGGGCCCGCGAGGAGAGCGGGTGCGGGTGGTAAGCGCGAAGCTGGAAGAAATCACGGTGGAGCGGGTGCTGGAAGCGGCCCGGGAGTGGCTGCGCGCCGAGCGGTAGGTGCACGTCGATCGGGAGCGGGTCGTCGCAGGGCTTGACGCAAATGAGCGCACGCCCCCATGCGCTTGCCGTGCTCTTCGAAGTGGATCTTCGGGCTCCACGGACATGCCGGGACGCAGGGCGCTTATGCCACCCTGATTGGGGCGAAAACGGATTCGCAGCGGAAGGCGCTGGTGGCGTTCTCCGGGGGAAGCGCGCTGGTGTGGTCGGCACTGGCGGTGGGCAAGCGTTCGATGAATCCCTGAAGGGCCTTGTCCAGGGCGCCACTTTGATAGTCACGCGCCGGTTAGGCCGCATCCTTCTCAACTGCGTTTCCTTGAAGTCCGCCGTTACCCGGAGATCGTTGGTCTGCACCAGCGGCATCAACTGCTGTCCATGGAGATGCGCGCGCCCAACTCGGCGCTGCGCTGGGAAACCAGTTCAATAGATCCTGGTGAATCTGGGCTTTGATCGATTCCAGGTTGGCACTTCGCGATTGGATGTTGGCATTCCTCCAGCTTGAATTGCTGTTCGGTCAATTGCGCGTGGCGCTGTTCCACGGTTTTAGCCGCAGCGGCGACGACCACGCGCTGGCGGCGCAATTTCTCGGCATGGATCAATGGACACTTCACCCTGCGAAGCCTTCTGGGCCTCTCCAAGAAGGAGCGGGAAGACTGGGTGTCTCGAAGCGTGACTCTGTTCCTCCAGGCGCGGGCCGCTGACGCACGCGCCGAAAAAACGCGATCACGCGGCGCGTGAAGCGATCCCAAGGCGCCTGCTCCACCACGGACCGCTTGCTAACGCGCGCGGCTCGGAGAGGGCCGCGCCGGTCCGCCGAACATTTGCTGGATTCGGTCGTAACGATAATCGAAAATTTGCGCCACGTTGCGGCGAACCTGCAGCGCATGCGCGATTCGTCCCAGGAAGCCGAAGGGCAGCACATATTCCACCTTATCGCTTAGCTCGGTGCCCCCGTCGCGCGCTCGAAAACGATGCGTGTGATGCCACAGTTTGTATGGCCCGGACAGCTGAATGTCCTGGAACTCGTGTGGCGGATTCCAGCCCGTGATCTCGGTGGTCCAACGCAAAGGAACGCCATGCCAACTCAGCCGATACCGGATGTGAGTTCCGGCGGAAACATCGATCGGAGTGGGCGTCAGGATTTTGAACTTGAGCCAGGCAGGCGTGAGGACCTCCAGATTGGCCGCGTCCGAAAAGAATGCGAACACGTCCTCCAGCGGCCGCGGGACCCATTGCTCACGTTGGATGGTATACACCTAGCGCACGACGCCGGCCAGCGGGCTACTCGCGCTGGCGTACAGTTTTTTCGGCATGCGTCCCGCCAGATGCGCCAGACGGCCGGCTTGGACGGCCAGCTTCATGGCTTCCGCCATCTTCTCGGACTGCTCCGCTTCCGCGATGGCCGTGTTCAGCAACACGCCTTCGAAGCCGAGTTCCATCGCGATGGCCGCGTCGGACGCCGTTCCCACTCCCGCATCCAGGATCAACGGCACATCGGTAATGGATTCGCGCAGAATCCTGAGGTTGGTGGCGTTCTGAATGCCGAGGCCCGATCCGATGGGCGCGCCCAAGGGCATCACCGCCGCCGCACCCGCGTCCACCAATTTGCGCGCGTTCACCAGGTCGTCGTTGGTATAGGGCAGCACCACGAAACCTTCGCGCGCCAGCACGCGCGTGGCTTCCACTAAACCCTCATTGTCGGGGAACAGCGTTTTCTGATCGCCGATCACTTCCAGTTTCACCCAATTGGAAAGCCCGACCTCGCGTCCCAGCCGCGCGGTGCGAATGGCTTCATCGGCGTTGTAACAGCCGGCCGTATTCGGGAGGATGAAAATCTTCGAACGGTCGATGTAATCGATGAGCGATTCTTTGGATTTGTCGGTGAGATTGACGCGCCGCACCGCCACTGTCGCCACCTCGGCGCCGGATGCGGAGTGACAGCGGGCCATTTCCTGGAAGCTGCGGTATTTGCCGGTGCCGACGAACAGACGCGACTGAAACTCGCGACCCGCGATGCGAAGAACGTCCGCCATGAACTCATTCTACCGCAGAGGTTCGCCGACGACCGGAATTAAGCGATGGCTTTGAGCCTGGCCTGGAGCCGGCTCTTGTAGCGCGCCGCAGTGTTCTTCTTGATGATGCCCCAGCGGGCCGACCGATCGATGAGCGAAAAGGTAGCCGGCAGCGCATCGTTCGCGCCTTTGGTGTCCTTGTGCTCCAGCAGGCGGCGCATGGACCGGATTTGGTGACGAAGCCGCGATTTGCGCAGACGATTCACCACCGTCTTCCGCTTGGTTTGGCGCATGCGCTTCAGCGCTGAAAATGTGTTTGCCATTCTTGTACAGATATCAGAATACCGCATTCCCCGGCCAAAACTCAACGTTCGCCGGGTGCGCCCGGGTGCGCCCTGAGGTCCCATTCGGACCTTATTCTAATTTCCGTTGGATATTGACGGTTCCGGCGCAGGATCGCCGGCCGCGATTGCACTTCACAAGCTGGAGGGGCGGTCGCTTTCGATTTCGGGCGACGTGCCAACCGATCCAACCGGACGCCAGGGGCTTTGTCCGCGGCCAGTCAGCAGAATGGGGCATCGGCCGGCGTGGAGAAAACGGAACGACAGACGCAGTGCTTTGGGTCCAGTCTAACGGCGAAGGGCCGGGGCACAACTGAGCCGCTTGTGAGCCAGCGGTGCGAATCACGCGAATCGTCCCGCCGCACTGGAGCGTCTCATGACGTGATTGGAGGAAGTGATGTCCAAAATGCGCGCAGTTCAAGTCTCTCGCCGGGGCGGGCCCTTGGAAATCGTCGAACGCGAAATCCCGGAACCCGGCGCTGGATCGGTGCGAATCAAGGTGCAAGCCTGCGGCATCTGCCATAGCGACGCCTACACCAAGGAAGGCCAGTATCCCGGCATGCAGTATCCGCGCGTTCCCGGGCACGAAGTGATCGGGGTGATCGACGCGGTTGGCGCGGGCGTTCCGCGCTGGAAGACCGGACAACGAGTAGGCGTCGGTTGGAACGGCGGATTCTGCGGCTATTGCGATAACTGCCGCCGCGGCGACTTCTTTACGTGCCAGACCTCCACCGACATTACCGGCGTCACTCGCGACGGCGGCTACGCCGAGTACATGCTGGCCGCGCCCAGCGCGCTGGCATTGGTGCCGGAAGATCTTTCGCCGCTCGATGCGGCGCCGCTGCTGTGCGCCGGCCTTACTACATTCAACTGCCTTCGCAACAGCGGGGCGCGGCCGGGCGATCTGGTGGCCGTCGTCGGCATCGGCGGGCTGGGCCATCTCGCGGTGCAATTTTCCGCCAAGATGGGCTGCAAGACCGTCGCCATCGCGCGCGGGAAAGACGAAGAACCGCTGGCCAGGCAACTGGGCGCGCAGTATCACATCGATAATAAGACGCAGGATCCAGCCGCTGAGCTTCGAAAGCTGGGCGGCGCCAAAGTGATCCTCGCCACCGTCACCAGCGCCGACGCCATGAAGGCCGTGCTGGGCGGTCTGGGCGTTCACGGAACGCTCATGGTCATCGGCGCGGTTCCCTCACTCGAGGTAGACACGCTGCAATTGCTCCGCGGGAATCAATCCGTTCAAGGGTGGTATTCCGGCACGTCCATCGATTCCCAGGACACGCTCAACTTCAGCGTGCTAAACGGCGTTCGCTCCATGAACGAGGTCTACCCTCTCGCTCGCGTGGCCGAAGGTTACGATCGCATGATGAGCGGAAAAGCGCGCTTCCGCGTGGTGCTGGATATCGCTGGCTAAGTTGGGTTCGCAAGTACGGTGGCTGGCGCACTTGTGGCGCACGCGCTCTCGCGTGCCGCGTTTGATACGTGACTGACCGCCGAGAGCGCGCGGTCGGTCGGGCGCGCCCCAGGCGGCACACCCTGCTATCTTGATCTCTTGCGCCGCCAGCTTATCTTTGTCGCGCTGGTCGTCCTGGCTTTGCGCCTGCCCTTCCTCAACCAGGCCTTCCAGGGCGACGACGTTCTTTATCTCACCGAGGCCGCGCACGCGCAAATCGACCCCCTGCATCCCAAGCACACCACCTATGTCTTCATGGGCCGCGACATCGATATGCGCGGACAATCCCATCCGCCGCTCAACGCGTGGTTCCTGGCGCTGCTGTTAGCCGCCGGCAAAACCGTGTCGGAAATTCCCTTCCACGCGGCCTACATTTTGTTTTCGCTGATCGCCGCCTTCAGCGCGCTCGCGCTCGCGCGCCGCTTCAGCCCGCATCCGCTGCTTGCGGCTTTGCTCTTTTGTGCCACACCGGCCTTTGTCATCAATGGAACGTCGCTCGAAGCGGATGTGCCGTTCGTCGCCCTTTGGCTTCTTTCAACCGCGCTTTACGTCTTCGCAGTCGATCGAAATTCGCCCTACTTATTAATCGGGTCTTCGATCGCGATGGCATTGACTGCGCTCACCGCGTATCAATCCATTCTGCTGGTTCCGATCCTCTTCCTTTACGGCCGGAAATCGCGGAACGCGCGCATCGCCGCCTTCACACCCATCGCCGCGCTGGTCGGCTGGCAAATTTTTGAGCGCCTCTCCACCGGCGCGCTTCCGGCCGGCATCCTCGCGAATTACATGACCACCTACGGACTCCAGGTGTTGGCGCAGAAAATCAGGAGCGCCGCCGCGCTCACGGGCCATTTGGCGTGGCTGGTATTCCCGTCCCTCTGGATTCCGTCGCTCTACGCGCTGCCCTTCGCCATCGGCGCGGCCTTTTACGATCTCAACCCGCTCTTTTGGGGATCCATCGCGATTGCCGCGGGCATTCTCATCTGGTGCGGCTTTCACTGGCGAGATTTTCTGTCGCAATGGGTGCTGATCTTCTTCGCCGGCGCGCTGGTCATCTTCTTCGCCGGCTCCGCACGTTATCTGCTCCCGATCGCTTTGCCCGTCGCCATCCTGGCCACTCAACGCGCGGGCCGTGGCCTGCTCGCCGTCAGCCTGGCATGCGGATTTGCCCTCAGCCTGGCGCTGGCCATGGTCAATTATCAGCATTGGGATGGGTATCGGCAGTTCGCACGCCTGCTTCAAGCCGATGCGCAATCGAAGCGGCTCTGGGTCAATGGCGAATGGGGACTTCGCTACTACTTCGATTCCGAAGGCGGCCTTCCACTTCGTCAGAGCCAGGCCATGCATCCCGGCGAAATGGTGGTGTCGAGCAAACTGAGCTACCCCATCCCGTTCACCAGCGGAGGCGGAGTGCTTGCACCCGTCGCACAGCGCTCCATCACATCACCCATCCCTTTGCGCATCGTCGCGCTCCAAGGCCGCGCGGCTTATTCCACCACCATGCTAGGCCTGCGCCCCTTCGATATTTCCCTGGCGCCCATCGACCAACTCACCGCCGAACTGATGATCGAACGAAAGCCCGCCTTGTCCGATCTGCCCATGAACGCGCCCCAAGCTGAAGAGCAGATCGTGAGCGGCGTCTATCAACTTGAAAACGGCCAGTGGCGCTGGATGGGCCAGACCGCTGCGATTCTGCTGAAGCCGCCCGATGAGCCGGCGCCCGTCACAGTTCGCTTCACCATCCCGGCTGCTTCGCCTGCGCGCCAGGTGACCATTGCATTGAACGATGGCAGGGTCGCTTCCCAAACCTACTCCGCTCCTGGCGCGTATTCCCTATCCAGTCCGCCAGTGAAACCCAAAGGCGATTCCGCCAGGCTGACCATCACGGTGGATCGGAGTTTTTCGGCGCCCGGCGATAACCGCCAGCTCGGCATCATCTTAACCGAGGCCGGATTCAGGTAGCGGGCAAAGGTGGGAGACTGAAGTTATGAAGCCGATTGACAAGAGAATTGACGAAGACGTAAAAGAGGGTAAGGTTCCCAAGCCCATCGAAGACCTTCCGTCCGAATGGTCGAAAGAGGATCGCGATTTGGAAGGCCGGGAACCCGACCTGGGCGAGCTGGACGAAGACCCTTCGGAACTCTGAGCAGGTGGCGATCGCGGCCTGCTCAGTGGCCGTAACCTCAACCTCTTGGCGGGCCGTTCGGTCTCCTCTAAGGTTCCGCCGCGGTGGTGACGCCGCCCGGCAGATCGGGTACGTATGCGGCCCAGCCGGCTTCTGCGAACCGCGCGCAAGACGGAGTGCGGCGCGGGCCAATTTCTGGTTCACTTGGCGGTGCGCGCCGCACCCTTTGCGCTTGTGCCTGCTCGAGAACTACGGCGTGTTTTCCGGTCACCGTGCTTCCTCCAGACCCGCGAGGCGCCTGACCCTCGTCGCTTCCTCGCTTTGTGGTATGTTCGATGTTTCGAATATTCATAGTCCCACCCCACCCGCATCGCGATTGTTGAACAGCTGCGCGACGGCCAATTATCGGCGGGGACTTTAATGGCGCGGCTGGGCATCGAGCAGGCCAATGCCTCGCAACATCTCGCCGTTCCGCGGGCCAAGAATATTCTGGTCAACCGCAAGACCGGCAATCAGAGGTTTCTACTCCGTCCGCGATCCGTTGATCGTCGAAGTTCTGGACGCGATGCCGATAAGACCCACAGATAAAAAGATTCCAGACCAATGGCGCACTCTACAGGATGGAGCGCTCAGCTGCATCCGCCTCTAGCGCCAAAGCCAGCAGCAAGGGGATGAATTTGGGCGACTGGCCCATGAATATTCCCATTTCGATGAATGCCTTGGCGGCTCCCACTGCATCGAGTTGTCCCTGAGAGGTGGGCCGAATCACAGCACACTTAGGCAGACTGGGTCTGATGAATTGGCACGGCACGGGAAAAATCAGGTTCGTCTGAAGCAATGAGTTTACCGTCACATCGAAATTCGGGAATCCGGGCAGCCCGTTCGCCGCTGCCAAGGGAGCCACTGTCGGCTGCACCGAATTTCCCGCAAAGTCCACCCATTCCAAAAAGTGGGCTACTTCGTCTCCGCCGATGCTCAACACGATCTTCAGGACTTCCACACTGGAGACCTTTTGGGCTAGCGTTGAATATAGGCTCGAGCCACCCTGCTCAATAGTCCCGAAGTGAAACGCTGCGATATTCGCGATCGCCTGGATATTAGATAGCGCGAAGTCAGCGTTGGTTCTGGGAATCCCCGGGACATTAGCCAATGTAATCGCCTGCGGGTACGTGGCTCCAAAATCGGGGTTCGTCGTGCTGCGGTACCTGGTATACCAGCTTGTGTCCACGGTAATGTTCATGAGGTTGGTGAGCCGGCCGATATTCTTGGCCCCCTCTGCCTGGCTGCTCGGCAAGGTTCGGAATTCATCGAAGTTCACGGCCGGCGCGCCACTGGACTCAAGGTACGCATTCAGGAAGGCCGCGTGGCTTTGCTCATCGAGCGTGTTGCTGGAGATGTATTGCGGGCCATCGGGATCGAGGTTCATGAAGGCGGCCTGATAGCTGTTCATCGGTGTAAACGGGGCTGTCTCCACGGGGAGTTGGCCAGGGGTGAGACCACCCAGCTCCGCATACTGATCCCACATGTCGGTCTCAATCAACTCCGCCGCGGCCAGAAACGAGAGAATTGCGATGTCTCCCCGCGTCGGCCTCAATATTTGGCCCGAGGCTTTATTACTGCCAATTAGTCCGGCTCCTACGGTTGCCGTACCCGCGAGCAGCCCTTTTTTCATAAACGAGCGACGGTTAGTTGGTCGTTTTAACTTATCTGTAACTAAGTCTTTCAAGGTCGTTCTCCTTATTCGGATATCTGTCAAAAGCGCGGCATCGAGATTATCCGCGCCTGAGCAAGAGTACTCGACTTTCTGCGGGATTTCTAGGAATAGGGGAAAGTTTTACAACAACTTTACAGGCGGCTTAGACTGGGTCATAAAGCATCCATTGGCTCCCGCATAAGACGGGTGAAGCAATTGCGAGGGATCATAATTCGCCGTCTCAGCCAGATGAGCCAGTGAGGACCGCTCGCCGCAATTTCACCGCGACTCAAGCCCTCGAACTTTCAATCGGAACGCCACGGAGAAGACGGCTCATTGGTAAGGCGCGCTTGCGACCGCCCTTAAGTGGCTATGAAATATTCGATTTCTGGGCCGTTTTCTACAAAGCTTGTTGAGTACATTGGAGCGGGGAAATGGTTTTGGCGATTTTTTCACCACTCCCTTAGCTTACGGTCGCGGCTCTGTAACGCGCGGAATCTACCGAGCCGCGCGCCAGCAGCACACCCGGAGACGACCCGAAGGCCAGCAGCACATTCGAAGACGACAGGAGGTCGTGCACCCTGGGAACATCCGGTCGAAAACTCCCGCAAGGGTGGCCGTGCACTGGAGAACATCGACTCGAACAATACCGGAAGGGTGGCGCGTGAGCGAGCGGTCTCTTCGGACCTTAGACACAGGCTGTTAGCCGGTCAAGAAGAGGGTTGCGCCTGGATTTGGGGCAGAGAGCCGAAGAGTCTCAAGGTTTGCGATAGTATATCGCGTCCCCTTCGGTCTGACCCAACACCAGACGCGCCACTTTGCCGTTTACGTCAAAGATGAATTCCGCGGCGGAGCCTGTCGACTCAAACCTCGTCTCCGATTGCGGAATAAGAGGAAGAGCGTTCAAGTATAACTGGCCATTTATCATGCTGACGGTTTGGGTGGTACCCATGAAACCCCTGACAGCCGACGACCCTTCGCGAAACTCATACCGTCCTATATACTTCGCGAGAACGGCCGAGCTCAATTGCAGACCCCTGTTCGCAGTGGATATCATGTGAACCCGATTCCGGTCGGATTCGTTGCAGACATTCTCGAGCATGTCCGTATCCGCCGCGTAGCTCATGGCCAGCGAGATCTTCAGAGGTTTGGTCAACGTTTCAGGATCGTCGTAGGCGATCTGAAACTGCATATGTCCGAAATCTACGCGCCGCAATCTCTCGGTTACGCGCAGGCTCTCGGAATGTGGATGGCCGGCTCGATCAAGCCAGGTCCGGTCATTGAACCCCCCGGACTCGACGACCAGCGTGTCGCCCTCCCAACGGCCGACCGAGTACCCCAGCCAGGTCGGATTCGGATCTTTCGGGAGTTTGCGCCCATCCAGGTATATCTGTCGATAGCGCCCCATGCCCCCCTCGTAAAGCACCGCCACAACGGCGGGGGACTGGATGATCCGGTACAACGCGTTCAACATCTCGGAGGGACCGCTCGGCAGGCAGTTCGTGACGGGGTCGTCCCGCCTGAAATCCGCGACGCGCTTCTGGAAGACTGCTTCCGCCTGCGGCCGGAAGATGCTCTCATCCTTCGGATCTTGGATCACATTAAAACGGTAAGGGTTTACTTCGGGTCGCCACATGCCGGACAAATCCGGCTTGTCATCGGGCGTCCGGGGCGCGGGCGCCGTCAGGTTGGGCTTCCCATCGGCCGTCCGGGGAATGCCGGGCGTCGGGAAGTTGAGCCATTGGGCGGAGAGCGAAGCTTGAAGCAGCCACAGGCCGACCGCCGTCGCGATTCTGTCCATGAAGGCTTCCCTCCCGCTCAGCCGACTATTCTAACGTTTAAGTGGACTCACCCGGACGAGATTATAATACAGCATCGCGACGCTATTTCGTCCAGCCTCCGGTCACGACGCGTTCCGAGACGCTCAGACAGCCAGCAGCGCAAAAATCGTCGCCAATTGGCAGTCGCCCAAACAGTGTGAAGAGAGCGGAGCTGGCTCACGCCAGAAAAGGTGGACATTGGGTGGGGAGAGGCTGACGGCGTATCCCGAAGTTATCGGGTTTTCAATCGCTGTCCGACGGTCCGGCTTCTGAGGAACACGCGCAAAACGGAGCGCGGCGCGCGCCGCACCTTTTGCGCTTCTGAGAAGTTCGGTGAGGCGCGCTTCACGCGATTGCCGGGACGGGCTTTACAGTCCCGGGGGTTCGTCTCCCTCGAAATGAATTAGAGCATCGGATCTTGTCATCTTGGCGCATCGCTTCGCCACCGCCCAGCATTCCAGGGCTTAAGCTAAACGGTTCTTTGTGGGAGACAGCAGATTGCCTCTTCTCCTCAGGCGACTGCGTTTGAACACTGTTCGGTATTTCCGAGGCTCTGGTTCGTTCCTGAACCATCGCGCGGCAATCGCGAGCCGCTTTGTGAGCTATTTTTTGAAATGCTCGTGATTCGGCGCATGATGCGCCGCGAGTGCGAGGGCGAATCGCGGATCGTCGCCGCAGTGTCTGCAAGGCGGAAAGGTCTCACCTTTTACCATCGTGACCTGATGCTGGTCCTGATGCACGCCATTGTGTACGACGTTATAAATTCCCGATTTGGGGCAGAGATCGCCCGGTTTAAATTGTTCCATAAGTGTCGCCTTTCAGGCCTCTCGAACGCGCACCAAACCGCCCGAACGATCGTATTTCGTTTTGTCGGTTTCCGCCGGATGAAATCGGCCGCCCAGAGCATTGTAGTAAATGTTAGCCCGCCCATTGGATACCGTAGGGCTGGCGACTCCGAAAGGGAGGCAATCCAGAATGAGGACTTTGTTATTTGGCATCGCCGCACTGACGCTGCGGCGGGGGCGGCGATGCCCTCGGCCGATGCGCCACCGGCCGAGGGCAAATGGGTAGTTCTTTACTTCTACCCGAAAGATATGACGCCGGGCTGCACCATTGAAGCGCACAACTTCCAGCGCGATCAGCCCGAATTCGACCTGAAGAACGCGGTGATCCTGGTCGTCAGCCTCCACTCCGTGGATTCGCACGTGCAATTCCGCACCCGGAAAATCTGACGTTCAAGCTGCGCGAGAGCATTCTCTCGGAAGAGGTCGACACAGCGGCACAGGAACGTTCCATTCGTAAGCGCATCCGGCGCCCCCGTGTTCCGCGTTGGCCTTCGCCGCCGCGGCCTGCATCGCGTTAGCTATATTCTTACGGCCCCAAGCTCCGCCCGTTTGCGTCGCAGCCGCGCAGGATCATGAGCGCGAAATCGAAAATGGCTCGGGTGTGCCGGAGTCCGCCATCGCCGCGCTTGGGACCACCGGCTATCTTCTGGAGCGCGGCAAGATCCGCTCTTTGGAGAAACAGATCCTCTTGCATTTGGTTTACACCAAGGCCGTCAACCGGTTTTCGGTGTATCTGAAGCCTCGCGGAGCCCTCGGCGCTCGCGAGAAATGACCCACCTCTGCTCACTTAGACTGACGCACACAAAGAACAGGTTTGCCCACGGGCAAACGAGCCCGCCAGCAATATCATCCACGCCGCAGGCGTGCGGGGTGCTTTCACATCATCTGCTTACCGTCGGGCGCGTATGCCTCTCGCCAGTCGCCGCAGCAAAACCTGGTACTAGCTAGCTAGAACGTACCGGTGAGGTGGGTCACTTTTGGCGAGCAAAGTAGGGTCAGTTCTCGCGAGTGCCGAAGCGCGGAGCGGACTCGCCTTTCGATCGCTCGGTTCGCCAAGCCTCGGTTGGCGCGGAAAAACTGGCGTATTTCGAAACCGGCCGGCTGACGGCGCTGTTTGTCGACGGGCAGTCCAGAACGCGAGTTGCGGAGTTTGCCAGCGCCAGCCTCCAGGCTCTGACGGGGTAGCTGTGCAGGTTTAATTTCCGCCCGTGTTGGCGGGAGGTCCGGAGGTCATTTTCTTGCCGTCGGCCCAGGTTACTTCACGCGAATGCGCAAAGTTCGATCCGTCGCGCGCGCGCCACCCGAACACGGTGATGGTATCCCCGGGCTTCATCGTGTCGCGCGTCCATCCTTGCCGCCGCAGCATGTTGGGCGGGAAGCCTTCAAATTTCCAGTGCACCAGGTTGCCCGAGTCGTCCTTTACGTCAACGTAATAATGAATGTGAGGATTTTCCCAGTCCACCTTGGTGACAACGCCCGTGATGGTGACTGGCTTGCTGTCGTCGTATTCGGCCCCGAAGGAGTGATGCGCCCATGCGGGGATTGCGGGAACAAGCAACCCTAAGCCGGCAGCAACAGTGGCGAGAAAATGAGTTCGCATAAGAGGCCTGCGCAACATTATATCCTTCGCCGTGTGGCCGTCGCCGCGCTAAGTGGAGACATCCGCTCGGCGTCGCTTTTGGTAAAGCTTCTTCTTGTCGGCGTCACCGATCGGAAGGTTGTCCCAGGATGTCCTTTATCACACCCTACTACAAAAGGGCAGAGAAATGTTTTTAGCCGCACTCCGCACGTGAGGCGCTAAAATTAAATCATGCCTCCGGCATCCTCCATCGCGCCGCCACGCGGACGGCTCGATCATCTTCTTCCCCAAGGCTATTTGGAGGGTTTTACCAACCCCGCTACGCCGGGGAGACTGTCCGTCTTCAGTATCGAGCGCCAGCAGTGGTTTGAAAGCACCCCTCGTAAGGTAGCTGCTATCAATGGCTTTTACGACTACTCGCCCGACAGCGCACCGGATCAAACAGCAGACCAAGCTTTCAAGGAATTCGAAGAGAGGTTCCCCAACGTTCGGAGGGAGCTGGTCGCGAGCGGTTTTTCTGGATGGCAATCGCACCTCGATTTTCTTTTGCGATACGCGCAGATGCTTCGTGCCAGGTCTGATCTGTTCCGTCAGCAGACCGTGACCAATGCTCGTCAGCAGCCGATGGTTAGGGTGAAAGAGGTTGTTAACGATCCGGCAACCGGAAAAACTGGTATTAAGTGGGAGGAGTTGACGGAAACGGCCGAGGAACGTGAAAAATTGTTTCGCGACATGGCGATCACAACCATGCGTCTCGAAATTGCAAAAGGCGCGGCCTTCTTCTCGCAACTGCACTGGTGTTTGCGGATCGCAACGGCCGTTACCGATCCCGTCAACACTGGCGATGATGCGATTGTGGCAGAATACAAAGCGCCTACTTGGGAGGCTGCTTTGACCGATGCCAACACCCACATCTTCTTCCCTGTATGCCGACATGCCTGTCTGATTGGAAGCCCTGCGAAGTTTGTTCTGGAAACTGAGGCTTTCCATGCATCCGACGTGAAACTTCTTCAGCGCCGTTACCTCAAAGGGGAGTGCCGCTTCGCCTATTCTCCCAAGCGGCTTGACGCTGTGAAGTAAGTGCTTGTCTCCACCGCCCGGCATTTCATAAAATTGGATGTGTAGTAAGGCTCAGGCCCAGAATGAAGCGTCGTTAGAACCGTTTAATTATGCTAATCGAAGATTGTGAAGTCCAAGGGCAACTGGGGGCCATCACCGCCACGCTTACGCGCACCGAACCAGAGGCAGACTGGCTGAAAGCGAGGGATGCCGGAATCGTGCCGACATCCGTTTTCTCGCTTTATAAGAGGGCTGGCTTCCTTTCATATGGTTCATCACCGCGCTTTTTCTCCGATCCAAAACACTATTTGTTCGGCTATTTTTCGATGGTTCTCGAAAGCGTCAAGGGAACGCTGGTGGACGCCGCTGAGGCAGCTGATAGCTTTGCTCTCGCGCAATCGGAAATTCACGATGTGGGCAAGGAGCTTCGAGGCGAGTCATGGGCTGACGATGCCAATAGACGGGCAAAAAACCACTTTCGGATGCTCGTGCTATCTTTGTCTGCCAGCCTGGACGCGACTTCCGAACTTACGGCTCTGCTACTCACTGGCCAGATTCCCGGTCTGGTGGTTGGCAAAGGAGCTTTCAACGAAATTGAAAGGTGGCTAAAAGCACCGATGCCGCCGATGAAGACAGCGATTATTACGCCGCAGAGAGTCGTCCTTGAGAATCTATACCAGCACCTTCACCCAATCGTTGAAGCCACAGGGCCGGAGAAAGACTGGCTGCCTGTTATGAAACTCTTTCGTGATAAAGCAGCCCACCTTGGCACTGTGCATTTTCGGGAGATTGGGTTTCACGACAAAAATATTCGCTTTCACAGGTTTTTCCCTCGACGCTGGCCCCTTCTTTGGGAGGAGCACATGAGCGCTGCCGGGTCGAAAGAGCCTCATCCAACGCTGGAGAGCATGGTCGGCCAATTCATGCGGCAAGACAATATTTCCTATGTACGGTGCCTGCGCGCCAAAGTAACAACTCTCACTGGTGTGGCGTTTGATGTTCTCGATTCTGCTTACGAGAATTTCAAAGATTTTCAGCCAAATCAGGCTGCCATGTTACAGCTACAAAAGAGTGCGAAGGTCTTTGATTTTGAGGGGTTTCAGGGGCCGGTTTAACCTGCCTATCGTCTCGCACGGATACGTGTTAGCATTCGCTCTGTATGCGCCAGCACAGTTTTTGCGCCCTGCTACTCCTCGCCTTGTCCGCTTTCGCTGCCTTTGGGCAAATCGGCGCGAGCATGCCTTCCAACGATGAGATTTTCGAGTTGCGGGACAAAGCGCAGGAGAAAGTTGCCGGCCTTGAAAACGCGGTAAAAACCGTGAAGCCTACGCTGGACAAAGCCGACCCGAAACTCTCAACCATGAACTTGGATGCCGCATCTGCCGCCCGGACAATAATCGTGAGCATTCGGAAAAACGGCCCCACCGCATACGGTCTGACGAGTTTGGTGACGACCCTCGACGACCTCAGCTTGGATGCCGCGACCGCTACTGTACAACTTCTACTGCTGCGGATTCAGTCGGGGCAAACGGGAGACAGCGGCCTGGATTTCATCATTCCTCTGATGACCTCCAAGAATGAGTGCAGCGACATCAGCGAACTAATCATGCACGCCACGTTACGCTACATACACACCGAGGAAGACTTACTCGAAAAGCTTTCGCACGTCAAATAGGAGCCGCCCTCCCGCCCTTGCCGGCCGGAGGCTTGGCGACTTACAGTTTCCATGCCTGCTCCTGCACTCTTGACCGACCCGCTCACTCTTGCTGCCGTGGCATTGCTGCTTGCCGCCCCCGCCGTGTTTCTATTCTTGCGGGTTCGTAGACCCTGGCTCGCACGTATCCGCCGCAGGCCGATCCTTACCGGGAACGAGGCCGAGTTCTTCTATCGGTTGCGGCGGGGCTCCCCGACTTGCGCGTGTTTCCGCAAGTATCGTTTGCGGCCTTCCTGACCGACGACGGCCAGCTTTCCCGAAACGCGCAGTGGGCCGTCCGCGCGAAGTTCGACCGGAAGATCGCGGATTTCGTCGTCTGCGAGCGCGGCTCCCTCAAAATCGTCGCAGTGGTCGAGCTTGACGACCGGACGCATGACGCGTAGGCCGACCGGCAGCGCGATGCTATCTATCACGAAGGCCGCAGGCTACCGGACGATCCGGCATCAGTCACGGCGGAAGCCATCCGAAGCCGAAATCGCTGCGCTGTTCCCAGCACGCGCGTGCTTGGGTGAACGCGTAAGCGGTGCATCGGCCCCTCCCCTTGCCGAAACCGGAAGACACCCTGCTGCCTTTCTCCCCTGCGCTCCGTGCGCTAATAACAGACATTGACAATCTTCGCTATCGCCGCTAGGGTGGTGGAAGAGAGGACTTCCCCATGAATGTGTCGCTTACCCCGGAGCTTGAAAAATTAGTCAGCGCCAAAGTCGATTCGGGCCGCTACAACTCGGCGAGTGAAGTCGTCCGTGAAGCGCTCCGGCTTCTGGAGGAACACGACTCCGCTCGCGCCGTTCAACTGGCCGAGTTCAACGGTGAGCTTGGGCGCCGCCTCGCAGCCCTTGATCGCGGTGAGACCGTTGACCCGGCGAAGGCCCGCGCCCGGTTGCAACGCAAATCCGGCGAGCGCCGGAAGCCGCGCGCGTGAACAGCTACATCCTCAGCGTTTGAGGCGGATTTTGATGCCGACCACTGGATCGAAATACTGTTCCATGCCTTTGAAGCCCTCGGACAAACTCCCGGCATGGGACACCGGCGCGAAGACCTGACATCTCATCCGGTTTGTTCTGGCCGGTCGGCGCGGACCTCATCATCAATCGCGCTGAACGCCGACCCATCGAGACCGTAGCGGTGACGCAGGGCTCCCGCGACATCCCCGCATTCCTGAGCCGCCGAATCCGGCACTGAGTGGTTTCAACCTTCCGCTTGTCGATGCCTTGACGATTCTCTCCTTTCCCCTGACGTTTGGGGCGAAGGCGCCCCTTCCCTCGCTCCGGTCTTGGCCTTCCGCGACCCGTCCCAGCGGGGAGACTGTGTACGTGATTGCGCAACGGCGCCCCAGCGCCCCATTCCTACCCGCACTCCCGCACTCCTTTCCAGAGGCATTCGCGACTAGACTGGCCACTTGGCAAAAACGCGGCTGAAGCCGCGTGACCAATTACATGTACAGGCCGCCGTTCGCGTTCAGCACGTGCCCAGTAATGTGGCCAGCGTCTTCGCTCGCGAGAAAACGCACGGCCGCCGCGACATCCTCCGGCTTTCAAATGCGCTTCAAGGCGATGTGGCCCACCAGGTTGTCTTTCAGCTCCTGCGACAATTTGTGCGTCATGTCAGTCTCGATAAATCCCGGCGCAACGGCGTTGACGGGAGCGTAAGGGCGTGGCTGCGTGGTAGAGACGGTCGGGCTTTCTAAGTGGTTGGCGGGAAATGAGACGAAAGACAGGATAGACGGGTGGACGCAGAGCGCAATCGTAGTATTTTGCCATCGTCCCGGTCCACGATGAGAGACGGCTGGGCCGCTCGACGGTGAACCAAGAAACCATGACGTCGGAGCGCCGGCGCCGTGGTCCTCCTCATCACGAACTGCGTGGCAGGAACGCCAAACGATTCGACCAATCCAAATTTCGATGTTCATCCCAAAATAGGATCAGCGAACACGCAAGTTCAGGCAAGTCCTGTGGACCGATTGTGCGCTCGTCCACGAATACTATTCCACCATGGCTTTCCTTTAATTCCGCCCAACGTTGGAGGAGCCGGCGGAATGGTGCGCTGATCATAAGTCACCAGGGTGAGGGCCTGTGCGCTGGCAGCCCGAAGGATCTCCTCGTCGGACTCCCCAATCCAGATGCCCTCGTGCCAGTCAAGCAGCGCACACACGGGAATCTCGGGACGCGAACGCCTGACGATCACAGCCACGCCGGGACTCACGCGCTCGTCGAGAAGAAACGAAAGCATTCCGCAGCTTTATGTCCAGCGGGAATTGGGGAGTAAGCGTTGCAGATTTGCTGGAGAAACAGATCGGTTTTCCTGGAGCGCGGCGGCGATCTCTTGTTGGTACGTACGTGCGTAGGCGAGGACGGGTTCGACACGCGTGAGAGGCCATCGCAGGTGCGCGGCCGTTTGTTCCGCGCTGCGACCGTAGCTTTCATCGGTCATCACGACTTCCCAGACAGCCAAGGAAGAGCCCACAACATACGCCTGGCACCCGGAATCCGAATCCCGAAATTCCACGGCGGGAAACTCTGCATGCCGCAACCCTTCTTCGATCAATTGAGCTGTCGCCTCGCGTGGGCTTTTGCGAACACTCATGGCGAAGCGATCCAGACGCGCAGCCTGTTCATCCGGCATTTCGATGTCGATGGTCTGCATGCTGTTCCAATTCTATCGGAACGAGAGACCTTCGCGCGCCTGTTGCTAACCGGCGTGGGCGCCCACGCTACACGGGCAATTAACGACATATGATCTCCGCGCAGGGCGGACTTTAGTCTGCTAGGCCGGGTCCCTGCGATAGGTTACATATAAAGCCCGCCGTTCACGTTCAGCACGTGCCCGGTGATGTAGCCGGCGTCTTCGCTCGCGAGAAAACGCACGGCCGCCGCTACATCCTCCGGCTTTCCAATGCGCTTCAGCGCGATGTGGCCCACCAGGTTGTCTTTCAGCTCCTGCGACAATTTGTGCGTCATGTCCGTCTCGATAAAGCCCGGTGCAACGGCGTTGACCGTGATGTTGCGACTGCCCATTTCCTGCGCCAGCGATTTCGTCAATCCGATGAGACCCGCCTTGGACGCGACGTAATTCGCCTGGCCGGGATTGCCCATCTCTCCCACCACCGACGAAATGTTGATGACGCGCCCCCAGCGCTCTTTCATCATGTGCTGCAGAACCTGCTGGGTGGCGAGAAAAGATCCGGTTAGATTCGTTGCCAGGACGCTGTCCCAATCGTCCTTTTTCATTCGCAAAGCGATGCCGTCTTTGGTGATGCCGGCGTTGTTCACCAGAATCGACACCGGTCCGAACTCCTTGGCGGTTTTGGCGAAAGCTTGTTGGATGGACTCCGCGCTGGTCATGTCCATAGTGACCGCAAATGCCTCGCGCCCTTGCGCACGGATTTGCCCGGCGAGTTCCTCCAACTGAGCGGTGCTGCGCGCCGCCAGCGCCACCCGCGCTCCCGCCTCCGACAGCGCCAGCGCGCACGCGCGTCCAATGCCCCGGCTGGCGCCGGTGATGAAAGCGGTCCGATTTGTCATGAGAGTGAATTTCCATCATAGTTTAAACGTGAGCACTCTCCATGGCGTATAGCGACTTGCGCGGCTTCATCGACGCGCTCGAGAAGAAAAAAGAACTGAAACGCATCTCAGTGGAAGTGGATCCGTTTCTTGAAATCACTGAATTCGCCGACCGCTCCGTCAAGAACAACGGCCCCGCGCTGCTGTTCGAGAAACCGAAAGGCAGCCGGGTCCCAGTGCTCATCAACGGCTTCGCCAGCATGCGTCGCATGGAGCTGGCGCTGGAAGTGGACTCGGTGGAATCCGTTGCGCAGCGGATCTATGAATTTCTCGAAATGCGGATGCCGGAGGGCTTGATCGGCAAGCTGAAGATGCTGCCCAAGCTGGCCGAAGTGGGCTCGTTTTTTCCCAAGATGGTCTCGAGCGGCCCGTGTAAAGACATCGTCCGGCGCGACAACTTCTCCCTCGATCACTTCCCGATTCTGCACTGCTGGCCGCAGGATGGCGGGAGGTTCATTACGCTGCCGATGGTGTTTTCCCGCAATCCCGACACCGGCAAGCGGAACTGCGGCTGCTATCGGATGCAGGTGTATGACGAGCGCACTACCGGAATGCACTGGCAGACGCACAAACACGGAGCGGAACATTATCGGCGCCTTCTGAAGGAAGGCAAAACCGCGCGCATGGACGTGGCGGTGGCAATCGGCGCGGACCCGGCGACCATGTACTCGGCGATTCTGCCGCTGCCGCCCGATCTGGATGAAATGATGATGGCCGGATTCCTGCGCGGCAAGCCCGTGGAAATGGTGAAGTGCGAGATGTCGGATCTGGAGGTCCCGGCCAACGCCGAGATCGTGCTGGAAGGCTACGTCGAAATCGGCGAGAACCGCACTGAAGGTCCATTCGGCGATCATACCGGCTTTTATTCGCTGGAAGATGAATACCCGGTGTTTCACGTCACCTGTATCACGCATCGCAAGCATCCTGTCTATGCGACCACCATCGTTGGTCCGCCGCCGATGGAGGACTTCTATATGGGCAAGGCGGTGGAGCGTATCTTCCTGCCGTTGATGCGCCTGCAACTGCCCGAAATTCGCGACATTTCGATGCCGGCCGAGGGCGTGTTTCATAACCTGATCCTGGTTTCGATCCGCAAGTCTTACCCGCTTCACGCCCGCAAAGTGATGCACGCCATATGGGGCCTGGGGCAAGCGATGTTCAGCAAATGCATTGTGGTGGTGGATGAGGATGTGAATGTCCAGGACGTCCGGGAAGTGGCTTGGAGAGCGTTGAACAACATCGATCCGGAGCGCGACATCCAGTTTGTGCTGGGGCCGGTGGATTCGCTGGATCATTCCAGCCGGCTGCCCAACTACGGTTCGAAGATGGGCATCGACGCCACGCGCAAGTGGAAAGAGGAGGGCTTCGTGCGTCCCTGGCCGGATGTGATCCGCATGCCGGATGAAGTGAAACAGCGGGTGAATCAGCTTTGGAAAAAGGCGGGGCTGGGATAATGGATGCTAAAATGAAAATCGCACGGCGGCTGTAGCTCAGTTGGTAGTAGCGCCAGATTGTGGTTCTGGAAGTCGAGGGTTCGAACCCCTCCAGCCGCCCCAGAATCAATAACTTACGCGAACTCCGACTAGTCAGATTTTCGCACCGTAAAATCTGGATGCCGTGAGGCCAACATCCATAA
>Ga0302326_10000542_pt1 | contig 104950 bp, 83 predicted proteins | sample Palsa_T0_3_FD_202264 | JGI IMG/M metagenome (GOLD analysis project Ga0302326, IMG submission 202264) | Peat permafrost microbial communities from Stordalen Mire near Abisko, Sweden - Palsa_T0_3 | ecosystem: Environmental > Terrestrial > Soil > Palsa > Peat permafrost | place: Sweden: Abisko... | reverse complement strand
AGCTTATGCGGAAAGCAAACTTCATGACGCGATGCTGGCTTTCGCAGTGGCGGGCAGGTGGCCTGACGTCTTCTCGAACGCACTTGAGCCAGGTTGGGTCCAAACGAAAATGGGCGGGCCTGGAGCGTCAGACGACATGTGTCAGGCTCACCTCACGCAGGTATGGCTCGCCTCAGGTGACGATCCTAAGGCCAATGTGACGGGTGAATATTTTTATCACCTGAAGCAGATGGCGCCAAACCCCCAGACAAAGGACGTAAGGCTACAGGATCAACTCATCGCGCTCTGTTCTGAAATTTCAGGTGTGCCTTTTCCCTCGTAACCCGTGCCCGCGTAGGCTGGCGATTTTCTGGCGGGGCTACAGTGGAAGATGCACCGTGCGAGTTGCTCTTAGGCACCTCGATTCTCCTGCCCCCAAGCAACGATCAGATGCGCCTGTATTCCTGTAGTACCGCGTCTTCTTTGGGATGGTTCCGTACCGGAGCCGGCTACAGAGTTGCTATTTCAGCGTCACCGAATTTGTGTAGTTAGGGATTGCCAATCTTTCCAAGGACTTAAGCTATAAAAATCCGATGCGTCTGCCGTCATGCAATTATCTTGTTTATTTACTTATACTTAGGTGATAGGCAGCATCCGCTTTTGAGTCCGCTGCGTCTGCCAGTTCCGCCATCTCGGCTCGCTGCTATCTTACCGGATGCCAGCCGCCTAAATCCAACCGTGGTCGGACTTCGAGCGGTTGGAGGGTCGCAACTGCGCTGCGCGCGAGATGCGTAGCCCTGAGCCTTATAACTTCAGCGTTCTTGCCCACCGCGAAATCCCGTCAGTTTGCGGCGCTGATCGTTGGGGAACTGGCCGTGGCAAACCGATCGTGGGAGAATACCCCCGCGGGCCTGGCTGCCCACCAATAAATCGTATGAAAGCCCAACGCAGATCTCTCGCCCGCACTTTGTTGCTCGCCACCCTTGCGGCAATCCTGATCACGACAAGTTGCACGAAGAAGTCGATCGGACAAACTTCCACCACCGATCTGCAGCTTAACGTGAGCGTGCCGTTTCGCTTCGTCGCCTATGGCGATAGCCGCTTCCACGATCCCAGGGACACCGAAGCCGCCAACCCGCCTGTGCGCATCGCGCTGGTCCGCGCCGTCGCCGCAGCCAAACCCGCCTTTATCTGCTTCACCGGCGACCTCGTCTTCAACGGCGACGACACGGACGACTGGAAGGTCTGGGACAGCGAGACCAGCGTCTGGCGCGAGAAAAACATTCCCGTCTACCCGACCCTGGGCAATCACGATGTGCGCAAGAACGAAAAGATTGCGTTGAGCAATTATTTCCAGCGCTTCCCAGACCTCAAGAACAGCCGCTATTACTCAGTGCGCGCCGCCAATACCCTCACGCTGGTGCTCGACAGTTCTTTGGATGAAATGTCCGGCCCGCAGGGCGAATGGTTAGCCGGAAAGCTGGACAACATTCCGGCAGACGTCGATTTTGTTTTCCTGATGATGCATCATCCGCCCTACACCAGTTCCTCCGACATGAAAATGCTGAATGGCGGCCACTCCGCCCGCTCGCAGGAAAAGCATCTGGCAAAAATGCTCGAGGCTCGTCAGGAAAAAGCTCACGAGGAAAAAGCCCGCGTGCGCTTCATCGTTTTCTCCGGACATGTGCACAACTACGAGCGCCACGAACACGGAGGAGTCACCTACTTCGTCTCCGGAGGCGGGGCGGCGCACGCCTATCCCATCGACCGCGCCCCGGACGATCCTTTCCAGAGCAAGGAAATCAACTACCACTACCTCCTCGTGGAAGTGGATCACGGGCAGGTGAAGATCACCATGAATCGCCTGGAGTTGACCAACGGAAAAGAAGTTTGGACGCAGCCCGATTCTGTGAAGATAACAATTCCAGAAGCAGCCGCAGCGAAAGCTGCCGCGCAGTAAAAACTCACTTTCTTCCGCGGCCTCCACCAACCGCCGCATATCGGAAGCATCGCACCAGATGGTCGTTCACCATGCCGACCGCCTGCATGAACGCGTAGCAGATCGTGGACCCGACAAAATTAAATCCGCGGGCTTTGAGGTCTTTACTCATCGCGTCCGATTCCGCGGTCTTCGCCGGTACCTGCCTCGGCGATTTCCGTGAATTTACCCGCGGCTCGCCGCCCGTAAAGCGCCAAATGTAGCGGTCAAAACTGCCGAACTCGTCGCACACACGAAGGAAAGACTTCGCATTCCCGACCGCCGAACTGATTTTCAGCCGGTTGCGAACAATGCCCGGGTCTTTCAGCAGCCGTTGCATTTTGCGGCGATCGTACGTGGCGACCCGCTGAACATCAAACTGATCGAAGGCCGCGCGATAGTTCTCCCGCTTGTTGAGAATCGTCTCCCAACTCAGCCCCGCCTGCGCCCCTTCCAGGGTAAGAAACTCGAAGTGCGTGCGGTCGTCATGCACCGGCACGCCCCATTCCTCGTCGTGATAATGAAGCATAAGTTCGCTACCGCTCGCCCAGTGGCAGCGGACCGGCTCGACCGCATTTCTCTTGTTCCCAAGAATGACGTCCACAGGATTCACGCGGGCACGACTTCCACTCTATTCCAACGACTTCGGATCCGACTTGTTGATCGGAGACTTTGCATCCAGCAGAGAAACCAGATCCTGCGCGCACGCCGGAATGCCGACCTTGCCTTCGCGAATAATTTCTTTGGCGCTCAACTTCTTCCCGTAGAGTTTTTCGTTAGCGCCTCCATCGGAACGCAAAGTGGATCCTTCCAGGGAAATCCCCGCAAACAATCCTTTATTTCTGGAGTAGGAGAGAATCTCCGCCTCCATCACAATGTCGGTCGCGCCCTCAGCTGTTCGCCCCTTGGGGCCGGCGGCAGCGGAAGCATCCGCACCCAACTTGACCTTGCTGTACAGCAGAGATTCCGCACCTTTGGGATTCATCACGAGCAAAACGAAATCGGTAGCCTGCCCTCCGACCTGGAAACCAATGCTTGCGCCTTCCAGCGCATAGAGCGCCGGAGCTCCCCATTTTTCCGTGTAGTGTGGGCCGCTGCGGCAAATCATCACGCCGCGCCCGTAGCTGGCTCCCACCCCGAACGCTCCTTTTTTCACCGAAGGCAGCACCACCACGCATTCGGCCTTGTCCAGCAGGTCCTGCGGAATGTCGTCGGGAATATTCAGGACTTCCTTCATCACCACCCCCGCGTCTTTCACGCGATCTTCTTCCCGCTGGTCATTTTCGTCGGCTGCGAGCGCCGGCGCCACCAGTAACAGCGCCAGCAAACATCCCATCACCTTCTTCATGCATTCCTCCGAAAGATTTTCCTAATAAATAGCAAATAAATATAGACAGCAGACCCCAAGCCATCATCTTAAACCCCGCAGGCGTTCTGGAAAAAATTCGCGAACGCAGGGGCGGCCGTTTCTTTATGCGCACCATCCGCAAGTGTCAGAATCTGCGGTGTTTCGCTGGAAGTCTGGCTGGGTGGCCGGCGATGACCAAACGTGTGCTCCTTTTGTAACTTGGCTTCGGCGCCGCGTACCCCTAAAGTCAATGAGATACCACCCTGCCGGACGCCAAGTTCGGCACGTGACGTGCACACATTCAGTTGGGTGGGTCCGTTTCGAGCCGGATGACCGCGTTTTGATCGGGCATGAGTGAAAAAATTGGATGCTAAGGGCATGAAGTACACGCATCTCGTCTTTCGGTTGGTGGCGCTTCTCCTGGCCGTTTCTGCCGGGGTTATCCGCCTACAAGCCCAGTCTGCGGCAGCCGTGCCCATCGCGCCCCAGGTTTCTTATATTGCATCCGTGTCCGCTGGTGCGGACGATCCACAAACCGGCATCGTCACGCTGCACAAACGCGTCGACGAAGTAAACCTTCTCTTCATCGCGACCGACAAACACGGCAAGTTTGTTCGCGACCTGGCGCAGTCTGACTTCACGATTCTCGACGACCACAAACCGCCCCAGGCCATTTTCAACTTCCGCCGCGAAACCGATCTGCCTCTTGATCTCGGCCTCCTCATCGACGTCAGCGGATCGGTCAACAGCCGCTTCGATTTTGAACAGAGCGCCGCCACCAGCTTCCTGCAGCACACAATCCGCGCCGGCTTTGACCGAGCGTTCATCGTCGGCTTCAACAGTCAGAGCCAGATGGCGCAGGACTTCACCGACAATGTTGGGCTGCTCTCGGTAGGCGTGCACAAGCTGCACGATGGCGGGGGCACGGCTCTCTACGACGCGATTTATCGCATCAGCAAAGAAAAATTCCTCAAAGACCGTCCCGATCATCCCGTGCGCAAAGCGATTGTCCTGGTCAGCGACGGCGAAGATAACCAGAGCGAAGTCACTCGCGCCCAGGCCATCGAGATGGCACAACGCGCCGAGGTCATCATCTACGCCATTTCCACCGACGACAGCGGCCTGGTCCTGCGCGGCGATAACGTTCTCGAACAGCTTGCCTCAGCCACCGGCGGACGCGCCTTTTTTCCCTTCAAGATGAAGGACGTTACTCACTCCTTCGCGGCCATTGAAGACGAACTCCGCAGCCAATACGTCGTCTCCTACAAGCCCGCCGATTTCGAAACCGACGGCCGCTACCGCTCCATCGAAGTTTCCACTCTGAAAAAAGACCTGCAAGTCCGTTCCCGCAAAGGCTACTTCGCCCCGCAACGCTAAGTCATTCCCTAAGCCTGCCATTCTGAGCGAAGCGAGGCGTCCCTATCAGCATTCCTGCTGTCTCTGAGCCTCTACCGCCACCGAGCAGCGCACGAAGTCGTGCAGGGAAACCCACCCAGAGAATCCCTTCGTGATACTCAGTGTCCTTCGTGGTTGACGGTTTTGTCTTCCGCGCTCACCGAACCCGGCCGACCCCATTTTGCCGTTAGCTCATTCTGTGTTAACGTCCGATGGAATTCCATTCCAAGTCCGGGAGAGACACATGAGTGGCATCATCTTCCTGGTCATCCTGGTTGTGATCGCCGTTGTACTGATCAGCATGTACAACGGATTGGTCCAGCTGCGGGTGCGCTGCGATTCGGCCTGGTCCGACATCGACGTGCAACTGAAGCGGCGTCATGACCTGATCCCTAATCTGGTTGAAACCGTCAAAGGCTACGCGACGCACGAGAAAGACACGTTTGAAAACATCGCTAAGTTTCGTTCGCAGGCCATGCAGGCTACCTCGCCCAACGACAAAGCGGCGGCTGAGAACCAGCTGACCGGTGCGCTGAAGAGTCTTTTTGCAGTTGCCGAAAACTACCCGGAACTAAAAGCATCCGAGCAATTCACGCAACTGCAAGAGTCGCTGAGCCAGACCGAAGATTCCATCCAGAACGCGCGCCGCTACTACAACGCGGTCGTACGCGACCTGAACACCAAGATTCAGGTGTTCCCCACGAACATTCTGGCCGGCATGTTCGGCTTCCAGGCTCGCCAGTTCTTCGAGACCAGCGAAGCCGATCGCGAACCGGTAGCCGTGAAGTTCTAAGCATGAATGTCGAGGCGACGACCGCGAAGAAAAATGATGTCGTAGAGACGTTGCTTGCAACGTCTCTTGCGTCCGCAAAGAAAAGACCCGGCCACCTGCACTTCTCCGGAATCGTTCGGATCATCGCGATCGTTCTCGCGTTCGCCTCTCCGCTCTTCGCCAAGAGTTGGCGCATCACCGATTTTCAGGACACTATCACCGTCAACTCCAACGGTAGCGCCGTGGTCACTGAACACATCACGCTGACTTTCGTCGGCGAGTGGCACGGCATTCATCGCATCTTGCCCATCGAATATCCCGGCCCCAATCACACCAACTACGAGCTCTTCATCGATGTCACCAGCGTCACCGACGGTGTCGGCGGCAAACTCAAATACGATTCCTCCACTTCCAGCGGTAATCGCGATCTGAAAATCTATATCCCCGATGCCGTCGACGCCACCAGAAGCGTGGAGATCGTGTACAACGTCCGCAACGGCACGCGTTTCTTCGACGCCTATGACGAGTTCTATTGGAACGTGACGGGAAACGACTGGCCCGTTCCCATCGATCACGCCGCCGCCATCGTGACCTTCCCGGGCACTGCCGCGAGTTCCCTCCAGGCGCAGGCCTTCACCGGCGTCTACGGCTCAACCGGGCACGACGCCACGGCCACGGTCGAGGGCGCCATCGCCACCTTCGAAACCACCAACCGCTTGCCAATGCGCGGCGGCATGACCATTGACGTCTACATCCCCAAAGGAATTCTCCACCAGCCCAGCGTTTTGACGAGATTTTTCTGGTTCGTCAGCGGAAACCCGATTGTCTTTTTTCCGCTGGTGACTTTGGTCGTGATGTTCCCGCTCTGGTGGTTCAAGGGCCGCGATCCTGATCCCGGTATGTCAGTCGCGCCCATGTACGCCCCCCCCAAAGGCGTTTCGCCGGCCGAGTGCGGAACCTTGCTCGACGACAAAATCCATCCCCGCGACATTACATCGACCATCGTCGATCTAGCGGTCCGTGGTTATATCAAGATCGAAGAAACGGCGGAGAAAGGTCTCGTCTTCACCCATAAAGACTATGTGTTCCATCTACTGAAGCCGCGCGAGCAATGGACTGACCTCGCTCCGCACGAAAGCGTCATGTTGGAAAATATCTTCGCTGCGGGAAGCGACATTCGCCTCTCGGACCTGAAGAATCGCTTCTACACCGCGGTTCCCATCATCCGCGCCGACATTATGTCGGCGCTGAAAAACAAGGGCATCTATCTGCTCGACCCCGAATCCGCGAACGGATACAGCATCGCCGCCGCGTTCGCAATCCTCGTCCCGTTTGGGCTTTTGCAATATTTCGGCTGGGCCAACTTCTTCAGCTCCGCGCTGCTAATGGTGGTGTGCGTGCCACTCGCGGCGCTCATCTGGTGGTTGTTTGCCCGCGTCATGACCGCCAAAACCGTCGCCGGCGCGCGCATCCACATTGCCGTCCTCGGCTTCCAGGAATTTATGAATCGCGTGGACGCCGAGCGCCTCAAGGTGATGCCGCCCACCACGTTCGAAAAGTTTCTGCCCTACGCCATGGCTCTCGGCGTGGAGCACCACTGGGCTCAGGCCTTTGCCGGCATCGTGAAAGATCCGCCGAGCTGGTACGTCGGTCCTGGATATATGCCGGGCATGGGTTTTAACCCGATCTTCTTTTCCAGTTCCATGCAGAGCATGACTACCGACATGCACCAGGTCTTCGTCTCCGCCCCGCGCGCAGCCTCCACGGGCTCAGGCTTCGGTGGTGGAGGCAGCGGCTTCGGCGGAGGCGGCGGCTTCTCTGGCGGCGGTTTCGGTGGTGGCGGCGGCGGCGCCTTCTAAAGCTTTCTCACAGTCATCCTCTTCCCCGCTCGTTGTCATTCCGAGCGAAGCGAGGAATCTGCTTTTCACTCGCCACGAGCAGCTCCGCGTCCATCTCCTCGTCACTCACTACTCCATCTCAAAACTCAAGTACATCAATCCCCCATCGCGCTCCACCTGCAGCACCACCGGATCGCCCGTCTTGAGATCACGAACGGCCGCCCGCAACCCGTCCATCGAATCGATGGACGTAGTATTCAGCTGATGAATCAGATCGCCTGCCTGCAGCCCCGTGTCAGGCAAAATCAAATCGGCGGCGCGGCCCACCACGATCACTCCCGACGGCAATCGCAGCGAACCTAACTGCCCGCGCAGTTCCGGAGTCAGGTCCACACCGAGAATTCCCAACCGCGAGATCAAGCTATTCTCCGGCTTGACCGCATCGAGCAACTGGTCGATCTGGTCGTGATGCTCGATCGCCGGAACGTAAAGAGTCTTCTTCTCGTCGCCTCGCAAAATTTCCAGCTTCAATACCTGATCTACGCGATGCAGATACAACGCCGACGTCAGCGACGGCAAAGTTTCAATGCGCCGATCGTCGGCGAAAAGAACGATGTCCTGGATCTTCAACCCCGCCGCCGCTGCCGGACCGTCTGGCTTCACGTCAACCACTATCACGCCCCAGCGTCGCGGCAGGTGCAAACCATCCGCCAGCGTGGGCGTAATCTCCTGCGCCACCGCGCCAATCTCCACGCGATGCACATGCCCGTACTTGCGCAGGCTGTGATAAACAAAATCCACCACCCGCGCCGGAATCGAAAAGCCCAGCCCCTCGCTGCCGCCGCCCTGCGACAGAATAAAAGTATTGATCCCGACCACCGCGCCGTTCATATCCACGAGCGGACCGCCGCTGTTTCCCGGATTGATAGGCGCATCGGTCTGGATATAAGTAATCGGCTTGGTCGGATCGGGCTGCCGCGCCAGCGCGCTGATCACACCCATGGTCACCGAATTCTGCAAACCTTCCGGACTTCCAATCGCAAACACCAGCTGCCCCACCCGCGGACGCTGCTGGCTGACCAGCGACAGCGTCGGCAAATCCGTGTCGTCGATCTTCAGCAGCGCCAGATCGGTTTCCTTGTGCAGGCCGAGGAGCCGCGCCTCGAGAATGCGCCGCTTGCCCTCCGGCACCTGGCCGGAATCGCTCATGGGCAGCGGCAGCGCCACGCGAATCCGCTGCGCGCCTTCCACCACGTGCGCGTTGGTCATGATGTAGCCATTCGCATCGACAATCACTCCCGAGCCCACCGCATGCTGGCGCACAATCAGCGCCGTCTGCGCGCGATCCTCCTCGCGCAGCGGACCATATCCCGTAACCAGAATCTGCACCACCGCCGGAGAAACCCTCGCCGCCAGGCCCTCGAGCGCATCGTTGAGCTGCACCAGCGTCTGGAACGATTGATCCGGGCTCGCCTTCGGCTTTCCCTCCGCAGGCCTGGTGAGAGAAGTTGCACCGGGAGTCGCACCGGGAGTCGAGTCGCCCGGCTTCTGCGCCAACATCCACGAACTTGAGACCAGCACCAGCGCAGCTACCTGAACAACGATCTGCAGGATGAAACGACGCGGACGCTTCGCGAGAAAGGAAAACGAACCGGAAGTATGGATCTTTGTCGACCGTATCTTTGTCGGGCAAACCATGAGTAGCTCTCCTGGGAAAAGAAGCTCTCATGAGACGGTACCACGCGCCGTTCGGTTGCAAAACTCGCCGGGCGAGAGCGTCTACCTAAACGAACAAGTCAAAATCCCTAGGCCCTTTTGCACCGGCGGCTCGGGGGGAATCTAGTTGCTACCGTTAACTAATGCGTTATCAGGCTTTTATCTCAGTAACATCCGTGATATAACCGCCACTGAGCAGGAGAGCGGGTTTCTGCCCGCCAGGAGCTTGGTTTGACAGCGATGGAGTCGTCCGCTGAACAAGACAGACCAAGTCCGTACAGAGGAGGAACTGTGTCCGAAGAAGCGCGGACCGGGAAAAGGTTTCCCCTGGAATTGCCGATCAAGATTCACCAGGAGACCAGCGGAGACGCAAAGGGAGTTACCGGGAACCTGAGCGCGGCCGGTGTGTTCATTCGCGCCGATGCTTCGTTGAGCATTGGTTCTCCCGTGGAATTTGAAATCACGCTGTCGCCCGAAATGACGGGCGGAACGGAAAACGTCAAGATCCAGTGCAAGGGGCGGGTGGTGCGCGCCGACGAAACGGGAGAAGGCGGCGAAGGCCGCGGCGTGGCCTGCGTGATCGACTCGTATGAGTTCGTGCGGAGCTAAATTTTTGGAGCGCTGATCAACATGCTCAAACTGATTCTGGCGGATAATCAGGCAATTTTTCGGGCGGGCATCGCCAAGGTGCTGGCCGTGGAAGATGAGATGCGCATTGTGGCCCAGGCGCAAACTCCTGAACAGATGTTCATGGCCCTGGACAAGTTCCGGGCCGCAGTTCTGGTGGTGGCGGCGGGATTCCACAATGACTTTGCGGCGATTGTGCAGGCGGCGAATCGCGCCAAGACTCGCGTTGTGGTGCTGGCCGATACCGGCGAGAGCGCGCAACGGCACATGGCAAACGGGGCGCACGGCGTGGTCTATCGCAACGTAACCAGCGCCGCGCTGGTGGATTGCGTCCGCAAAGTGGCGCGCAACGAAACCTGGGTTCAGGATGTGGCCGTGCCCAGCGAACTCACCGAGAACGATATGGTCGGGTTGCGCGTGCGTGACCGGCTCACCGCAAAAGAGTTGCGAATTGTCGCGCTCATCGTGCAAGGATACAAGAACAAAGAAATCGCTTCGCAGCTGGGGACGACCGAGCAGGTCATCAAGAATTATCTGCGCAACGTATATGACAAGATCGGCGTGTCGGACCGGCTGGAGCTGGCGTTGTTCACCATCCACCACAGGATTCTGAACGAAGCGGCGGCTGCGACTGCGGCCGGGACCGTGCCGCAACCGCCGGCGGGGGTTACTCCGTAGGGTTTCTGATTCTTGAGGGATCAAGGCCGCCTGCCCAGGCGGCCTTTAGTTTTTCGTTGGTAGAGAATTTTCGGGAGGCCGCATCGCCACTCCATCGGATAACATCTACTTCCTATGGAATTTCGAACGCTGGGACGCTCTGGATTGAAAGTGCCTGTGCTGAGTTTTGGCACGGGAACGTTTGGTGGGGGAAACGAGTTCTTCCGCGCATGGGGCGCGACGGACGTCGCCGAAGCCACGCGCCTCGTCGACATCTGCATGGAGGCCGGCGTCAATCTCTTCGACACTGCGGATATTTATTCCGATGGCCTTTCCGAAACGGTGCTGGGGAAGGCCCTTGGTGGCCGCCGCGCAGACGTTCTCATCTCGACCAAGGCAACGTTCCGCATGGGGCTGGGGCCGAACGACCTGGGATCGTCCCGCCATCACCTGATTCGCGCTTGCGAGGCCAGCTTGCGCCGGCTGGGGACGGACTACATCGACATCTATCATCTGCATGGATTTGACGCGCTCACTCCCGTTGAGGAAGTTCTCAGCACGCTGAACAATCTCGTCGTGAGCGGGAAGGTGCGCTACATTGCGTGCTCCAATTTTTCGGGCTGGCATTTGATGAAGTCGCTCGACGTTGCGGACAAATATGGCTGGGCGCGGTACGTCGGCCATCAGGTTTATTACTCACTGATTGGTAGAGAGTATGAATGGGAACTGATGCCGCTGGCTGTGGATCAGGGAGTGGGCGCGCTGGTGTGGAGTCCGCTGGGATGGGGGCGCTTGACGGGGAAAGTCCGGCGCGGACAACCACTGCCGGCGGGGAGCCGGCTGCACAAGACTGCCGACATGGGCCCGCAGGTGGGCGATGAATACTTATTCAAGGTGGTCGACGCGCTTCTCGAAGTTGCGAAGGAAACGGGCAAGAGCGTGACGCAAGTGGCGTTGAACTGGCTGGTGCAGCGGCCATCGATTTCGACGGTGATCTTCGGAGCGCGCAACGAAGAACAGTTGCGGCAGAATCTGGGCGCGGTGGGATGGAGCTTGTCGCGCGACCAGATCGCCAAGCTGGATACGGCGAGCGACGTGACGCCGGTATATCCCTATTGGCACCAGCGGCAGTTTCTGGAGCGGAACCCGTTGCCCAATTTCGGCCGCTGAAAAACTGCAGGCTAGCCCTGATAGAGAACTAGAATTAAAAAGAGTAAAAGAAGGAAACATGGCACGTGTATTCATCACGGGTTCTTCTGATGGGCTTGGTCGAATGGCCGCACAGCTTTTGGTCGAACAGGGACATGGCGTCGTTTTGCATGCCCGCAACCAGCAGCGCGGGCAGGAGGCGCTGTCCGCTGTTCCTGGAGCGGAAACAGTGGTCATCGGCGATCTGACAAGCATCGCACAGACTCGCAAAGTGGCCGAAGATGTGAATGGACTCGGCCCCTTCGATGCGGTGATCCACAACGCGGGAATCGGCTACCGAGAGCCTCACCGCATCGCGACTGAAGACGGTTTACCGCATCTATTCGCTGTCAACACGCTCGCACCGTACATCCTGACTGCTCTGATTCAGAAGCCGAAGCGACTGGTCTACCTGAGCTCCGGTCTCCATCAAAGCGGAGATGCAACTCTGAAAGATCTCGCGTGGGAGCACCGTCCCTGGCAGGGTCAGCAGGCTTACTCCGACACCAAGTTGCACGACGTGCTAATAGCATTTGCTATCGCGCGCCGCTGGCCGGATGTTCTCTCGAACGCCCTCGAGCCCGGTTGGGTGGCGACGAAGATGGGAGGCGCCGGCGCGCCCGACGATCTGGATGCTGGGCACCGCACTCAGGTCTGGCTTGCGGTGAGCGACGACCCCGGGGCGACGGTCACAGGCGAGTACTTCTTTCACATGAAGCTTCGTACGCCGAAGCCAGCCACACGGGACATCGACCGGCAGGAGGAACTCCTCGAGGCCTGCAAACGCTTTTCGGGGGTAAGCCTTCCCCACTGGGCGGAGCAAAAGGCGCGAGCTTAGCTGAGTTCGCCTTCTACTTGCTACTGGATTTTTCGCTGCTAGATTTTTTCTCCCACAACTTTTGCTTGCGTGAAGAGGTACAAATAGTCGGGACCGCCGGACTTGGAGTCGGTGCCGGACATGTTGAATCCGCCGAAGGGATGCGCGCCCACCATCGCTCCCGTACATTTTCGGTTGATGTACAAATTGCCGACGTGGAAGTCGCGGATGGCACGGTCGATTTTGTCGCGCGACTTGGTATAGACGGCGCCGGTGAGGCCGAACTCGGTGTCGTTGGCGATTTCCATGGCGTGGTCGAAGCCGTGAGCTTTGATGACGGCGAGCACGGGACCAAAAATTTCTTCCTGCTCGAGTTTCGATTTGGCGGGGATGTCGGCGATCACGGTGGGCTGGATGTAATAGCCTTCGCCGGCTGCGGTGGCGCGTTCGCCGCCGGTGATCACGCGGCCGTCTTTTTTTCCCTGGGCGATATATTCGAGAATCGTATTCATCGAGCCTTCGTTGATGACCGCGCCCATGTTCGAGTTTTCGGCGGGGTCGCCGATGGTGATTTTTTCCACGCGGGCTTTGAGTTGTTCGAGGAACTTGTCATAGACGCGTTCGTCGACGATGGCGCGGGAGCAGGCCGAACATTTTTGCCCTTGAAATCCAAAAGCCGCTTGCGCGACGCCTTCCACCGCGGAGTCGATGTCGGCGTCGGCGTCGACGATGATGGCGTCTTTGCCGCCCATTTCTAGGACTGTGCGCTTGATCCAGAGCTGTCCGGGAGCTTGCGTGGCGGCGGTCTTGTTGATGTGCAGTCCGACTTCGCGAGAGCCGGTGAACGCTACGTAACGCGTTTTCGGATGAGCGACGATGGCATCGCCAAAACTTGCGCCGGCGCCGGGACAGAAGTTCACCACGCCCTCGGGCATGCCGGCTTCTTCGAGCAGTTCGATAAACTTCGCGGCGATGGTGGGTGAATCGCTCGACGGTTTCAGAATCACGGTATTGCCGCTGACGATGGACGCTACCGTCATTCCGGCCATGATGGCGCAGGGAAAATTCCACGGCGGAATCACCGCGCCCACGCCGAGCGGGATGTACATCAGCGTGTCGCGCTCGCCGGGCAACTGCACCGGAGTTTCCGCCTTGGACAGGCGCAGAGCTTCGCGCGCGTAGAACTCGAGGAAGTCGATAGTCTCGGAAATATCGGCGTCGGCCTCGGCCCAGTTCTTGCTGACTTCGAAAACCAGCCAGGCCATGTAGTCCATTTTGCGCTGGCGCATGAGGTCGGCGGTGTGGAACAGCAGGCTGGCACGGTCTTCGACCTTGGTGCGGCTCCAGGATTCGAAGGCTTTGAGCGCCGCGTTCATGGCCGGTTCCACGTGCTCCCTGCCGGCTTTCTGATGGATGCCGACAAGCTCGGAGGGGCGCGACGGATTCAGCGACTTGATTTTGTCGGTGGTCTTGACGCGCTTGCCGCCGATGATGAGGTCATACTCGCGGCCCAGTTGTCCGCGGACCCGCTCGATGGCGGAACGCATTTTGCGCGCGTTGTCTTCCTGGCGGAAGTCGTAGAACGGTTCGTTGATGAACGGGCCCTGATGCGAATGAGAGGATGATGTGCGCGGCCGGACGGGGAGTTCCAAGGTTGCCATGGTTGCACCTCGCGGAGGATTCAGCGCCTACTTTGAAAAACGCAGAAGTTTTATTCTAGCACCGACTTGAGGCACTGGAACGGCGAGAGGCCGCCCGAAATGTGGGCCCAGGAAGTCAAAATCCCCACCCTAACGTCGCAAAAGACGCGACGTTAGGATGGGGCACCCTCGGGTTTGTCCTAGGATTGAAGTCAGTAGGTTTCTATACGCGGACGGGTGATAAACTCGGACGTTTTCCCGAAGAGGGCTGAGGACTATGAACATCAAGCGAGTCGGAGTGATCGGGGCGGGGACCATGGGTAACGGCATTGCTCATGTGTTTGCGCGGGGCGGGTTTGCCGTTGTTTTGTGTGATGTGGAGCAGCGGTTTCTGGAGCGCGGGATCGAGACCATCGCGAAGAATCTTGAGCGCGAAGTGGCGAAGAACAAGATTTCGGCGGACGACAAGGCGGCGACGCTGGCGCGGATTGAGCCTGTCACTGATCGGGCCAAACTGGCGGAGTGCGATTTTATTGTGGAAGCAGCGACCGAGAAATTCGAGATCAAGGCGGAGATTTTTCGCGATCTCGACCGGGTGACGCGGGCAGAAGTGATTTTGGCTTCGAACACCTCTTCCATTTCGATCACCAAGCTGGGGGCGCTCACTTCGCGGCCGGAGAAAGTGATTGGGATGCACTTTTTTAATCCGGTGCCGGTGATGAAGCTGGTGGAGGTGATCCGCGGGCTGGCTACGTCGCAGGAAACTTTCGGCGCGGTGCGCGAGCTGGCGGTGAAGCTGGACAAGACTCCGGTGGAGGTCAACGACGCGCCGGGATTCGTGTCCAACCGGGTGCTGATGCCTCTGCTGAACGAGGCTATGTTCGCGGTGATGGAAGGAGTGGCCACGGCGGAGGCGGTGGATGAAGTATTTAAGCTGGGGATGGCGCATCCCATGGGGCCGCTGACGCTGGCGGATTTTATCGGGCTCGACGTTTGCCTCGACATCATGCGGGTGTTGCAGGAGGGGCTGGGCGACCCTAAGTACCGGCCGTGTCCGCTACTGATCAAGATGGTGGATGCGGGGTGGCTGGGGAGGAAGAGCGGGCGGGGGTTTTATCGGTATTGAAGGAAGGCAGGGGTTTGAGATCAGGGGTCAGGGGCTAGGGGCTAGTGATCAGGGTGCTGAGGTCGAGTGCTGAGTGCTGCGCATGACTACTAGGGGAAGCCGCGATGCGTGGTTCTATCTCGTGGCGGCGATTTGCGGCATTGGCACAGGATGGGCTGACGTCGCCGTCGACGATTTGCTGTTTACGGCTCTGCTGGTGCTGGCTTCGTGCATGCTGCTGGGGACGCTGCGTCCGCGGTGGCCTTGGCGGTGGGTAGTCGCGGTGGGAGGGTTTGTTCCGCTGACGGAGTTTGTTGCTTATCTGGTGCTCACGGTGAAGCCGACGCGGGCGCAAGTTTATGGGTCGTTTCTGGCGTTTCTGCCGGGGATCGCGGGGGCTTATGGCGGGTCGCTGATGCGCGGGGTGATTGATAATTTGTGGCAGGGGAAGTAGGGATGGGTCGCGCTGGGCTTCGCCCCCGCTTGGACAGCCGAGGCGGCTGTCTCTACATAGCCTGTGCCGGACATCTGGTTCCGCTCATAGGTATCGGCTAGCTAAAAAGTTACTTCTGAATCCACAGGGTGCACGAGTATGCTGCGAGTATGAGTGTAAGTGTCTCCATGCTGGCGAGCGGGAGCCGGGGAAATTCGGCGGTGGTGGCGAGCGCTTGTACGAAGATTCTGGTGGATGCCGGAATTTCCTGTCGCGAGACTTGCAAGCGGCTGAAGACGCTGGGAGAAGATCCGCATGAGTTATCCGCGATCCTGATCACGCATGAGCATTCCGATCATGTTTATGGATTAGCAACGCTGGCCAAACGGCTGCGCATCCCAGTGTTTATGACGGGGGCAACGCACCAGGCGTGGGCGCGCGCGGTGCGCAATGCCAGCGGAGAAAAGCCGCAACTGGAAAAGCTGGAGTGCTTTGAATCAGGACACGGATTTCAGGTGGGTGACATTGCGGTGAAACCGTTTACGATTCCGCACGATGCGGCCGATCCGGTGGGATTTACGTTTCGCGCCGAGGGCATCAAGATTGGGATTGCCACCGATCTGGGCTATCTTCCGGTGAGCGTGCGCGACCACCTGCGGGGATGCGACGTGCTGGTGATGGAGTCGAATCATGATCTGGAAATGCTGCGGGTGGGGCCTTATCCGTGGTCGGTGAAGCAGCGGGTGATGAGCCGGGTGGGGCATCTCTCGAATGGCGCGCTCGCGGATTTTCTGACGAACGACTATGATAACAATGCAGCGTTTGTGGTGCTGGCGCATCTCTCTGAACAGAACAATCATCCGGAAATAGCGCGGAGAGAAGCGGAAAAAGCGCTGGCCAGCCGGGGCGGATTGTTCCAGAACCGGGTACTGCTGGCTTCGCAGACCGAGGCGCTGGCGCCGATACAGTTATAGTCGGGTTTTGTTTGTTTTTCCCCCATGAGTCAGCAGTGCATTGATCCGATCGTTGGGAAAATTCTGGCGGGCTGGCGGTATGACATCTCCGGCCTGGCGCCGGAGATGCGCGGCGACTACGAGAGCCATTTCACAGCTTGCGAACACTGCCGCGGGCGGCAACAAATTCATCGCATCATCGATGTAGGACTGATTGCGCTGGCTTCGGTTTCCGCATTCGTGTTTCTGCTGGCGTTTGGAGTAATCCGGCACTTCAAGCCAAGCCATGCGGTGTGGCTGGAACTGGCGGCGCTGGCGGGGTTCGCGCTGTCTGCACTGATCTGGCTGGGGGTGGCGGTGGCGACACCGGCTCCGGTGACCGTGCTCGATGCCGCCAAGGAAGGCGCGCGGCGGGTACACGACCGCTTGCCGGAGGAGATTCGGCAGCGGCTTCCAGAAGAGATTCGCATCAAGATTACCGGGACGTAGTGTCATGAGGCAGAAGTTTTTTTGTAGGATCGCGTTTCGTGGAATCGCATTCCGCACTGCGGCAGTCTTGTTGCTGGGGATGACGGCGGCGAGCGCGGCGGGGCTGGCGCTGCCAGCCGGGCTTTTTCCCGGGACGCCCTCTTCCGAACCGTCCCCCGCAGATCTCGCTTCGCGACCCGCTCGTCCGGCGGGATGTCACGATCACGCACTGCCGGCTTCTCTGCCCCTGCCGGTTGTTCCCGCGACAGTGCCTCCAGCGCCTCGCAGCTACCAATGCTGCGTCGCCGGGCATCACGCGGCGATTCCATTTGCTTCGTTCTCGCTCCGGACTGCATTGGCGTGCATTGGGCCAGCGGATGCCGGGCAATTTTCTTCTGTGACGACGTTGCATTTTTCCTTTCTGGTTCCGGTCTCACCTTTCGGCAGCCCGCCCGGCAGCTTCTCTCTACGGATCTAGCCTCAGGATTCTCTTCTCGTTTCTCTTTTCTTTCAGCTTTGGAAACGCTCAGTCTTAAGAACATTCAGGCTTAAGAGCATTCACCACTAAGGGCAGTAAGGGACACGAAGGAAATCCCACGGCTTGTCTGCTTTTGTGGGGCTTCGCGGGAAAGGAGCTCGCTTGCGCAGGGCTATTTTGTGGTTGGTTTATTTCTCCGTGCTGTCAGCGCTGGCGGCTGGGCAGGACTCTTCCATGAGCGGGATGCAGATGGGCAGAATGCAGATGGAACAGCAGCAAGCTTCCACGCTGCCTTCACCCCATGCGGGGTCGGGCACGGCGTGGGAACCGGCGTCGGTGCCGGCGCATGAGTGGATGCTGATGCGCAATGGCTGGGAGCTGATGGCACACGGCGTGATTTTTACCGACTACAACCAGCAGGGCGGCCCGCGCGGCGAAGGCAAAGCTGAGTCGGTGAACTGGGAGATGCTGATGGAACAGCACGCGCTGGGTTCGGGAACGATTCTGTTCCGGCAGATGTTTTCCGCCGAGTCGCTGACTTCTCCGCATCCCGGGTTTCCGGAACTTTTTCAGACGGGAGAAACTTATCACGGCGAGCCGCTGGTCGATCACCAGCATCCGCACAATGTGTTTGCGGAGCTGTCGCTGCTCTACACGCTGCCGCTGGGCGAGAAATTCTCCTGGGAGCTTTACGGCGGTCCTTCGGCAGAACCGGCGCTGGGGCCGGTAACTTATATTCATCGCACTTCGGCGGCCGAGTTGCCGATGGCGCCGTTGAGTCATCACCTGCAGGATTCGACGCATACCAGCTTCGGCGTGGTGACGACGGGGTTCAGGATCGAGCGTGTGAAGCTGGAGGCGTGCGCCTTCAACGGACGGGAGCCGAATGAGGAGCGCTGGAGCATCCAGCCGGCGGCGCTCGATTCCTGGTCGGGGCGCGTCAGCGTTGCGCCTGGGCGCGACTGGACGGCGCAATACAGCGTTGGACGGCTGGAACATCCGGAGGCGCTGGAGCCCGGCAGCCAGTGGAGGCAGACTGCGTCGGTGGAGTACAACCGTCCGATTGCGGGCGGAAACTGGGCTAGCTCGGTGGTTTGGGGGCGAGTGCAGAAGATCGCAACCAATACCATCCTGAATGGATATGTGGCGGAATCGACGCTGAATTTTCTGCACCGCGATTATGCTTTCACGCGGCTTGAACTGGTCGATAAAGATGAACTGTTTCCGCAGGCCGCTGTGCATCCGGCTTACCGCATCGGGGCTTATACGTTCGGGGGCGTGCGCGATCTGGTGCAGACGCGGGCTTGGCAGCTTGGATTAGGCGGGGATGTGATTTTCTATTCCAAGCCGGCGGTGCTCGATGCGGCTTATGGAGTGCATCCTGTGTCCTTTGAAATCTTTCTACGAGTGCGGCCCGGGCCGGAAGCGCGGCGTATGCAGTAGCCCGAGGAAAGACTCATTGCTCGCGGCGAGAACGCGCAAGCTCTTGGGGTGCTCGTGGAGGTATTATTTGCCTGAGGTGTTTTCATGTCGATCAATGGGCCGGAAGAATTAGCCGGGCTACGTGCGGCGGGAGCCGTCGTTTGTCTCATGCTGGGAGCCATGAAAAACGAAGTGCGCGTAGGCATTACGACCGCGGAGTTGGACGAGGTGGGGGCAAGAGTGATGAGACAGCACGGAGCGCGATCGGCTCCCGCGTTGGTCTACGGCTTCCCCGGAGTGAATTGCATCAGCCTCAACGATGAAGCGGTGCATGGAATTCCCGGCAAACGCGCGCTGCAGGATGGCGACCTGGTGAAGCTTGACGTCACCATCGAGAAAGACGGATTCATGGCAGACGCGGCAATCACGGTTCCCGTGGGCGAAGTGACGGCAGAGAACCGGCGGCTGCTGGAATGCGCGGAACGGGCGTTTGCGAAAGCGATGCTGGTGGCGCGGGCCGGGTTCCGGGTTTCGGAAATCGGGCGAGTGATTGAGCGGGAGGTTCGGCGCAGCGGATTCTCCGTGATCCGCGATCTGACAGGGCACGGCATCGGACGGACGATCCATGAAGAACCCCGGGTGCCCAACTATCCCGATCCAGAAGCGAACCAGGTTCTCACGGAAGGGCTGGTGATTACCGTCGAGCCGATTATTGCCGCTGGATCTGGAAGGGCGTTCGTGGCGCGGGATAAGTGGACGGTGGTGACGGCGGATCACCGGCCTTCGGCGCATTACGAGCATACCCTGGTGATCACGAAGGGCGCGCCGATGCTGCTGACAGCGGCTTAGCGCCTATCTTGAGGCAGAGTGGAGGCTGAAGCCCAACTTCCCGAGCGAGCTAACGAGGCGCTGAAGCGCCGCTCTTCCACGTCAGCGCACGCTTCCACGTCGGCGCAGGCTTTCACATTAGCGCCGCCCTGCGATCCCAGCACGCGTTACACCTTGATGTGGCAACTAGCCTGGCCGCGCTTTTCCAGATATTGCTGGTGGTAGTCTTCGGCGGGATGGAACGTAACCGCCGGAACGATCTGGGTGACGATGGGCTTGGAGTAACGGTGTGATTTCTCCAGCGCTTCTTTTGAGGCCTGGGCTGCGGCTTGCTGCTGGGGCGATTCGAAGAATATGGCGGAACGATATTGCGTGCCCCAGTCCGGGCCCTGGCGGTTGAGCTGGGTGGGATCGTGATTCTCCCAGAAGACTTTCAGCAGGTCTTCGTAGCGGACTTTCGCGGGATCGAATTCCACTTCCACGGCCTCGGCGTGGCCGGTGCCGTCCGTGCACACGTCTTTATAGGTTGGACCCTCGGTGTGGCCACCGGTGTAGCCGACGCGGGTGGAGGTTACGCCGGGAATCTGCCGGAAGGTGGCTTCTACTCCCCAGAAACAGCCTGCTGCAAAGATTGCTTTCGCCATGGAAATCGCTCCTGTTTGCGTGAGGAATCTGCCGCGTGAACGGCGATTCCTCTTTCATACCGTCCTTCCATTAGATGATGAAACCGCGAGAAAGTCACGTGAAGAGCAGGGGTCAGCCGTCAGAGGCCGTCAGCTGCTTTCGTGCAAACTTTGAGGCTTTCCAGAACGGGCTTTCGAGGGGCAACGAAGGTGGTCGCCCAAACAGGCAATTGACGCTGCCTTGCGGATCACGATAAAGTCGCATGCAGGTTCCGATCGTCTCCCCGGGAGTTGTTCTGTGGTTTCGCCAAGCAAACGTGCCAGGACTGCGCGGAATACTGCGGTTTTCGGCCTGCTGTTTCTGGCTGCCGTGCAGACCGTATTTGCCGCGGGAGTATTCACGCCACAGCGGCACGTGGGCTACACCACGGGCGATCAGTGGGAACCGTCGATGGCCGCTGACGGCCACGGACACATTTACATCCTCTACCCGCAATATGGCGCCGTCCCCAACTGCGCGAACTGCACCGTGCCGGCGATTGCCCTGCTGATCAGCGACGACAATGGAATGACGTGGCAGGCTTCGCGGCCGCTGCTTCCGCTGGCGACGGGAGAATTTGATCCGCAAATCGTGGTAGATCCCGTTGACCGGCAAACGGTTTACGCCTCGTGGCTGCAAAATAAGAAGCGCGACATCGTGGTGGCGCGGTCGATCGATTTTGGGCGCACCTGGTCGATGTCGGTGGCCGAGCGCGGGGAAGAAGATGCCGACAAACCGGTGCTCGCGGTGCGCGGGCGGGATGTCTATGTGGGATTCAACCACGAAGAGGAATTTTTTGTTGCCGCCTCGCATGATTATGGGGAACTCTTCAACCGGGTCGAGGTGAATTCGGGCGCTGAAGAGGGAGCATCTCTGGCGGGTGGTGCCACGGTGGACCCGAACGGCACGGTCTATTTCGGCTGGACGGCTTATGCCCGGCACGACATGTCGAACCATTCCGTCAATATCTACGTAAGCCGTTCGGTGGACGGAGGCAAGACGTGGGGCACCAGCCTGCTCGACGTTTCCGGAGCGCCTCCGGATTGTGAAGCACAGGCTTGCGAGACCGGCTATCTGGGCGCGCAGGTGGCGCTGGCTTCGGACGCGGCCGGAACGGTTTACGCGCTGTGGAATGCTGGGCGGACGAATGGCGGACCGGAACGCATTTACTTTTCTTCCTCCACCGCCGACGGGACGGGATGGTCGCTGAAGGCGAATGTCTCCGCCGCGGGCGATGGCGTGGAAAGCTGCTTCCCGGCGATTGTGGCGGGCGCGGCCGGCGATATCCGAATCGCATGGATGGATGCGCGGATGTCGGAGGCGAGCCTTGATCCGAAAATCAGCGATCCGAAAATCCGTAACCAGCCGGTGTGGAATACTTTTTACCGCGGTTCCACCAACGGCGGCGCGACCTGGTCGGCGGAGACGCAACTCTCGGGACAGGGGTCCGGTGCGGCGCCGGACGGCGATTACGTTCTTCCCAACGGCTTCCGTTTCCCGTTCGGCGACTATTTCACCATCGCGATCGACAACCAGGGAACCACCCATGCGGTGTGGGGCGAAGGGCTAAATTACAAATCGCCCGGTTCCATCTGGTACACTCACGGCCGATAGCGGAAGCGTTCGCGAATCCTCCCCTCGAATCCGCATCCTGAAAATCCAGAAATTCTTCGCTTCGCTCAGAATGACAGAACTTAACGTCTGATTTACTCCAGCAATAAGCCGCCGGTGAGATCGGCGATGCGGGAGACTTCGTGCTCGGCGCACCATTCCTGAAGTTCGTCGACGATTTTCTCGGTGGCGCAGGGATCCCAGTAACTCGCGGTGCCGATCTGCACCGCGGTCGCGCCTGCAAGCATGAACTCGATGATATCGGCGGCGGTGGAAATTCCGCCCATGCCGATGACGGGAATCTTTACGGCGTGAGCGGCGTCATAGACCATGCGCAGCGCGATGGGCTTGATGGCGGGACCGGAAAGTCCGGCGGTGACGTTGGCGATGCGCGGCTTGCGAGTCTCCGCATCGATGGCCATGGCCACGAATGTATTCACCAGCGAGAGTGCGTCGGCCCCGGCTTCCTGCGCCACATAAGCCATCTGGGCGATGCTGGTGACGTTGGGAGAAAGCTTGACGATCAGCGGCCGCTTCGCTACGCGTTTTGCGGTCGTGACAACTTCATCGAGCGAGCGCGGATCGCTGCCGAACTGCAATCCTCCATGCGCGGTGTTGGGGCAGGAAACATTCAGTTCGTAGGCGGCGATTCCCTCGCCATCGTTGAGGATTTCGATAGCAGTTTCGTAGTCTTCGCGGGTGTAGCCAAACACGTTGGCCAGGATCACGACATTCTTGAGCTGGCGCAGGTGGGGCAATTTTTCCTGCAGAAATGCCGGCGCGCCGATGTTCTGCAAACCGATGGCGTTGAGCATGCCCGCGGCCGTCTCCCACAGACGCGGCGGCGGATTGCCGATCATGGGCTCTCGCGATAATCCCTTCACCACGAAGCCGCCCAGCTTGCTCAGGTGGACAACGTCCTCGAACTCGACGCCATAGCCGAAAGTTCCGCTGGCCGCGATCACCGGATTCTTGAGCGGAATGCCGGCGACGCTAACATTGAGATCGGGCGTGGAATTCCCGTGGGAGGGGGAGTTTGACGCGGCCGTCATGGCTGGCTTCCCCCTGGCGCACTCTCGACGTGTTCAGGATTTCCAGCATGGTGCGGCGCCAAGGCTTCGGTCAGCACACGCCCGACTGCATGCGTGGGCGCGTTGATGCCAAGCAGCGACGCCAGCGTCGCCGCCATATCCACGGGCTCAGCGTGCGCGCGATAAGCCCCCGGCTGGAACGGCAGTCCATAAAACGCCAGCGGCACGTGTGTATCGTAGGTGTAAGGCGTTGCGTGGTCCGTGCCTTTGGGCCACCCAACATTGTAAGGCGCGGGAACTCCCATGACGTACCAACTTCCTTCGGGAGAATAACTGTTCAGAAACTTGTGACCTAGCGCAGTGTCGGAGACTTCGCCTTGCGCCAACTGCGACTTGGTGTAAAAGTCGCGCAGGCCGGCTTGTTTCATGGCTTCTCCCACGGCTGCTTCCGCGTCGCGCTCTTTAACATGCGCTGCCGCGAAGGCGTCCGGGTCGAGCCAGGCCATTGGATAATCGAGCTTCACGTAGGCGGCGGGATGGCCGGGAGAAAATTTGGCTGTGATTGCGCTGTTGAGCTGCGCCTCGAGTTCATGCGAGTCGAGATTTGCGGCGGGAATGCGCAGCTTCTTCGCGGCATCGGGCAAGGTGGAGACTCCATGATCGGCGGAAAGCGCGATCCAGACGTTGGCCAGGCCGATCTGGTGTCCGAGAAAATTGAAAAAATCGGCCAGCTCGTGATCCAGATCGAGAGCCATGGTCTGCATTTCAGGGGAGTCTGGTCCCACCTCGTGGCCGAGAATGTCGTTCGCCGAAAGGCTGACTATCAGCAAGTCTGTCGCCGGGCCGCGGCCTATGTTTTCGTAGACCGTTAATTCCTTGGCAAATTCAAATTCATATTCGTTGGCGAAGGCGGTGTGGCCGATGACTTCGTAGAAGCCGGCGTCCGATCCGTCTTTGGCCTTGCGGTGCGCGGTGGAGCGCAGCACGGTTCCCTGCGCATCTCTCCAGTCGCGATCCCAATATTTCGCGGCGCGGTTGCTGGAATCGAAATCCTGCACCCACTTAGGCAAATCGCTGCGGTAGTAAGTGGAGGTGATCCATGCGCCGCTTTTCGCATCGATCCAGTAAGCGGCGTCGCCACCGAATCCCGCCGGCAGCACGGCTGCGCGGTCTTTCAGCGAGACGCCGAAGACGCGGGACTTTCCTTGCGTGGCCAGCTTCAGTTCGTCGCCGAGCGTGTCGGCCATCAGGTTGTGAGGAGATGCTCCGTCTTTCTCTCCGGGAATGCCCAGGATTTTCGTCGCGTCATCTTCGACCGACGTGACCATGCGTTTCCTTTTCGAGTCCCACCATTCGTTGGCGACAATGCCGTGTCCGTTGGAATAGGCGCCGGTGAATAGAGTGGCGTGTCCGGGGGCGGTGCGAGTGTTGGCGTAGTTGTAGTTGCAGTCGGTGAAGTAGGCGCCGCGATCGAGGAAAAGGCGGAAACCGGAGTCGCCGAATTGATCACGATAGCGCTCGAGATAATCGCCGCGAAACTGGTCGATCACGATGACCACGACCAGCTTGGGGCGTCCGTTGTACGCCGAGGCGAAGGCGGCGGTGTGGAGAATTGGGACAGACGCGATTGACGCAACCAGCGCGAGAAGATGACGGACTCCAGCAGATCGGGAAAGAGATCGCATCGCGAAGTTAGTTTACACAGGCGGCGGGAATACACCAAAGGCGGACTGAAGCGCGGGCGTATTTCAGTTTGCCAGCCGCGAGAAAAGCCCGTCGAGCTTCGCTCGATTCTGACAGCCGGGAGCCTGCCCTGAGCGAAGTCGAAGGGGCGGCTGTCTCCACATGAGCATCTCTTCATTCTTATTTGGCAGGTTTCAAAACGAGTTGAATCTGGAATACGCTCGGCCACAATTTCCCGGTGACAAACAAACGCCTGTGATCTGGATCGTAGGCGATTCCGTTGAGCACGGCGCCTGACTCGAGGTGATAGACCGGAGGCAGAAGAGCGGTGAGGTCGACCCAGCCGATCACCTTGCCGCTTTGCGGAGAAATGCGGGCGATGCGATTCGTCTGCCACACGTTGGCGAAAATCTCTCCTTCGACGAATTCCAGTTCGTTCAACTGGTCAATGGGCTTGTCTCCATCGTGGACGTGGATGCGACGCTTTTCCGCAAGCGTGTCGCCGTCCAGAACACGAATCTGAGCGGTTCCGTCGCTCATGAAAAAGTCACGGCCATTGGTGGCGAGACCCCATCCTTCGCCGGAGTAGGAGAAAGTGCGCAGCAATTTGAAGTCGCTGAGGTTGTAGATAAATCCGGTTTGGGACTGCCACGTGAGTTGCACCACTTCGTTTCTGAGGAGAGTAATTCCCTCGCCGAAAAAATCTGACGTCAGGTCGACGCGCTGAACCACTTCTCCGGTTTCGAGGCGCACCTTGCGCAGCGAGGATTGTCCGTTGAGGCCAGTGCCTTCGTAGAAAAAGCCGTCGCGGTAGGCGAGACCTTGCGTGAAGGCGGCTGGGTCGTGAGGAAACACTTTAACCAGCTTGAAGGTGTATTCGGGGGTGCGTTGGGCGGGGATCGGTTGGGACGACTGCGCCAGGAGCAATTGCGTCAGGGCGGTCAGTGCGAATGCGAGCGCAAGGAGGCGGCGGGAGTTGCACATTTTCATAGGGGCGAGGTCATTGTCGCATTCGAGTTGCTGGCGGCTCAAATTCTTCACCAGAGAGGACACAGGGGAACACAGGGCAAGGCCGGAATCGCAAATCGGCCTGACGTGGATTCTCTGGCGCGTTTCCGATAAAGTAGTGGATTCTCTTACTTGAATCCACGATGTGAAGCCATGCTTGATCTGAATTTTGTTCGCGACAACTTGCCGGTGGTGGAAGAGAAGCTGCGCCAGCGCGGCATGGATCCCGCTGCCATGCTCAAGGATTTCAGCGAGGTGGACGCGCAGCGGCGACACGCGATCTCCGCCGCGGAGACCATGAAGGCGCAGCGCAACAAGGCCTCGGAAGAAATTGCCAAGGCCAAGAAGGCCGGCCAGGATGCCAGCGCGGCGATGGCGCAGACCAAGGAGCTGCGCGAGCAAATCCAGGCGCTGGAAAAAACTGCTACGGATCTGGATGTGCGCCTGCGGGATATTCTCTCCGGCATTCCGAATCTTCCGCATGGCAGTGTGCCGGTCGGCCGTAGCGCGGAAGAGAACGTGGAAGTGCGGCGCTGGGGTTCGGCGCCGAAACTTGATTTCTCCCCGAAACCGCACTGGGAATTGGGCGAGCAACTGGGCGTGCTCGATCTGGAACGTGCAGTGAAGCTCACGGGCGCGCGCTTCGCCGTTTATTGGGACCTGGGCGCGAAGCTTGAGCGGGCGCTGGCGAACTTCATGCTCGACCTGCACACGCGACAGCACGGGTACACCGAGGTCCTGCCGCCGTATCTGGTGAATTCCGATTCCATGTATGGGACGGGACAACTGCCGAAATTCGCAGCGGATTCATTTCGGGTTCCACACGGAGAAAAAGATCTCTGGTTAATTCCTACGGCGGAGGTTCCTGTCACGAATCTCTACCGTGACGAAGTTCTGGACTCAGCGCGGTTGCCGGTTTCGCTCACCGCTTACACTCCGTGCTTTCGCAGCGAGGCTGGGTCGTATGGGAAAGATGTTCGCGGGATTATCCGCCAGCATCAATTTCAGAAAGTTGAGCTGGTGAAATTTTCGCGGCCGGAAAATTCTTACGACGAGCATGAAAAGCTTACGCGTGACGCGGAAGAAGTTTTGCAGAAACTGGGATTGCACTACCGGGTGATGGCGCTGTGCACGGGCGACATGGGGGCGGCGGCGGCGAAGACTTACGATATTGAAGTGTGGCTGCCGGGGCAGCAACTGTTCCGCGAGATTTCTTCTTGCTCGAATTTTGAGGCGTACCAGGCGCGGCGAGCGAACATTCGATACAGGCCCGAGGGTAAGAACAAGACCGAGTTCGTCCACACGTTGAATGGCAGCGGGTTGGCAGTGGGGCGCACCTGGGTGGCGATTGTGGAGAACTACCAGCAGGCGGACGGCAGTGTGGTGATTCCGGACGTGCTGCGGCCGTATATTGGGGCGGAAAAAATTACGGCGAGGAAGTTTTAGTTTTCAAAATGTATCCTAGCCTTCTGAGTCTAGCGGCGGTGGCAGGGATTCCTCGCTTCGCTCGGAATGACAGACTTTAAAGATGGGATTGAGGGCTAAGAGCTAGGCCGCTAGGCGCTAGGAGCTTCTTCCACATTGCCAAGAAGGGGAACGGTCACTAGACTTGCTGAGAGCTGAAGCCAGCGCGAACGTGGTCCGCGCGCCGTACCTGCCGATGAACGCCATCTGGCGCACAATTCGCGGATATGTCCTGTGGCAATATGAGCGGGGGACGCTGCACTACGACATCATGGTCACGCTGATTCTGATTTTCATTTTCTTTTCGCCGCGCGTGATCAACTTCAACGATAAACCCATCGCGCGGAACCCGCATCCTACCGACGTGGTGGTCACGCCAGCTGCGCAGGGGCGCCTGCTGTATCAGATCGAAGCCAGCGCGATTTTGCCGGGAGACGACCACTCCGTGCGCGACCAGTTGCTGAAGATTATCGAGCCGATTTCGGGCGCAGTCTCGATCGTGCAATACGACGCGGTGAAGGATGGCAAGGGGCGCGTCCAGAGCTACAAAGTTCTGGTGCAACGACAGTAGGTGCAGCGACAGCAGGTGCTGCGACAGAAAAGTGCAGCGGCAATAGCAGCGACGCATTCCGCCCGCGAATGTGAGGGTAAATAACTTCCCGATGAAACTTCTCTGTCTCGCCTTTCCGATGCTGTTTGTCATGCACGTGCTCTCCGGCCACAGCGTGGGGCGGCGGCAGGCGCCAGCACCTGTATCCGCCAGCGCCGTTACGCTCGAAGCTGTCTACAAATCCATGGACGCGGCCGCCGCCAAGTTCAACACCACGCAGGCGAACTTTGAGTGGGATCGTTACGAAAAAGTGATCGATGAAGTCGATGACGTGGAGATGGGGATCATCTACTACCGCCGGGTGGGAAAAGATGTCGAGATGAAGGCCGAGATCAAGACAGCCGGCACCAGTCGCGACAAGTTGAAACCAGAACCGCAGTTTGTGCTGTTCAGCCAAGGCAAAGTCCAGCGGTACTTGCCCAGAGTGGACCAGGTCACGGTCTACGACGTCGGCAAAAAGCGCTCCGAAGTCGAAGCTTACCTCGTCCTGGGCTTCGGAGGCAGCGGGCAGGACCTCGCCAAGTCCTTCGACGTGACTTACCAGGGGCAGGAGACCATAGACGGCATTCCGGCGGCAAGGTTGCAGCTTATTCCCAAATCGGAACGGGTGCGCAACACCTTTGCACAAATTCTGCTGTGGATTGACCTGGATCGCGGCATCTCGGTGCAGCAGCAATTCTTTGAGCCGGATGGGAACTACAAGCTGGCCAAGTACTCCTCGATTCGAGTGAATGAGAAGATTCCCGACGAGGTTTTTCATCTAAAGACCACAGGCAAGACGCAAATCCTCTCGCCGCGCGGCTAAGTGATTGAATACAAAGAGCAAGAAGGTGTGCTGAAAACCGGGAGTGGGGCGCTATACTGACCCCCACCGTCTGAGCGGGTTCATTCATGGCTAGAGTTCTTACGATTACAGTTCCTCCCCGGCTGGGCAATAAGCGCCGCGAGCGCACTTCCGACCCGCGCTATGTCGATGGCCAGCGCCTGCTGGTGGAAGCCATGAAATATCTGGCCCATTCTGATCCTGTGAAGAACCGCCCGGCTATCGAGCTCATCTCGGAGCACGTACGGACGCGCTTCCGCATGAGCGACTCGCCGCTGGGGTAGGTCCTGCCTGGTTTCATCCAGAAACTGACATGTTACGGGACGAAATTGTTGATTGCTGATTTTTGATTGTTGATTGAAAACCTTGTGGTTGCGGGTTTCAATCAGCAATAATCAAATCAGCGATTTGCTGCACCGGTGTCGACTAAGAAAAAGGGGCGGCGTGTGCCGTCCCTTCTTCGATCGTTGTCTCAAGCTCGCCTTGAAACGTTCGCACTCCCGTTCCTCAGAATGCAAATCGCATTGAGAACTGCATCACGCGGGGAGTGGTGAGCGTGCGCTGGAACTTGCCGAACCCGGTGATATCCACGAGGTCCTCGTTATCCACGGCGTTGGCGGCGTCAAACCTTACCGAGTTGGTTACGTTGAAGACCTCCCATGAAAACCGAATCATCCGGGTTTCGCTGAAGGCCCAAGTCTTGTTGAGGCCGCCGTCAATGTCGAAAAAGCCAGGGCCGCGGAAGATGTTGCGCTGGCCAGCTTCACCCGGGTACGTGTCGCGGAAGAGAACCGGACCGGTGCCGGTCGGCTGATAGGGGCAAACGCACTGGATATTCTGCGCGTTCTTGAATACGTTGGGATTGCCGCTGGAGTCGATGTAGACGCCGGTTTTCGGTTTGGGTCCAATCAGGACCGAGGTGCCTTCCAGTTCAAAATTGGTAGCCCAGCCGGTACCTGCGGAGACGGAGAACGGGAAGCCGCTGGTCCAGCGGCCCAGGCCGCTCAAGCCCCATCCTCCGAACGCGGAATTCATGAACCGATTCGATGAGTTCCAGTGCCGGCCCTTGCCGTAGGGAAGATCCCAGATGAGATTGAAGTTCATCTGGTGGGTGGTATCGAAGTCCGAAACTGCACGCCATAAATCTGGAGACCATGCATTGATCGCCTGATTGTTATAAGCGACGCCGCCGGCGGCTTCGAATCCATTCACACGTTCGGCGTTCGAGCTGATGTCTATAGATTTGGAATACACGTAGTTCAGGTCGAATTGGAGTCCCGCGCTCATGGCGTGACGCAGCGTCACCTGCAGGGCGTTGTAGTTGCTGTTGCTCCGGGTTTGCCAGGCGTAGAGCGAAGAGAACTGGTCCTGGTAGTACTGATACGGGGTGCCCGGACCGTAATAGGTGCCGCCGGCGGCTGTGCCAGCGCAGGCGGGATAGCAGAAGACGTCCAGAATTTCTTGTGCGGTGGTTTCGTTGCCGGCAAAACAATAGAACTCGTCGTAAATGTTTTGGGTCGCGGTGGGGTTCGCAGGAACCGTCCCAGTGGTTGGCGAGCATGGCGTGGTCGAAGTTGCGCCGAAGAGCAGGCCTGGACCCGCTGCCTGGGGGAACAAGTCCTCCCAGTACGGGATCGGCTGGATGTTATTAATCGGCGTTCCGGCGGCGGCAGCCTTGGAGAATTGGTCGACGGCGGTGAAATAATTCGTTTTGCTCTTGGGATCGACCAGGTTGAGGGGTTGAGCCAGATCAACTTCCTGCAGCAGGTGGCGCGCGAAACGGCCGGTGTAGGTCGTTTCCAGGACGAAGTTGTGCTTGAATTCTCGGGTGATGGAGAAATCCGCCACTTCCGAGTAGGGCGTCCGCAAGTGATCGTCGATGCCCCAGGCGATGGCCAAGCCATAGGTGTTGGGATTATTCGGCGGCACATAGGGAAAGCCACTGGGTGAGGGTGAGATTTCGCCGGCAGGCAAATTATTCAAGCCCAGAAGCCCGGTGTAGCGAGGGGAGTTGTCCACGTTGGAAACGCCGGCAGGATTGCTGAAAGTGGAAGTCAACCCCCAGGAACCGTGGCGGTCGAAAGTGTTGACCACGCCCTCGCCGAAATGGTCGAAGTAAAGGCCGTAACCGGCGCGGATGGAGCTCTTGCCCGCGTCGCCGAACAGCATGTGCCAGAAACCACTGGCGGCGTGCGGAGAATAGGCAAGGGCCAGCCGTGGAGCGATGTTCTTATAGTCCCAGGCCCAGTAAGGCTTGCCGGCGTTGGCCTGCCCGGAAAGTCCGAACGTCAAATCGGGCTGGATCACATTTCCCAAATCAGCTTGTTGGCCCCGGGTCTTAAACCACTGATCCATGTCCACCGTGGGGGCAACCTGATTGCCCTTGCTCTCAAAAGGCGGCTGCAGCAGGGAGTAGCGCGCCCCGTAGGTGAGAACCATGTGGGGAGTGATGTTCCACTTATCCTGGAGGTACAGTTCGCCTTCGTAGTTCTGGAAGTGGCGCTGCACCAACTGGCCGTTGGGAATCTGCTGGCCGTACCTGTTCTGGTTGGCCTGGGTGAACGTCTCACTCAGGATTCCGGCCACGTCCATGGCGGCGAAGCTATAGGAAGTGCCGAAACTGGAGTCCACGTCGGGATACGGCCCGACGGGAGTCGTGGCGCCCGGCGGAGTGCCCAAGATCGACGGGTCGAGGCTCACTCCTTGATTGGCGATGAACGACGGGTTCATCCAATAAAGATTTGTCTGGGCGGTGGAAATATTGTCAGCGTTAGATTGACGATTGTTGTGGATGACCCGCCAGTTGGTGCCGAATTGAATGGTGTGCGTGCCCTTGGTCCAGGATACGTCGTCGACGATATTGTGCACGGGAACATTGTTCAGGATGGTCTGGCTGCCCAGACCCTGGGTATCGTCGAGGCCGCGGAAGTTCACGAAATCCTGGTTGTTGATGCCCCCAGTTCCAAGCCCCTGCCGGATGAACGCATAACGGAAATTATTGATCACGTTGTTGCTGATCAAGGCGGTATAGCCGGCGGCGATTCCTTTGCTGTTGTTGGTAAGGAAGTCGAACGGAGGCTGCCCGGGAAACTGCGGCGGCTGCTTCTCGTGGTCGTTCTGTAGGTTAGCCCGCACAAACAGCGCGTGGCTGCCGCTGGCGTTGATTTTGTAGTCGAGCTTGACGATATAGGTGTCATGCTTCACGGGGTCCGCGCCCGGGAAAGTATAAGCCGCCGTATTAAGCAGATCGCCTTCGCTGCTGGAATTGGGCACCGGATATTTTGTGAATAAGGCGCTGGGATTGGCGCCGCCGATATTCGTGATCAAACCATTCGGCCCCGGTCCTCCCCAAAGATTACCCGGGGTAACAGGACAGGTTCCGTTGGAAGCGCAGCCCGTCCCCGCAGGCGTGCCTTGATCCAGCGCAGCAACCTGGGAGGGGTTTAGAGTTGCGATATCAAATCCCGCGAAGGCATCGCCGCCGGGTGTGACGGTTATAGTCTTGTTGCTGGTGTTGCAATTAGGATCGCTGCCTGGGTCGCACAGATATTTCAGATATCCCTCGGTCAGGCTCGGGGTCGGAATCTCACGGGTTTGCTGGGTTGCGTCCGAGGTGCGCTGGCCTTCATAGGCCATGAAGAAGAAGAGCCGGTCTTTCTTGATGGGCCCGCCAATAGTGGCGCCAAAAGTGTTGCGCAGGATAAATCCAGGGACGTTCGGTTGGTCATTCGCCAATTCCGATTGCTTGTTGAACCAGTCGTTTGCGACCGTGAAGTTGGGGCGATAGTATTCGTAGACCGAGCCATGGACCGCGTTGGTGCCGCTCTTGGTGACCAGGTTGACTTGCGCGCCCGAGGAGCGGCCGGAACCGGCGTCGTAGTTGCCGGTAGTGACGCGAAACTCCTGCAAAGAATCGAGCGTGGTGCGCATGGCGCCTTCAAAGGCAAATCCTTCGAGCTGGTCGTTGTCGTCTAGCCCGTCGAGCGTTATGTTGGTCTGGTCGCTGCGGGCGCCGTTGACCGCGCCGCCGCGGCTATCAGACATCTGCTGATCGTTGGTGGTGTTGCCGATGTAAGTGACGCCCGGCTGCAAACTCAGAATGGAAACGGGATCGCGGCCTTCCGACGGCAGATCGGTCAACTGGCGTGCATTGAAGCTATTGCCGAGGCTGGCATCGACGGTGTTGACCATGGGCGCTTCACCGCTTACATCGACGATCACCGAACCGCCCTGCACCTGCAGAGTGAGGTTCACGGTTGCAGGAGTGCTGACCTCCAAGACTACATTCTCCCGCTTCGTGGTGGCGAAGCCCGCCGCAGTCACGGTCAGAACGTAACCGGCCGGCGGAATCTCGAGGAACTGGTAGATTCCCTGGTCATTGGTAGTGGTGCTGCGCGAGAAGCCTGTTGCGGCGTTGCTGAGCGTGGCCATTGCTCCCGCGACGACTAAGCCCTTTGTGTCCGTGATGGTTCCGCGGAGCGAACTGGTCGCGGACTGCGAGAAGGCTGAAACGCTTAACCCAAGAAAGCATCCAAGCCATAACATTACAGTCACTACACGGAATCCAGAACGCATGGGGAAGCTCCTTTTACCCAAACGGGGCGTGTAACTTAAATTGTGTTATCCCAGGAAACTGGAGACAGAAGGGGACCCCTGGGGACCTGATGGGGCGCTATTTTGCAACTGTGCGGCCACCGTGTGCAAGCTTTATTTTCAATGTTTTGGAGTTTACGTGCGGCTCGGAATCCGTATTGTGGGAGTCTGTGTACCGAAACCTGAAGGCTGACGCGGCCTAGCGTAACATCGAAGCAGCAAGAATAATCACTGCTGGATAACATTCGAGCGTGTAGCGGGTCTCCGGATTTTCGAGCGTTCCCAGAAATACGGAGCGGAGCACTAGAAACAAAACCAATAGGCCGATGCCGAAATATTCGCGGGTGCGAAACCATCCAGCGGCGGCCATGCCCACATAAATCAGGTTCAGCAGGCCGAAGACGAGTACTGTGACCACGGGTCGCCACTCATCATTGAACTCCCACCAGCGCGGATCGGGGGGAAGCAATTCCGTGCGCGGACGCAACCACATGTCGGCAATCCGCGCGGCCGGCAGCCAGACGTAATAGCGAAGCGGCGACGCCTTGATTCGCGCGGCGGCGAGGGCTGCGAAGCGGGCATCCAGTTCGGGGGTCATGTCCCGATCGTGATCCTCACCAAGGTTGTAGTCCGCGACCAGCGCGGCGGTTTGCTGCCGCTGCTGTTTGGAATCGAATGCGCGGTTGGGTAGGCGCTTAAGGTCGATCGGATCGCCGGGGACGTTCCAATAAATTTCTTCGACCGAAACATATTCCGCCATCCAGGTTTTGACCCAGCGATTGAACCCGGTCATGACGAGTTCGTCGGAATCGGTGGCGTAGCGGGGCGCAAGGGGCTGAAAGCGATGGAGAGTATGCAGGTTGCGGACAGTCCAGGGAACGAGGGGGATCACCGCTCCGAGGGACAGGAGCAGGCCGGCCTGCAGGATCGCGAGGGATTCCCTTCCAAGGCGCAAACCCGGCTTCCGGCTTCGGGCTTCGGGCTTCGGGTTCGCGGCGCTGCTGACGTTTTCGGACGTGTTCAGAGCGGGGGCGCAGCATCGAAACAGTAGGATCACTAAATATCCGCCAATCGCCGCCAGCAGGATTCCGCCGTCCGGGCGAAGCAGGATGGCGCCGCCGATGGCCAGCCCACAACTGAACCACACGCCAGTGGCATGCGTCGACGCATGCTTCGAGGACGCTTCCTTCGAGGACGAGGGGGATTCTGAGCGCAGGTCGGTGTCAGCAGCACCGAGCTTCAATCCGGCGAGGGCCAGGTCCAGGGCGAGTGCGGTAAAGAAAATCTCCAGGCACTCGGTGAGCGCGGCTGCGGCGTAGTTGGCCAGGAAGGGGCAGGCCGCCGCCAGCAGAAAAGCGGCTCTCGCCGCGCGATCGGACAGCAGGCGCCGCGCGCTGTCTGCGATCAGGAAGCAGGTTCCCAGGTCAACCAGCACCTGAATAAGCAGCACGGCACGAAAATTTTCAATTCCGAAGATGGCGAAGATGGCAGCCAGAAAAGCTGGATAACCGGGCAGGCGGGAGAGCGTCGGGACAACCTGGCCGGAGTCGGTGACCGCGTAAACGCCATGCTGTAGCCAGTTTTCCGCGATGTTGGCGTAGAAGTGGGAATCGTCGACCACCGCTGGAAAGCGGAAAACGAAGAACAGGCGCAGCCCCATCGCTACGAGGCTTGCCCCCAGAAAAAACCACGGATGCTTCCGCACCAACTGACGCACCGAGCGAATATAGCGCGTTTGCTGAGGAGTAGGGCGAAAGAAAGAGGACTTCTCTCGGACTCAGCGCTCCAATTCCTCGTTGACTCGGCGATTCTCTGTTCAGATAGTGTCTCGGCGGCGCGAGCACGAGGGGTTCAATCGCGGAGGTCGCGGAGAACGGCCGCAGAGCGTGCGGAGAGACCCAGCGCGGGAGGACACTTCGATGTGACCACGCCCTAACGGGAATTGACCGTCCGCCGCGCGCGGCATACGATGAGGCTTGCGATCTCATGGCTGAGTCTGTCTTTTATGATCCGCGACGCGCTCGCTGGAAGCGGCTGCGCCGCATGTTCGACGCTTTCGGGGTCGCGCTCTCGCTGCTCGTCATCTTCTTCGTCTACACGGCGTTGCGCGGAGAGCCGCTACCCGAACTCCTGCTTTCTCCGCAGAAGCGAGCCTTCAAGGCGCTCAAAGAAAGCGAGAAGGAAAAAGCGCGCGACCGCCAGCGCAAGCTGGCCAGCCGCACTCACCGCAAGTCCAAGCTGGCTCCGTCGCAGGTCAAGCTGAACCAGGAAGAAGGCATCCGCGCGGCGTTCTATGTGCCATGGGACCCGGCCAGTTTTTCTTCCCTGCGCGATTTCGCCCGCCAGATCGACATTCTCTATCCCGAGTGGCTGCATGTACTCACGGCCGACGGGCGGGTGCAGGGCGTGGACGACCAGACCAACAAATTTTTCGACGTGGTGCAGGGCGATCAGGTTCGGCCGGTTGACGACCGGGTGATGCCTTTCCTCAAGACGGAAGACGCCAACATGGACGTTTTCCCCATGGTCAACAATTTCGATGGAGCCAACTGGGTGGGCGGGATCGCGGAATTTCTCAACAACCCAGCGGCGCGCCTTTCCTTTCGCCAGCAAATCTCGCGCTTTCTTTCTTCAGACCGCTATCGCGGGCTGATGGTGGACTTTGAAGCTTTCCCCGAGAGCGGACAGGCGGCCTACGTGGCCCTGCTGCAGGAATTGTCCGCCGATCTGCACGGGCGCGGGATGAAACTTTACGTTGCAGTGCCGCCGCGCAACAACGGATTCGACTACGCAACGGTTGCGGCGGCCGCCGATGGTGTGGTGCTGATGAACTACGACGAGCACTATCCCGGCGGCGAGGCTGGACCAGTGGCCTCGCAGGACTGGTTCGTGCAGAACCTGACCGCGGCCGAGAAGGTGATTCCGAAAGAAAAGATCATTTGCGCCATCGCGAATTATGGCTATGACTGGGTGTTGAAGCCGAAGAATGGGGTCCTGCCGCCCGGTGAAAAAGATAGTTCGGTGACGCCGCAGGACGCCTGGCTGGCGGCGCGCGATTCGGAGGTCGATGTAACCTTCGACGACGATGCCATGAATCCGCGCTTCAGCTACCTCGACGAACGCAGCGTCCGCCATGATATTTGGTTTCTCGACGGAGTTACGGCGTTGAATCACATGCGCGCCGCACAAAATCTCGGCATCCAGACGTTTGCGCTGTGGCGGCTGGGCGGCGAAGACCGGACGCTGTGGCGGGTGTGGGACGTGCCCGGCGATCCCACGGCGACCGATAAACTGCGCGATGTTCCGCCGGGGCAGGACGTGGACATGGAGGGCCAGGGCGAAATTCTACGCATCGAAGCACGCCCGACGCATGGCACGCGCGAACTCACCATTGACCCTAATAGCAAGCTGATTACGGACGAAGTTTTCCAAACGCTGCCCGAGCCCTACCGCGTGTCACGCTACGGCTACAGTCCGGATCAGGTGGTGATCACGTTCGACGACGGGCCCGACCCGGAATGGACGCCCAAAATTCTCGATGAACTTAAGCGCAAAAATGCGACGGCAACTTTTTTTCTGATCGGCATTCAGGCTGATAAATTCTCGGGGCTGGCCAAACGCATATATCGCGAGGGCAATGCCGTCGGCAATCATACGTTTACGCATCCCGACGTCAGCAATATCTCCTCAGCCCACTTCAAGCTTGAACTAAATCTTACGGAGCGACTCTTCGGCAGCCTCATGGGAATCCGCACCACGCTGCTGCGACCGCCCTACGCGATCGACGAAGAGCCCGACACTGCGGACCAGGTGAGGCCGCTCGAATTCGCGCAAGACCTGGGATATATCACCGTGGGGAATCGCATTGATCCCGACGATTGGGAAAGCACTCCACGCCGGTCTGCCGAGCAGATTACCGCTTACGTGATGGCGCATCTGCCGCCGTGCCGTCCGGAAGATCTGCGCTGCGGCAACATTGTGCTGCTGCACGATGGCGGCGGCAACCGCGCGGAAACCGTGCGCGCGCTGCCCATGATCATTGACGGTATTCGCGCCCGCGGATTGACTGTGGTGCCGGTCTACCAGTTGATCGGCAAGACTCGGGCAGAAGTGATGCCTCCCTTGCCCACTGGCGAACTCTGGCTCGCCCGCCTGGACCGCCTGGGCTTCTGGATTTTCGATGCGGCGGTCACCGGAATTACATGGATATTCTTTCTCGGCGATTTGCTGATGACCGGACGTCTGCTCTTTATCGGAACAGCGGCCGTCTACGATCGCGTGCGCGAAAAAATCCTGGGGCAGCCTGCGGTGGTCGCGTCCTACAAGCCGAAAGTTGCGGTGCTCATTCCGGCTTATAACGAGGAAAAAGTGATTGAGCGGACGGTGCGGGCCGCGCTGAACTCGGACTATCCCAACCTGCGGGTGATTGTGATCGATGATGGGTCAAAAGATCGGACACTCGAGGTGGCGCACGCCGCATTTGCGGAGGAGGAAGCGCAGGGCACCGTGCTCATCCTTGGCAAGCCGAACTCCGGCAAAGCTTCGGCTCTCAACTATGGCATCGAGCACATTGGCGACGCCGAACTCTTCGTGGGTATCGATGCCGATACGATTATTGCGCCCGATGCTATCTCGCGACTGGTGCCGCACTTTATCAATCCTAAGGTCGGCGCGATGGCGGGCAATGCCAAAGTCGGCAACCGCGTGAACCTGTGGACGCGCTGGCAGGCCCTGGAATACATCACCAGCCAGAATTTTGAACGGCGCGCGCTCGATGTGTTGGGCGCGGTGAGCGTGGTTCCGGGGGCGATTGGAGCGTGGCGGGTTTCGGCAGTGCGCGAGGCCGGCGGCTATCACGTCGATACCGTCGCCGAGGATGCGGACCTGACCATGGCTCTGCTGCGCCGCGGTTATCGCGTGGAATATGAAGACATGGCCCTGGCCTTCACCGAAGCTCCGACCAACGCCAATGGCTTGATGCGCCAGCGTTTCCGCTGGTCGTTCGGGATTCTGCAGGCGGTGTATAAGCATCGCGGAGTGTTCGCGCGCAAAGGGGTGCTGGGCTGGGTGGCGCTCCCGAACATCGTCATCTTCCAGATTCTGCTGCCATTGGTTTCGCCGCTCATCGACATAATGTTTGCCGTGGGCACGATCTGGTATTACATCCAGAAACATTTCCACCCTGACTCCACCGACCCGGCAGACTTCCACAAGCTGGTGGCATTTTTCTTCGCGTTCCTGGTCATCGACTTTCTGGCGTCGGCCATCGCATTCGCGCTGGAACGCCGCCGCCCCGACGACAAAGAAGATATCTGGCTGCTGAGCCAGGTCTGGTTGCAACGCTTCGCTTACCGGCAGTTGTTCTCGATTGTCCTTTTCAAAACGCTGAAGCGCGCGCTCGAAGGCCGCAAATTCGCGTGGGACAAACTGGAACGCACGGCGGCAGTGAACTACGTTCCCGCGGAAACCCGGGATTCGGTCAACGTGCGATAACTGTCATTCTTCGCAACGTGAAGCCGAGACGCTGATCATCTTCTGTATAATTTGCCGACTCCACGTCATTACAAATTCGGAACACCGGGAATCAAACTGCATGCTAGTCAAGGTATTCAAAAGTCGAGACTCTCTGGGTCAAGCCGCGGCCGAACAGGCAACCGCGGCCATTCGCCGCGCCATTGCGGCCAACGGCCAAGCCCGCATCATCGCCGCGACGGGCACGTCGCAACTTGCATTTCTGAACGCGCTGACAAAAGCCGAGGACATCGCATGGGCGAAGGTGGAAGCTTTTCATCTCGACGAATACATTGGATTGCCCATCACCCATCGGGCAAGTTTTCGCAAAATACTGTTGGAGCAACTGATGCAAAAAGCCGGGATCGTCAACTATCACTTGCTCGACGGCGACGCTCCCGATCCTGACGACGTGGTGCGCCGCGTGGGGAAGCAGCTCGCCTCGTCGCCCATTGATGTCGCGTTCCTGGGCATTGGCGAGAATGGTCACATCGCCTTCAATGATCCCCCCGCCGATTTCGAAACGGAAGATCCCTACATTATTGTGGAGCTCGATGAAGCCTGCCGCCGCCAGCAGGTTGGAGAAGGCTGGTTTGCGGACATTTCGAAAGTGCCAAAGCAGGCCATCTCGATGTCGGTGCGGCAGATTCTCAAAGCGAAGGAGCTTCTTGCTGTGGTGCCGGACTCGCGCAAGGCGCAAGCGGTGAAGGCGTGTCTCGAGGGCCCAATCAGTCCCCTGGCGCCGGCGTCGATTTTGCGCACGCATCCCAACGCGACGGTTTACCTCGATCAGGAGTCGGCTGCGCTCTTGAGTCGCACGCTGCGGGATAGGCTCGACAATGAATCGCAGGTGATGATCAACTCGTAGCGCGCGCTCTTGCAAAATTAACGCATGGCCTCCACCGGAAAAACGATTCCTTCCTTGCGCTGGTGGATCGCCGGCCTTCTGTTCGCTTCGACGGTCATCAATTACATCGACCGGCAAACGCTGTCGCTGCTCGCTCCATTTCTCAAACTCCAATATCACTGGACCAACTCGGACTACGCCAATATCGCAATCGCCTTTCGGGTTGCGTATTCGATTGGGCAGACCGTGTTCGGACGCCTCATGGACCGCATCGGCACGCGGCGCGGCCTGACGCTGACCGTGATCTGGTATTCGATTGTCTCCATGCTCACGTCTCTGGCCAACGGCTTTGTCAGTTTTGCCACGTTTCGATTTTTTCTGGGCGCAGGAGAGTCGGCAAATTGGCCGGCCGCCACCAAGGCGGTCGCGGAGTGGTTTCCGAAACGCGAGCGTGCGCTGGCTACCGCATGTTTCGACACCGGCTCGTCTATCGGCGGCGCGATCGCGCCTTTCATTGTGCTGCCGATTTATTTTCGCTGGGGGTGGCGCCCGGCGTTCATGATTCCTGGAGCTCTGGGCTTCTTGTGGTTGATCGCGTGGCGCCGGCTTTACTATTCCCCCGAGCAGCACCCGCGCATCAGTCAAGGCGAGTTGGAAATGATTGTCGCCGACAAGCGGGAATCGGACGATTCGCAGCCGGGCAAAATTCGCCCGCGGTGGCGCGACCTGTTGAAGCTTCCACAGACTTGGGGAACCATTGTTGCGAAGGCGTTCACCGATCCGGTGTTCTTCTTCATCACCGAGTGGTTCCCGATTTACCTGGTGGCGAAGGGCATTGCGCTAAAGAGTGGATTGATCGCAGTGTGGATTCCGTTTATCGCCGCCGATGTGGGCAGCTTTATCGCGGGCGGCGTCTCCGGCGCACTGATCAAGCGCGGATGGCCGCTGGGCGCGGCGCGCAAGGCGCTGATTATTTTTGGCGCAATCGGCATGACCATGATCATCCCGACGATCTTCACGACCAATCTGTATTTGATTGCTTTACTTTTCGCCATCACCACTTTCACCTACGCGAGTTTCACGACGATGGCGAACGTGCTGCCTTCGGACCTTTTCAACAGCGAGTCGGTGGCCTCGGTCAGCGGGTTGGGCGGCACCGGCACAGGGATTGGAACCATCATCGCATTCAAGCTTATCGGCTATTTTTCCGACGCCCGCCAGGCCACGGGCACACATTCTTTCGACCCGATCATCATCATCGCGGGCCTGCTTCCGCTGGTGGGGATGATTCTGGTGCTGCTGCTGGTGCGCAACACCCAGGCCACGAACGACGGCCTGGTGCGCCGCATCTGAAACTTTCGGTACACTCGGCAGGACGGTTTCGTCGGGAAGGCATTTCGTTGGGCGTGCGTCAAGGAGGTCCGTGAAAATCATCGATGCCAAAGTGCTGGTCACCTGCCCGGGCCGAAATTTCGTAACGCTGAAGATCCTTACTGACGAGGGCCTCTTCGGCTTAGGAGATGCCACGCTGAATGGCCGGGAGCTGGCCGTTGCTTCGTATTTGAGCGACCACGTGATCCCCTGCATTCTCGGGCGCGATCCATTTCAGACAGAAGATTTATGGCAGTACCTTTACCGCGGCGCGTACTGGCGGCGCGGTCCGGTGACGATGACCGCGACCGCTGCGGTCGACATGGCGCTCTGGGACATCAAGGGCAAGGCGCTCAACACGCCGGTCTACAACTTGCTCGGCGGAAAAAGCCGCACGGGAGTGATGGTCTACGGGCATGCCAACGGGCGCGACATCGCCGAAACCGTGGATGCAGTGGGGAAATACAAAGACCTCGGTTATCTCGCAGTGCGCGCACAGAGCGGGATACCTGGCTTGCCGTCGACGTATGGAGTCGCCGGAGACAAATTGTTCTACGAGCCCGCGGAAAAAGGATTGCCGCCGGAGAACCTGTGGTCGACGGAAAAATATTTGCTGCATGTTCCCAAGCTGTTCGAGGCGCTGCGGGTGAAACATGGCGAAGAACTTCATCTGCTGCACGATGTTCACCACCGGCTCACGCCCATCGAAGCGGCGAGGCTAGGCAAGGAACTCGAACCGTATCATTTATTCTGGCTGGAGGATCCGGTGGCCGCGGAACTGCAGGAAGGCTTTCGCATTGTCCGGCGGCACACCACCACGCCGCTCGCCGTCGGCGAAGTTTTCAATGCAGTGTGGGATGCTCACATTCTCATCACCGAGCAACTGATCGACTACATCCGTATGACGGTGGTTCACGGAGGAGGAATCACGCATCTGAAAAAGATCGCCTCGCTGGCGGAAATTTATCACGTGCGTACCGGCTGCCACGGAGCCACCGATCTTTCGCCGGTGGCGATGGCGGCGGCGTTGCACTTCGACATCTCGGTGAACAATTTTGGAATCCAGGAATACATGCGGCATTCGCCCCAGACCGACGAAGTGTTCCCGCACGCATATTTCTTCAAGGATGGCTTTTTGCATCCGGGAGACGCGCCCGGGCTGGGCGTCGACTACGATGAGAAGCTTGCGGGACAATACCAATATGAGCGGGCGTATCTGCCAGTCAACCGGAAACTGGATGGCACCTTGTTCAATTGGTAAAGTTCAACTGGTAGCTGCAGTGCTTGGAAACAGTATTCGATTTAATTCCGTTATAGATTTCAATGCGATCTACACTTCGTTCGATCTGAGGAATACATGGGTTACAAAGGCCTTGACCTTGCTGGCAAAGTAGCGGTGGTGATTGGAGGCAGTTCCGGAATCGGCCGCGCGCTCGCGATCGGATTGGCCGAGGCCGGAGCCGACGTGGTGCCCAGCGCGCGGCGCCTTGACCTTGTGAATTCGGTCGCGGACCACATCGAATCGCTCGGCCGGCGCTCGCTACGCGTGAGTTGCGACGTAGCAGATCGCGGGTCGCTCCAAAAAGCGCTGGAAGCGACGGTCGAAAAATTCGGCCAGGTCGATATCATGGTGAGCGCGGCCGGCATCAGCAAAAAGGCTCCAACGCTGGACTTTTCCGAAGCCGACTGGAATCGCTTGATGGACACCAATCTGACGGGCACTCTGCGCGCGTGCCAGGTGTTTGGACGCCACATGATCGAGCGCCGCTACGGACGCATCATCAATATCGCGTCCATGGGATCGTTCCTGGCGCTTTACGAAGTTGCGGCCTACAGCGCCAGCAAGGCGGGACTGGCGTCTCTGACGAAGTCGCTGGCCATCGAGTGGGCGCGGCATGGGATTTGCGTGAACGCGATCGCGCCGGGATATTTCCGCACTCCATTAAGCGAGAAATTTCTGGTGGGCACGCCGCGCGGAGAAGAGGTGCTGATGCGCACTCCGATGAACCGCTTCGGTGAACTTGAGGAACTCGTGGGCGCGGCTGTTTTTCTTGCATCCGACGCCGCCAGCTTTGTCACCGGAACCGTGCTGCCGGTGGACGGCGGCGTTCTAGCCAGCGCGGTAAATCGGTGAGGTCCCCTTGAGGACGAAGACGAGTCAGCGGATTATTTTGTGCGCGCCGCAGCCACAGCCTGAACCAGTTCGCGAGCAGACTGCGTAATTTTTTCCGGATGCCCGGCGCGCAAAGCGGTGACGTCCACCAGATCCGCGCCCACACCGAGAGCGAAAGCTCCGGCAGCAATAAACTCTGCAGCGTTGCCGGCGTTGACTCCGCCGGTCGGAATGAGCGCAACGTTTGGAAATGGTCCGCGCAGCGATTTCAAATATTTTGCTCCGCCCACATTGCCGCAAGGGAAAATCTTCACCAGCTTCGCTCCGTGATCGAGCGCGCTCATCAGTTCCGTGGGAGTCAGGGCGCCCGGGATCGCCAGAGTCGCGCACGCCTGCGCGACCGACAGCACCGCGAGCGACAGTCCCGGGCTGACCAGAAACTTTGCACCCGCGCGAATGCACGATTCAGCTTGCTCCGCCGACGTGACCGTGCCGGCTCCGATGAGCACGTTGCTGCCGAGCTGCTGCGCCACGCTGCGAATCACCGAAACCGCATTGGGAACGGTCATGGTGATTTCGACGATGGGAATTCCGCCCGCACACACAGCTTCGACGGCGGATGTGGCCTCCTCGACCGTCGCTGCCCGCACGACGGGGATAATGCCGATTTCTCCGATTCTGCGAATGATTTCGTCCATGTTCGTCCCCTAGCTTCCTCAGTACTTTCAACGTTCAATGCGCGCCGTCTGTGACTTCATTGCCTGCAGCACTTCCGCCAGCGTCGCCATCGTCGTGTCGCCCGGCGTCGTCATCGCGAGAGCGCCGTGAGCAGCGCCACATTCGACCGACCACTGGGGATCTTTCGCCAGTAAAAATCCGTAAATTAATCCTGACGCAAAAGAGTCGCCGCCGCCGACTCGATCGTAGATTTCCAGATTTTCGCGCACCGCAGCCTGGTAGAAGCGGCCATCGTAGTGGCACATCGCTCCCCAATCGTTCAGCGTCGCCGTTTTCGCGTAGCGCAGAGTTGTAGCAATCACCGCCATATTCGGAAACTCTTTCACGACTTTGGTAATCATCTGCTGAAAGTTGGAGGGATCGAGCTTGGAATGCTGCTCGTCGAGTCCGGCGACCTCGAAGCCCAGCGCGGCGGTAAAGTCTTCTTCGTTGCCCAGCATCACATCCACCAGCGGCGCGAGGCGCCGATTAATTTCCTGCGCCCGCGTTTTTCCGCCAATGGACTTCCACAACGAGGCGCGATAATTCAAGTCGTAGGAGACAATCGCGCCCGCCCGCTTCGCCGCCTCCATGGCCTCGAGCGCAACCAGCGGAGTGGATTCCGAAAGCGCGCAGAATATTCCGCCAGTGTGGAACCATCGTGCCCCATCTTTCGAAAAAATCTGCGTCCAGTCAATTTCGCCGGGCTTCATTTGTGAAACGGCGGTATGTCCCCGATCGGAGCAGCCCAGCGCGGCACGGATTCCGAAACCTCTTTCAGTAAAGTTAAGGCCGTTGCGCACAGTCCGGCCAACTCCGTCGAACGGCACCCAGCGAACATACTCCTGGCCGACGCCACCCTGAAACATCAGGTCTTCGACCAGCCGGCCCACGGGATTGTCGGCCAGGGCCGTGACCACCGCGGTATCCAATCCGAAGCAACGCTTCAGGCCGCGGGCCACGTTGTATTCTCCGCCGCCCTCCCACACGCGAAAATTGCGGGTCGTGGAAATTCGCTGGTCGCCCGGATCGAAGCGCAGCATGACCTCGCCGAGACTCACCAGATCCCACGCGCAACCTTGTTTCGGTTTGACGTTCAGTTTCGCCATAGCTCAGAGATTAATTCCTCAGGGACTTAGAATCAAAAACCTGGCACTCGCGAATCCGCGCCTGGCCCGCACGACACAGGGGTTGTCCACTTTGCCCCGTTGCCTGTATACATGAGCGCGGACTCTGCCACGGTTTTTCACGCGTGAAAGAGCCTACCACTCGAATGCATGAAGGAGAACGAGAAATGAAACAGCGCGTCGCGATTTTCAGTTTTTTTCTTTTGGCTGCTGGACTCGCGTTAACAATTGCTCCAGCATCGCAAGCTGGCCCCGCTCAGGAGCGCAAGGCCATCAACCTGTCGCCCACCCGTGGGCTGCCCTTTAGCGACGCGATTCTCGCCGGCAACACGCTCTATATTGCCGGTCAGGAAGGCACGGATGATACTGACAAACTGGTCGCTGGAGGAATCGTTCCGGAGACCAAGGCAGCGCTGGCGAACATCGAGAAGGTCGCCAAGGCCGCGGGCTTCGAGGTGAAAGACATTGTCAGCGTCACCGTCTACCTGGCGGACATTCATGAATTCGGCGACATGAACTCGGTTTACAAAGGCTTCATGCCTGATCCGAAGCCAGCCCGCGCTACGATTCAAGCTGCTGCCCTGGTCAACAATGCGCGCATTGAGATCTCGGCGATCGCCGTGAAGACCAAAAAATAGGCGGAGACTGAACGAGCAGCTAGACGGCTGAGATCGCCGACTCGCGCGGCAATTCCCGAGCCGATTCTCGAACGGCGACGAGCGCTCCGTCCTCCACCCGCTCGACAGTGGCCCGCAGCCAGCGGTTGGGCTCGTGGTGTCCCTTGAGATGCAGCTTCAGATAGTTGTCGGTGAGGGCTTCCGTGAAGGGGACAGCCCCGTCGGCGTGCGCGGTCTTCTGAGCACCTCCGAGAGTGATGGCCTGCAACGGCTTTCCGACGAAGCTGCGCATGAAAGCTCGCTTTTTCTCGTCGGCTAGGTCGCGCAGAATTCGGCTGCGCTCGCGAGCCACGTGAACCGGGACCTGATTCTCCATGTCGGCGGCAGGCGTGCCAGGGCGCGCGGAGTACGTGAAGACGTGCAGATACGTGAAGGGCAAATCCTCGATCAGGCGGCGCGTAGCTTCGAATTCGGCGCTGGTCTCGCCGGGAAATCCGACCATGACGTCGGCGCCGATCGCGGCGGACGGCATGGCGGCGCGAATTTTCTCGATCTTCTCGCGATAGTGCCAGGGACGATATTTGCGATGCATGCGCCGCAGCACCGTGTCACTGCCGGACTGCAAAGGCACGTGCGCGTGCTTGGCGATGCGTGGCGACTCGGCGACTAGCGAAATGAGATCGTCCGTCCAGTCCATGGGCTCGACCGAGGAGATGCGAAGTTTCTCAATGGAAGTTTCGGCCAGGATGGCGCGGAGCAAGTATTCAAAGCCGGCCTCCGGCTTCCGCCTTTCGGCTTCCGGAAAAGCGGCGTCAGTATTTGAGCTCTCAAAGCCGAAAGCAGGAAGCCCGAAGCCGGAAGCCGATTCTCCGAGATCCCGTCCCCAGCGGCCGAGGTTGATGCCACTGACAACCACCTCGCGATAGCCCGCTTCGACCAGCGCATTCACTTCGCGCAGGATTTGTGGCAATGGTAACGATCGGCTCTGGCCGCGCACGTATGGGATCACACAGAAGGAGCAGCGGTTGTCGCATCCGTCCTGCACTTTGAGGTTTGGGCGGGTGCGCTGCGCGTCATGAGCATCGCCGAGGAGATCGAAGACGGGAGCGGCGAGCAGTTCGGTATGCGCGAAAATGTCGGAGACAAAGATGCGGCTTCCGGCTTCCGGCTCGCGGATTCCGGATGCGAGGCTGGTGAGGGGCACGAAGGATCCGATGCGGTCGGGCGGCGAAACCTCAGCGGCCGAAGCCGGCGAATGTGCGGCAGTTACGGCACGACTGAAGTCGTGCCCTCCCAGTTCGTGATCGTTCTGCGAGTAATCTTCCCTTTCGTGCAGTTCCTGAAAGCGCTTATTCCCCCTCCACTGCGAGAAGACATTCGGTAGAGCAATCTCGGCAAGCAGGTGCTTGTGCGAATTGCCGACTACGCAGGTCACGCCGGGCAGGGCTGCGATTTCTTCCGGAGCACGCTGCGCGTAGCATCCGGTGACAATGATCTTCGCGTTGGGATTCTGGCGCTGGACACGGCGGATAGCGGCGCGGGCGTCCTGGTCGGCGGCCGCCGTTACCGTGCAGGTGTTGAGGATGACCACGTCCGCGTCGGCGGCGGATGCGTGGGCTAGTCCGCGCTCCTCGAACTGGCGCTCCAGGGCGGCGCCATCCGCCTGGGTAGCGCGGCAGCCGAAATTTTCTACACAGAAGGCGGGCACGTGTTCCATGGTAGCGCATTTCGGCTCACGCCTTCCCGGAGCGTGCGCAGCGGCTCAGACCTTTACGCCCGCGGGGCACACCCCTGCGCTCGCTGGAGGCGTAAACCTTCAGCAGCCGAGGGGAGTGGAGTGGGATGTCAAGCCGAGGCGGCGGTTCTCCGCGACTGGAAACACTCCCGGCAAAATACCGGGCGGCCCTGCGTGGGACGGAAGGGCACCGTGGTTTCCTTGCCGCACTGAGAGCAGGTAGCGCGAGTCTCGACCTTGGAGTAATGGAAATTCTGTCCCGGAGGTGGAGGCGCGCCTAGTACGGCCACGCGCTTGGACTTGCAGGCTTTACAGCGCTTGGGTTCGTTCTTGAATTGTTTATCGTGAAAAAACAACTGTTCCCCGGCGGTAAAAACAAAATCGGCGCCGCAGTCGATACACTTGAGTACCTTGTCCTGAAATTCCATCGAGGATGGCTCCCTTCAGCCCGCTCCCGCCAGCCAAAGCATGGGAGGAAGCCGCCGTGGCAGAGAGATTCGCAGGTTGTCTACATCCCCCTCAAATTGCCCCTTGGACTCGGCCCGCCGCGCACCGAGGAGAGTGCGCGGATACAAATTCACCGCTGGTACGCGGTGCCGTTAGCGGAAGAACAATTCCTGCGGCAACTCGACCTGGTGGGGGCCAAATCGAGCAGAGCCGCCCCGGGGAAGGAGCGGCCCTCTCATTGCTTCAGTCCTGTTCTTTGCGTGTTTTTTTACGAGCGCGTTTACGAGCCAGCGCGGCTTTCACGCGCTTTTTCTCGCCCGGTTTCAGGTAAAAGGAGTGGCGCTTGACCTCCTTGATAATATCTTCCTGTTGCACCTTGCGCTTGAAGCGACGTAGAGCGTTCTCGAGAGACTCGCCCTCTTGCAGTCGAACTTCCGCCAAACTGACACACCCCCAAACTCGTCCTGTGGGACGGAACAGTTATTACAAGGATTTGACCGTAAGTCAAGGGGAGGATAATGAAATTCCCTGCATATAGGCCCTGAAACGATTCAAGTCGGGAATAAGAGACTCATTCTGAGATTATCGCTCTTAGTCGGGGAACTTTCTGGAATCCCGCGGAATCTGACAGAACCTGGCGGCAGGCTCGGTGGGAGGGTCGCACATTGAACGGAACCAGCGCCCGATGCAAATGGTGGAGCGCGAGAGAGCTCGCGCTCCATAGTGGTCGAGAATGGTGAGTGAACCACGGCCCGCCATCCGGCTGTGCCGCCGGGTCCGGTCGCGGGCTAGTGTGGCCCCATGTACTCGACATGCACATAGGTACCGAGCCTGACGTTGTAGGCCAGGTACCAGCCATCGTGGTCGGGATCTTCGTAAATCACAATATCGTCACTATCCCAGAGCCAATCTCCGCAGTAGCCGATGTCGAAGGCGGCCACGCTGAAACCAAAGCCCCCAAACCAGAACAGGTTCGGGCCGCCGCCGCCGAGATGCCAGACATGGCCGCGACCGAAGCCGCCGGTAAAGTGCCCATGCTCAAAGGGATGATCGAGATGATAGTTGACGTCGCCGCGGCCGGTGTCGTGGCCGATCCACTTGCCGTTGTTATGAACGTGGGGCGCGTCAGGATGCCCCGTCTTGTCGTTGAAATGCGGGGCGGGTTGCGCCGGATGAGGCGTGCGCGCCGGAGCGGGACCATGCGCCGGGATGTGGGCAACTCCTCCCCCAACACCATGAACAGCAGCGTGTTGAGCAAAGGCCGAGAAAGAAAATAGAACGCAGAACGCGAGTAATCCGACCAGCTTCTTCATCCAGTTCCTCCAGACGCCCCTTTTCCGTCTGTTTTACACCAGATGGCGCGAGTTTGTCTTGTGCGGCAGTCTCAACCCCATTAGAAAATTAACTTCATCGCGACCTCGATCCTGCGCGGCGCATAGGCGGCGTTGGGCTTCTGGAAGTTGCCAGGTTGCTGATAATAGGCAGGATAGGAAGCATTGCCCACCGTGGTGGTGTACTGCGTAAAGGTAGTGGCGCTCACCACCATGCCGTTCGAGGTGATCTCGACGCGCTGGTTGTCGCGGTTGAGCAGGTTGAACGACTCGCCGATCAGCTCGAGTTTGCAGCGCTCCCCCAGGCGCAGCCTGCGGGTGACGCGGAGATCGGTGCTGGCGTAGTCGGGACCGGTGAAAGCGTTGCGGCGGTAGCCAGGAAGCCGGTCGTTGAGTTCGTTGCCGTCCTGATTGGGGTCGCCGTCCACGGTGGCGTCGAAGGGGCGTCCGCTGCCGGCGGTAACCAGCGTGGAGAATTTCCAGTCGTTGAATGCGTGCCCGAGGAACTGATGCTCGCGGTGAAAAGGACGCGGTTCCACCGCGACGGCCGCGACCAGGCGATGACGCTGGTCGGTGACGCTGGGTCCACGCTCGGCGGCGGGGTCGTAGGAATTCTGGACGGCAGCGGGCTGGCCGGCGACCAGGGCGTCCTGCCCATCGTCAATGGCGCGGGCGAAGGTGTAAGAGAGGCGGAGATACGCGCCGCGGGCCATGCGACGATTGATCGATACGGTGCCACCGTTGTAAACGCTCGATGCCGCGCTCTGAAATTCGTCGATGGAGCCAAGCTGCGCAATCGGCCGTCCGAGCGGATTGATGCAGGGAGGAAACGGACAATCCAGCGTCTGGCTGAACTGCCAGGTGGCGAACGAATCCACAGTGTAAAAGCCATTTTCGAAAATCGAGCCGGTGGAATTAAAGATGGGATAGGTGAGCGCCACCGGCGGCGGTAAGTTCACGTCGAGCGCGCGGATGAGGTGTTCGCCGTGGACGTAGAGATAAGAAACGGCCACAGTCGTGCCGCCGGCGAATTCCTTTTCCAGCGTAAGGCTTCCCTGCTGCACGCGCGGCGTCACGAAATTCGGCGCGAACGCGGAAACGTCGTTGGTGACGCCCTGAGTGAATCCGGAAGGCAGCACGCAGGAAGCGGCAGTCAGCGAGCAACTGACCAGCGGGTTGGGATAGGTGGGAAAGGCCAGCTGGTTGTAATAGTTCGTGTTGTTGAGGAACACCTGAGCGTCTGTGATGCCATTTTCCGTCGCCACCACGGAGCTGTAGATCTGCGGAATGCGGACGTAGAAAATGCCGTATCCCGCGCGCACCACCAGCGGATGCTGCTTCCCGAAAGAGTAGGCAAATCCGCCACGAGGACCGAAATTAAAAGGCCGGAACGGAACCTTGCCGGAGGGCGGAAACAGCGGGTTCGAAATCAGCCCGCCGGTGGAGAAAGTCTGCAAGTCCCAGCGCACGCCCAGGTTGAGGGCAAGATGATCGGTCACCCGGATCGTATCCTGCAGGAATGCGGCATAGTCGTTGCTGTCGGGATGCGAAACTGCATTGCCAAAATTCTGAATGTAATAATGCGGAACCTCATGCGCGTAGGCGCGCAGCGGCGTGAGCTCAAGCCCTCCCTCCATCGGCTGGAAAGAAAAGGGATCGACTTTGATGGAATAAAAAAGATATTCCCCGCTCTGCTGCGAAGGGAAAAAATCGTAAGTCCAGGTGCGAAGCGTATCTCCGCCGAATTTCCAGGCGTGGCGGCCGCTGTCGAAACTGACGGTTTCTGCGAGATGCAGGCGATGCTCTCGCGTGGCCCGCGGCAGCAGGTCGGACCGTCCGATGCCGTCGATGATGTTCGGGATCTTGACTAGCGTGTTCGCGGTATTGCTGTAAGACTGCTGCAGGTCCTGAGAAAACTGCGCGCGGAGATGGCTGATCAGCCGCGGCGACAGGCCACTGGTCAGCGCAACCGAGCCGGTTTCGGTGGTGACGGTCTGCTGCCCGTTGTCGCTGATGGAGTCGTAGCTCACCGGGCTGGAGGGATCGAGAAAAACGTTGTTCGATCCCCAGTAGCGCGACATATTCACCCGCAGCGCAAGTTGATGCCGCGGGGTGAGATTGATGTCGAGCTTGCCGTAGGAGGCGTTCCCAATCTGCGACGCGGGGTAAGCTCCGGAGAGCGAAGTGAGCTTGGAGGCGGCCGCGAATACCAAAGCCTGATCCGTGAGTTCGTAGTCGCCGGGCGAGTAAGGTCCGGTGCCCGGTTGCGGAACCACTTGAAAACCGCCGTTGAGAAATTCCACCACGTCAGGATCCTGGCAAATGTGCTGATCGAATCCGGCAAAGAAGAATGCTTTGTTGGCCTTGAGCGGGCCTCCGAAAGTCGCGCCCACTTGTTCCTGCTGGTCGTGCGGTTTGAACGCGAGAAACGGCTCCGAGGCTCCGCCGAAAGAGCTGTCCCGGAAAAAATCGAAGAGCGTGCCATGGAAGTGATTCGAGCCAGACTTGGTGACCACGTTAATCACAGCTCCGCCCGCGCGTCCCAGTTCCACACCGTAGGCGTTGGAAGAGACGCGAAATTCCTGCACCACTTCTGTCGAAACCGGGTAGGGAGCGCGGTAAAGTCCGCGAGCCTGGGAGAAGAAACCGTTGTTGAAGTCGCCGCCATCGACCAGAAAGCTGTTCTGGAACCCGCGAATGCCTCCGAACGAGAGATCGCCATTGGTGGACGAAGTCAGGCTGCGCGGGTCTTGCGTGACGCCCGGCGAAAGCAGCGCCAGGTCGGAAAATCGGCGGCCGTTGAGAGGAATATCGGCGAGCGCGCGTTCATCGAGAACGGTGGAAACCGAGCTGGATTGGGTGTCGACCAGCGCCGGCGCGTCTGACACCGTGACGCTTTCCTGCGCGCCCAATATGGTGAGCCGAAATTCGAGATCGGCAATGCCTCCGACGTCCACATGCAGTTGCGGCGTAACTTGCGGCGACATGCCCTTGGCCGTGGCGCGGGCGGAGTAATCGCCGGGCGGGAGCAGATCGAAGGCAAAGCGGCCCTCGGCGTCAGTGACCGCGGAGTAGCGCTGTCCGGTCGCAAGGTTGACCGCAACGATGCTCGCCTGGGCAACGCGGCCTCCGGAGGGATCAACCACAGCTCCGCGAAGGGCGCCGGTAGCAGCGTCCTGCGCGCAGGCGGCGCCGGCAAGCATCAAGATGGAGGCCGCAGCGAACGTGACTGCCACAAACCAGACCGCGACGAACCGAACAGCAGAGAACCAGCTAACCACAGCATGCGAGCCGCGCGACATAGGCATTCACCTTCAGTCGTATAGCTCGGAGGTCGTTCCGCACAGCTCACCGGAAGCCGCGCAGTGGGAAACCGCATTCTGTATAGCATGCGGCGCCAGCAGAAAGCTGTGACGAGGCACAGCATTTTTGCAGACATTCCCTCTGTGGGAATCGCGCGGCCTCTAGTAAACTGGAGGCGGGGTTTAACAAGCTATGTTCCGGGTCGGATTCATCGGTTGGCGAGGGATGGTCGGCAGCGTCCTCATGCAGCGCATGCGCGAGGAGAGCGACTTCGCCGGCCTGGAGCCGGTTTTCTTTTCCACGTCAAACGTGGGGGGCGCCGCGCCGGAAGAAGCCGGTGCGGGTGCGATTCTGCACGACGCGCGTGATTTGAAACGGCTTGCAGCTTGCGAGGTGCTCATCAGCTGCCAGGGCGGCGACTATACGACGGAGGTCTTCGCGCCTCTGCGCAAAAGCGGCTGGCGCGGCTATTGGATCGACGCCGCCTCCACGCTGCGCATGGCCGATGACGCTGTGATCATCCTCGACCCAGTCAACGCCGGCGTAATCGAGCAGGGGCTCGCGCGCGGCCTGCGAAACTACATCGGCGGTAACTGCACCGTGAGCCTGATGCTGATGGCGGTTGCCGGACTCCTGCAAGGTGGGCTGGTCGAGTGGATCAGCACGATGACCTACCAGGCAGCGTCCGGCGGCGGTGCGGCAAAAATGCTGGAACTGGTCACGCAGATGAAATGCCTGGTCGACCCCGTGCGCAAATCGCCGTCCGAAAATGCGCTGGCGGTGGATCGCATGGTCATCGAAGCGCAGCGCTCGGCGTCGCTGCCCACCGAAGAATTCGGCGCGCCGCTGGCTGGCAGCCTGCTGGCGTGGGTTGACAAAGAAATGCCCGGCGGCCAGACCCGCGAAGAATGGAAAGGCATGGCCGAAGCCAATAAGATTATGGGCCTCGACCCGCCGGTAGTGGTCGACGGAATCTGCGTCCGCGTAGGCACGATGCGCTGCCACAGCCAGGGCCTCGTCGTCAAACTAAAGCGCGACGTGCCGCTGCCGGAAATCGAGAAGATTCTTGCAGGCGCGAACGAATGGGTGCGCGTGGTCCCCAACAACAAAGAAGCCACGCTGCGCGACCTTACGCCCACAGTCGTCTCCGGAACTTTGGACGTCGCCATCGGCCGCCTGCACAAACTGAAGATGGGACCGGAATACCTGGGCGCGTTCACCGTGGGCGACCAGTTGCTCTGGGGCGCAGCCGAGCCGTTGCGCCGCATGCTGAACATTCTGCGGCAACATCTGGGCGCGGGCGAGGGGCAACTGGTGGCCGTGCGGTCTCAGGAGTGAACTGTCTCACTCATGGGGACACGCTGCGTCGGCGGAGCATGTAGCCCGCTGCGGAAACACTCGACGGTGCGTGCAGTGACGTGGAAGAGCGGCGCTTCAGCGCCGCGTAGAGCATTCAGAATCAACCCGGGCTTTTAAGCCCTGCGCCACGCAAAAACTGGCCTTTCCGATTAAAAGATTTCCTGGCATATGATCCGATCCTACAAAGGCATCACCCCAACCGTTCCCCCCACCTGCTACGTCGACGCCTCGGCGCAGATTATCGGCGACGTGGTGCTGGGCGAGCACGCGTCCGTATGGATGAATGCGGTGGTGCGCGGTGACGTGCACGAAATCCGCATCGGCGCGCATTCCAACGTGCAGGACAACAGCGTGCTCCACGGCATGAAAGAACAATGGGGCGTCTATCTGGGCGAGTACGTCACCGTGGGACATTCGGTCACGCTGCACGGCTGCGTGATCGAAGACCGCTGCCTGATCGGCATGGGATCGATTATCCTGAATGGCGCAAAGATCGGCGACGGATCGATCATCGCCGCCGGCACGCTGATTCCTGAGGGAACGATAGTCGAGCCCGGCTCGCTGTGGATGGGCTCTCCCGGAAAATTCCGCCGCAAGCTCGACGAGAGTGATCAGGAAACGATCATGCGCTACGCGAGGAATTATCTGGGTTATAAAGAAGAGTACATAAAAGAAAGCTCTCAGCCGTCAGCTATCAGCCGTCAGTAAAAGCGAGAGCGCTGGGTAGCTTATTTGATTTGTCATCCTGAGCGGAGCGCGCCGGTGCGCAAAGCAAACCGGCGCGCGGAGTCGAAGGACCCCTATAACTATTCGCTACGCGGACGCGTAGAGGCGTTCTCTTGGCAGAGCACTGGTGGATGTGGATCGATCCGGCGGAAACTCCCGGACAGGCAGGACGTCGGGTTAAGCTGCAAGGGATCCTTCGACTACGCATTTGCTTTCGCTTCGCGAACGCAAATGCTCCGCTCAGGATGACAAAGTTTGCCGGGTAGATGGCGATTTAGCTGAGAGCTGATGGCTGAAAGCTGAGAGCTCATGATCAAAGCAGTCCGAGGAACGCGCGATCTGCTGCCGCCGGAAACGGCGCTGTGGAACCACGTGGAGTCCGTGGTGCGGGACGTCTTCCGCGCCTACAACTTCCAGGAAATTCGCACGCCGATTTTCGAGTCGACAGAATTATTCGCGCGCGGCGTGGGCGAAGAGACCGACATCGTTTCGAAGGAAATGTATACCTGGGAAGATCGCGGGCGCGCCGAGAGCGACAAGGGACAATCTCTCACGCTGCGCCCCGAGGCCACGGCGGGTATTGTCCGCGCCTACATCGAGCACAAACTCGGTGACCGCGGATTGAACAAGCTCTACTGCATCGGCCCCATGTTCCGGCGCGAGCGCCCGCAGAAAGGCCGTTATCGACAGTTCTACCAAATCGATGCTGAAATCATCGGCCCCGCTTCTGCGGGCAGCGAGTCTCCCGCGCGCGACGCGGAACTGCTGGAGATGCTGGCCACGCTGCTCGACCGCCTCGGCATCACGAACTGGAATCTCGAACTGAATTCCGTCGGCACGCCCGTCGACCGCGTGAAATTCAACGAAGCTCTTCGAGCAGCCCTCGATCCGGTCAAAGAAAAAATGTGCGCCGATTGCCAGCGCCGCGCGGTCACCAATCCGCTGCGCGTGTTCGATTGCAAAGTGCCGGAAGATCAGCCCATCATCGAGACGCTGCCGCGCATCAGCCAGTTCCTCGGTGAAGATTCCCGCAAACATTTCGACGCCGTGCAGCAAATTCTGAAGTCTGTCGGTGTCGAGTTTCGCATCAACGACCGGTTAGTCCGCGGGCTCGATTACTACACTCGCACCGCGTTCGAATTCACCCACGGGGCGCTGGGAGCGCAAAACGCAATTCTCGGCGGCGGCCGCTATGACGGCCTTTCCGAAGCGCTCGGCGGGCCGCCCGCTCCGGGCATTGGCTTCGCCATCGGCGAAGACCGGCTGGTGATGTCGCTGCAGGAGAAGTTCCCAGCCGAGAGCGTGCTCCGCAAACCGGATGTCTATATCGCTCCGCTCGGCGCGGGCATGAACGTCGAGGCCGCCCGCCTGGCGCGGGAATTGCGGCGTCACGATCTGGTGGTGGAACTGGGCGACGAAACCTTCCGCCTGAAGAAATCGTTCGAGACCGCTACCAAGGCGGGAGCAAAGTATATTTTGATCGTCGGCGAGAATGAAGTGAAGGCGGATGCCTTCGCGTTAAAGAACCTGGCAACCGGCGAGCAGGTTTCAGTCGCGCGTGGCGAGTTGGCGCACAAGATTCGCGAGGTGTCGGCGCTGGCCTGGCCCCCGTCAAACGCATAAAATTCTCAGAGCTCCAACAAGTTTTGTCATCCTGAGCGTAGCAAGCCGGTTCGCAAAGCGAACCGGCTTGCGGAGTCGAAGGACCCCTATAACCCTCCGCGAGGCTAGGAGTAAAGGTGTTCCGTCGGCGGCTTGTCGCGGAGGAGACTCTGACTCAGGCCGAAGTCAGCTAATCTGAAAGGGATCCTTCGACTGCGACTCGTCTTTCGCTTCGCGAAAAACAAGTCTTCGCTCAGGATGACAGTGACGATTGGACCGCCGGTCGTTCCAACTAACCGTGGCGAAAACTTACCCTCAACTCGACGAAGCCCTGACCCGATTCATTCGCGAGCAATCTGTGTTCTTCGTAGCCACCGCGCCTCTCGCCGCCAGCGGCCACGTCAACCTTTCGCCCAAAGGGCTGGACACGTTCCGCATCCTCGGGCCCACGAGCGTTGCCTACCTCGACATTTTTGGCAGCGGGGTGGAGACCATCGCGCACCTGCGGGAAAACGGACGCATCGTGGTCATGTTCTGCGCCTTTCAGGGCGCAACAAAAGTCTTGCGCCTCCACGGCCACGGACGCGTCATCGAACCGCACGAACCCGGATTCGCCGAATTGCAGGTTCACTTTCCCGCCCAGGAAGGTACGCGTGCGATCATCGTGGTGGAACTCACCCGCATCAGCGACTCCTGCGGCTACGGCGTGCCTCTGCTCAAGCTCGAGGCGGAGCGTCCCACTTTGCCCGCCTGGTGCCGCAAGCGCGGAACCGAAGGTCTGAAAATCTACCGCCAGGAAAAGAACCGCCACAGCATCGACGGCCTGCCGGGAGTCGCGGACCAGGACTAATGCCAGATAGAATACGGCGACCGCAAGGGGGACTGATGAATCACAAGCACTCTTCACTCGTAAGTGTCGTCGCGTTTCTGTTGTTCCTGTCAGTGGCGAGCGCCGGCAGCGCGCAGGCCGCAACTACGCCTACGAAGCCATTGACCCCGCTGGAGCAGGCCGTGCTCGGCGCCGAGAAAAATTTCCTCGCAGCGGTGAAGAAAGGCGATCCCGCATTCCTGAAGCGCACGTTCACCGACGACTATTTCTTCGTAGGATTCGACGGCGAAGTCGCCGACCGCGAAGAGACCCTCGAAATGCTCGGCGACGGCGGCCTCGACATCATGCCCTACAATTTCAAAGTAGTCGCTGAAGGCGACAACACCGCCATCGTCACCTATGACGTGGTCCTGCAAGTGCCGCCCACGGAAGATGAAGGCCCGCCCCCGCGCTACCAGCACTTCAGTTCACTCTGGGTAAAGCGTGCCGGAGAATGGAAGTTAAAGTTCCAGCAAGCCACGCCGTCACACTGGGGAGACTGGTAGAAAGCAGGGGCTAGGGATTAGGGGCTAGTAACTGACCACCAGGGCTTTGCTAGCCCCTGGCCCCTAATCCCTAACCCCTGCTCTTACCCGACAATTTTGTACGGCCGCATCATTTCATTGTCTTCGTGTTCCAGCACGTGGCAATGCCACACGTAGCGGAACTCGTCGCCGGGTTTTACCGGCGTCCCTGCGGGCAGATCGAATTTCGCGATGACCCGCGTCACGTATCCGGCGTAAGTCTTGATCGTATCTTTCCACGCCGGCCGCTCGTTCGATTCCGGCGCCATCGGAATGCCGGTATGCACCATCTTCCCCGTCTGGTTGAAAGTCTTGGTATCGAAGGGCTGCCGGTTCAGCACCTGAAACTGCACCAGATGCATGTGCATGGGATGCACGTCCCCGGTAGCATTCGCGAACGACCAGATTTCCATCGTGCCAGCCTTGGGGTCTTCCGTGATGGGGTCGTCCCAGTGTTTCTGCCCGAGCAGCCCGATCATGGTGTAACCGTCGGGAGGCCGATCCATCTCGGTGAGAGCGAGCGTTCGCTCCCGCACCGCATGCGCTGGATCGAGCGGAGTCCACGGCGCGAGAGTATCGGGCAGCGAACTAGTGTCCTTGCCCGCAAGGGGCTTAGTCACTTTGAAAAGCATCACGTCCGTGGGGACAATCTCTCCGCCTCGCGCGTAGGGCGCCGGAGCGTCATTGAGGAGAGCAAAGTTCTGCCCCTGAAATTCCGAGAAGTCGATGACAAGGTCGAAGCGCTCCCCGGGCGAGAAAATTAAGTAATGCGTGCTGAGCGGCGCCGGGAGCAGTCCACCATCGCTGCCGATCTGACGGAACGGAGGAGCGTCCGCCGGCCCGCCGTTGCGTTTGCCCGCGGCATCGGCAGGAACCAGCGTCAGATGATAAAAGCGCGAGTTCGAACCATTGATCAGGCGAAACCGGTACTTGCGCGGCTCCACTTCGAGAAAAGGAGCAGCCTTACCATTCACGCAGATCATGTCGCCGAAAAATTCCTGCATCCACATGGGATGCGTGCCATTTTTCGGCGGAGGATAGAGCAGCGACCCATCCACTCCAAACTTGCGGTCCTGAATCAGTAGCGGAATTTCGTAGGCGCCGCTCGGCAGGTTGAGAGCATCCTCCTCGGCGTCGCGAATCAGATAGCAGCCCGCCAGTCCTGCATAAACATTCAGCCGCGTAATGCCCAGCGCATGATCGTGATACCACAGCGTAGTAGCGGCCTGGTCGTTGGGATAGCGGGCCGGGTCGGCGGCAGCCACCGCACCGGCTTTGCCGTCGGACGTAACCCAGGCGTCGGGATAGCCGTCGCTATCGGGGAGAACCTGCGCGCCGTGCAGGTGCGTCACCGTGCGGACCTCCGGCACGCCCGCTTCCGATCCATGAATCGTAGGGTCCACAGGAAGAAAGTGCCGCGTGGGCAATTGGTTCGACCACTTCACACTCAGCGGCTCACCCCGGCGCACCTCAAACGTGGGCCCCGGCCACGTCCCGCTGTATCCCCACATGGTTGCCGCGGGAAGGTCGCGATGCGCTTTGTGTTGGAATGGCACGATTCGTACCGGCACCGGCCCAGCCCCAGGTTTCGGTCGCAGTACCGGAGGAATCGAGAGCGGAGTCACATAGCTGGCCAGCGCACCAGCCGCTTCCGCCTGATGAAACTCAGGAATCGCCCCAGCTTCCGACGTGGGTCCCATCTTCATGCCCGCGTTCATTCCCGGGTTTATGGAATGACTCGCGTCCGCCTGTTGCGCCAGCAGCCGTCGCGGCCCGGCCACCAGACCTGCGCCCGCGCACAAACCCATTCGCAGCAACTCGCGTCGACTCAATCCCAAGCACATTCTCCGGATGACTTTTTTGGCGCTGGATTCAAAAGGTGAGAATTCCCGCCCGCGTTACTAAGAATGATTTCATGCAGCAAGCCTCCCGCTGTGTGAAAATCCGGTTAAAATTCCGCAGCGACAGCCGCCCGGCGTCCAATCTCCAAAGCACGATCTTCTTCGCGACCTCCGCGGCCTTTCTCTGCGATCTCAGCGGTTAAAAGCTCGAACCTCGCTAAAGAACCCTAAAAGCCTTTCACCGCGAAGCCCGCAAAGAAATCCAACGTCGAAAAAAGCCGGCCAGGGAAGATCTCCCCGGCCGGCCAAATTGTGCTTTGCAATCCGGCTGGCGCCGAATTACAGGCTACGGTGCGCCCTACGGGTGAAAGTTAAATACATCGAACAGGTCGTCAATGGCCGGGCTGTTGATCGGCACATACGGATTGCTCTTCAACACTTTCGGGTTTGGCAGGTTGTCGCGGCTGCGGGCCGTCAGCGGGCCCAGGCCGAAATTCCGCTCGATGAATTTCGTGATCGAAACATGGTCTCCGTAGGAGTGGTTGACGTGTCCGCCTACGGTGAACGGCGAAACGATCAGCAACGGAATGCGCGTGCCGTCTCCGAAGAAGTCGACGGGCTGAATGTAGCCGGAATCATAGTAGCCGCCGCCTTCATCCTCGGTGATAAAGATCGCGGTGCTGGCCCACACTTCCGGGTTGGCCTGCACTGCGGTCACAATGTTTTTCACGAACCCTTCGAACACTTCGAGCTTCGAAGACGCGGGATGACCATCCGAAGGCCAGCCCGGCTTCACGATCGACACGGCCGGCAGGTCGTTCGCCTTGATGTCTTCGTAAATGTTCTGCGAGTCCTGGATGTGCTCCGTGCGGAGCGTGGCATTGGTCATGATGTCGGTAGCGTAGTTGAACGGGTTGCAGATGTTGCAGTAGGTGTTAAGCGGGTTGGCGAAGGTCGGGTCCGACAGGAACACGTTCCAGCCGTCTCCGTAGTATTTCCACGAAACGCCCTTGTCGTTGAGCGCATCGCCAATGTGGCGAACCGACGATCCGGGAAGAGTGAACGGGGAAATAGATAGCGACGAAGACCCGTCACCGTTGAAACCAGGGTCGTAGTTGTTCAGGATGTAGTAGTGCCCGGCATCGCAATTCGGGGCGACCGGCCGGGGCAGCGACTCCAGGTAGTTCACGATGGCGGGCACGCCGGGCTGGCTGAGGTCGGCGCAATTGACGTAGCTTCCGCCGCCCGACCCGTTTGAAGCTCCGTATCCATCTGAGTCGTACCAGTTGTTAGTTCCGGGTTGCGGGTTCGGGTTGTCGATCTGGGCAGCGGGCGGGGTAAGCGCGTTCCCGTTCCCGTCGCTGTACCAGATGGAATCGGCAAACCCGAACTCGATGTGGTTCGCCATAGTCCCGCCCATCACCGATTGGTGGAAGTTATCGCTTAGCGTGTAGTTGTCGGCCAGTTTCTTCATGTAGGGCGCATCGCCTTTGGCCACGTTGAAAAACTCCATGGCAGTAGAGCCTTCACCGGTGCCCAGCCAGCTGGTCGGCGGGTTGAGGCTGCCAGTCGAGCAAGTGTCGCTGCCGCAGCCGATGGTAACTTCGACCCACGGGAACAGGTCGCTCAGACAGCCGCTCGGGTTATCGGCCGTCGCCGTCGCCGCGCTGCAATCGGTCTGCTGCCACATCTGGTAAAAGCGGTGCACTGGGCTATTGGCATAGTCGTTGTAAGTGAGCGTAGGAGAAGTGAGCTGAAAGGCGCCCTCGGGCAGGCTGAACACGTCGGGAATACGAGTGTCGGCTTCAGCGTACGGAGCCAGGCCAGTGCCGCCAATCGTCAAATCGACGTAGTAGCTGGGAAAAAGTTGTCCCGGCTCAATCAGTTTAGCCAGAGCTAAGGTAGGAATGTATGGGTTCTCGGGGCCGCCAGCCACCACGGGCGGATTGTTGGCGTAGAGAGTCTTTTCCGGAGGGCTGATGGCGAACAGGCCGGTTCCCACTGTTGTGCTATCCACCGCGCTGTATTGTGCCGACAACGAGTAATTGGGGCCGGGAGTTCCATCCTCGTTAATGATTCCCTTGGAGAGGAGATTGGAAACCGTCTCCCCCTTCTTGGGCTTGTAGGTGGCGTACACGTGGTCGAAGCTGCGGTTTTCGCCAATGATCACGATGACGTGCTTGATAGGGGTAGCGGTCTTAGGATTTCCCTGAGCAGCGGCCGGAACCGGGGCTCCCAAGTTGGCGATAAGCGCAAACAGGCTCACGCCAACAGCAACATGCTGCCTGGCGCTAGCCAGGAAACTTTGAGGTGACATTGCGTTCTTCCTCCTGTGGAAACTGATGGAAACGGATGGAACAATGGAACGATGGAAAACCAATCCGGCTACTCTGCGGCGTGAGCGTTGCAGCAGCGTTAACCCAACATGAAAGTCGCGTGAAAAGAAATCCACAGGCCAGTCAGCCGATTCCCATGCCCACCGGCGGAGCCTCAGAAAGAGAGTTGGTTTCGCGCCTCCCTTTGCGACCTTTGCGGCCTTCCTTTGCGTCCTTCGCGGTTAAAAGCCTTTAAAAAGCCCTTGACTGCAAAGGAAGGCCGCAAAGGTCGCAAAGTAAACCGTAAATCAGTTCCTCGCCCCAGAGCCCTCCGGCTGGCGAACCGCGCTCCACGTGTAATTGCTGGGACGAACGTTTTCTCCGTGCTGGTCGTAGCCGCCTTCCACTCCCTCAATGGCAAACTTTCCCGCCATCTTGTCACCGTCCACCACTCCCCTGAAAATCAGGCTGAAGGGATGCGCTCCCTGAAAATCGAGAGTGAAGCTGACGTTCTTGCCTTCGATCGTTCCCGAGACCTTAGGAGAACCCAGCTGCCCCTGGTAGCTCCCCGTAAGTCTTGACTCGGCCTGTTCAAGCTGAACCGTCCCCCGCGCCGTGCCCAGCCGAGCCTCCCACGATATCTGCCACTTCCCGCTCACGCTCGCCGGTCTGCTTGCCGTCTCGGCCACCGAAGCCTGCCCAAACATCACCGCAAAAACCAGCAGCCAGAAATAAGCCCGTCGACTCTTTCTCATTCGTCCCTCCTGTATGCGCCGGTACGCGCCGGCGAAAACCGGGTGCCCCACTTCTCGCGTCCTTTGGCGAGAAGTGGGAACCACCGGCGCGTCCAGCTTTGGTCTTTCTTTGGCCCCTCAACTTCCAACTTCAACTTCCAACTTTCAGTTCCCGAAATTAAACGCGTCAAACAAATCGTCGAGCGCCGGGCTGTTGGTCGGTACATACGGATTGCCGGCTTTGGTGGTCGGGTTGGGAAAGTTGTCCCGGCTGGTGCCGGTGATAGTTGGCAGGCTCCAGTTTCGCTCGATGAACTTGATGAGCGAAACATGGTCGCCGTAGCTGTGATTGATCACACCGCCAGTCGAGTAGGGAGAGATGACGACCAGCGGAATCCGCGTGCCATCACCGAAGAAATCCACCGGCTGAATGTAGCCGGAGTCGTAATAGCCTCCGCCTTCATCGAACGTGACGAACACCGCAGTGCTCGCCCACAGAGTCGGGTTCGCCTGCAGCTGGGTAACGATCTTCTTCACGAAGCCTTCAAACAGATCCAGCTTCGACGACGAGGGGTGCCCATCGGTGAATCCGCTGGGTTTAACGATGGAAACGGCCGGCAACTTCCCATCGATCAGGTCTTCGTACAGCTGCCTCGTGTCCTGGATGTGGGCCTCGCGCTGGGCGGGGACGGTCATGACGTCGGTGGCGTATTGGAAGGGGTTGCAGATGCTGCAATAGCGGTCATAAGGATTGGCTCCGGTTGGGTCAGAGGTGTAAAGATCCCAGCCTTCTCCGAAGTAGGTATAGGACAAGCCAGCCGCCGAAAGCACATCGCCGATGTGATGCTGCGCCGTCGGTGGAATCGTGAATGGCGTGTACTGAATGTCCAGGGTTCCGTCGCCGACGAAGCCTGGGTTGTAATTGTTGAGCAGGTAGTAGGCGCCGGCGGCGCATCGCGGACTGATGGGCGGATTCAGCGACTGCAAATAGTTCTCGACCGCGGTGACACCGGGCTGCGTGCTGTCGCTGCAATTGCTGTAGCTGCCGCCCGAGTAGCCATCCTGATCGTAGTAGTTGTTCGTCCCTGCCTGCGGATCGGGATTTTCAATCTCATTGGTTGGGGGAGTCAGGAGATTACCGTTGCCGTCGCTGTAGGCAAGTGCGTCGGCGTAGCCGAACATGATGTGGTTGGCCCCCGTTCCACCTTCCACGGACTGATGGAAGTTATCGCTGATCGTGTACTGCTCAGCCAGTTCCTTGAAGTAAGGAGCATCGCCTTTCTGGACGTTGAAGAACGCCAGGGCCGTGGATCCTTCCCCGGTGTTGAGGGTCCCAGGCGGCGGATTGCCGTTGCTCCCCGCGCCAATCGTGGTTTCCACCCAGGAAAACAGATCGTTCAGGCAGCCGCTGGGATTGCTGGAGGTCGCTGTGTCCACGCTGCAATCGGTCTGCTGCCACATCTGGTAGAAGCGGTGCACCGGGCTGGCCGCGTAAGCGTCGTAAGGAAGCGTCGCGGAAGTGAGCTGAAACACGCCCGAGCCCAGACTTTCGACGTTAGGAATGCGCGTGTCCGGAATGGAGTGCGCCAGGCCCGTCGCCCCGGTGAGCAGGTACTTGTTGTAGGAGGGAAACAATCCCGGCTCTGCCAGTTTCGCCAATGACAACGTGACAAACGGCGCCGGGCTGCTGTCACTGGCGGCCGTGGGAGCTCCGCCGGTTTCGGGCGCGGGAATGTTGTAATAAGCCGCTTTGCTGCCCGGGGAGATTTCGAAAGCGCCGCTATCCACGGCGCTGTACTGCGCGGAAAGTCCGTAGTTGATGCCCGGCGTGCCGTCGGCATTGACGATTCCTCGGGAGAGCAGGTTCGAAACGGTCTGTCCATGCTTCGGTTTGAGAGTTGCGTAGACGTGATCGAATGTCCGGTTTTCACCGATGATCACGATGACATGCTGAATCGGTGTGACGGCAGTGGCGGGAGTCTGTGCCGCGGCAAGGGGGGTTGATGCTCCGAGGTTGGCGATGAGGGCAAACAGGCTCATTCCAACCACAGCGTGCTGCCTGGCTTTCACCAGGAAACTGGACGAAGGCGAAGACATGGAGTTCCTCCTGAGAGATGCAAGTACTGCAGGAGGTAACTTAGCCGCCGGACGGTTACACGGCGGTGACGCGGAGATGAATAGTGCGACAAGAAAAATCCACAGTTCGAACCAGCTGGCACGACCCAGAAAGAGGGCGATTCGCGAATACGCAGGAAAAAGCTGCGGAATCAGAAACCAACTGTGAAACGCAGGTTAAGAAGTTTGCACAGGATGTGGGAACTATCACGTGAGAAATCTGCGATTTCGACTTTCTTTGCGCCCTTTGCGGCTTTTCTTCGCGCTCTTCGCGGTTAAGAGCTCTAAAACCCTGTGACCGCAAAGGACGCCGGGGCCCCATTTCTCGCCTTTCTCTCGAGAACGCCTGCCCTGAGCGAAGTCGAAGGGGCGGGCAACCACCGCCGCGCCCAGCTTTGGCTCTTCAGCATTCTTTTCAGCCTGGGAAAGATATAAACTGCACGTCACCACCCGTAACTCTGAAAATGCCCGAGCTCATGCCGACCCTGCTGGGAATCCCGTGTGGAGTACAACCCTGTGCAGGATGTTTCCGGCCTCACCGCAACCGTGGCCGGAAGGATTCTGAAGGAGATTCTCGGGAAAATGATTGCGGGTCGAAATCATGCATCAGGAAGACAAAGTCATGGCTAACGAAAAAGGTCTGATTCGAATTCCCAGCCGCTATTCCGTCGACGAAACCGTGCAGCGGCTGCAATCCACTTTCGCCGCCAAAGGCTTGCAGGTGTTCGCGCTTGTCGACCACAGCGGAGAAGCCGCGAAGGTCGGCCTCAAGATGCGTCCCACGAAGCTTCTGATCTTCGGCAGTCCGAAAGGTGGAACGCCGCTGATGGTCGCCGCGCCCAGCCTGGCCATCGACTTGCCGATGAAAGCCCTGGTTGCCGAAGACGAGACTGGCAAGGCGTGGCTCACCTACAACGACCCGGAATATCTCAAGCAACGCCACGGCGTGCCGGAAGACTTGATCAAGAATCTCGCGGGAGCTGGCCCGCTGATGCAAAAGGCTGTGGAATAATCGAATGCAGAATGCAGATTTTAGATTGTAGATTTCAGATTTCAGATTTAAGGCGAAGCGTGTGGGGTTTCAATCTGAAATCTGAAATCTACAATCTGAAATTGCACGTGAGCCGTTTCCGTGGAGGCGTTGAGATGGAGAACTCCAACCTGGCCCGCGACCATCTGGCGAATGAACGCACATTCCTGGCGTGGATCCGCACGGCTGCGGCCATCGTGGTGTTCGGCTTCGCCATCGGCCGCTTCTCGCTAGCCATGCACCAGTTGACCGCGCTCACGGGTCATCCGGTGCGTACCGCCGGGTTGTCGGTGTGGCTGGGAGCGATTTCGATTGTCGCGGGCGTGGCCATGGCCTTGGCTGGGCTGGTGCGCTATCGCAGAGTCCGAACCCAGTTGGACGCAGGGACGTTCACGCCCGCCGGATTCGTGGTAGACCTGGTGACCCTGCTGGTGGTTCTGTTCGGGTTAGCGCTGGCGGCGTATTTAATCTACACGCAGCAGAGTCTGGGATGATGCAAGCATTTCGGAGCGCGGGGACGTCGGTGCGGACAGGTTCGCTTTGCGTCCTCTGCGGCCTTCCTTTGCGTCCTTCGCGGTTAAAAGCTTTTAAGCCTTTAATCGCAAAAATCGCAAAGGGAATCCGCAACGGACGCTGAGAAAATCGTACATCTCTAAGTTCCAGAGTCTTGGTTAAGGGAGCGTCGCGAAGAAGAATGTCGTACGACGTGGGAAAAAACGATCAGGAAAAAGAAGCCGCTGCCCGGGCCAGCTTACGGTTCGTGCAGGATGGCCAGATCGTGGGCCTGGGCACGGGCACCACGGCGACTCATTTCATCAAGTTGCTGGGCGAGCGCGTGAAGAATGGGTTGAAGATTCGAGGCATTCCCACTTCCGAGCGCTCGCGCCAACTGGCTCTGAGCCTGGGGATTCCGCTGACCACGCTGGACGAATATCAGGAAATCGCCGTCACAGTCGACGGAGCGGACGAAGTCGATCCGCAACTGCGCCTGATAAAAGGCGGCGGCGGCGCGATGCTGCGCGAGAAGATCGTGGCCTCCGCCACGCGGCAGCTGGTGATTGTGGCCGACGCATCCAAACAAGTAACGCGGCTGGGCAAGTTTCCTCTGCCGGTGGAAGTAATCAAGTTCGCCGAGGAGCTGGTCGCAAAGAAGATCGCGGCGCTGGGTGCGCAGGTTGACTTGAGATTAGGTACGGATGGCAAGCCTTTCATAACCGACGAGAACAATCACATCCTCGACTGCAACTTTGGAGAAATTGACGATGTCGATGGCCTCGCACGAAAGCTGAGCGACATGCCCGGCGTGGTAGAGCATGGCCTGTTCATCGGCATGGCGAGCGTAGTGATCTTTGCCAGAGGGAATGAGATTGTAGAGTTACGGCGGCGCACCGAAGTGGTGCGGGGAGATTAAACGAAGAAGACGTCCTCCGCGTGACGCAACGGATTCTTGATCTTAGGTTTTCTTGGCGTCCTTTGCGGATGTCCTTCGCGCTCTTTGCGGTTAAGAGCTTTCAAAGCCTTTAACCGCAAAGCACGCAAAGAACACCCGCGAAGATCGCAAAGAACGGCGATCCTTTCAGCGCGAGAAACAGCCTCTCGAGGTGCGCGAAAACGATGGCGGCAGAGGCACAAGCCCGGGGTTGGGATAAACCGTCGCGCAGGCGCATGCCGCGCTACGGCGTGCAGGCGCCGCTGGACGTGACCATGCTGCGCTCCGGCATTCCCGACACCGTGCCGGGACGCTCACTGAATTTGTGCGAACGCGGGCTCGGAGCCGTACTCGCCGGCGAAATGATTCCCGGCGATACGGTCGGAGTGGAAGTGCACCTGCCAACGGCGCCGGAGCCTCTGCGCGCCCGCGCCCTGGTGCGTTATCAGGATCACCTGCGCTGCGGTTTCGAATTCGTGGGCCTCTCCGCCGCACAGCAGGCAGCCATTCGCGACTGGGCCGAACTGTCCAGGGCCACAGTTGAGCAGGAGCCGGGATTGACCAAGCCGGGACTTGCCAAGCCAGCCAATGTTGCCGGCAAGGGCAGCGAACGGGAAAAGCCGGAAACCTCCGGCCCTCGCGGGCCACACGGACCGGGTAAGAAGCGGCGCGGCGCGTGGATGGCCATGCTCATCGTGCTCGCAGTTCTCGCGGCCGCTTTCTGGTGGCGCTGGAATCGCGGCTGGGAAGAACTGGAGTCCGGGTTGCCGAATCACGAGGCCAAGGGCGAAGCGCCCCGGGTCGCGGTGCCGCAGGTTCAGGTTCCGGCCGAAGAGATGCAGAAATTGCTGGTCCACAAAGTCGATCCGGAATATCCCGCGGCGGCGCGTCAGGAAAAACTGCAAGGCGTGATCGTGCTCGATGTGCTGGTGGGGCGGGACGGGTCCGTGCTCGAGACGCGCGCCCTGAACGGTCCGGACGTTCTGGCGCAGGCCGCGATGGAAGCGCTGCGCTGGTGGAAGTTTGAACCCTACAGCGTGCAGGGAAAACCAGCTGTAGTGGAAACCACCGTCGCGGTGGAGTTCAAGCTTTAGACAGCTGTCGGTTGTTCAGTTCTCAGTTCTCGGTTCTCAGTTCTCGGTTCTCAGTTCTCAGTTCTCAGTTCTCAGTTCTCAGCTAAAATCTAAAACCCTTGTCATCCCGAACGACGCGTTTTTCATCGCGGCCGAGGAGCCTGTCCTGAGCGAAGCCGAAGGAATCTCAGTCTTCTCTGTCGCTCCCTCGCGAAAATCGTGACCGCGAGCGTCCGTGACGCCCACCTTTCGAAAACCGCGAAAGGTGGGGCAGCCTCATTTGTGGCGCTGCCGACGATTGCAGATTTTAGATTTTAGATTTTCAATCTGCAATCTGAAATCTACAATCTGAAATCCAGAATCTGAAATGTCCTCCTGATTCGCCCGCTAGCGTTATCAATAACTTGCGGCTAAGTCGTTGATTCCACAGAAACGTGTTTTTCGTGGGAGGCGATTCTGGGGCTGCGAGTTGCGGGGATGAACTTCGGGTCGTCCGAACGGCTGATCTTCGATTGTAGGGTGGTCGGCGTGTCGGCAAAGGGCATCCTGGAGCGCGACGCCGACGAAGATTTCTATAGATTCATTTCTGACGCGCCCCACGTGTTTTCAATAACTTAGCGCTAAACTGTTGATTCCACTACGTCAGCTTCTCGTTCCTGGTTCGACGAAACCTTCCGCCCGATTTAGGCAAGACATCTGTGTACATACACTTGCGGGCTTATTTTGCCGCGGGCCGAGGTTTGCGCAGCGCGTCGAGAACGATGATGCCGCTGATGGCGAAGCAGACCACCGCTGCCAAAGCAGTCACCAGCAGAAAGGCGAAGTTGAGGCGGAACACGTCGGCGACCACCGCGGCGATGGCGGAGATCACTCCCAGGGCGTTGAGCCATAACGGAGCACGCACCGAGGCCGGCAGATCGTGCCGCAGACGCAGCTGTAACAACAGAGCGGCAAGCCCGATCGCTGCCACCACCACCAGCGCGATGGGACTGCGAAACGCGCCCCGTCCGGTGTAGATCACCACCAGGGCCAGCGCCAGCAGTAGCAAGCCGGCCGCGAGGATGGCGGGGCGGCGGGACTTGGCGTTCGGCAACGGGTTGGAAGCGGCGTCAGGCAATGGAATTCTGTCGGAAGCAGTTATACAGGGCTGGACGAGCGCTTTCAAATACGGGGCGAGGGTCGGGAGCCCGATGCGTCTGTTGGGTTTTTCAATCTGAAATCTGCAATCTGCAATCTGCAATGTCCTGCCGACCTGCCATCCAGATTGCCGCGGGCGATTTTGGATTGTAGATTTCAGATTTAAGATTTAAGATTTCAGATTTGAGATTTGAGATTTTGGCTTGCCGCCTTTGTGAAACCTTTCGCACCTCTGCGGCTAAAGGCTTAAGAGCTCTTAACCGCGGAGATCGCAAAGAACGGCCGCAGAGGCCGCGAAGAAAATCGCACCTGCGCTATTCCTCGTGACGGGGGTCGCCGTGGTTGACGGCGTAGAGGACCAGCTCCACGCGGCTGGAGATGCCCAGCTTTTCGAAAATCCGGAAAAGATATTTCTTGACGGTGTGCTCGCTGAGGTTGAGTTCGACGGCGATGGGACGGTTGGGCAGGCCTTCGACCACCAGCGCGACCACTTGCTCCTCGCGCGGGGTAAGAAGCGGATCTCCCTGCGCATTGAGCACGCGCAGGGCGGGAGCCTCCACGATCAGGTCGATCAGGAAGCTGAGCTGTTCAGAATCCGCCCAGATCTGGCCGACGGCGACGCGCTGAATGCATTTGCACAGTGAGCGCAGGCTGGCGTCGGTGATGCAGAAAATGCCGCGGGCGCCGCAGCGAAACGCGCTGACCACCAGCTCCCGGTCGGTGGACTCGGCCAGCAACACCTTCACCACTTCAGGATGAGAAAAGTGAAAGCGGCGCAGTGTGGCCATGTTCACCGCCAGACTGTCGGAAGGGCTCAGCGCGAACAGGGCCACCTGGACTGGGACTGCGGCAACACTTTCGAGAATGGATTCGGTCTCCATCCGGCAGGTAGCGATGCGGAACTCCGGGCGGCGGCGCAAAGCGTTGGTGAGCAAACGCGCCTGCATGCGATTGGAGTCCGCGACCAGGACGCACAGGACGTCCGCGGCGGCGGATGGTGAACTCATACCGGGTCTCCCAACTGCATTCCATGTTGCGGCAATTGTAGGGAGATGCAAACGGCAATCACAAGGACATGCGGAGGTATATTTCGTGCGCGCTACCAAAATGGGAATGCAGCATTCGGTGCAGCAGATTCGCGAATCGAGCGGCTGCGGCTGTGGAGAACCAGGGCTGCGGAGAACACGAAGGATCGGCGGTGACGGGATGTCGGTGCGTGAAGACGGATGCGTATGGGCGCGGGGATTCTGCGCGCTTGCGATCGTCGGGGGCGGAAATTCTCGGGACGAACTTTGACCACAAAAAGCCAGCAATTGTGTGAGATGGCAAACATGCAAGTCTACTTTTGTGGGTAGGCCAAGCAGGTGCTTCGCGGATTCGCCGCGCGGCCACCTTCGCGGAGCAACGTCCACAAATGCAGCGGTTTGCGTGCAATTCCTGATTCGGGGCAACGTCCTCTTTAGTAGACAACACTTCCCATGTCTTGTGGCTCTGGCGGCGACGAGTTAGTTTGCGAACACAGGAGAAATGCCAGGTGCGGAAACCGTGAGCGAACGAAAGCAGGGCGCAGCCAAGAGGCCGACCATCCGAATGAAGCGCCTTTTCACATTCGTCCGTTTCACGGCAGCCGCGCTGCTGGTGCTGCAATCTGGCCTGGCGGCCTTCGCACAGGGAGAAAAGTCTCTGGGCGGAGATAAGGAGACTTCCCAGTCCTGTTTAACCGGAGCAGGAACGGGGAGCTGTGCGACCACCGCCACAAAAACCGGAAAAGCGGACGGACTGGGAAACCCCTTGCTCGGGGAGCGCCGTCCGCTTTACCGGCTACATCCCAGCGATGCCGTGGACGTGAGCTTCACTCTTGCGCCCGAATTTAACCAGACATTGACTTTGCAACCCGATGGCTACGTCGCGTTGAAAGATGCGGGCACGGTTTACGCGCAAGGCTTGACGATTCCTGAGTTCAAGGAAGCCGTGCAGCAAGCGTACCGGGGATATCTGCATGATCCGGAGGTGGGCGTGGCGCTGAAGGACTTTGAGCACCCTTACTTCATTGTGGGCGGCCAGGTGGGGCATCCGGGGAAATATGAACTACGCTCCGATGTCACCGTGGCGGAGGCCGTGGCCATTGCGGGCGGGCTGGCGCCGGCGGCGAAACATTCGCAGGTGATCGTGTTCCGGCGGGTGAATGACGATCTGGTTGAAACGCGGGTGGTGGACCTGAAGAAAATGCTGAAGGAGAAAAACTTGCGGGAGGATGTTCACCTGCGTCCGGGAGATTTGGTTTTTGTCCCGCAGAACGTCATCTCGAAGATCGAACAGTTCATCACCCGGCCGACGATGGGCATGTATCTGAGTCCTACACAGTTTTGAAAAAAAGGGATCAGGACATTGCAGATTGTAGATTTCAGATTTCAGATTTCAGATTGTTTGGTTGAATCGCATGGACCGTAACGACGAGCACGGGATTCACGCCGAGTTGCAGAGGACATCTTCGTTGCCGCCGCCGACACCAACGGCGCGCGAAGTGGCGATGATTCTGTTCCGGCAGCGCAAGGTGTTCGTGTGCGCGATGGGACTGGTGCTGGCGGGCGCGGTTTTCTATCTGGTGGCGGGAGCGCGGTATCAAACCCGCCTGCAGGTTCTGGTGGGGCGAGAACGGGCGGACACTCCAGTCACGGCGCAGGAAAACGCTCCGGTGGACCTTACGCGGCTGGCCATTACAGAGGAAGAATTGAATTCCGAAGTGGAGCTGCTGAAAGACGACGAAGTGATGCGCAAGGTGGCGGAGGCCAGTGGTTTGGCGAAGCCCGACTGGACGCGTTTTCTGCGGCCGGGCGAAGGGCAGGCCGCGCGGGTGGAGCGGGCGGCCCGGCGGCTGGGCAAGAAGCTGGAAATTGAATCGGTGAAGAAGACCAACCTGATCGCGGTGAAGTATTCGTCGGCTGATCCCGCACAAGGGGCGAAAGTGTTGCAGACGCTGGCTCAGGTCTACATCGAGAAGCATAAAGAAGTGCACCGGCCTACCGGCGAGCTCCGTTTTTTTGAGCAGCAGACGGTCGAATCGCGGCGGCAGCTGGAAGACGCGGAACAAAACCTGCTTCAGTTCACGGAGAGCCACGCGGTGGTGATCGCGTCCCAGCAGCGCGATCTTGATCTGGTGAAGCTGAGCGACACGGACGCCAGCCAGCGGCAGACGCAGATCGCCATCGCGGAGGCTCGGCAGCGCGTTCAGGAATTGAAGAAGCAGATGGCCACGCTGGCCGAACGCACGATTACCCAGGTGAGAACAGCTGACAATCCGGAGCTGGTGGGGTCGTTGAAGGCGCGGCTACTGGAACAGGAGCTGAAGCGAACCGAATTGCTGACCAAATTCGAGCCTACCCACCGGCTGGTGAAGGAAGCGGACGAGAAAATCGCGGAGACCAGGGCAGCGATTGCGGTGGAAGCGGCAAATCCGCTGCGCGATGAGACCACCGACAAGGACAAGAACTACGAGTGGGCGAAGAGCGAATTGCAGCACGAGGAAGTCGGGTTGGAAGGCCTGGAGGCGAAAGCGTCGGCGACGGCCGTGCAGGTGGCGGCCTACCAGACCCGGGCTCAGCAAATGGGCGCAGACGCGATCGCGCAGGATGACCTGGCCAGCACGGAAAAGGCGGCCGAGGAAAGTTATCTGCTCTATATCAAGAAACGGGAGGAAGCGCGCATGGGCGATGCGCTGGATGAGCGCGGCATTGTGAATGTTGCGATTGCCGAGCAGCCGGTGGCCGCGGCGCTGCCGCTCTGGTCGGCCTGGATCGTGCTGGCGGCTGGGCTGGTGGCGGGAGGGATCACGGGAACGGCGGCGGCTTTTGCGGCCGATCATCTGGATCCAGCTTTCCGGACGCCGGAAGAAGTGCTGGCGTACCTGGGGACTCCGGTGCTGGCGTCACTGCCACGGAAAACGGCGGATCGGCGCTTTCTGGCCTGACGAACGGACCCGGTTTGCGATAGAAGCAAAATCGTTAACCACGAAGGACACGAAGTATCACGAAGGGACTTACGGAGATGAAGGAAAGGGTGAAGCTATGAGCCTGGAAATTTTGCAATCTTCGGAAGCGGCGGAGGAGACGGCGCGGGGGGATAGCCTTCCTGAGCCGGGTCGGGCTAGCTCTCTTCAACCAGGACCCGAGACCGGGGCCGGGAAATGGATATGGAATCCGGATGGTTTCGCTCGGGAACAATTGCGCGGGCTGGTGCAGCGGATATTTTTTTCGCAAGCCACGGCTCGGATGAGGCAGATCGTGATCAGCGCCGCAGAGTCGCGGACGGACGTTTCTGACATCTGCCTGCAAGTGGGGGAGAGTCTTTCGCAGGAAACGTCGGCCAGCGTTGTGGTTGTGGCTGGGGATCACTCGGGTTTGCGGGCTGGTTTGTCGGCTGGCGACGGGCTGCTTCCAGATGTTCCAAGGCGGAGTGCTCTGGCGACGCGAGTGTACGGCAATTTGTGGATTACTCCCGGTCTTCGGCGGAGAGACGCGGCGGAGGATGCGGCGAGAGGAGTAGCGGGAAATGCGCGGCGGGAAATGATCAGCAGCACGGCGTGGTACTCGCGGCTGTGCGATTTCCGGCGGGAGTTTGAGTATTCGATTTTGGAAGGGCCGGCGGCGGGGGAATCCAGCGATTCGGCGATCGCGGCGCAGGTGGCGGACGGAATGATCCTGGTGCTGACGGCACACGGAACGCGCCGGGCCACGGTCCACCGGATTCAGGAAACGCTGAAATCGACGCAGACGCATCTGCTGGGGACGATTCTGGCGGAGAGAAGGTTTCCGATTCCGGAGGGAATTTACCGGCGGCTGTGAGAGCGGTCGCCAGTTGCCAGTTGCCAGTGAAAATCAAAAACCAAAGACCTCACTACTGAGCTCACAAAGCCCGAACGCGCATGAACTAGAGCTGGTCTAAATGTCTTCTCCCCATCTAAATCCCAGTCCGCGGCAACCCCAGGCAGGTGATTGGGCCGCGCGGTTGATTCCCGGAGCTGCGGGCGTCTTCCGCGCAGCCAGGAAAAAGTCTGTTATGCGGGTGGGAGCTCGCTTGGAACCCTTGGCGGGTCAGGTCTCGGCATCTTCGCGGGAGTCGCTGCGGGAGAACTTTTTTGCCGGGCTGCTGCCGGAACCGGTGAAAAAACTCTGGTCGCGAAATTGGCTGGGTGCGATGGCAGCGGACTTCGCGCTGATTACCGTGAATTGGCTGCTGGTGGTGGCGGTTTTCCTTCAGTTCGGCCGCATCTTTTCGCACGGGCGAGCGTTTGAGCACTCGGCCGCCGGAGCAGTTCGGCATCAAGTGCTGGGGATCGCTCTGTTGCACGCGACGCTGCTCACATTGCTCGGCTATTCGGAGGGGCTGTACGCATGGAGCGGCGATTTGCGCCGGGAGGCCGCGGCGTTGGGCAAGTCGGCGCTGTGGGCGACGGCCATCCTCGGTGTCGCCGCGTGGCTGCTGGCGGCTTCTGCCATTTCGTGCAGCGAGATTTGCGTAGCGGGTATGTTGCACTTCGCGATCCTGCTGGCCTGGAGGCGAGCGGGACATCGCAAGGCGCGGCTTACGGCCGAGCCGGGACGGCAAGTGAGGAATGTCCTCATTATCGGCGCCGGACCGGTGGGGCGCCGAGTCGAGGCCGAGGCGGAGGCCCACTCCGAGACCGGCCGGGTGATCTGCGGTTTTTTGGATGACGAACTGCCGATGGGAAACCGGGTGATCGGGCGGGTGAGCAGCCTGGCGCGGCTGGCGCGCACCGGATTTGTGGATGAAGTGATTCTGGCGGCGCCCCGTAACCGCGAGTTGATTCAGCGCGTGCTGCAGGAAGCGCGGCGGCTTCGGCTGGACGTGAAGCTGGTGCCTGACCTGTTCGGATGCACGCCGGAGGGGAGTGAGGTGGAGCGATTCGGAGATCTGCCGGTGATCTGTCTGCATCAGGAGCCTTCCCCGGCCCTTGGACTCTTCGTGAAGCGGATTTTCGACGCGGCGGCAGCGGCGGTTGCCTTGCTGCTCCTCAGCCCGTTTTTGGGGTTGATCGCGGGGCTGATCAAAATCAGCTCGAATGGGCCGGCACTTTACGCGGCGCAGCGGGCTGGACACAAAGGCAGACTCTTTCGTTGCTACAAGTTCCGGACGATGGTGAGCAATGCGGACACTTTGAAGTCTAGTTTGCGTCGGCAGAACCAGAGGTCGGGACCAGTCTTCAAGATCAGCGGCGATCCGCGGATCACGAGGCTGGGGCAGATTCTGCGGCGCTACAGCCTGGATGAACTGCCGCAGCTTTGGAATGTGCTGAAGGGGGAGATGAGCCTGGTGGGGCCGCGTCCGCATCCGCTGGACGATTTTGCGGGGTATGAGATTGAACACCTGGCACGGCTCGACGTGACACCGGGAATCACGGGACTGTGGCAGGTGACGGCGCGGCGCGATCCTTCTTTTCAACGGGGGATGGATTTGGACCGGGAGTACATCCAGACCTGGAGCCTGGCGCAGGATTTCCGGATTCTTTTTCGGACATTTCGCGCGTGCATTGAGGGAAGTGGAGACTGATGGAAGCCGTTTCGGTGCGGGAAGAAACTCGGGGCAAGTGGGCGGCCGGCATTGGAGCACCGTTGGTGGCGGCGGCGCTGAAGCCTGTGCAAGTGCTGATGGCTGCGCCTTCCATGCTGTTTCTGGCGGCGCTGGCTGCCATGCTGTTGCGGCACCCGGATGTGCCGTTTTACGCGATTGACCGGGTGGCTTTCGGGCTTCTCGTGGTGGGAGTATTGGCGCGGGCGATTGTGCTGCGGCAGCGCCTGTTTGTGATGGAACGAGCTTCGTGGCCCATGGTTGGACTCACGCTGTTGGCTGTGGCGAGCGTCGCGGGACAGCCGTTCGATAACGAGACGTGGTCGTTGTTGGCTGCAAAGTTTCTGGTGCCGTTCACGTTATTTCACCTGGCCCGGCTGGTGTTCCAAGAAGAACGGGCGCTGCGGCAGTTCGAAATATTCGCACTTGCGGTGCTTGCCTATTTGAGTTTTACGGCGATCGCGTTTCTGGCGGATGCGAAGGAACTCATTTTCCCGGGCTTCATTCTGGACCCGAGCCTGGGACACCACGCCGACCGCGCGCGCGGGCCGCTGCTGCAGGCCGTGGCGAATGGAGTTTCGCTCAACATGCTGGGACTGCTGGCATGGCACGCCTTCCGGCGCGGGCGATTTCGCGGACTGAAAGCCTGGCTGCTGCTGGCCTCCGTTCCGGTGGCAGTTTTGGCGACGATGACCCGGGCAGTGTGGCTTTCGTTTGTCGGGACCATTCTGGTGATGATCGTACGATTTCGAAGGGGGGGTTGGTGGCGGGCTGCGGTTGCGCTGGCGCTGGTGGGGAGCGCGGGTTTGCTCTGGGTGCTTTGCAATCCCGAACTGGAAAGCACGATTGCGGAACGCTTTGAGGAAAGAGGGCCGGTAGATTTCCGCGAGGCCGTCTATGCCGGAGGGTGGCAGATGTTTTTGGAACGTCCGCTTACGGGATGGGGCATTAACCAGATGCCGGTCGAACTGGCGCGTCACGTGAGCGGATACAAAGAGAAGATGCTCTATCCGCACAATACTTACCTGGAGTTGCTGGTGGAGCACGGCGTGGCCGGGTTGGCGCTTTACCTGTGGCTGATGTGGGAGATCTGGCGGCTGAGGCGGGGGTGTATTCCTCGCGGGGAGCGGGGCGGCTTTCTCGACGGACAGTTCCACATGCTGTGGCCAATCCTTCTGGCGGTGTATTGGGTGAATGCGGCGCTGGTGGTGATGAACTACCAGTTTGTGAATGGGCTTCTGTTCACCCTGGCGGGGATGCTGGCGGCGCAGCAGAGGAGAGCGTCGATGGAAGGGCGGCTGGAAGTGCTGGAAGAAAGTCGGGTCGGGGCATGACGACCGTCGCTTATCTCGCGAATCAATTCCCTTCCCCGGTCGAGCCTTACGTCGGGGATGAGATCGAAGAATTGCGACGCCGTGGAGTCGCGGTGATTGCGGGGAGTGTGCGAAGGCCGGAGGGGCGCGTGCGATTGAGTTGTGCTGCTGAGCGTGATTCGGACCGTGTGGATCTGGAGACGGTAGTTCTCCAACCGGTCCCAATCGCTCTCATGGTACAGGCGGCGTGGTTATGCTTGCGGCGTTGGCGGCGAATCGCGGACCTGTTGCAACGCGTGATTTTCCAAGGGCGGGAAACTCTTGTGCAGCGCGGGAAGGCGCTGCTGCACACGTGGTTGGGAGCTTGCTTCGCGCTGCGACTGCAGAGGCGGGGGGCGCAGCACATCTTTCGTGTGCAACATATCCACGTACACCACGGATACTTTGGCGCGTGGGTCGCGATGGTGGCGGCGCGGCTGCTGAACGTGAGCTATAGCATGACGCTGCATGGGTCAGACCTGCTGACGGGTGCAGCTTACCTCGACGCTAAGCTGAAGAACTGCCGCTTCTGTGTGACGATTTCGGACTTCAACCGGCGCTACATTCTTGAGCACTATTCGACCATCGAACCGGGCAAGGTGATTGTGGCCCGCCTGGGAGTGGATCTGCCCGACGCTGGGCACTTCTCGGCAGCCAAGGTTCGGTCCTCAATATTCGAGGGATCAATCGTCCGTAGCTCCGGCGATTCGCGGTCAGATTCGCGGCTTCACTTGCTGGCGGTGGGGCGGTTGCATGCGGTGAAGGATCACGCGTTTCTTCTGCGGGCATGCGTTCAGCTTCGGCAGCGTGGGATGGACTTTCAGTGCGAAATTGCGGGCGAGGGTGCGGAGCGGCGCAACCTGGAACGGCTGATTCAGGAATACAGGCTCGACGAGAGAGTTCGGCTGCTCGGGCATGTGCCTCGCGAACAGCAGGACGCGCTCTATCAGAGGGCAGACGTGGTTGTGCTCACGAGCCGAAGCGAGGGCATCCCGCTGGTGCTGATGGAGGCGATGGCGCGAGGAAAAATCGTGGTGGCGCCGGCGATTACAGGGATTCCTGAGCTGGTGGTGGCGGGACAGACTGGATTCCTTTACGAGCCAGGGTCAGTCGAGGACCTTGTGGCGAGGATCCTCTGGATTTATTCACTGGTCTCGGCCGGCGGATCGGCGGGCGATTTTCCGACAGAGCCTGGCGCGAACCAACCTGACCGGGATCGTCTTGACCACGTGCGTCTGCGGGCGAGGGAGCAGGTTCGCCTCCATTTCAACCGAACGAAGAATCTGGAATTGTTCGGCGATCTTTTTCTGGAGCGGGTCTTTCCGGAGCGAATTCTTCCGGCGCGGCAACATCCTGGAGCAGATCGCCGGACGGCGTAAGAACTCACCCCATGAGGATCCTCTACTGCAACAAATATAACTTTCCCTTCAGCGGCACTGAGGTTTACCTCTTTGAGCTGATGGAGCTGATGCGGAGGCAAGGCCACGAGGTGGCGCTATTCTCGATGGCCGATGCGCGGGGCGAGGCTACTCCGTACGATCACAATTTTGTTCCGCATGTCGAATTCAATCAGCGGGCGGGACTAGCGGAGAAGGTGCGGCTGGCGGCCCACGCGGTCTATTCGCAAGAAGCACGATTGCGGATGCGGGCCATGATCGAGGAATTCCAGCCGGACGTGGCGCACGTACGGAACATTTACCACCATCTTTCGCCGTCGATTCTGTGGGAGCTGAAGTCGCGGGGCGTTCCGGTGCTCTATCACATCAATGATTTCAAACTGTTGTGTCCTGCCTACAACCTGGTGCGGCAAGGGGAGGCTTGTGAAGATTGCCGGGCAGGAGCATTTTGGCGCGTGCTGGGCTCGGATTGCTATCCAGGGCTGGGGGCGCGGACGGCGCTGATGATGGAAGCTTACGTTCAGCGAGGACTGGGAACATATGAAAAGTGCGTGGACCTTTTTCTGGCGCCCAGCCAGTTTGTGCGCGACAAGTTCGCTGAACACAAGTGGGACACGGGGAAATTCAGAGTGCTGCCGCATTTTCAGGTCGCAGCGGCCACGGTTGAACCCGCAGCGGAGAAGAATGCTTTTCTACTTTATTTCGGAAGATTGTCCGCGGAGAAAGGCGTGAGCGATCTGTTGCGGGCAATGCGGCGACTGTCCGAACTGAGGCTGGTGGTGGCGGGCGATGGTCCGCAGGGCAGCGAGTTGCGGGCGCTGGCCGTAACCCTGGGCCTGACTAACGTGGAATTTGTGGGCCACGTGCGGGGTGCGGAACTCGATGCGCTGATTGCGCGGTCACGCTTCACGGTTCTGCCGTCGCACGCGTATGAAACGCTGGGCAAGAGCATCCTCGAATCGTATGCCAGGGCGCGGGCGGTGGTGGCTTCGGACCTGGGATCGCGGCGGGAGTTGGTGCGGGAGGGCGAGACCGGACTCTTGTATCCGGTGGGCGATGTGGAGCAGTTGGCGGCGGCACTTGTGTCGCTCTCTGAGCCGGAACTGGCGAAGAGGATGGGACTTGCGGGCTGGCAGTTGGTGAAGAAACGGTACACGCCGGAATCGCACTATCGGGCCATGTTCGGGTTGTATGAGGAGCTTATAGCGACGAACCGCCACGCGGATGTTGGCTCGACAGGTGGACGGGGGGGCTTGCGAAGAGCGGCGGGATCGCCGGTTCCCAGGGAGGTTGTCGCCGGGCTTCCGAGGCGGCGACTGCGCGTGGCGTTCATCGGCGGACGCGGGGTGGTTTCGAAATACAGCGGCATTGAGAGTTACTACGAGGAAGTGGGCGCACGATTAGCGGAGATGGGACATGAAGTCACGGTGTATTGCCGCAACTATTTCACGCCGCCACGCAAGAAATTCCTGGGCATGCGGGTCGTTCGGCTACCGACAATACGGTCGAAACATCTGGAAACCGTGGTGCATACCGCACTGAGCACGGCTCACGCGCTGACGCAAAATTTTGACATTGTGCACTATCACACTTTGGGGCCGGCGCTGTTCTCCGGGTTTCCGCGATGGTTCGGGAAGAAGACGCTGGTCACGGTGCAGGGACTGGACTGGCAGCGAGGGAAATGGGGACGGCTGGCCGCTTTCGTGTTGCGACTGGGCGAGCGTGCATCGGTTGGGCTGCCGAATGGGACCATGGTGGTGTCGAAGACTTTGCACCAGCGCTACTGGGAACGGCACGGTGCGGATTCCTTCTATGTGCCGAATGGGGCAACATTGCGGAGAAAGCGCGAGCCGCGAAAGATGTTCGACTGGGGGCTGACCCCTGGGAAATACATTCTGTTTCTCGGAAGGTTTTCGCCGGAGAAGGGATGCCATTTGCTGGTGGAGGCCTACGAGCGGCTGAGGACAGACGTGAAACTGGTGATGGCGGGAGCGTCGAGTTACTGCGACGATTATAGCCGCGAATTGAGGACTCATGCCAGCGACCAAATCAAGATTCTCGACTGGGTCTCGGGTGAGTCGCTCGATGAGTTGCTGACGAATGCCATGTTGTTCGTTTTGCCGTCGGACATGGAAGGCTTATCGCTCGCGTTGCTTGATGCGATGGGGGCGGGGCTATGCGTGGTGGCCAGCGACGTCCCGGAAAATCGCGAAGTGGTGATGGATGCCGGATACACTTTTCGTCGAGGCGATGCCGGCGACCTGGCGGACCGGTTGAGCTTCCTGATTGCGAATCCGGCGGTGCGCGAGGCAGCGGGACGCGCGGCGAAAGCGCGGGTTCTTGAGCATTATTTGTGGCCGAAGATTGCCGGGGAGATTGAGCGGGCATACTTCCAGGTGCTGGGTTGGGAGCAGACGAAGGCGGAGAAGAAACCGAGTCTGGGCACGAAGGACGGGGACAAAATGGTTGCGCGGCGGGCTGGTTAGCAGGTGAGGCGGTAAATTTTGGGCTTCGCAGCGCAGATGGCCGAAGCGGGCGTGAGCGCTCGAAGTCAGATTTCAGGAGTCAGATTGCAGATTGAAAGTCTAAAATCTGAAATCTGCAATCTGCAATCAGAAATGGTGGGCCCTATATCACCGGCCTGCTGTGTTGCCTGTGGTCATCTCTTGTTTGCCGCGCCGGCTGCTCGATTTGGTTCGGCAGCTTATCCTCACCGTCGCCGGGTCTCGGGCTCAGGTCTAGGGACTCGGGACTAATTAGGGTTAGAGATCAGCGGCTGTGCGGTTCCTCTTCGCGAATTTCACGACGGTTAGAAAGTTTAGAAGGTCTTAACCGCAAGGGGCGCAAAGGCTTCGCAAAGGCCGCGAAGGAGATAGCAGAAACATGAATTCCTCCTTGAAGAGGACGGGCCAAGCCCGTCCTTTTTTATTACAGTCAGTTTTTATTACAATTAGTAATTCATGCAAAATGTCATCCTGGTAACTGGCGGGGCGGGGTTTATCGGGTCCAACTTCATCCTGCAGCAACTGGAAGCAGACGCGGCAACCTCGCTGGTCAATCTCGACAAACTCACCTACGCCGGAAACCTGCGGAATCTTGAGGCGGTCGCGACGGATCGCCGATACGAATTTGTGCACGGCGACATTGGCGATCGCGGCCTGGTTCAGCGACTGCTGGAGAAGCATCAGCCGTCCGCGATTGTGCATTTCGCGGCGGAAAGCCACGTAGATCGCTCGATCCTCGGGCCTGACGATTTTATTCGTACGAATGTGGACGGGACGTTCGCTCTGCTGGAAGAGGTGCGCGCTTATTGGACGAGATTGAACGGCGACGAGAGCAAGCGCTTCCGGTTTTTGCATATTTCCACCGATGAAGTCTACGGATCGCTGGGTCCGCACGATCCGCCGTTCTCCGAGACCACTGCGTATGCGCCGAACAGTCCTTACTCGGCGTCGAAGGCGGCGTCTGATCACCTGGTGCGGGCCTATCATCACACCTATGGGCTGCCAACGCTCACGACAAATTGCTCCAATAATTATGGAAGGTTTCAGTTTCCGGAGAAACTGATCCCGCTGATGATTTTGAACGCGCGCGACGGCAAACCGCTGCCGGTGTATGGCGACGGTCAGAATGTGCGGGACTGGATTTACGTGGCGGACCATTGCGAAGCGATTGCCGTGGTGCTGGCGCGAGGAACTCCCGGAGAGACTTACAACGTCGGCGGTTGGAATGAGAAGCCCAACCTGGAGATCGTGCACGCGGTCTGCGACATCGTGGATGAAATGGCGCCACGGGCGGCAGGATCTCGACGCGAGCTGATCACGTTTGTGAAGGACCGTCCCGGACACGACCGGCGCTATGCCATGGACGCGCGGAAGATTGAGCGCGAACTGGGTTGGCGGCCGAAGGAAACTTTTGAAACCGGAATTCGAAAAACCATTCGCTGGTATCTTGAGAATGAGGAATGGGTAAAAGACGTGACCAACGGAAGCTACCGGCAGTGGATTTCAACGCAGTACTCGGTTTGAGTCCGTCGGTTTGAACGCAGCCGGGTTGACCTCGAAAAACCAGATCATGAAAACCAGCGCGCACCACAAGGGAATTATTCTGGCAGGCGGATCGGGCACGCGCCTTTATCCGGTGACGCACGCCATGGGAAAAAGCCTGTTGCCGGTCTACAACAAGCCCATGGTGTATTACCCGCTGTGCACGCTGATGCTGGCGGGGATTCGGGAGATCCTCGTAATCTCGACGCCGGACGATGTTCCGAAATTCAAAGCTCTGTTGGGAGACGGAAGCCAGTACGGGATCCACTTGCAATATCAAGTGCAGGCAAAACCGGAGGGAATCGCGCAGGCGTTCTTGCTGGGCGAATCGTTTCTTGACGGCAGTGCGTGCGCGTTGATCCTCGGCGACAATATTTTCTACGGACATGATTTCGCGAAGGATTTGCGCGAGGCCGCGCGCATGGATCGCGGAGCGCGGGTGTTCGCTTATGGAGTGCACGATCCGGAGAGGTACGGGGTAGTGGAATTTGATGGCAATGGCAAGGCGTTGAGCATCGAGGAGAAACCGAAGCATCCGAAGTCACGCTATGCCGTCACCGGACTCTATTTTTATGACAAACAGGTGGTGACGGTCGCCAAGTCGCTGAGGCCGAGCGCGCGCGGAGAGTTGGAGATCACCGACGTCAACAAGGCCTATCTGGAACAAGGCAATCTGGAAGTGGTGGTGCTGGGGCGCGGCATGGCATGGCTGGATACGGGCACACACGAGTCGCTGCTGGAGGCTTCGCTCTACATTCAGGCCATCGAGAAGAGGCAGGGACTGATGGTGGCGTGTCCGGAGGAGATCGCGTACCGCTCCGGCTACATCACGGCGGAGCAGGTGGAGGAGATTGGGAATTCGATGAAGAACAACAGCTACGGGGCGTATTTGCTGCAGATGTTGCGGGAGAAAGTGTTCTGAGCAAATGAATCTGCGCGCGCGAGTTCGCCGCGATTCCTGCCACTATGGATGCGATCAAGAAAATTCCGACGTCTTTGCCGGGAGTATTCATCCTGGAGCCGCGCGTGTTCAGCGACGAGCGGGGATTTTTCTTCGAGAGCTACAACCAGCAGACGATGGCGGAAGCAGGAATTCTGGAAGACTTCGTGCAGGACAATCATTCCAGCTCCCGCCGCAACGTGTTGCGGGGATTGCATTATCAAGTGACGCAAGCGCAGGGAAAACTGGTGCGCGTGGTGGAGGGAGAAATTCTGGATGTGGCCGTGGATCTGCGCCGGAGTTCGCCGTCGTTCGGGCGATGGGAGGCGGTGCGGCTGTCGGCTGAGAACAAGCGGATGCTGTGGATTCCGTCAGGCTTTGCCCATGGATTTTGCGTGAAGTCCGAGAAAGCGCAGGTGCTTTACAAGGCAACTGACTTTTACGCTCCGGCCCGTGAGCGCACGGTGATTTGGAACGATCCGGAGTTGAAGATTGACTGGGAACTGAAAGGCGAGCCGATCGTGTCGGCGAAAGATCAACGCGGCGTCGCTCTTCGCGACACCGAAACTTTCGACTAGTCCGCGGGAACTCACGACGGGAATTTTACAACGCGCGTTCGTAACGGAAATTTTACAAAATGAGAGTCACGATTCTTGGAGGCACTGGGCTTCTGGGCAAGGCGCTGATGCGGGCCTGGAGCGAGGATGAGGTCAACGCACTCGGCTCGCACGACGTCGATATTCGGGACCGGCAGAAGGTACGCGAGGTGGTGAAGACAACGCGTCCGGACTGGATTGTGCTGGCAGCCGCTTACACCGATGTGGATGGCTGCGAAAGCAATCAGGACTTGGCGTTTTCAGTGAATCGCGATGGTGCGGTCCACGTTGCACACGCGGCGAAAGAAGCCGGGGCGCGGCTGCTGTTTCTCAGTTCCGACTATGTTTTTGACGGGCGCAAGACATTCCCGTATGAGACCGATGACCCGCGGAACCCGCAGAGCGTTTACGGACGATCGAAGGCTGAAGCCGAACTCGGATTGCTCGACGCGATACCCGACTGCTGCGTCGTACGTACGTCATGGTTATTCGGCACGGGTGGAAAATGTTTTCCCGATACGATCCTGAAGCTGGCCGCGACCCGCCCGGCGCTTGATGTGGTGAATGATCAACGTGGGTGCCCCACATATACCGTGGATCTGGCCGAAGCGATCGTTCGACTGTGCCGTGCGAATGCGAGCGGAATTGTGCACGCGACCAACCGCGGCGATTGTACCTGGTTTGAGTTTGCCCGCGAGATCATCGGCGTCAGCGGGCTTCAAACTGAGGTACGTCCGGTGAGCAGCGCGCAGATGGCGCGTCCCGCGCCGCGCCCGGCATATTCGGTTCTTTCTTCAAAGAGCTTGCAGCGATTTGAGATCACAACTCCCACCTGGCAGGATGCTTTGCGGCGGTATCTGCAAGCGCGTGACTAAGAGGCTGCCGATATTGCGCCGCCTTATTTCCCCTGCTACGATTCGGCGCGGGAGCGGGAAATCTGCGCGAGCAGTGGTAGCCATTCCTTTATTGTGATTTTTTGGGCGTGATCGTTTGGCGTGATTCGTGAAGTCAATCCATAACTACATTAACGGGCAGTTTGTGCGCGGCAAGCGCGAATTCGCGGACGTGAATCCCGCTGACGGCAGCGTGATCGCGGAAGTGACCGAAGCAGATGCTGCTCAGGTGGACGATGCGGTGCAAGCTGCCCGCGGGGCTCTGCGCGGGGAATGGGGGCGCATCGGAGTGCGTGAGCGCGCGGCTCGTTTGCACAAAGTTGCAGACGCGATTGAAGCGCGGTTCGATTGCTTGCTGAAGGCCGAAGTCGCGGACACGGGGAAACCGATCGCACTGGCGGCGAAGCTTGACGTTCCGCGCGCCGCAGCAAACTTCCGCATATTCGCAGACGCGATCAAGATGGCGGGGCTCGAATCGTTTCAGACGGAGACTCCGGACGGGCGAAGCGCGTTGAACTATGCGGTGCGCAAACCGCTGGGTGTGGTCGGGATTATCACTCCGTGGAACCTGCCGCTACTGCTGCTGACCTGGAAGGTCGCTCCGGCACTGGCCTGCGGAAACACGATCGTGGTAAAGCCCTCCGAGGAAACTCCGGCGACCGCAGCGCTGCTGGCCGAGGCCATGCAAGAGGCCGGAATTCCGAAGGGCGTTTACAACGTGGTCCATGGCTTTGGACCTGGTTCCGCTGGAGAGTTCCTCACGCAGCACCCGGATGTGAATGCGGTTACGTTCACGGGAGAATCGCGGACGGGCGCGGCAATCATGAAAGCCGTGGCCCCGACTGTAAAGCCAGTGTCGTTTGAACTGGGAGGAAAGAATGCCGCGATCGTGTTCGCGGATTGCGATTTCGAGGAGACCGTTCGCGGATTGGCCGATGCAGTATTCCTGAACACAGGACAAGTTTGCTTGTGCGCGGAGCGGATTTATGTGGAGCGCGCAATGTTTGAGCGATTTGTCGATGCGCTAAAGCTAAAAGCAGAAAAACTGAAAGCTGGCTGGCCCATGGACGAGGACACAAACCTGGGTCCGTTGATTTCGGCGCAGCATCGCGACAAGGTGGTGGGATACTACAATTTGGCGCGAGAAGAAGGGGCTACGGTGGTGACTGGAGGAAGCATTCCCGAGTTTGGCGACGCGCGCGACAAAGGCTTCTACGTTCAACCGACGATCTATACTGGGTTGGCGGAATCGGCCCGCTGTGTGAAGGAAGAAATTTTCGGGCCGGTGTGCCACATCGCGCCGTTCGATTCCGAGGACGAAGCCGTGGGCATGGCCAACGACACGAAGTACGGGTTGGCGGGTTCGGTGTGGACGAGCAACTTGAAGCGCGGACACACAGTGGCACAGCAGATGAATGTGGGCATCACCTGGGTGAATTGCTGGTTCCTCCGCGATTTGAGGACTCCGTTTGGTGGGGCGGGGCTTTCTGGGATTGGACGAGAAGGCGGAATTCATTCGCTGAACTTCTATTCCGAGCTGAACAACATTTGCGTGCAGCTTTAGGATCCGAGGTTGTTGCCCTCGACGTGACGGCGAAAAAGCTTAAGCTGGAAAATGAGTGCAATGAGCAAGGTCGAGACAAGCAAGACCGGGAGCAAAGTTGTAAAGGGCAAAGCCACGCCGCGAGGAAAGTACCCGCACATCAAACGGGCCGGCGATTTTTTAATTGTGTCTGGAACCAGCGCCCGACGCCTTGACAATTCCATCGACGGAGCGGAGGTGGACGAACTGGGCACAACTCAACTCGACATTCGGGTACAGACGCGCGTGGTGATTGAGAATGTTCGTGACATTCTGCAAAGTGCCGGCGCGAGACTGGAAGACGTGGTGGAGATTTCCACTTATCTCGTGAACATGAACGATTTCAGCGGATACAACGAAGTGTACGGCGAGTATTTTGGACACGATGGCCCGGCGCGAACTACGGTGGCGGTGCACCAGTTGCCGCATCCGCATTTGCTGATTGAGATTCGAGCTCTGGCTTACAAGCCGTTGCAATAGGAGGCAATGTGCCGTCCATACGAAGCATGAGGGCTTTCAACTTTCAGGCATGGATTGAAGAATATAAAGACAAATTCAAACCGCCGGTGGGCAACGCGCAGGTCTGGGAAGACGGCGAGATGATGGTCACCGTGGTGGGCGGCCCGAACCAACGGCGCGATTACCATGACGATCCGACGGAGGAATTCTTCTACCAACTGAAGGGAAATATTTCTGTTCGCATTATGGAAAAGGCTGGGCAGCCGCCAATCGAAATTCCCATCAGGGAGGGGGAGGTTTTTCTGCTTCCAAAACATACGCGGCACTCTCCGCAGCGCGTGGCTGGCAGCATCGGTGTGGTCGTCGAGATGCCGCGTCCAGATGGCGTTCTGGACGGTTTCGAATGGTATTGTCCGAACTGTCATCAGCTGGTGCATCGCGCAGAGGTGAAACTGAAGAGCATTGTGCGGGATTTGCCGCCGTTGTTCGAACAGTTTTATGGCAACGAAAGCCTGCGCAAGTGCAAGCACTGTGGCACGGTGCATCCGGGCAAACAGTAGATGGTCATCGACATCCACAATCATTTCTTTCCTGCCGCGTGGCCGGACCTGGCTGAGCGGTACGGCACGCCGAACTGGCCGTGGATTAAGCACACTGATTCGGGCAAAGCCGACATTATGGTGGGCGAGCTTTTTTTTCGGCATATTTATTCCGCGTGCTGGGATCCGGAAGTGCGACTGCAGGAGATGAGCCGCGACGGCGTGGAGATGCAGGTGATCTCCGCGACGCCGGTGCTGTTTGCCTACGACCGTCCGGTGGAACATGCACTGGATTGCGCGCGGCTGTTTAATGACGCGGCGCTCGAGCTTTGCAGCCGTGGCAGAGGCCGCTTGAAGTCGCTTTGTCAGGTTCCGCTGCAGGACATTGACGCGGCTTGCGCGGAACTCAGCCGCTGCATGAAGGCAGGCCATCTGGGTGTGCAGATCGGAAATCACGTCGGCGACAAGAACCTGGACGATCCGGGGATCGTGACGTTTCTGCATCATTGTGCGGACGAAGGCGCTGCCGTGCTGGTTCATCCCTGGGACATGATGGGCCAGACGCGTATGCCGAAATATATGATGCCGTGGACGGTGGGCATGCCGGCGGAGACGCAGTTGGCGGTGGTGGCGCTGATGCTGAGTGGAGCGTTCGATAAGCTGCCGGCAAACCTGCAGATTTGTTTTGCGCATGGCGGTGGAAGTTTTGCTTTCCTGCTGGGACGTCTGGAAAATGCGTGGCACCACCATCCCGTGGCGCACGGCGCATGCCAGTTTCCACCAAGCCACTACCTGAATCGCTTTTATGTGGACTCCGCAGTTTTCGATCAGCGCGCTCTGCAATTTCTGGTGGCGACGATGGGCGCGGATCAGGTGATGCTCGGGTCGGATTACCCGTTTCCGCTCGGAGAAGAGCGCGTGGGCGCGCTGATTCGTGGGAGCCAACTTTCGCAGCACGCGAAGGAGAAATTGCTGAGCGGCAATGCATCTCGGTTTTTGCGACTCGAGTGCAAGCCACTTGAGACAAGAGAGATTGGCGCGGCAACAGCGGCCGTAGAAATGGTTCACCCAAAGAGCGAACAGCTTACTTATAGTTCCTACTTGAAGATTCCGGAATTGCTTGAGTTGCAGCGGCCGCAGTCTTCGCCGCAGCATCACGATGAGTTGCTGTTCATCGTAGTGCATCAGACGTATGAACTGTGGTTCAAGGAACTGTTGCACGACCTGGACGCGGTGGTCGCGAATCTGCAAGCCGCGGGGGCGCATCCGGGGTCGCGGGATGAAGTGTATGAGGCGGCGCGGTTGCTGCGACGGTGCACGGAGATCACGCGCGTGCTGGTGGAGCAGTTCACGATTCTCGAGACCATGCTGCCCACGCATTTTCTGGCGTTTCGGGACAAGCTGGAGCCGGCCAGTGGCTTTCAGTCGGAGCAGTTTCGCGAGCTTGAGTTTCTGTGCGGATTGAAAGACGAGAAGATGTTGCGCTATCACAAGCCGACACCGGAAGCTCATGCACAGCTCGAACGCAGGCTGCGCGATCCGTCGCTGCACTACGTTTTTTTTGAGGCCTTGCGGGGTTTGGGCAAACTGGCGGCCCTGCCCGAGGGCGCAACGGAGCGCGAGCGGTTTGATGCGCGAGCCCGCGCGGTGCAAGCTCTCTATCAGGATGATCGGCATCACCGCGACTGGATTGATGTGTGCGAACGGCTGACGGAATTCGACGAGCTGGTTGTGAGCTGGAGGCTGCGACACATCCAACTGGTGGAGCGGACAATCGGAGTCAATATGGGGACGGGTGGAAGCGCGGGCGCTTCGTATTTGAAGCTTACGCTGGAAAAGAAATTCTTCCCTGAGCTATGGGAAGCGAGAACTTTATTGATGAAGTGACTGCGCGGTGTGACGCCACTCTGTCCGCAAGTTGCTTATCCAAGAGTTATCTCCGCATGAAGGGGCAACCCGAAACAATCACATTAATCGGTGCGGGCTTGAACGGTCCGCTGCTGGCGATTCTTCTGGCGAAACGTGGCTTTCGCGTCGAAATTTACGAGCGCAGGGCGGACCTGCGGCGCGTCCGCATGACCGCCGGGCGGTCGATCAATCTGGCTTTATCGACGCGGGGAATTTACGGGCTCACGCAGGCGGGTCTGTGGCCCGCGATGCAAAACATCATCATCCCGATGAAGGGGCGCATGATCCATTCCGTGGCAGGAGACCTCACGCTTCAGCCGTATGGGAAGGATGCGGGCGAAGTTATCTATTCGATTTCGCGAGCTGAGCTGAACATGGCGCTCATTTCTGCGGCGGAGGCGGAGGGTGCGAAGATTCACTTCCAACAGCGCTGCGTAGGAATCGATCTGAAGAGTGGCGCGGTTCGTCTGCACGATGAACAAACGGGCGAGGAGACGACGCTTGAATGTGCGGTGACGATCGGATGTGATGGCTCGGCCTCGGCGCTGCGCGCAGAAATGCTGAAGCAAAACCGCTTCAATTTTTCGCAACAGTATCTCGACTACGGATACAAGGAGCTAACGATTCCTGCGAGCCCCGCGGGGAAGCATCTCCTTGAGAAAAACGCGCTGCATGTCTGGCCACGCGGTAATTACATGCTGATCGCGCTGCCGAATACTGATGGCAGCTTTGCATCTATCTTGTTTCTGCCCTTTGAAGGAGCGGACAGCTTTGCCAGCCTGGTGGCGTATTCCGACGTACGGGAATTCTTTAAATCGCGATTTCCCGACGCACTCGCATTGATGCCGCAGCTTGCCGACAACTATTTCAGCAACCCGACGGGAGCCATGGTCACCATCAAGTGCTCACCATGGCACTCGGAAGGCAAGGTTCTGATGCTGGGCGATGCGGCACATGCGATCGTTCCATTTTTCGGTCAGGGAATCAATTGTGGATTTGAAGACTGCACATCTCTCATGGAACTGTTGGACCGGCACGGGTCTGATTGGGCTCGAATATTCCAGGAGTTCGGAGCAGCGCGAAAAATCAACACGGATGCGATTGCGGATATGGCCGTGGAAAATTTCGTGGAAATGCGTGATCGGGTGGGCGATCCGCGATTCCTCTTTCGTAAAAAAGTGGAACTGGCGCTGGCGGCGAAATATCCGCGTTCGTTCGTGCCAAAATACGCGATGGTAACGTTTCACCGGATACCCTATTCGATCGCTCTGAGTCGGGGCACGATTCAGGACCGCATGTTATCGGAGTTGTGCGATCCGATCGACCGGGTTGAGGACCTGGACTGGGACATGGCCGACCGCCTGATTCAACGAGGCCTCACGCCGCTGGAGCAGATTTCGTGACCGGCACGCAGTATGAAACTGGCGCTGCGTTCGCAGTCAGGATGGATGCAAATGATCCGCTCGCAAGGTTCCGCACTCGCTTTTTGTTACCGAAATCCGCGAGCGGCCAAGAATGCATTTATTTGTGCGGACACTCTCTTGGTTTGCAACCGAAGAAAGCAAGAGACTACATCGAACAAGAGTTACGAGACTGGGCTGACCTCGGCGTGGAGGGCCATTTTCACGCGCGAAATCCGTGGATGCCTTACCACCGGCTTCTGACAGAACAGACGGCAGCGCTCGTGGGAGCGGAGCCGCAAGAAGTTGTGGTGATGAATTCTCTGACGGTCAACCTCCACCTGATGATGGTGTCGTTCTACCGGCCGACCCGGCAGCGGCACAAAATTGTTGCGGAACAGGGAGCGTTTCCGTCGGATCAGTACGCGGTGAGATCGCAAATCAAAGTACACGGATACGATCCATCATCGGCCTTGATCGAATTGACGCCGCGTCCCGGGGAGTTCTGCGTTCGCGATGAAGATGTGGAGGAGTTGATCGAGCGCGAGGGTGAGTCGACTGCGCTGATTCTGCTTGGCGGTGTGAATTACGCCACGGGCCAGGCGTTCGATATGCAGAGAATCACCGCGAGTGGCCACGCGCGAGGATGTGTGGTGGGCTTCGATCTGGCGCACGCTGCCGGGAACTTGCCGCTGAGGCTCCACGAATGGGGTCCGGATTTCGCCGTGTGGTGCAGCTACAAATATCTGAATGGCGGTCCGGGATGCGTGGGTGGTTGTTTCGTGCATGAACAGCATGCCCGAGACTGGGAACTGCCGCGCTATGCGGGATGGTGGGGTCACGAAGAAAAAATACGATTCGACATGGGACCTGAGTTTCAGCCGATGGCGGGGGCCGAAGGGTGGCAGTTGAGCAATCCGCCGATTTTGGCGCTGGCCCCGCTGCGCGCGTCGATGGAGATTTTTCACGAGGTTGGCATGGAGCGGCTACGAGCCAAGAGTGTGGCCCTTACCGGCTATCTGGAATTCCTGCTGCAAGAAATCGCCTCGTCGAAGTTTTCGGTCATTACTCCGCGCGAATCGGAGCGGCGAGGAGCGCAGATTTCGATACGGATTCCTGACAAAGGAAAGGCGTTTTGTGAGGAGTTGGCTGGCGCCGGAGTGATTGGCGACTGGCGCGAGCCGGACATCCTACGAGTGGCGCCGGTACCGCTATATAACTCATATCAGGACGTTTATGAGTTTGTGCGGCGATTCTCAGAAGGCTTGCGGAAAGGCTGACCCGAGAGTTCCGCGGGGGCACCGAAGGTTACCTCAGTAACAATTCCAGCCTGTTTAACGAACATACAATTCTAATCGTGGGGAATTCTCCGCTCCAGCACGCCCGGAAGTGGACCGCCATCGTGTGCGGAGTGGTGTGTCTGCACAGTCTGGTTTCCTTCCTCGCTCCTCGTGGGGCTGGGCTCACAGCCTTCGGCGATCTCACCCAGTGTTTTCTTTTGTTGGGCGCAACGATTGGAATGCTTTCCAATGCGCGGAACGGCAACACCAAGTCCCGACTGTTTTGGGGATTGATGGGGTTAGGTTGCGCTATGTGGTTCGGCTCGCAGGTGCTGTGGACTTATTTCGAGGTTTTCCTGCGACAGGAAGCGCCCAACCCGTTTGTGGGGGACGTGGTGTTGTTCCTGCACATCGTGCCCATGATGGCCGCGGTTGCGGTGCTGCCGCATTTTCAGGAAGACGACCGGGCGGTCCGCATGGGATCTCTTGATTTGCTTCTGCTGTTCACGTGGTGGCTTTATCTTTATCTGTTTATCGTTATCCCCTGGCAATATGTCTACCCGGTCGAAGCTGAATACGGCCGCGCCTTTAACGTGCTCTACCTTGCAGAACATCTCGTATTGTTTCTTGGTCTGATTTTGGTGTGGCGGCGCAGCGCGGGGGCATGGCGAGGACTCTACGCTCAACTGTTCGGAGCCGCTGTGCTGTACTGTACCGGGTCGTACTTGGCCAGCCGGGCGATTGATGCGCACGTTTACTACACGGGCAGTTTCTATGATGTTCCGCTAGTGGCCGCGATGGCGTGGTTTGCAGCGATTGGATTCGTGGCGCGCTCGGCGTCTGAAGAGGGATCGCTTCGCGGAGTAGCGGGGCAAGGTCATGGCATCTGGAAAACTCGGCTGGCGATGGCAGCTGTGTTTTTTACTCCTCTGATGGTGGCGTGGGCTCAATTCGGCGGGAACGCGCCGCAGCGAGTGCGCACCTACCGGCTCTTGCTGACCGTAGCCGTGATGGTGCTGATGGGAGGGTTGGTTTTCCTGAAGCAGCATCTGCTGGATCAGGAATTGCTCAGCCTGCTTCGTCTCTCGCGGCAAAACCTGGACGAGATGTGCATTCTAAAGGACGAACTGGAGAACAAGGAACACTCGCTGCGCTGGCACGGTCTGGAATTGCAGCGCAAGAATCTTGAGTTGCAGCAGATTTCGTTTACTGATCCGCTCACCGGAGTCTGGAACCGCCGATATCTTGAGGAGATCCTGACTGCGGAAGCGGGCCAGGTTTTGCGAAACTACGAGCGAGCGCGGGGGGGAGACATACGCAAAGTTGACCACCGCGATCTAGTGTTCATCATGGTGGACGTAGACTTTTTCAAAGAAGTGAACGACCGGTACGGCCACCCGGCAGGAGACCGCTTATTGAATCTGGTCGCGGAGCGGCTCTCGCGGGTGGTCCGCAAGTCGGATGTGCTGGTGCGGTGGGGTGGAGAAGAATTTCTGATCATGAGCCGGTCCACGGACCCGTCGGGAACTCCGGCGTTTTGCGGCCGCATTCTGGAGATCATGGCGTGGGAGCCGTTTGATCTCGGATATGGAATCAAGGTGAAGAAGACTTGTTCGGTGGGTTGGGCTCCGTATCCCTGGTGCCGCGGGGCGTATGAGGCGATCTGCGCCGAGGAAGTGATTGCGCTGGCCGATGCCGCGCTCTATCGGGCGAAGGGATTGGGACGGAACGTCGGGGTCGGAATACTTCCGACGGACGCAGCGAGCAAGACTCCATCTGAGGTCAGCTTGATGTCCGTTCATGAGGATGACAGCACGCTGGCACGGAACGTAAGGACCGAGTGCCCGGAGCAGGGCCTGGGTCGGGTCGAGGAATCCATCGAATCTGTTGAACCTGTTGATAACGCAAAGAACTTCTAGCTTTTCTCTTCTGATGTTTCTTCTGATCAGCGGTTCCTCGGGCTATTCTTTGGCAACGAGTGAGCGCTTGACCTTCAACTCCCCGTTGAATACATTGAGAGGCCGGTCTCTGAGGGCGATACCGCGCAGTCCGGCGTGAGGAACGAAATTCTACGAGGCATCTCCGAAAATGAATGCAAAAAGTAAGCCTGGAAAAACGGGCCTTCGACAAAAGGCGCAGTTGATGTCGCCATCCGAGATCGAGCGTACTCTGGTGCGGCTCGCCTACGAGATCGTTGAAAAAAATGGCGGCGTGGAGGCGTTGGGCTTGGTCGGGATTCGGCGGCGGGGCGTTCCGATCGCCGAGCGGCTGGGAAGAATCATCACCCGCATAGAAAATGCCAAAGTGCCGGTGGGCACGCTGGATATTACTTTTTATCGCGACGATCTGTCGACGCTGGGGCCGAAGCCGGTGGTAAAGGAAGAGGAAATCGGCTTTTCGATTGAGGATAAAAACATTGTGCTGGTGGACGACGTTCTATTCACCGGCCGCACGACGCGCGCCGCGCTGGATGCGTTATTTTCGCATGGACGTCCGCGGCGGGTGCAGTTGTGCGTGCTGATTGACCGCGGACATCGGGAGATCCCCGTGGAAGCGAGCTTCGTAGGGCGCAACGTGCAGACGACCATGAACGAGGTGATCGAAGTAAAGCTGACTGAGATCGACAATGCGGAGAAGGTGCTGCTGATGGAGAAATGATCCGCGTCAAGCTCAGCTTTTGTTTTGAAAAATGCGAAGGACGGCGGGAAGCTGCCGTCCTTCTTAGTTTTGCGCATGCTTTAGTTCTTTAAACAAGCCTAGCGGCAACGCCAATCTCTTACGCCAGCCTGGCGCAAATTGCCTTGGTCTGCGTATAGAGATTGAGGACGTCGTGACCCATTTCGCGTCCCCACCCTGATTGCTTGTAGCCGCCGAAAGGCAGAGCCGCGTCGAAGATGTTGTAGCAGTTAATCCACACCGTCCCGGCGCACAACTGCTCTGCCATGCGATGAGCTTTGCTGATGTCGCGTGTCCAGACGGCGGCGGCCAAACCATAGGCGCTGTCGTTGGCACGAGGCAGAATCTCTTCCGGATTGTCGAACGGCATGGCGGTGACGACGGGTCCGAAGATTTCTTCCTGCACGACTTTCATGTTTTCGCGAGTGTTCACCAGGACTGTGGGCTCGACAAAGTAGCCTTTATCGCCCGACTTGTGGCCGCCGGCGATGGCCGTAGCGCCCTCGGAAAATCCGGCTTCGAGATATCCGCAAACACGGTTCATCTGTTCTTCGGAAACCAGCGGTCCCATTTGCGTTTGTGGATCCAGGCCCGAGCCGACGCGGATCTTCTTCGCGTTCTCGGCCACTCCTTCCACAACGCGATCGTAGACTGGCTTTTCGATGTATAGCCGGGAACCGGCGCAACAGCACTGGCCGTGGTTGAAGAAAATTGCGCTGGCGGCGCCGGCGATTGCGGCGTCGATATCAGCATCTTTGAAAACGACGTTGGGAGATTTGCCTCCCAGTTCCAGCGAAACTTTCTTCAGGTTACCGGCGGCGGCATGAACAATCAGTTTTCCGACTTCCGTGGAGCCGGTGAACGCGATCTTGTCGACGTCCGGGTGCGCAGCGAGAGCGGCGCCGGCAGTTTCGCCATAGCCGGGAACAATGTTGACAACGCCTTCGGGGAACCCTGCTTCCATGATGAGTTCGCCGAGACGCAGAGCCGAGAGCGGGGTCTGCTCGGCAGGTTTGAGAACTACGGTGCATCCCGTGGCCAACGCCGGTCCCAGCTTCCAAGCAGCCATGAGCAGCGGGAAATTCCAGGGAATCACCTGACCCACGACTCCGACCGGCTCACGCAGTGTGTAAGCGAGATATTTTGCGCCTGGCGTGTAGGGCACGGACAACGGAATCGTATTGCCTTCGATCTTGGTGGCCCAGCCGGCCATGTAGCGGAAAAGCTCGGCAGCGAGCGGCACATCGGCGGCCTTGGCGACCGCGAGCGGCTTGCCGTTGTCGAGGCTCTCGAGGTAGCCGAGTTCCTCGGTGTGAGCTTCGATGAGATCGGCGAGTTTCCAGATGAGGCGGGCGCGCTCGGCGGCGGTAAGTTGCCGCCACGGTCCGTTGTCAAAAGCCTTGCGCGCGGCCTTGACCGCCCGCTCAATGTCTTCACGGTCGCCCTCCGCGACGTGCGCGAGGATTTCGCCCGTAGCGGGATTGTAAGTGGGAAAAGTTTTGCCGGATGCGGCGTTGACCCATTGGCCGTTGATCAACAACTTGCGGGGCTTCTCGAGGAAATCCGCGACCTGCGGGTGAATTTGGGGGGAAAGTGCGATACCCATACAACCTCCTTCGTCAAAATCAATTAGGCGTTGTCATAAAGAGGAGCAAACGTGCCACGAGCGTTCGGGAAGGACGACCCGACGGACGATGAACCGCCAACATGCTAGACCCATGCGAGGACAAAAGCAATCGGCATCCGGCCGACCTAACGCCAAGAAAACCGATTCACTTAGGCCCGCTATTCGCCGTAAGGAACCCAGATGTTCTTAACTTGCGTGGCGTGTTCGAGGAACCAGCGTCCCTCAGCGAAATTGGAATCGAACCAGTCGATCTCCCGGCCTTCGTTCGTCCAGACCTGCTTCAGATTTCCCGTGGACATGGCCTTCGCAGCGGCGGCACTGGCATCGTCACCAAAGCACCAGATGGCGTCCACGTCGTCGTGCTCGGCGAGAACCTTCAACAACTGCGACGTGTAGCCGGTCACAATGTTGACCGCGCCGCCGGGCAGGTCGCTGGTGTCGAAGAGTTGGTACAGCTCGGCGGTGATGAGCGGGTAGGCTTCGGAAGGAACTGCGATCACGGTGTTTCCAACGGCGAGAAGCGGCATTGCAAGCGACAGGAAACCGAGCAGCGGAGCTTCCCGGGGACAGATGACGCCGACGGTTCCGATGGGCTCATTCATGGCGATGGCGATATTACGAAACGGGGGATTGTGGACGGCGCCATCGAATTTGTCGGCCCACGCAGCGTAAGAGAAAATGCGTTCCATGCCGAGATCGACTTCCGCGGTAGCCTGCTTTTCACCGACTACAGCTGTGAGACGGCGAACGATTTCGTCGCGGCGCTGCGAGAGATTTTCTGCGCAGTAATAAAGAACCTGGGCGCGATTGTGTGCAGTGGCTTTGCCCCAGGCTTCGGCCTTGCGCGCGGCTTCCACGGCGTTGCGAATGTCTTTGCGATTGCCGAGCGGAGCTTCGCCAAGCAAATGTCCGTCTGGCGAACGGACCTCCATGCTGTAACCGGAATCGGGCCGGGCCTGCTTGCCGCCGATGTAGAGCTTTACGGTGCGGTCAATGGCAGGAGTGCTGGGTTGCACCTCATCTTCGACTTCTATGATTGCGGGCGAGTGCACGGCGGGCAACTTCGCCGCGTTTTTAAACCACGACGGCTCCAAATACTCGAGCAGCCCCTCGCGGCCACCTTCGCGGCCGAACCCGCTTTCGCGGTAGCCACCGAATCCACACGAAGCGTCGAATAAGTTGGTGCAGTTCACCCAGACGACGCCAGCCTTGAGTTGCGCGGCCACGTGCAGAGCGACGTTGATGTTCTCGCTCCACACACAAGATGCGAGGCCATACACCGTGTTGTTAGCGAGTTCCACGGCTTCGCGCGGAGTGCGGAACGTCATCGTCGCCAGGACGGGGCCGAAGATTTCTTCCTGCGCGACGATGGATGTGGGATGCACATTGCTGAGGAGAGTCGGCGGATAGAAAAATCCGCGCGCGGGCAGCGTGACCTGCGGCTGCCAGCATGTTGCACCCTCGGCGACACCTTGCTCCACCATGCGATGGATGCGCTCCAGTTGTACCCGAGCCACGATCGCGCCTACGTCGATGGCCTTGTCGAGAGGCGCGCCGATTCGCAGTGTACTCATGCGCTCGCGAATCTTGCCGAGCAGAACTTCGGCAATGCTTTCCTGCATCAGCAGGCGCGAGCCGGCGCAGCAGACTTGTCCCTGGTTGAACCAGATTCCGTCCACGAGTCCTTCGACTGCACTGTCGAGGTCCGCGTCATCGAAAACAATGAACGGAGATTTTCCTCCCAGCTCGAGTGAAAGGCGTTTGTGGCTGGCAGCGGTGGCGGCGCGGATCGCGCGGCCAACTTCCGTGGAACCTGTGAAAGCGATCTTGTCGACGTCGAGATGTTTCACCAACGCTTCGCCAGTGGAGCCATCGCCGGTGACGATGTTGACGACACCAGCGGGTAATCCTGCTTCCTGGCAAAGTTCGGCGAAAGCAAGAGCGGTAAGCGGAGTGAACTCGGCGGGCTTCAACACGACCGTGTTCCCCGTAGCCAGCGCAGGCGCAATCTTCCAGGCTGCCATTAGCAGCGGAAAATTCCAGGGAATAATTTGCCCCACGACTCCGCAAGGCTCGTGCTCGGGAAACTCTTGCTTGAGCAGTTGCGCCCAGCCCGCGTGATGATAAAAGTGCCGAGCGACTAGAGGAATATCGATGTCGCGGCTCTCGCGAATTGGCTTGCCGTTGTCTATGGTTTCGAGAACTGCTAGCAGGCGCGAATGTTTCTGTACTAAGCGGGCCAGCGCATAGAGATAGCGGGCCCGGGCGTGGGGAGTGAGGCCGCGCCACTTCGGCGAGGCCACGCGTGCAGACTGCACGGCGGCATCGACGTCTGCGGCGGAACCCTGAGCAACGGACGCTAACTTTTCGCCCGTAGATGGATCCAGCGTATCGAAATATTCGCCGGCAGCTGGTGCCTGCCATGCTCCGTTGACGAAGTGGGAGAAGCGGCGGCCATGGCGATCCAGCCAGCTTTGCGCCTCTTTAGGATCCTCAAGAGCGGGACCGTAATCCATGGTCAGGAATTTTTCCGCGATGCTCATTCGGTTCAGCTCGATTCTTCAATCGTCCACGAGACCACGCGCAGTGGAGCTTATCTCGTCAAGCAATCGGATGACGATATTCCGCGGAATATCGCCCGGTCGCATGATGTTCCAGTTGACGCTCGATATCCCCCAGCAAGCTGCTGGCGCCAAAGCGAAACAGTTCCGCGCGAGTCCACGACAAACCGAGTTCTTCTTTCATCATAGCTAGCCAGTCCGTGGACTGCTTTGCGGTTCGAAGTCCCCCGGCCGCTTTGAAGCCCACTCCCATCCCGGTTTGCAAAGCGTATTCGCGAATGGCGCGCGTCATGACCAACCCCACCGGCAAAGTGGCGTTGGTTGGCTCTTTGCCGGTTGACGTTTTGATGAAATCGGCTCCCGCCATCATCGCGACCATACTGGCTCGCGCCACGTTGCGCAATGTCAGCAGATCGCCGGTGCCAAGAATCACCTTCATGTGCGCATTGCCGCAGGCCTGCTTGAAAGCGGCGACTTCGTCGTAGAGCGCCTGCCACCGGCCTCCGAACACATAGCCGCGGGTAATGACAACGTCGATCTCATGCGCGCCCGCTTCCACGGAGCGGTGAATTTCTGCGACCCGCTCTGCCAACGGCGACAGACCCGCCGGAAAGCCCGTGGACACTGCAGCGACGCGCACCCCACTCCCTTCGAGCGCGTGCAGAGCGGTTTCGATGAAGGTGTGATAGACACATACGGCGGCGACTTTCACATCGAGTTCTTCAATACCTAACTTGCGGACAAGATCGCTCTGGATGGGCCGCTGCGCCTTGGCGCACAGGCGGCGAACGCGGTCGTCGGTGTCGTCACCGGAAAGCGTGGTCAAGTCCATGCAGGTGATGGCGCGGAGCAACCAGGCGGCCTGCCATTCTTTCTTGACCGATCGGCGCGCGACCTGCGACTGGACACGGCGTTCAATGGCACTAGTGTTCGCTTGCACGTCGCGCACCCAGTGCAGGTCAAGAGGAATGCCGGAGTTGGACTGAAGGGCGCGTCCGGAAAGCGTTGCGATCGACTCTGGAATGTGCCCGGCGTCGCGATGGCCGTCGCGCGATCCATGCCCAGATTCGCGGGTCGTCGCGGGAAGTTGGTGATCCACAGACATTGACGCCTTTGCCTCAAGCGCGCGGATGGTCCGCACGCGCTTCGCTCAGGTTGTAATTGTACGGCAGGCTTCGCGAAATGGGGGGATGAATGGAAATTGACGAGACTCTTGCGCCACGCCCGCAAAAATGCCATGCAGCTACGGCGGCAGGGTTTACAATGACGCACAATTTATCCATTCCCGATTATTTAGTCCCGAAGAAAGACTCATGCCTAAGAAAACTCTCGCCGCTGCGGCTCGCAAGCAGTTGGAGCGCGCCGCACAGAAAGTGATGAAGAACGCTCACGCGCCCTACTCCAACTTTCGCGTGGGCGCTGCGATCCTGTTGACGAATGGCAAAATCTTCTCCGGCTGCAACGTGGAAAACGCTTCTTACGGGATGACCAACTGTGCCGAACGGACGGCAATTTTTTCTGCGGTGGCGAAGTTGGGGCCGAAGATTGAGATCCGCGCGATCGCCGTAGCCAATGACCACGACGTGGCGTGCTCTCCTTGCGGAGCCTGCCGGCAAGTTATTTATGAGTTCGGGCCCGACGCCATAGTGTTTTTCAAGGGCGCTCGCAGCCCGAAACAAGCTCACATCACCGAACTTCTTCCCGAAGGATTTCGCCTCCAGTGAGCGACTCTACGGCCTCCAACCAGACATTCCGCGCGATCGACGTGATTCGCAAGAAACGGGATGGCGGTGAGTTGTCGCGGTTCGAGATCGAATCTTTGGTTGCGGCGTATACGCACGACTCGATTCCCGATTATCAAGTTTCTGCGTGGTTGATGGCGGTGGTGTTGCGGGGCATGACGCGGGGAGAAACTGCGGCCTTGACGGACGCAATGCTGCACTCGGGTGAAGTGTTGGACCTTTCGGGGATCGCGGCGAAAAAAGTAGACAAACACTCGACGGGCGGAGTGGGCGACAAGACTTCCCTTGTTTTAGCGCCGTTGGCAGCCGTGGCAGGCGTGACGGTTCCGATGATCAGCGGACGCGGACTCGGACACACCGGCGGCACTCTCGACAAACTGGAAGCGATTCCCGGGTTCAACGTGAATCTGCCGGTACCGGAATTCCGGCGGGTCCTGCAGATGTGCGGTTGCGCCATGATTGGGCAAACCTCGGAGATCGCTCCGGCTGATCGGAAGCTCTACGCGCTGCGCGATGTGACTGGAACAGTGGAGAGTGCTTACCTGATTTGCGCTTCGATCATGAGCAAGAAGCTGGCGGAAGGGATTGACGCGCTGGTGCTCGACGTAAAGACCGGGTCCGGCGCGTTCATGAAGAGCGAAAAAGACGCAGTGTTCCTGGCCGAACTCATGGTGGAAACCGGTGAGCGCATGGGCAAGCGAACGGTTGCACTGGTCACCGACATGGACCAGCCGCTGGGAAACATGATCGGCAACGCGCTCGAAGTGGTCGAAGTGGTGGAAGTTCTGCGCGGCGGAGGACCGCCAGATCTGCGCGACCTTTGTATCGAGTTGGCAGGATGGATGCTGCATCTGGGCGGGGTTTCTAAAACCGTCGCAGAAGGAAAACAAGAGAGCAGAAAACTGCTTGCGTCGGGAAAGGCGCTCGAACGATTCCGCCAAATGGTGGAGCTGCAGGGTGGAGATCCCCGAGTGATCGACGACCCGAAAGGCTTGCCGCATGCCCGACACTCGCAGCAGGTCTTGTCCGCGAGAGATGGATACATCGCCACTCTGCAGTGCGAGCAGATCGGCACCGCCTGCGTGATACTCGGCGGAGGACGCGAGCGCAAGGAAGATTCGGTGGATCCGGCGGTAGGTATTGTGCTGCATAAGAAAGTCGGCGACCATATTTCTGCCACAGAACCGCTGGCCACGATCTACTACAATTCCGAATCGCGGGTCGGACGCGCCCGACAATTGCTGGACGATAGCTGCCGGGTCAGCGATTCACCGCCAGCCGAGACGAGGCCGTTGATTCATCGGGTTATCGGAAAGTGATCGGGACGCCAGGAGAAAACTGAATGGGACGCTACACCGGAATTCTCGGGCTGTTGACCATGCTGGGCTTGGCCTATGCGTTCTCCACCAACCGCCGGGCGATTCGCGTGAAGACCGTTGCGTGGGGCCTTGGCCTGCAGGTCGCCATGGCGATTTTTGTCCTCCGGACGCAAAAAGGGGAAAGACTGTTCGCATGGCTGGGCGCGGGAGCCAAACATCTACTCGATTTTTCATACTACGGTTCGGATTTTGTCTTTGGCGATCTCGGCAGGCAGGCGTCGTCGGTAGGATTCATCTTCGCCTTTCAAGTGTTGCCGACGATCATCTTCATCGCCGCGTTCTTCGCCGTGCTCTACCATATCGGCATCATGCAGCTCTTTATTCGCGCCGGCGCATGGGTCATGACCACGGTGATGGGCGCGAGCGGCGCCGAATCGCTGAATCTTGCGGCCAGCATCTTTATGGGCCAGACCGAAGCCCCGCTGACCATCCGCCCCTTTCTGCCCGAGCTTACGCAATCCGAATTGATGACGGTGATGACCAGCGGCATGGCGCACATCTCCGGAGGCATGATGGCCGGGTACATTCACGTGGGCGGCGCAGACCCGAAAAATCTCATTACGGCCGTCATCATGACGGCGCCGGGCACGCTGCTGATCGCAAAAATGCTTGTGCCTGAAACCGAAAGGCCTCTCACCGCCGGGCGGGTGCAGATGCCGGCCATGGAGAAGGAATCCAATGTGCTCGGCGCCATCGCCCGGGGCACAGTGGACGGACTGCACCTTGCGCTTAACGTCGGAGCCATGCTCATCACTTTTATCGCTCTGCTGGCCCTGCTCAACGCCATGATGGGCTGGATTCATATTCACGTCTCGTGGTTTCCCTACAGTCTGCAACAGATCTTTGGCAAGATTTTCGCGCCCATTGCCTGGTTGGTCGGCGTCAAGTGGAATGATGCCGCCGCCATCGGCAACCTCCTCGGCACGCGCATGGTGCTCAATGAATTTGTCGCTTTCGCGCAGCTCGGACCGATGAAGGGCAGCCTCGATCCGCGCTCGTTCACCATCGCGACCTTCGCCCTTTGCGGTTTCGCCAACCTCAGCTCGATCGGAATTCAGATTGGCGGTATCGGCGCGCTTGCCCCCAACCGCCGCAGCGACCTTGCGCGCTTCGGTATCCGCGCAATGCTGGCCGGTACCATGGCGAATCTGATGTCGGCATCCATTGCGGGCATGTTGCTTTAAATTCGTTCGCCTGTTTTTTAAGATGATCTTCCCGGAGGTGTCTCAGACATGAAACGCATATTCATTCGCCGTCCTCTGATTTCGCTTGCCCTTTTGTGTCTGCTGACGAGTGCCGTCGCGCAAACGCCACGGCGTGTGATTATCGACACCGATCCCGGCACTGACGACGCGCTGGCGATTCTTCTTGCTCTGAATTCTCCCGAACTCAAAGTAGAGGCGCTGACTGTAGTCCCCGGGAACGTAGTAGCGGCGCAGGGATTGGAAAATGCGCTGAAGCTGGTTTCTCTGGCGGGCCGATGCGACGTTGCAGTCGCTGGCGGAGCGCAGCATCCCCTGAATCAGAAGTTGATCACGGCGGAGTACTGGCACGGACAAAATGGACTGGCTAACATCGAGTTACCTGCCTCGAAGTGTAAAGCCGATCCGAGATTCGGTCCGGACCTCATTATCGAGCTGGTCCACAAATATCCGCACGAGATCACGCTCATTCCCGTGGGCCCGCTGACCAATATCGCCCTGGCAGTTTCCAAGGATCCTTCGATCGCGGGACTGGTCAAAGACATTGTGATCATGGGTGGATCGATCAGTGGTGGAAATGTGAACGGAGCTGCCGAGGCCAACATTTATAACGACCCGGAGGCGGCGGCGATCGTGTTTGATGCGGGTTGGATTGTGACAATGGTCGGATCCGACATCGGCGAGCGCACTTTGATGACGCGTAAGCAACTTGCGCAGATTCAATCCACGCGCGGGCCGGAAAACGATTTCGTTGCCAAGCTGGGCGAGTTCTATTTATCGCGCGCCGAAAAGAATGGATATCCGGGAGCCGCGATGTATGACCCTCTGGCGGTGGGAACGGTCGTTGACGCGACTCTGGTCACTCTGAAAGAGATGCACATCGATGTCGAAACCAAGGGCGAATTCACGCGCGGAGAGACCGTGGCCAATCGCATGGGAGCGAATGAAAAGAACGTGCTGCACGGGGACCACTACGTGATCGAGGGCTACGATTATCTGAAGACGAATGCAAAAGTGTGCGTGGCTTCTGATGCGGATCGATTCTTACAGCTGTTTATCAGCCGCATAAAAGGGAAATAGTTCCCCATGGCATGGCCAGCCCCTGGCGCTGCGCTCGGTTCCAGTATTTTAGAACCGGTGCTAGCCGTTCGCCCGCACGATCAGAAAAATCGCCAAAGCGTAAAAGACAAACATGAGGGCAAGGTACAATTTCGCGCGCGGACCCGAGTTGGCAAATTCCTTCCACGCGAGAATTCCCCAAAGCGCCGCGACCATCGGAGCAGACTGGCCGATGGCGTAAGAGATCGCCACCCCCGTAAGGTTCGCAGCGACCAGATTGAAAACCGTTCCAGTCCCCCACACGAATCCACCGAACAGACCGAGCAGATGTCCCGACGCGGGCCCTCGAAAAAATCCGCCGAAACTCACCGGATCGCCCACGAGCGGATGTTTCATGAAGTAGACATTCCAGATAAAACAGGAGAGCAGCGCTCCGAACGTCAAGAATACGGCTGCGCTATACGGCCCCAGCGAATTGCCGCGAGTCATTGCGTGAGTCATAAACGGAGCCCACAGGCCCATCAACACGCCCGAGACCACGCACGTGACGATACTTTTCTTCGAGACCGAACGTCCGGCGGCGGCCAGGCTGCCATAAGCCTTGCCGTCCAAAATGACCGCAATGAAAGCGCACGCAACACCAAGAGCCAGAAATATCGCATTCCCCTTCGGCTGCAGGGCGTAACTCAAAACTACGCCGACCACCAGCGCGATGCCGATCGAAATG
>Ga0302326_10000541_pt1 | contig 104996 bp, 91 predicted proteins | sample Palsa_T0_3_FD_202264 | JGI IMG/M metagenome (GOLD analysis project Ga0302326, IMG submission 202264) | Peat permafrost microbial communities from Stordalen Mire near Abisko, Sweden - Palsa_T0_3 | ecosystem: Environmental > Terrestrial > Soil > Palsa > Peat permafrost | place: Sweden: Abisko... | reverse complement strand
TTTTCGTAACCGAGCTCAGCGTATAAGTCAGGATGCGCTGAAAGGTCATGCGCCCTTCCTTAACCGAGGCCACGATGCCGCTGAGTCCGGGCTTGGTCAGTACGAGGCCGGCGGCCGACTTGGCAACGTCGGTTGCCGTCGATACCGCTATTCCCATCTGGGCCTGGCGCAAGGCCGGCGCGTCGTTGGCACCGTCGCCGCACATCGCGACATTGTGGCTGCCTTTCTGGAACGCCTTCACGAGCTTGTACTTATCTTCCGGCAGTACGCCGGCGAAGACCGCGAATTGCTCGGGCGTCACAGCGTCGGGGATCGGCCCAGGCGGACAGACCGCTCCGTCGAGACCCACCGCACGCGCCACGATCGCGGCGGTTGCGGGCGCGTCGCCGGTCACCATCACGGTGCGCACACCCAACGTGCGCATCTCCGTGACCAGCGCCGACGAATCGGCTCGCGGCGGATCGCTGAGCGCGATTAACCCCGCCAGACGCATCGCCGCCGCCGTCCCCGTGGCAACGGCGAGCAGCCGAAAGCCCTTCGCCTGCAGTTCGCCGGCCGCCGCTGACAACTCCGGCACCGGCGGCGCGAGTTTGGCCACTGCGGCATAAGCTCCCTTCACGATTTGCATCGTGTCTCCGCCCTTCGGATCTCTTGCAGTCGCCTCGGAGGTCTTCTTTGCGGGATCGAAGGGAATAAACTTGATCAGGTTCGGCAGCTTGGCGCCCTTGCTCGTGGCTGCGGAGCGAATGGCTTCATCGACCGGGTCCTGCCCGCCGTCCGCACTCGCTACCGCGGCCAGTCCGAGCAAGCTGGCCTCGTCGAAGCCGGGCGCGGGACGGGCCGCAGTCACGGTCAAGGCATTGAGCGTCAGCGTGCCGGTCTTGTCGGCGCACAGGACATCGATGTTTGCCGCTTCGTCCACGGCCGACAGCCGCGTCGGCAGCACGCCCAAGCCGGCTAGTGCGCGTGCGCCCAGGGCAGCCGCAACGGTGAAGGTGGCGGGAAGGGCCACCGGGATCGATGCGAGAACTCCGGTGAGCACCAACGGTATGATTTCGTTAAGCGGCAGCGCGAGCCGGTAGGAATACGCTACAAGCGCGGCAATGATCACGCTGTTGAAGAGCGCCAGATTGCGGACCACGCGGAGCACTGCCTTCTGCTCCGAGCTCGTGACATGCGCCGTGCGGACCAACTCCGCGGTGCGTCCGAACTTCGTCCGCGTTCCGGTCGCCGTGACCTCCCCCACTGCCTCACCGCGGCGCACCAGCGCGCCGGCGTAGGTTTGCACGCCTGCACCACCTTCTATAGGTATGGATTCACCGGTGAGCATGGACTGATCGAGCAAGACTGAGCCCTCGACCAAGTGCACGTCGGCAGCCACCACGGCACCCAGCGACAGCTTTACAACATCACCCGGCACCAAGCCGACCGCCGGCACAGTCTTCCATACACCGTCGCGCCTGACTGACGCGTTGAGCGCCAGCCGCGATTTCAGTGCGGCGAGAGTTGCCTGAGCCCGCGACTCCTGGAAAAACCCGAGCGCGGCGTTGAATACCAGCAGGGCCGCGATTACCGCTGCCTCGATGTACTTGCCGAGCACGATTTCAAGAACGATCGCAGCCTCAAGCATCCATGGAACCGGGGTCCAGAATTGTCTCAATGCGGAACGCAACGGATGCACCGATGTATCGGGCATCGCATTAGCCCCGACCTTCTTAAGCCGGACGGCGGCCTCCTCACTGGTAAGGCCAGCCGGTGGTACATTGGCGGCTCTGGAGGAATCGGCCTTGGACGCACCGGCGGCAAGCGACGCCTCTGCCTTTTGCCAGTCGCCGATCTCGTTTCCACCCTGGCGTTCCTGAAATATTTCGTAGGCGCGGGTGCGAATTTCGTTTACATTGGGCTTCGACCCATTGGATTTGACGGGACTTCCGTCGGCCCCGCTTGGCGGGGATTTTTTTGAATCACCTAGGATCGTCGCGTCTTCCGCCGAATCTTTCTGCGTGGCCATTTTCCGATCCTTACAATTTGCCTGGCGGCGGCGCGGCGCCGCGCGCTTGGTATAGATCCTGTAGGGGCTTTTGCTTCTCCGTTTCAGCTCAGCGGGCAGTCAAGACTACACGTGACGCCACGTCGCTAGTCTCGATCCGGTTGAAAACTTGGCGCCGGTAAAATGCTGGATAAAGCACGGTGAATGCGAAGCCAAGAAACATACTAGTACCTGGTATAATCACGACCAGTAGCAATCGATGGCCGACGACGAGTTCGATAGCCGCCAGAAAGGTATCGAGTGTGAAGATGCTCGCCCATGCGAGACTGACGCGAAAATGAACCTGTCGAAATAGTGGCTCGTTCCATAGCTCATGCTGTGCTCTGTCTCGAGCGTACTGAAGCCTGAAAGGAACGCCGGCCATCATGGCCGCCCAGGCGACCACTGCAAATAAGCCCCATCCGAAAATCCCTTGGTAGTGACTGAAATATCCTTCACCGGCGGAGACGATTGCGACAATCGCAAAGAAGAAAAAACCGAGCGAAGTGCAATCGATTATCTTTACGCTTCGGGTGCGAACCTCGGTTGCGACAAGAGCCAGCATGATCACTAACCCTGCGGATGCGGCCGCTTTCCAATACGCCTGCGAGCCCAAGATGCCATAGACGATCCACACGAAAACCCCGAGATAGGAAACGAGGTTAGACTTTTCTTTCCCGGTCATGCTGTGGCTGAAATTCATACGGTGGAAAGAGGCGTCTGATGCGGTCCTGTTCGAGTTAAGCGACTGAGTCGAGGGTGTAAGTCTGTCTCCGCGAGGCCGCAGGTTTCATGAGTTGCGGGATGCTGGTTTGTTGTGCCCATGTCCAACGCGGCATCGCATTCGCCACGGCGCGTGGCATGGCCGCCCTTGATGGATTAATCCCAATCCACGGCAATCCAAGGTGTATTCATTCGTAATGATCCTTTGGATGCGAAAGCCTGTAGGCTCTCTTATGTTGCGACGGCGTCTGAAATAGGCTGCGATCGGCGGGGCCGAAACGCCAGATCATCGCTCATCACATAAGTAAGTATAGCTATAAGCATCAACGACGCCGCGACCCACAACCGCCAATCATAATGCGCATGTTTCCAGTACGGACGATGGAAGCCATGCGGGTGACTCTCTTTATCCGGATTTTTGTGATGATGATCCTGTTGCTTATTCAATAGTTCCCAGCCTTCTCGCGCCATTTTCGAATGATCTCGGGTCGGTGCTGTTTGAGCGCGGAACCTTCCACTTCCAGTTCCGGATTTCCGGCAAGTCCTCGCCGTGTTTATCGATGTAATGTTTGTGCTCGATGAGCTTATCGCGCATGATCTGCTTCAGATAGGCGCCCTTGGTGCCCAAATGAGGCAGCCGATCGACCACGTCCTGCACCAGATGAAAGCGATCCAGGTCGTTTTGTACCCTCATATCGAAGGCCGTAGTGATGGTGCCCTCTTCCTTGTAGCCCCGGACGTGGAGGTTTTGATTGGTCCGGCGATAAGTGAGCCGGTGGACCAACGAGGGATAGCCATGGAAGCCAAAGACGATGTGCTTATTCTTGGTGAACAACGAATCGTAATCCGTTTCACTTAGCCCGTGCGGATGCTCGCTGGCAGACTGCAGCTTCATTAGATCGACCACATTGATCACCCGGATTCTCAGATCGGGCAGGTATTCGCGAAGAATCGAAACGGCGGCCAGAATTTCCAACGTGGGCGTGTCGCCGCAACAGGCCATCACCACGTCCGGTTCGCCGTCCTGGTCGTTGCTGGCCCATTGCCAGATGCCGATTCCTTCTGTGCAATGAATTACCGCCGCTTCCATGGTCAGCCATTGAGGCAGTGCGTGTTTGCCAGCTACCACCACGTTGACGTAATGCCGGCTGCGCAGACAATGGTCAAAGACCGAGAGCAGGCAATTGGCATCGGGCGGCAGGTAACACCGCACGATATCGGCCTTCTTGTTGATAACGTGATCGAGAAAGCCCGGATCCTGATGCGTGAAGCCATTATGATCCTGCTGCCAGACGTGAGAGGCGAGCAGATAGTTCAGCGACGCGATCTTCCGGCGCCACGGCAGTTCGAGAGTCACCTTGAGCCATTTGGCATGTTGGCTGAACATCGAGTCAACGATGCGAATGAAGGCCTCGTAGCTGTTGAACAGACCGTGGCGTCCGGTCAGCAGATATCCTTCCAACCAACCTTCGCACTGATGCTCGCTGAGCATCGAATCCAGTACGCGTCCCGCGGGCGCCAGGAATTCGTCGTTTTTGGCTTCTCTAGCGTCCCACTGACGGTTGGTGACTTCGAAGACCGCTCCCAAGAGATTCGAGAGCGTCTCGTCCGGGCCAAAAATGCGGAAATTGCGCTGATCCTGATTCAGCTTAGCCACGTCACGCAGGAACGTGCCCAAAACGAGCGTATCCTGGTCGTCAACAACCCCTGGCGAAGGCACATGCACCGCGTGGTCACGAAAGTCCGGCATGCGAAGATCGCGCAGGAGCAGACCCCCATTGGTGTGCGGATTGGCACCCATCCTCCGGTCACCCTTAGGCGCCAACTCGGCCAATTCCGCGTTGAGCCGGCCATGTTTATCGAACAGCTCCTCCGCCTTGTAGCTCTTCATCCAGCTTTCAAGCTGCTTGACGTGATCGGGATGCTCAGAATCCACAAGGAGCGGCACTTGATGCGCCCGGAACGTGCCTTCGACTTGTAGCCCATCGACGACCTTCGGACCCGTCCAGCCTTTGGGTGACTTGAGGACGATCATCGGCCAACGTGGCCGAGCGGTTCCGTTCTTGTTCCGTGCATTACTTTGGATCTCTCGAATGTCTGCGATGACCTTATCCAAAGTACTGGCCATGAGTTGATGCATCTCTTCAGGCTTATCGCCTTCCACAAAAAAAGGCGCCCAACCGCAACCTCTCAGAAATTGCTCCAACTCTTCGTGCTCGATTCGGGCGAGCACGGTTGGATTACTGATTTTGTAGCCATTCAGGTGCAAGATCGGCAGCACGGCACCGTCGCTGATTGGGTTCAGGAGCTTGTTGGATTGCCATGAGGTAGCCAATGGTCCCGTTTCCGCTTCTCCATCGCCGATCACGCAGGCAACGATCAGATCGGGATTGTCAAACGCCGCGCCAAAGGCATGGCTGAGCGAATAGCCCAGTTCGCCGCCCTCGTGAATCGACCCCGGCGTCGTCGGCGCAACATGGCTGGAAATTCCACCGGGAAAAGAGAACTGCTTGAACAGCTTTTTTAGTCCGGCTTCGTCCTGGCTGATGTTTGGATAGATTTCACTGTAGGTGCCTTCGAGATAAACGTTACCGACCAGCGCCGGGCCGCCGTGACCGGGACCGGCGACGTAGAACATATCCAAATCATACTTCTTGATGACCCGGTTCAAATGCACATAGATAAAGTTCTGCCCCGGGGTCGTGCCCCAGTGTCCAACCACCAGCGGCTTCACATGCGAGAGTTTCAGCGGTTCCTTCAGTAGGGGATTGTCATAAAGGTAAATCTGGCCGACCGACAGATAGTTGGCCGCGCGCCAGTAGGCATTTATCTTGAGAAGCATTTCCGAGGAAAGCGTTTCTGTATTCATGATTCAGATTCCTTCATTTGCGCCAGAGCGACACCCTTCATAAAGCGCCGCAAATAGAAACTGTTCAACTTCGCTCGCATCCGTTCGCACACAACAAAGTGTCCCGTTTGGCCGCTGCCAGCCGGCAAGACGTTGCGCCCAAAATGCATAACGCAAATCCCGCACAACGACTGAAGTGAAGAATTCCCAATCGGTATGTCCGCCACCGCTACCGGCACGCTCTTCACGATTTATGCGAGAAACGCTGAAAAGCCATACGAGTGTTCAACGCTCGCTTATGACTTCCCTATCCCCACCGCCTCAACCGCCCATATGATCGCCGTGGTAATTTCAATGCGCATCACCACCACGAAGATAGCGCTACGGTTCGGAACTCAGATAAGCGATCGTTGTTAGCCGTGCCCACAACACTTCTCCTCAACGAGGATGCTCGTGGGCCGCTGGTTCATCGACCCAATAGCCTTGACGTTTGTGATGTCGATGCAGGCCAGCCTCGTAATCCCGAGTTATCAAAGACTCGTCCGTGTATTCAGGAGACTGCTTAATATCGCGGCGGAGAAGATTGACGAACACTTTCATCTCACTCCAACTGACGCGCTCGATCCATTGAGGTGAAACTAACACCTTTTTACCCGGCCACCAGTTTCCCGTATCTACGATTAGATAGCGAATCGCCCACGTTTCCTCATCGATGATAAAATCCTGGACATGGCCGATCTCGCCATCTATTGCCTGGATGTCGTGGCCGCTTACATCGTGAGTGCTACGCAGGTGATGGTCCCAGACTTTCTTACTTTCGGCCGATTCTGTCCACTTTGTACGGTCACGTACAATGTAGGGATAAGGTCCCCACATATATGGGTCTCCATAATTCGGCCACCCATAATACCCATAGTAGGCGTCTTCGAATTGTCGTGAGACTGGCTTGTCACTGTCCAGAGATGGACTGTCCTCGATCTGCTGTTTAGTCAGATCGACTGCGATGTATTGCTCTTTGTTGTTTACGGCAGTCAACGCATAAGGGGAGATCAACACCTGTCTTCCCGTCAGCCAGTTCCCGGTGTCGGCGACCAGATACCGAATCGTCCAGTGTTGGTCATCGAAATAGAATTCTTTGACCTTCCCTATTTCACCGTCGAGACTCTGTAATTTATAACCTTTAAGTGCTTTGGCTTTGTTCTGCATAAGTGTAGGCCTCTCGCTTTTTGAATCGCACCGCGGCCTTGAAAGTTACCGTATCAATCACGAGGTACTTGGTTAGCTCGATGTTGTCGCCTTCGCAAATATTGCCGTCCTGGTACGCGGAGCTTCGTCGTACAACCAGCTTAACAGATTGGATCTTCGGCTCATCCCGCGATCGGCATTATGTGTTCCTCAGATAACAGATCGTGCTTTTATGCTCGAGTGACCGCACTTAAAGTCACAGAATCCTGAAGCAGGATTTTTAGAGCTTGAGGCGGGACGCTGTGACGCCCCAGCCGTTCGAGCATACACTGCACGGTACTGAGAGCGACGAACACGCCCAGCATACAATGGTCTTCAAGGGAAAGCGCTGCGCCAAGAATGGCTGACAGCGTCGTCGGTCAAAGTCAGCGAAATACAATTCGGTTTCAGAAATGGATATCAATTTATGAAAGCTGCACTGTTGACCATTCTCGGGCTTTTCGTGGGCCGTGACCGGCACAATAAATCCGTTGGCCATACATGGTAAAGACGCTGAACGGGTGGGCGAGATTAGTGAAGTCACAGTACGTCGGAACTTCGGGATCAGCACCTAAGTAGTCCGCCGGGCGACTTCGCAAAAGAGAACTTTGTCGGTTACATTCGCCCGTTGTTCTAGTTCAGCAATCGAGGATGAGCGCCTCTAAGAATCAACCGTTCCGCTTTGCCCAGGCGGCTGCGCCAGTAATCAATCAGTGCGGCACCCGTCGCCAGTGGTTCCTGGAACCTCGTTACTCCTCCCCCGATTGACTAGGATGGCAGCATGAATCGATCAGCGGCTGAAGTTGTTCGTGAATATGGGCCCTTTCCCGGTATCGACAGCGTGCATGGGGTTACGTACGACGGCCAGCACGTCTGGTTTGCTGCTGGAGACAGGCTGAACGCCTTCGATCCAATCAGCGGTAAGACGCTCCGCTCGATTGATGTCGCCGCGCGTGCAGGAACGGCCTTCGACGGGCAGGACCTGTTTCAGATCGTCGAGGGTCGCATCCAGCGGATCGATCCGAAGACCGGGCGTGTGCTGGCAACGATCCCGGCGCCCGGTGGCGGTGGTGACTCGGGGCTCGCGTGGGCCGAAGGGACCCTTTGGGTCGGGCAGCATCGTGACCGGAAGATCTATCAAATCGATCCCCTGACCGGCGCGATTCTTCGGACCATCGAGTCCAACCGCTTCGTAACTGGGGTCACCTGGATCGACGAAGAGCTGTGGCACGGCACCGGGGAAGGCGGCGAAAGCGATTTGCGGCGCGTCAATCCTCGAACGGGAGAGGTCCTGGAGAGACTCGAGATGCCGCCCGGAGTTACCGTTTCGGGACTCGAGTCCGACGGCGGCGATCTGTTCTTCTGCGGAGGAGGAGATAGCGGCAAGGTGAGGGCCGTCCGCCGCCCCAAACGGGCCCTCGCGCAGGGCGGCGGCGCTGAGACCCCAGTCGATTCCACGAGCAAGTAATCAGTCGCGCTTGCGGGCGCGCTTCGATATCTCGACGATCAGTTCCTCGCGGAGCGCGAAGCGATCCCCACTTGATCTGAAGCCGCAGCTAACGCCGGCCGTGATCGGCCTTCCCTCGATGCGGCGACAGCGTGATCACAACTTCCCAGATGCGATGATTCTGCGCAGATCACCCTGAGCTCGGTTTGCCGCTTTGGGCTCCGGTCGAAAGGACGGAAGGAGTGGCAGATCTCAGCGCACCTCTGATCTCGCATCGAACAAGGCTGCCACTCCTGGAAACTGTTAGTAGGTGCTGGTTTTTGTACTCGATGAGTGTTCGCTGCTTGAATCGCCGTTAGGCGCGCTGTCGTTAGATGACGAAGATGACGAGTCGCGTTGTGTGGTGTTCGTCGCTGGCGCTATTGGTGCCACGACAACTGGGGCTGGGGCGACTACCACCGGGGCCGCGTACACCACCGCCGGGGCTGGCGCCGACGCTGTCGTAGTTGTCGTGTTGGAGCTCGATGTGTCAGTGGAATCCGCCATTGCGATCGGTACGCTTCCCAGCAGCGCCGCGATACTGAAGGCCAAAGTCGCAGTCTTCAATGAATGCTTCATAAAGTGTCTCCGTTAGTTCTCCGGATTCCACAGTAGGGACGGATTCCGTTCCGCAGCAAGGGCATCGCTCTCGCCGATTGTTGTTTGAGTGCTCCAGAGAACAACGCGACTGTTTGGACCTACTCGTCGGGTCGAATCGATGAAAAAGCTGGCGCCCTCTCGGTGGCGAGTGGCGAGATTGAAGGTCTGGAATTTGGCGTGTGTCGCCTGAGGAGTTGCGCGCTCAGGCGGGGTCAAATGCATTGGGTACAGTAAGTCGTCGTCCGTAGCCTGCGCTCACAGGTCTTTCGATAATCATGATCATCTCGCGCCGAGAGCCCATGCCCTTATCAAATGATGCGCGATCGCGATCGGCGGCGGCACCCTCACGCCGTCCACCGGCTTTCCTTCGATCAACTCTCGCGCAACGCTGCGTTCGATCCAGCGTACTTCGGCGATCTCGACGTCGTCCGCCTTCGCGTCGCGAGTCTCAGCCCTCGCGAAACATCCAATCATCAATGAGGACGGAAATGGCCACGGCTGCGTCGCGTAGTAGGTCACCTCGCCAACTTTGACCGCTGCTTCCTCCATCAGTTCGCGCCGCACCGCTTCCTCGATCGTCTCGCCGGGCTCGACGAAGCCGGCGAGCGCCGAGAACATCCCGCGCGGAAACTGCTTGCCGCGTCCCACCAGGCACGCCTCGCCATGAGTCGCGAGCATGATCACCACCGGATCAACGCGCGGAAAATGCTCCGCGTTACATTTGCCGCACACCCGGCGATAGCCCGCATTAACCATCTTCGTCGGCGCGCCGCAGCGCGGACAGAAGCCGTGCCGCTGATGCCAGTCAATCATGGCCTTCGCCTGCGCGAGGATCGCGGCGTCCTTGATCGACACCATTTGAGCCGCCGTGCGAGCATCGCGGAAATAGCCGAGTCCGGCCAACGATCCCGCGTTCGCCGGGTCGGCCGCCGCAGATACATCCAGCGCAAACACCGCCCGGTCACCGTCGAGACCCAGAAAGATGCAGGTGGCCTCGGCACCCGCGAGCGAATCCACGATTTCCGGCCGCACCAGGCCAAGCTCAGTGGTCGCGCCCGATTCCCGCGGTTCGAGCAAAAACGGCTCCAGCCGGCACATCGGCAATATCAGTGAAGAAGGGTCGCGCCGGCGGGACTCTATCCATGCGGCGTCAGTGCGCTTTTCGCTCAATCGATTAAGCGGATTGCCTGCAAACGGAATCATTCAACCACTCCGGGGAAAGGGCCTCGAGAAAACAATGCCATTCATCGACCTGGCTCAAACTGCCTTATTTCAAACGCGATTGCACGCGCCCCTGTTAGATCGTGGATTACCGCTGCCGCGCAAGCCACATCGAAAGCACACCCGTTCGTGGCTTCAGGTTTCCGGCGGTGGATTGTCGCTGGCGAAGCGGCGCAGCACGTTCGCTGTAATCCGCGAGACATTATTATCATATGAGTTGTGCGAGAGGCTTCCGCTCCACGCGATCGAACTCGTCGCAAACACCGCACCGCCGCCTCGCGTCGTGAAGTAGACGATATCGCTGCGCACCATCGGATCCTGAGTGCCGCCCGCGCCCGGGTAGTTGAAGTAAATCTCTTCGACAACATGCTGGTAGGCATCGGACTGTCCTTCCGAACTAGCGACCAGCAGGGTATTTGGCGGAGTGCCGAGCGTAAGATCATAACGATCGATCTCCTGACCCGCAGCGCCGTCGCCGGCCAGTCCGAAGTTCCCGATCAGTTCATTCTCAGCCAGCCCCTCGAAGATAAAGCTGGCACGTGGATCGCTGCTGGCTGGCATCTGGCGATAGTAGGCCGAACGGTCAAAACCTTGCGCGGCAAAGCCCACTCCGACCAGCTTCTGCGGCGGCCGCGCCCGATTACGCCAAATCCCTCCGCGTTCGCCGGTGGTAGCATGATAATACTCACCGGGACGGGCCTGCCACGCCCGCGACCCACTTTCGCCTTTGCGCACTTCGATCAGGTGGGGCTTGGTTGGATGGTAGGAGGTTATCCAGTAAAAGCCATTGCCACCCAGATACATAAGACGGCCGCCTGAAGTTAGATACTGCTCCATCCCATCCAGCATCTGCGACGAGTAGTACTCCGGATGACTTCCGGTCAGGATCACCTTATAGCCATTGAACGCTGCGGCCCCATCGCGATGTAAATCCTCATCTGTAATGACGTCGTAGGTGAAGCCGCTTGCGTGAAGCCAATCAATCAGATGCAGGTCGGCGGCAAGCCCCCATACGGTTCCAACGAAGCGATGATGCGGACGCATGCCAGGAATCGGCCGGAGCCGGGAGACGTAACAGACGCCGCTGCCGTCGGCATGAAGGTCGTAGGTGGAAAGTCCAAGTTCGGGATGCTCGTACAGATATAGGTCGTCCATGCCAAGCACCATCGTATGGCCCACGACTGGTTCCGTTGCGCTTTGGGCGAAGCCGAGCTGCTCATTGGAGTAAGCCATATATGATGCGGTCGGCATCAGGAACGCGATTTTCGCGGTAGCCTGACCGCTTGGGCTACGCACTACGAATGGGATGTAATCGACAGCGTCGCCACTGGTTACTTTAGCCGCATAGATCGCAGATCCCATCGTCGCAGGCACGACTAACTCGAAATCCGGCTCCCATCCGGCGTTCTCAAGGTCGTCGTCGTGAAAATGAATCGCGCCATACTCGGTGGGGGCATGAATGAAATGCTCCTCCCTGCCGTGCCAGTTAAAGCCGGTCATGGCGCGGGCCGGAGAGTTGATACAGCGGCCATGCCGATGGTTGCCAGAGGTATCGGTCACCCTGTCTTCGGGAATACCGTGCGGACCGATATCAGCGGCGAAATCCCAACGCGCGATCAATCCTCGACTGTCCGGCTCGCGCCCGGCTGAAAGCGCCTCAAGTTCCTGGACTGTCAGTGCTCGGTCGTATAATCGAGGACGATCGATCTTCCCGTTATAGTGACCGTCAACGACCGGCACAGCCGCGACCTTGTTCGTCGCCCATCCCGCAATTACGGTGACCGCCTCGCCGTGAAAGCTGATCCGGTCTCCGGTGATTTCGTGGGCGCACGCTTCGGCTATACGCGCTACGCCCCCGATCAGGGAGTTAACCGCATTCACAACCGGCGCAAGCTGTACGATCGTTCGGCCCGTGGCAGTGTCGTAACTCGCACCCGCCGAATACCAGACGTTCGCCATCAACGGCGCTGACGTCGCGGCCCGCATAAGTTGACCTGCGCCGTCGCCGATCCAGAGCGCGAGCCGACTGTGTTCATCGATCACCAGAGCCCAGCCCATATGTCGCTCGGGATCCCAACGCGTTACGATCCCTTGTGCACCTTTCGTGGGAGTGGTCGGCATGATGAAGGCGTGGATCGTGATCGCGTTTCCGAGGTTGAGCAAGTTGTCGCTATCGTCAACCAGCACATGCGAGCCAGCGTTAATCGGCTGGAATCGCCCTGGATATTCTCCGTCGATTGGCGATGCGATTGGCTCTTCCTTCGGGCCGGTTCCGGCCGGATCAGCGTCGCCATTAATTAGCTTCACCATCTCTGCCCGATAGCGGGAAGCGTTCTCAACACTGACCATGAACTTGATCCGTTCTCCGGCCGTGACGCTAATCCGGTCGCTATACCCATGAATGTTAATCGCAGCCATCAAGTAGTCCCCCGGGTGGTTACCCCCGACTCAATCACGGGTGAGTTCGTCAATTCGTAGCAAAAAGACGGCGTGCATCGCTTTTGCCTCGGAGTCGAACTTGCGTTCATCGACGAAGCTTGGCAGTTTTCCGCGAGTACCGCTGAGTAGTGCTACGCGCCATTCCCGGAATGGTTGAGTGCAAACGATCACGTATGGCGGCAGTCCCATCGATCGTCGGAAATAATTGAGGACCCGCTTCAACGGGTCGCTGTGGGGGCCGGTCGGGTCGCGCCGATGCTCCGCGATGATCTTCTTCGTCAGCAAAGGCCGAATCGCCGCGCGCATGCGCTTGTCCCACATCTCGAGGACTATAACTGCAGCGTCGGTCGCAGGCGTTGCTTGATCACTCAAAGGTATCGCTCCTCCTCAAGGTTCCGGCAGTCGTGCGACCCCGATCGGCCATCCGCCGACGCCCATCCTGTCGAAATCGTGTCTCGAAATCTGCGGAAGAAGCAAGGAAAGGCCAAAATGTACCTCAACTTTCGGTCCGCGCACCTACTAACTGGTATTTGTTAACCTCGTCTGCTGGTTTTTGCGGCCGTTGTTGAGAGACAATAAATGCAATTATGTTTCGCGTGAGGCGTTTAGCCGCTTCATCAGGAGGCCGAAATGGAAAACATCAAATTCGACGACATTGAAAAACTGCGATCGAAAATAGGTTCAGAGTACAGCGGCTGGAGCCAGGAAGTCGAGGTGACTCAGGAGAAGATCAACCAGTTTGCCGATGTCACCGGCGACCACCAATGGATCCATATTGATATCGAGCGCTCGAAGCGCGAGAGCCCGTTCAAGGGACCGGTCGCACACGGGTTTCTGACGTTGAGCCTGATCCCGGGACTCGAAATCAATTCGGGATATAAGGTTGTAGGCTATCGCAACGTGGTTAATTACGGCGCGAACAAACTCCGCTTCATCTCGCCGGTACCCGCGGGCGCCAAAGTCCATGCGCGGTCACGGCTCGTCGCGGTTGAGGAACGGCCTCAAGGAACGCAGGTGACCCAGGAAACTACAATTCACGTGGTAGGACAGGACAAACCGGCGCTGATTTATGAAGGGATCTTTTTGTACGTAAAGCCGTAGTACAATCAGCATCAACATCGAGGCAATATCCATGACGGAATTGAAGAATCGGCAATGGCTAATCGCGGCGCGTCCGGCGGGCATGATCAAGGAAAGCGACTTCCGTTGGAATGAAGCGGCGGTGCCGCCGCTCAGGGACGGCCAGATACTGGTCCGCAACGTGGCTTTCTCCTTCGATCCGACGCAGCGCGGATGGATGTCGATGGACACTTACATCCCGGCGATCCCGGTCGGTCATCCGATGCTGGCGATCGCCGCCGGCGAGGTCGCCGACTCGAAGCGGGCAGGCTTCGCGAAAGGCGATCTCGTGCAGGGCCTCTTCGGCTGGGAGGATTACACCGTCACCGATGGGCAAGGACTCTTCGGGATTCAGAAGCTGCCGCCGGGAACCGACCCGTTGCTGGCGCTTTCGCTGCTAGGGGTCACTGGACTCACCGCCTACTTCGGCACGCTGACGGTCGGGCAGGTCAAGTCAGGCGACACATTCGTCGTCTCGGGAGCGGCCGGGGCGACCGGTTCAGTTGCGGGCATGATCGCGAAGATCAAGGGCTGTCGCGTTATCGGAATCGCGGGTGGCCGCCCGAAGTGCGACTGGCTAACGTCGGAAGCGGGCTTCGACGCCGCGATTGACTACAAAAGTGAAAACGTCGGCGACGCACTCAAACGTCACTGCCCCAAGGGAATCGATGTTTATTTTGACAATGTCGGAGGTGAGATTCTCAATCTGGTGCTCGGGCAGTTGGCCGACGGCGCGCGCATTGTGCTGTGCGGAGCGATTTCCCAGTACAACGAAGCGGGGATGGCGGGCCCCGGAGTGAAGAATCACCTGAATTTGATCCTCCATCGGGCGCGGATGGAGGGCTTCCTGGTTTTCCAATTCGCCCAGCACTATCCGGAGGCGATTGGGGAGCTATTGAAGTGGTACAGCGAGGGCAAGATCAAGAATCAGGTTGACCTTGCCGAAGGACTCGAGAGCGCGCCGAAGACGATCATCCGACTGTTCACAGGTGCAAATTTCGGCAAGCAACTGCTCAAGCTTGGATAGATACTTCGGCGCGGGCCAGAGAACCTGGCGCATTGCAGGCGCAATCGGGCGGTTGGCGGGAACGTCAACCGCCTTTTCGTGGCGCTCGCGCCAAGGACCATCTGCGAGTGCCTATTCAAACAACACTCAATAGGGGTTTTCCGCCGTGTTACCATTACCCGCCGCCGCGACGCTCGACTGCACATATGGATAGCCACCTGCGAGCTGCTTCTGCAGCGTCGTATCGTAGTGGTAGATATCGTCAAAGAATCTCACTTCGCCATCGGGCTCGACAACCGCGGTAGTATAAATAATGAGTACCGGAATCGGCTTGGACAGATTCACCTGAATAGTCTGATCGCCGTTCATCGCTGCGGCGATTTTCTCCTCGTTCCAGTTCGGATCGTCGCGGAGCACCCAGACCGCAAGTGCCAGCGGATTCTGCACGCGGATACATCCATGACTGAAATCGCGGCGGGCGCGGGCGAACAATTCCGGCGCCGGCGTGCTATGCAGATAAACGTTGTAGGAGTTGGGGAAGATGAATTTAACCAGGCCCAGCGAGTTCTTCGGACCGGGCTTCTGCCGAATGCTCAGTCGCCCCTCGCGGAGCTCGTCGAAAACCTCGTCCGACACCGTCCCGTCAGTCACGACTTCATCGCCATCAACCACCTCAAACCCATGACTCGCGAGATAACCGCGGTCGGCGCGCAGCTTGGGCACCAGCTCCGCCTGCTGGATCGATGGCGGCACGTTCCAGTAGGGTCGGAAGATTACATACTGCATATTACCGGTGAACACCGGCGTCTGTTTGCGATAGGCCTTCCCGACAACCACCGGCATAGTCAGAAAAGGTGCTCCCGATCGGCGCATCGTGCGCAATATGAACTGAGGTAAATTGACGACGATCGGCGGCTGCGAAAAGGCCGGAGGAATCCAGCGGTAGCGCTCCAGTGCGAACTGTAGTTCCTCAACGCGCTGACCCAACGGGATGTTGAGATCGACGATAGTACCCTTGCCTAGAACGCCGTCGGACTCGAGTCCATGACGCCGCTGGAATTGCTTCACCGCGGCGACCACATCGCCATTATACGCGGTCTGATCGGCGGGTATGATGGTCGTCGCCGGCAGATCTCCAAGCAGGTGCAGGCGTGCCACCAGTTGCTGCATTCCTGGATAGTCGCCGCCCGGTCTAATGCCTTTCTGCACCGCAGGTACGGGAGCGCCGTCGCCCTGAGTCGCGAGTTTTTCATATGCGGCCAGCGCAACCTCGGCACGTTGGTAGCCCGCATAATGCGGTTCCACCAGCGCGATCACCGCGTTGACGTCACTCGCCGGGAGTATCTGGCTCCGCAGGAAATCGGCAATGTCATACTTCTTGCCGGAAATTTCAGGACCGAATTTGGCGTGATTCGGATTAACCCGCCCGATGCTCAAGTCCGACAGGTAACGCATTGAGCACACCGTCAACGCAAGGTCGAAATGAACCAGGTCGGACGCGGCCGGAGTTGGCGTTCCAGGCGCCAGTTTCGCGACCCGCGGGTCCCATCGGGAAGCGTCGTAGTCTTCCGGGGTGAGGCCTTTCAGGTTGGCATTCTTGAAAACCTGGATCATCGCGAGCGCCTGAGGCGTGGGGTGACCTGCGTCCGTCCAGGCAAGCGCGTAGCCGGAGGCCGCGTAAAAAGTCGCCGCTTGCGCGTGATAATCAGAGAAATTCGGCCAGTGCAGATCGTCAAGAGTACCCTTGTAAACCAGCGACTGGAGTTCCGGCTGACCTTGAGGACCCAGCGTTCCGAGAACGCCCGGCGTTGGTGTGGGGCTGCCTTGCGCATTTACTGACCGCGCCTGCCCGACTATGAGCGTGAGCAAGAATAGAACAATCGCGGCGACGATTTGCGTCGCTTGCCTGGACTTCGATGGTTGATTTCTGAATCGGTCGAGTGGCGCTGCAAAGGTCTTCGAATTCATGGATTTCATCAAGAAGAGAACTCTACCGTAAATCGATGCGCAATGGATCGCTTGGCGCGAGGCCGATTTCAAAGGGGCGTCATCCTTAACCGATTCGTTATAATTCTTCAGGATGGCCGCGTCATGAGAACAAGCTGCGAGGCGCCGGCGCGGCTTGCTTTGCTTTTCGAATCAGGCGAAAGATTCGGTGCTTTATCCATACATAAGCATTGAATTGGAGCGTAATCTGTCCCCATGATGACGACGAATTTGATGGTCGCCAACCGCGGTGAGATCGCGATTCGGATAATGCGCGCCGCCGCCGAACTCGGAATCCGAACCCTCGCGATCTTTTCAGAGGACGACGCGACGTCGTTGCATACGCGCAAGGCCGACCAGGCGCGCCCCCTGCGCGGTGCGGGCGCCGCCGCCTATCTCGACATCGAACAAATCATCGCGATCGCGAAGGCCGCGGGATGCGACGCGATCCATCCGGGCTACGGCTTTCTCAGCGAGAACGCTAAGTTCGCTCATCGATGCGCCGACGAAGGAATCAAATTTGTCGGGCCGCGGCCGGAAATACTCAAGCTGTTCGGAGACAAGGTGCAAGCGCGATTACTGGCCGAACGCGCGGGCGTGCCGGTGCTGCCTGGAACGTCGGGCGCGACCAACCTCGACGAGGCGAAGACTTTTCTCGCGGCGCTCGGACCGGGCGGCGCGATGATGATCAAGGCAGTCGCCGGCGGCGGCGGGCGCGGGATCCGGGCGGTCACGCAACTCGACGAAGTTGCGGACGCGTTCGCGCGCTGTGCGTCCGAAGCCCGCAGCGCCTTCGGCAATGGCGACGTTTACGTCGAGCAACTGATTTCTCGCGCGCGGCATATCGAAGTGCAGGTCATTGGGGACGGCGCCGGCGGCGTGAGCCATCTGGGCGAGCGCGAATGCACCATCCAGCGGCGCAATCAGAAGCTCATAGAGGTCGCACCGAGTCCCGGACTATCGCCGGCGTTGCGCGACCGGCTGACTGCCGCCGCAGTGCGCCTTGCCACGGAAGTGCGTTACGACAATCTCGGCACCTTTGAGTTTCTCGTCGATGCGGGCGATGTAAAACGCGAAGCGCCGTTCGCGTTTATCGAGGCCAACCCGCGGCTGCAGGTCGAGCATACCGTCACCGAAGAGGTTACCGGCATCGATCTCGTCAAGCTGCAACTGAAGCTTGCGGCCGGCTCTTCGCTGGCGGAACTCGGCCTGCTCCAGGAGAACGTACCGCATCCGCGCGGCTTCGCGATCCAGGTCCGCATCAACATGGAATCGATGGGTGCCGATGGTGTCGCCAAACCCTCGGGCGGGACGATCACGGCGTTCGAAATGCCTTCGGGGCCGGGCCTTCGGACCGATACGTTCGGCTACGCCGGATATACCACGAGCCCTCGCTTCGATTCGCTGCTGGCGAAGCTCATCGCGTATTCGCCGACTAACGAATTCGCTGACGCAGTCGCGAAAGCCTACCGGGGGTTGTGCGAGTTCCGCATCGAGGGTGTCTCCACCAATATCGGATTTCTGCAAAGCCTGCTGAAACATCCGGCGTTTACGGCGAACGAACTCTATACGCGCTTCATCGACGACCACATCGGTGAACTCGTGACGGCGGCGAATTCCGACCATCGGCGGCTCTTCTTCGAGACCGTCGGCACTAATGGCGTTGCCGCACCTGCCGGATCTGCCAGGCCAGGCGCAGCCGCAGGAGTTAAAGGTGCGACCGCGGGAGCCAAAATCGATACCAGCGATCCGCTCGCGGTGCTCCATCACGGCAAAGGTGCCGGAGATGTTCCTGCCGCTTTGCATATGTCCACCCCGGCGACGCCTTCCTTGCACGCCGTTGATGGGCCCGCAGGCACTATCGCGATCACCGCGCCGATGCAGGGGACGATCATCTCCATCGACGTCCACGAAGACGACGCGGTCCATCGCGGGAGCCAGCTTTTCGTGATGGAAGCGATGAAGATGGAGCACGTGATCAAGGCTGCGAGCAGCGGCATCGTACGGCAAATCGCGGTCGCTGCGGGTGATGCCGTCTTCGAGGGCGCGCCGCTCGCCTTCATCGAGGAGTCCGCGGTGCAGTCCGATGAGACGGTCGCTACCGAGGCCATCGATCTCGATCGGATTCGCGCCGATCTCGCCGAGGTTCGCGAGCGCCACGCCATCGGTCTCGATGCGGCCCGGCCCGACGCGGTCGCACGCCGCCGCAAGACCGGCCAGCGCACGGCGCGCGAAAATATCGAGGACCTTTGCGATGCCGGCACCTTCGTCGAATACGCCCCTCTGATGATCGCGGCGCAGCGCCGCCGCCGGTCGGTCGAGGAACTGATCAAGCGGACGCCGGCCGACGGGATGGTGGCTGGCATCGGCCGCGTTAACGGCGATCGCTTCACCGATTCGAAGGCGCAATGTATCGCGATGTCCTACGATTACACCGTGCTGGCCGGTACGCAGGGAACCCAGAACCATCGCAAGAAGGACCGGATGTTCGAGCTTGCCGCGCACCAGCGGCTGCCGCTGATCCTCTTTGCCGAGGGCGGCGGTGGACGGCCCGGCGATACCGATGGCGTCAGTCCGACCGGTCTGGACTGTCCCGCCTTCAACCTGTTCGGACGCCTTAGCGGACTGGTGCCGTTGGTCGGCATCACCTCGGGCAGATGCTTTGCGGGCAACGCCGCTTTACTCGGATGCTGCGACGTCGTCATCGCGACCAAAGGATCGAACATCGGAATGGGCGGCCCCGCGATGATCGAGGGCGGCGGCCTCGGTATCTTCCGGCCCGAAGAGGTCGGTGCGATGGACGTACAGGTGCACAACGGCGTCGTCGATATTCCGGTCGCGGACGAGGCCGAGGCGGTACGCGTCGCCAAGCAATACATTTCGTATTTTCAGGGCGCCGTGAGCGATTGGGAATGCGCCGACCAGCGGCTGCTGCGCGCCATCATCCCTGAAAACCGGCTGCGGATTTACGATGTTCGCGCGGTGATCGAGACGCTCGCCGATCGGGACTCGGTGCTCGAGCTTCGCCGGTATTTTGGTCTCGGGATGGTGACCGCATTCATCCGTATTGAAGGTCGTCCGGTCGGGGTAATCGCAAATAATCCGGTTCACCTCGCGGGCGCGATCGACAGCGACGGAGCCGACAAGGGTGCGCGTTTCATGCAGTTGTGCGACGCCTTCGACATCCCCATTTTGTTCCTTTGCGATACCCCCGGAATCATGGTCGGCCCCGAAGTCGAAAAGACCGCGCTGGTGCGCCACGCCGCCCGCATGTTCGTGACCGGCGCGAGCATCACGGTGCCGTGCTTCACGATTGTCCTGCGCAAGGGCTATGGACTCGGCGCGCAGGCGATGGCGGGCGGCAGCTTCAAGACCCCGCTCTTCACGGTCGCCTGGCCGACTGGCGAATTCGGTGGCATGGGGCTGGAGGGGGCGGTCAAGCTCGGCTACCGCAACGAGATCGCGGCGGTCGAGGATCCGCAAAAGCGCAAGGCCTTTTTCGACGAGATGGTCGCGCGCATGTATGAGCATGGCAAGGCGGTCAACATCGCATCCGCGTTCGAAATCGACGACGTGATCGATCCCATGGAGTCCCGCCGCTGGATCATGGCCGCGCTCGATTCGTCGCCGCCGCCCGCGCCGCGCACCGGCAAGAAACGCTCGTGCATCGACACCTGGTAGCAACGACGATTACTGATCGCGTGTACTTGGAATCTTGCGTCGATGACGCTGAAGGTGGGGCCAACCGGACTTGATTACGCGCGGGAGATAACGGGTTCAGGTGCTAGTCGGGTTTGATCGTCGCCGCGCCCATCTCGCCAGTGACAAAGAGGAACATCGTCCAGAGACTGCGCGACCACGGCATCACGAGGATGCCGCCCAAGGCCGCGATGGCGCCCGTGACCACCATCTGCGAAGTCAGCGAACAGTCGAAATAGACTAGTGCCGCCCACGTGTAGAGCGAAGCGGCGAGCGCGAAAATAAAGTCGATCAGCATCGGTCCTGTCCACTCGCCCTCGTTTTTCCAGAAGACCGATCCGCACGATGAACATTGCGAATTCATCTGAAAATATGACTTGAGGACCTTGCCACGACCGCAATTCGGGCACGTCCGCGCGATCGCTCTATAGAAGAGGACGGCCGCGCTCGGCCGCGTCGCCGCCAGCCGGGCCTTGGCGGAATCCGAGCTCGTGTCGTAATCCTGCCACGCCATTCCCATCATGAGATACACAGCGATCAGAGTCAGTACGCCGACCGCACTGATCGTAAGAAAGATCGTCAGTGCCACAGTCTGATTATCGGTGAGGCCATCCATGAGGACATGATCTTAGCACTTGTAGCGGCCGATTGGTCACGTATTTGCACTCCAGCTAAGATTGGCCGCATGAAAACGCTGATCGAAGTTCTCGAGGATGCGCGCCGAAATCACGTCGCGGTGGGCCACTTCAATTTTTCCGATCTGGTCGCGTTCAATGCGATAGTCGCATCCGCGCACGCCCTGAAGCTGCCGGTGATGGTCGGTGTTTCCGAGGGTGAGCGAGCCTTCGTCGGCGTGCGTCAGGCTGCGGCACTGGTCAAGTGTGCGCGTGAGGAGTTCGGGATGCCGATTTTTCTCAACGCCGACCACACTCATACCCTCGCCAAGGCCGAAGAGGCGGCGAAGGCGGGCTTCGACGAGATTATTTTCGACGGGTCTTCGCTACCCTTTGACGAGAACATCAAACAGACCAAAAAAGCAGTCGAGGCGCTGAAATCGATCAATCCTGCGATCGTCGTCGAAGGAGAGATAGGCTACATCGGAGCGTCCTCGGAGGTTATGGAGAAGGCGCCCGAAAATATCAGCGCACTGACTACCCCTGAGGAAGCGAAGCAGTTTGTCGATGAGACGAGCATCGACGTGCTCGCGCCGGCGGTCGGCAACATGCATGGCCTTTTGCAATCGATGGTGCGGGGCGAAACCGAGAAACGGCTCGACCTCGGCCTGATCGCGAAACTATCGCAGGCGACCGGCGCCTTCATGACTCTGCACGGCGGCTCAGGCACCAATGACGGCGATTTTCAGCAGGCCATCAAGTCCGGGATTACCATCGTGCATGTCAATACTGAACTGCGCCTGGCGTGGCGCCGCGGAGTCGAAGCCGCCCTCAAGAAAGGCGAGGAAGTCACGCCCTACAAAATCCTCACGCCGGCTTTCACGGCTGTCAGCGAGGTGGTCACCGCACGCTTGCGCCTGTTCAATTTCATGTGATCAACCGCTCTGCTATTACGCGAGCAGAACCGTATCGGTAGCGCTGCCGACGCGATTCGACCAGGAGATGGTGACGCGAGGGCCACTATCGTCAGGCGAGATGGCGTCCGCCGTCCACTCGAATCGATTCTCCGGTGACGAAATCAGTTTCGATCAGAAACATTACCGCCTTTGCGATCTCCTCCGCCCCGCCCCAGCGCGCCAGCGGAGTCGCCTCCATCACCTCCGCGAGCTCTTCAGAGGTCAGGTCGGGCGGTGCGAGAATGGGACCCGGCGCTATCGAATTGACCAGGATATCCGGGGCGAAATCGAGCGCCATGCTTTCCGTAAGTGCGGCGACGGCGGCTTTCGACGCGAAATACGGTGTGTAGCCCTTGTAGCGAGGCCGCCCGCTGATCACGAGCCAGTCGCTCATGTTGATGATGCGCCCGCCGCCGCTTGCTCTCATGACCGGGGCCGCGTGAATCGAAAAGAGAAAGGCACTGCGGGCGTTAGCGTCAATTGCTGCCGCCCAATCGGCGGCCGCCGGCTCAAGCGTCCGAACATAGGTGGAAGCCATGTTGATCAGGATATCCAGACGGCCGAGGGTTTGCGCCGTCGCTTGAACGGCAGCGCGGATTTGAGCCTCCTCGGTCGCGTCTGCATGGACTACAAGCGTCGCTACGCCCGCTTTTCGAGCGAGATCGGCAGTGGCTTCCGCGGCTGTGCGCGAATCGCGATAAGTCAACGCCAACCCACACCCGCGAGCTGCCAGCGACTGGGCGACCACCTGTCCGATGCGCGCTCCGCCGGTGATTAATGCCACTTTGCCTCTCGGATCCAACTCTACCTCCCTGGCTCTGCTGGCCACTCGTTGATAACGCCTGCGGTACGGCTCCCAATTTGAAACGTGCCGTCCTTCCACCAGATTACGCTTCAAATCCACTATGAAAGAGCACCGAAAGCTTACGCGCGACTTTTATACCCGACCGGTCCTGGTCGTCGCCCGCAATTGTATCGGCAAGCTGCTCGTTCACCGAACCCCTGAAGGTGAGGCTGCCGGGCGGATCGTCGAAACCGAAGCCTATCGGGGTCCGCGCGATCTCGCGGCGCACAGCTCGCGCGGACTGACCAAACGCACCGCCGCGATGTTTGGACCCCCGGGTCACGCCTACGTCTATCGATTATACGGAACCTGCTGGGCGATGAACCTGGTGGTCGCCGAGGAGGGACGTCCCCACGCGGTTCTGATTCGCGCTATCGAACCGGTGCGTGGAGTCGATCTGATGGCGATTCGCCGCCGTAAATCTGCGACCTCGCGCGACTTGACCAACGGTCCGGGGAAGTTGACTGAAGCACTCGCGATAACCGGGCTGGATTACGCCCGCGATCTCAGCGGAGATGAACTGTTTCTTGAGGAAGGCGAAAAGAATCGCCTGCAAATTGGTCGTTCTGCCCGTATCAACGTAGCATATGCAGGCATCTGGGCGGCTCTTCCCTGGCGCTTTTATGAACGCAACAATCCGTACGTCTCGGTCAAGCCGCGCGATTGAATCGTGAGACCAAACATTGTATGTTCTCGCAGGTCGACTAGCTTAATTCACTCTTGGACGCTTGATTCTAGCAGGTTGATGTACTGTAGCCTTCGTAATTGATACGCTGGATACACTGGCCGGAACGTAGTAGATTGGCGACGCTGCGCAACGGAGACGAGGTCAGGCGCAATAAGTTTGGAAGCGTGCGAACGGGATTAAAATCGTGTTCGCGTACCGAGGGGAGAGTGCAATGACGAATCCTAAGCAAATGAACAAGAAGCCATATCAGGAACCGAGAGTGATCGATTATGGAAAGGTTAAGGAATTGACCAGGAAGAAAGGGAGCAAAACCGACGGAAATCCCGCGATGCCGGGTAACAAGTTGTTCGGTTCCTGATCAATTCTCATGTTCCTGATTGCCCGGTAGTGGGAACAATAAAGGGGGGAGAATCGAATACGTAGCGGCGTTAGCGAACGAGACTGTACAGTTCTTGCGCGTGGCCGAGCCCGATAACGGCGCCTCTCCACCAGCGTTGTCGTGTGGCTGCTCCCCTACAACCCCTAAGGCATGTCCACGGGCCAGGCGGTAAACGACGATTAATCACGGCGTCCGACGTCGCGCTTGCAGAAGGTTGAACGGGTTCGCGAGGTTGCGTTCGAAGTACGACATTTAAAGCGATGATCGAATTACCGATCGTCGCTTCTTTAATCTCCACCCAGATAACATCGCCGGATGTCTGTCACGGAGCGTGCGCCGTTGATTCCCGCGCCGGGATGAACGCGTTTGTCAGAGGCGTATGCGCCGCGCTATTAAGGTGGGATATTCAGCAACACATTTGGAGGCAGCAGCAATGGTAAAGCTATACGGTACTTCGAAATCACGGTCGGCGCGCAGTTTGTGGGCACTCGAAGAACTTGGCGTCAAGTTCGAGCATGTCGCGACTGAAGTCCCCAAGGCCAAAGGCCCTGAAAACCTTAAACTCAACCCCAATGGTCATATCCCGGTACTCGAGGACGACGGCTTCATTCTTTATGAGTCGATGGCGATAAATCTCTACCTGGCGGAAAAGTACGGCAAGAATTCGATCTGGCCCGCCTCTGTAGAGGATCACGGCCGCAGCTATCAATGGAGCTTCTGGGCAATTACCGAGTTGGAATCGCATCTGCTGACGCTGCTGATGCATAAGGTATTTTTGCCGTCCGACCAGCGCGACGAGAAGAAGGCTACGGATGCCATCAATACGCTGAAGGCCCCGCTGGGTGTGCTCGAAACCGCGCTCAAGGGTCACGAGTACCTGCTCGGCAACCATTTCACCATCGCCGATCTGAATGTCGCGGCGGTCCTGGTGTTTGGGACCTACGTGAAGTTTGATCATTCTGCCACGCCGGCGGTGCACACCTGGCTGCAGAAGTGTTTCGAACGCGAATCGTTCAAGAAGCTGCGATCACTCGCCTAAGCGGGCGGTCAATCAACTTTAAATCGTACGGCGACGCGGGGGCGCGGTATTTTAGGCTGACACGGCCCCGCGTCGCCGCGCTGACCCATGTCGCACCGGGCGTCTATCTGGGCATAGCGCACTGGATATCTATTCGACGCCATGGATTCGAGGCCTGCGCGGTACTCGCCGAAGCCGGTAATTACCGCCGCGGTGCTCTATATAGAAGTCGCGTCCTCAGTTGTGGATCAGGAGTCCGGTCGGATTCATAGGTTCGGGACCCTCCAACTCAAACGATGGCTTCGAGGGGCCATTGTCGCCGGCGGCAAAAAACAGGACCGCACCCTGAACGGCGGCCGCGATATTTCCGGATGAGTCGGCGGTGACTCCCGTTGGATGCTGCATCGCAGCACTCGTGATCGTTGCCGATCGGGTCCACGTGAGCGGCCCGTCAGGGGCGAAAACGACGATACTGTCGTCACCGTCGCAACTCACGAGCACGTTCAGGTCCTGATCAACGAAGACGCGCTGCGGGCCCTTCAATCCTCCGAGGGTGGCTAGCGGTAGAGCGTCACCGTTCGCGTCATCGGCGAAAATCAGGACTTTGCCGGTATCATGATCCACAACAAAAACCTCTTCCGAGGCGTCGATTGCTATCCCGGTGGGCGAGGTGAGCCCAGTATGCGGCCCGCGCACAATGCGGTCCGGCGCGACATTGCCGGTCTGCGCCGGAGCCAGAAAGATCAACTGTTCCTGACCCGGTGCCGCACCCCGATCAGCGAGGTAAATGGCGCCGTTCTGATCGACTGCCATCGCAACCGGATGCACCATCCTGGTGTTGGCTCCTGCCAGCATCCGGACCCGCCGGTAATCGCGAGGGGCTCCGGCGTACACGTTGATCGTACCGTTGCTATTCCCGACGAAGATCTCGCCGCGCATACTCATGCCCACATCGATGGGCGTATCGGGAGAGGATTCCTGAATCGTCGCGAGGGGCTTGGCGTCGCCCGACGCTGCCGCATCGAAAACCGCAACGCTGCGCTTCTCTGGCAACGTCACGAATAGAAATTGCGTGGGCGTGGGCGGCAGCGGATGCGCGCAAGAGGCGCCCCCAAGCACCATCAGCAAAGGCGGTATAGCGAAATTCAGACAGTGGCGTAATCTCCCCCGCTGCATGCAAAACCCCCGAGCAAAGGCGATTCATTCAGCGCTTCCGAACAACCACCGGAACGCGCTCCGGTCCCCGCACTGGCTTTACCATAACCGACCGGCCTCCCCAAAACACGGAAGTCAAAGCTTCGGAATCGATCGCTGCCGAGTTGACCAATGCAACGGTTGATCGGTTCAATTAACGGGGTGATGGTTTGTGGGACGGCCGTTACCACCGAATGCTGCGGAAATCGATCGTCAAAAGCGCAAGGAGCAGAAGATGGGTTTGAAGGTCGTTAGTTTTGCAGCGACGGTAATGATTGCGGCGATAGTCACGGTTGCAACGGCGTTGGCGCAGAACTCACCTCCAGCGATCACCGCCGAGGGTACTCCTGCCGGGGATCTGCCGCTGGCGGATTACCAGGCGTTCGACAGTTTCGCCATAGCTCATCCTGAAATCGTCAGCGACTTGAGCCACAATCCCGACCTGGTCGAAGACGACGGTTATCTTACGAAGCATCCCGAACTGCAGGATTTCATGGCTTCACACGCCGAACTGCGGTCCGCCTTTATGCAGGATCCCGGCGATTTCCTCGCGCCGCATTCGCGACGACGATCTCTTCCACCATGACATTTGCGGTCAATTACTCGCACTGAGTGCCTGCCTTGAAATAAGGGGACGGCGGCCTGAGTCTTGGGCCACCGCCCCTTTTCGTTCTCTAGGTCGGTCTGATCGGCCGGTTTATGTTCCGCTTCAGAGGTTAAGGCGAGACCGGCCCGGGCAGCTTCACTAATCGTCAGGCACCGATCGATTGACGAAGCTCCTGCTGCTTGTCGCGCATCGCGCTCATCAGGGCGTCAAAGCCCTGTTCGTTAATCATGTGATTAAATTGGTTACGGTAGTTGGCCGTGATGCTGATATCGTCGACTGTAACGTCATAAACCTTCCAGTCGCCGCCGGTTTGACTCAGCAAGTAATTGATTCGAATCGGCTGCTGGCTCGCGTCCGCCGGCATCACCACGGTCTTCACTTCCGCGTCGCCCTGGCCTATCGAAGTCTGGCCGACGTATTGAACCTTCTGCCCGGAATAATTACTAATCTTGCTGATGTAAGCGTCCTCCATGAACGCGGTGAACAGCGGGACGAACTGCTGCTGCTGATCGGGCGTCAATTTCTTCCAATTGTAGCCCATCGATGACCGCGCCATAGCTGAGAAATCGAGCCGCCCGTCGACGATTTCGATTACTTTACGAGCGCGCGCCTGCTGCGGCGTCTGCTTGTCCTGAAGCACCTCGAGGATCTGGCCGACTGTGTTTTTGACGAAAGTCATCGGATCCCCACTGCTGGCGCGTGCTAACCCCATCAGGCTTGTCAGGAGCAAACCAACGGTCAGGGTTAGCGCCAGGCACAGACCAGAGGCGTTCGGCGTTTCGCGATGCTCGGTTGCAGCCGGGTCTCGGTACCTGAGTGGCGATCGAACATGGTTCGTTTTCATTTGCATACATCCTCCGCAGGCGCGATCAATCCCGCACGGCAGGGCTGGTGGATCGCGAGCTTAATTGACGAATCTATGGGCAAGTGTGATGCCATCGTTCGGGAAGCTCGCAATAGTTGATTTTGAAGCCTTTTGGCGATCGCAGCGGCTTTTTTCGCCGGATCGTCGTGGTAATTTCTACACAGCTCCATCAGATCAGCGCCTTAGAGTGGCGTTCGTGGCGCGCTAAGTGCCCAGAGAGCATTTGGAATAATTTGCCGCAATCGATGAGGCCCAAAATCCAAGGATGGCGAATGTACGACGCAATATTTCTATTTTGATGTTGATAAGCGAAGAGTTAGCGGAAAGTTGCGCGTTTACTGCCCGCCTCACGCGATGGTACCGTTGTGTGGACACGGAGAGTGCCCAACGATGCCATCCGAAAAGCGAATTCTCGTGGCCGAAGACGATGTCGCCACCGGTCAGGCATGGAGCGAGTTGATTGCTTCGTGGGGCTTCCAGGTATGCATCGCCGAGGACGGAAAACGTGCTCTGGAACTGGTCGAGAGCTATGACCCGCACATATTGTTGCTCGATTTGCGGCTGCCCGAGAAGAGCGGTCTCGAGGTCCTGAGCGACCTCGGTGAACGCGGAGGCCAACTCCCCACCATTATGATCTCCGGCGAGGGCGATTTCGCCGATGCGGTTCAGGCTATCAAGCTTGGGGCATACGATTACTTGCGCAAGCCGGTGGATCCTCCCCATCTACGCGTGCTGCTGAACAACCTGAGCAGTCACCTGACCGTAACCGAAGAGAACCAGCGCTTGCGGCGGCGGCTCCTGCGAGCGGGAGAGCTCGGCCGCGTGGTGGGACAGTCGGCGCAGATGCGCCGCGTGATGACGCAAATTGAGCAAGTCGCGCCGAGCTCGGCGTCAGTGGTTATTCTCGGTGACAGCGGCACCGGCAAGGAACTGGTCGCACGCACGATTCACGAACTTTCCCTGCGCAACGCGGGTCCCTACGTCGCCATCAACTGTGCAGCGCTGCCGGAATCCCTGATGGAGAGCGAACTCTTCGGTCATGAGCGCGGGGCGTTTACCGGCGCCGATCGCAAGCGCGAGGGCTGTTTCGAATTGGCGAGCGGTGGCACGCTGCTACTCGACGAAATCGGCGAGATGAAGGCGGAGCTGCAGGCCAAGCTGCTGCGCGTGCTTGAGGAGGGTAAACTGCGCCGCCTGGGGGGTTCGACGGAGATCTCGGTTGACGTTCGCGTGCTCGCGGCCACCAACCGGAATCTGGAATCCGCGATGCGCGACGGCCGCTTTCGCGAGGACCTTTACTATCGACTCAACGTTTTCACCATCGAATTGCCGCCGCTGTGCGATCACGCCGAAGATATTCCGGCCCTGGTCGAGCATTTCATGCGCGAGATCGAAGCTCCCGGCGGCAAAATCGTCAACGGCATCGAAGCTGAGGCGCTCGAAGTTCTAAAGTCGTTCGCCTGGCCGGGCAATGTCCGGCAGGTGCGTAACGTTATCGAGCGCGCGATGATCGTCACACGCGGTCCGTTGATCGGCGTCACCGATCTGCCTGCCGAACTGACGCGCGGCGGAAGCGGCAGCACTGCCTTCGAGATCAAGCTCGGCACGTCCCTGGACGACGTCGAGCGCGAACTTATCACGCGCACTATCGAGTTCTTCGGCGGGAACAAGTCGCGGGCGGCGGAGATCCTCGGAGTGAGCCTGAAGACGCTTTATAACCGCCTTGATCGCTACCAGAGTCGTTCCCCGCAGGAGTCGATATAAGGGTCGTATCGCGCCATTCTCGCGCGCCAAATTTTTGTCACTTAGTATATAAATGGCGATAAATTGGCAGTCTGCGACTTTTTGAGATCTTTCGTCCCAGGTTCTCCGGGATCTTGTTACTCCTGATCGCCCAATAGAATCGCGGCTCCTCCCGCCACCTCCACGAGTTCACTCGGCAGAAGATCACCCGGTGATCCGGGGCACAGCCTTTGCTCGGCTTCAGATGCGTCCCCATGACTTCGAGTGAACCGATGGATTACGAAAACGATCCCAAACCGATCAGGCTCCTGCTGATCGAGGACAATCCAGTTGATGTGCGTCTGGTACGCTCGCGGCTTGCCGATAGCCACGGGGTGCGTTTCGAGATTGAAAGCGTCCACCGCCTCGACCATGGTCTCGAGCGGCTGCGTGCCAGTCGTTTCGATCTGGTACTGCTAGACCTTTCATTGCCCGATTCCGCCGGCAGCGAGACCATCGCCCATCTGCATCGGGAGGCGCCGCAGATCCCGATAGTCGCCCTTACAGCTTTTAACAATCAGGACATTATTGACGTGGCGGTGAAGGATGGCGCCGAGGACTACCTGGTCAAAGGCACCTTCAGGACCGACCTCCTGGTCCGCGCCATCCTTTACGCGATCGATCGCAAGCGCCTGCGCGGCGACCTCGAACTGGCACGCGATTCGGCGGTAGAAGCCGCCCGCTTGCGCACGGAATTCCTCGCCAACATGAGCCACGAAATTCGCACGCCGCTCAACGACGTTATCGGGATGACGCGGATGCTCGTGGATACGAGCCTCAGTTCGGACCAGAGTGAAATGATCGAGATAGCTCGCTCGAGCGCTGAGACGCTGCTCAGAATTGTCGACGATATACTTGATTTCTTGAAAATTTCGGCTGGCAAGACGACTCTCGACGAGGCCGATTTTGACCTGGGTCTGGTTGTCGAAGGCGCTCTTTCGCTCTTTAACGAGCCTGCTTCCGCGAAGGGTATCGAGCTTGATTGCATGATCGATGGCGACGCCCCGACACGGTTGCGCGGTGACGCTGGGCGTCTCCGTCAAATCCTCTCCAACCTGGTCGGCAATGCGGTGAAGTTCACCGCTAAGGGAGCGGTAACTGTTCGCGTTGGCTTTGTCAGCGAAAGTAAAAATGAAACCGTACTGCGCTTCACGGTTCGCGATACCGGAGTCGGAATCCCACTCGATGGGCAGCGCATTATCTTCAACGCATTTATGCAGGCCGAGGATTCGACTTCTCGCCGCTTCGGCGGCACCGGCCTCGGCCTCGCGATCTCGTCCCAATTAGTCGAGTTGATGGGCGGCAGTATCGGCGTTGAGAGCGTCCTTGGGGGCGGTTCGACCTTCTGGTTCACCGCTTCCTTCCGCCACCCGTCGCCGGAGCCGGGCGCTGGAATTGCGGACCAGTTGTCGATGGTGTCGGAATCTTCCCGCCGCTCCGTCCGCTTAGTCGAAAGTAGGGTTCCAGCGAAAATTCGCGGACGCACCCGGATTCTGCTTGTTGAAGACAACCTGGTGAATCGCCAGGTCGCGATGCGCATGATCGAACGGATCGGCTATCACGCCGATGCGGTCGAGAATGGCCGAACTGCGTTGGAAATTCTCGCTCGTTCGACTTACGACCTGATTCTGATGGATTGTCAGATGCCTGAAATGGACGGCTACTCCGCTACCCGGGAGATTCGCCTTCGCGAAGGCGCTCTGCGCCATACCCCGATTATTGGGCTTACGGCTCACGCGCTAGCCGGTGATCGCGAGGTCTGCGTGCGGGCCGGTATGGACGACTATCTGCCCAAACCGGTGATGCCCGAAGACCTCTCCGAGATAATTGACAGATGGGTGACGGCGCCGGACTCATCCGAAGCCGCAGCGGAATCGGCGGAAGACCTATCAAGAGCCGCCGTCGGCAAAGGGCCGCCCCATTCGCAACCGCCGCGGATGGCGCCGGTCGTGGACGGAGCAGTGCTGGCGGAACTGCGCAAATACCAGAAGCCGGGCGAAGCCGATTTTGTAACGGAACTAATCGGCGTCTTTCAGGACGATCTGGCTATCCGCTTGAATCAAATGAGAGCGGGATTGAAGGCCGCTGACGCTCATCAGATCTCGCAGGCGGCGCACGCCCTAAAGGGCGCGAGCGGCGAACTCGGCGCAACCGGGATGCGTGAAATCTGCTCCCGGCTTGAAATGAGCACCGCTGACGGTTCGATTGTGGCGGCGCCGTCGATGCTGCATGAACTGGAAGTCGAAATTGAGCGCGTTCGCACCGCCCTCGCGACGCATTGCGTGGATGGGCCAGCGTACGGTCCGGTGCCGGGAGATGTCGGCTCTGAATAACGAAGACATACCGCCCTCGAACGGCGTCGATAGTGGCGCCGCAGTCCATCGGACGATGACCGAGCTTTTCGCGCCGCCGCTGGTCGTCCCGCAACTGGCGGGTAAACGCTTCGCCGTTGTCGGCTGCAGCGGGGACGAAGCGGCGCGGATTGCCGCAACTCTGGGAGCCGCGAAGGCTTTCCCAAGCTTCCTGGTTCTGCCACCGAGCGGTCCGTCGCCGGCCCTTTTCGCGACCTACGATGCTTGTATCTTGCGGGTAATGCCGGCCTCGGTATGCGGTTATGTTTCGCTGTCCCGATTGATCGATCAATGCCGCAAACCACTTGTATTGATTGGTTCGCGCAATGAATTGGTCGATCAGCTTGCGGCCTTCGGCGATCTGACGCACGGCTTCAGACAGGATTTCCTCATCGACCCCTGGGACGTCAACGATCTGCTGTTGCGATCGTTCAGGGTGATCAGCGGGGCGGCGCTAGCGACGAGCGGCGCGGACGTGGGAAAAGACCGCGATCGCGTAATCGTAGCTGATGACGATGCGGCCATCCGCACGATGGTCTCGACCATTCTGCGCAACTCCGAAATACGCTGTGAAGTCGCCCGCGATGGTGTCGAGGCTCTCGACCTGGCGCGCGCGCTGGTGCCGCGCCTCGCGATTCTGGATATCAGCATGCCGCGAATGGACGGCTTCGAGGTCCTGGTCAAGCTCAAGGCCGATCCTGCCATCCGCCACGCACGCGTAATAATGCTGTCCGCGCGGCAGCATGAGACCGACGTGGTGCGCGGTTTTGCTTTGGGTGCAGACGATTACGTGACGAAACCGTTCAGTCCCATGGAACTCGTCGCGCGAGTCCGGCGGGCACTGCGGCCTGCGCTTTGAAGATGGATTCTGCGATACCTTCGGCGCATTTCAACGGCAAGTCCGTTCTGTCAATGCGTGCAAACACGGTCCACCACCTGCCCGGGCTGTCGGCGGCGCTCGGAAGGACACTTGGATTAGTCGTGGCCGCCGCCGCGGTCGCCACGCAATTCCAGCGTGAATTCCTGCGCGCGACCTTCATGCCGGATCTGGCCGCTGAGCCGCTGCGATTCATGTTCATATTTTGGATGGTCGCGAGTGTTGCCGCACTCACGGTGGTGCTTGGCGCTTCCATCCGGAACGCGCGGGCGCGCACGCGCGGCGAGAGCACCAGCCGCTTCGAAAGGGAAATTCTGGAAAAGCTCGCGATGCATGCGGCACTTGGTAATCAGGGGGCGGCGGTGACCAGGCTGGCGGCTATGGATCGGGCCGGCGTGGCGCGCGCGCTTACTGCCCTGATCCCTTCAATTCGCGGCTACCAGAGCGAACGGCTGGTCAAACTCGAAGCGTCGCTGGGCCTTGATGCGCGAGGCTCTCACAGTCCTCGAACGCACGAAGCCATCGCCCCGTCGCGCATGCGCGGCAGCTTTTTTGTTCGTCGCCGCGGCTCCGATCATTCGAATTATCACGCGCCGACCGATTACATTGCTCTTACCAGCACCGATGAGATCGAGCGTGTCGCCGCGGCCAGTTCGCTGATTCGCACGGGCGAGGATGCCGCGCTTCGCCGAGTGCTGGCGTTCGCGGCGACTCAGCCGATCACAATTCGGGCCTTATTGGCTGAAGAGTTGCGATCACATCTGCTCGAACTCGATCCCGCCGCCATTCGCGATCTGCTCGAGCACGACGATCCGCGTCAGACTGCGGCCATACTCGAAATTATCGTGGTATGGCAGCGCGTGTTCGAAGTGCCTTCGGTCATCGCGCTGCTCGAAGCCTCCGACCCCCAAGTGCGTGCGCTGGCTCTGCGTGCTCTCCCGATAATCGCGGGCGTAAGCGGTTGGGAAGAGCAGGTGTGCGGCGCTTTCGCAAGTCCCGATCCGGAGGTGCGTGCGGCCGCCGCGTTTGCCGCTGGGCAACTGAAGCTCGGAGAAGCCGCACCGATGCTAAATGCAGCGCTTCGCGACATTGAAGGCGGCGTGGCTCTGGCGGCAGCTCACGCACTCGCGCGGCTCGGAGATGCGGGTGTAGCTCTCTTGAACCGGGCGATCGAGGAGGGCGGCAGCGGCGCGAGCGCTGCGTTGGAAGCGATCGAGTTCCACAGCTCCAAGAAATCGCGCGGCCGTTTATGATACCGGAATCGATGTTGATCGGTCCGATTTTCCGTACGGTCGTGACCGCCGCCGCCGGCTATATTGCGATCGCCAACGTCGCGAGCATCGTCTCGTCGCTAATAGGGTTTATGATGCTGCGCGGGGTTCGTCCATCAATCACTCAACCCCAGGCCAGGACTCTATCAATTTCTCCGATGCTTCCAGGCATTTCGTTCCTGATCGATGGACGCGGGCCGGCTCGGGAAATTTTTGAACAGATCGACGAACTGATGCGGATGCCTTACGCGAATTTCGAGGTGGTCGCCGACTGCGAAGGGGTTTGCGTCGAAACCGTCGCTGCGCTCGTCGAACGGTACCAGCTTTTAGCGTCCACGCGAGCGAATGGACGCGAGCCGCACGCGGGCACGCAGAGCACGATCTTCGAATCAGCCGGGGAGAACCGGTTGGTCATCGCCACTGGCGAGAGCAAGCGTGCGCATATGAATTCCGCGCTCGCCGTTTCCCGCATGCCGCTGGTTGGCATAGTCGAAACTGATTCAATGCCAACCGTGGAAGGACTGATCGCGCTGATACGCCCTTTTCTTGACGATCGCGATGCTCCGCCCCCAGCATCCGCCGGGCTGACGATGATCACTGCGGCGACCGCTGCCAATGGTGCTCAGCGGATGCTCCACTCGGGCGCATCGATAGCCGAGATAATCGACCGGGTTGGTATCAGCACCAGTACCATCGCGACGGGCGGGTTTGGCGCGATGCTTCCCGCGCCTGGCGACTTTGTCCTCTTCGATCGCTCGGCCTTAACGCGAGCAGGCGGTTTCGATAATCCAGTGGGCGTCGATCTCATCGCGTCGCATGTGATGACGACATACGTCCGCCTCATTCGCGAGGCCCATAGAGACGGCACGGCGCGCACAGTTTTCACGCCCCAGGTGGTTGCAACTCGAACGGTTCCGCGATCGGTCGGTGAGCAAACCTGGCGCCGGGCGGGTCGAATGTTCGCGGAGCTTTGCGTGGTTCGAGGCAATCCTGGCGCGGTGTTCAGTCCGGCAAACGGCGCCCTCGGAATCATCGCATTACCGGTGATCTTGTTTGGCGGGATTCTCACTCCGGGCATTGAGCTATTTGGCTACATCCTCACGGCTATCGGGTTGGGCCTCGGAGTCCTCAGCACGCCAGTGGCGGCGCTCTACCTGTTGGCGGCCGGCGGTTTCGGACTGCTGCGCGCGCTGATCCTGGTCGCGCTGGCGTTATGCAGGCCAGTTTTCGCCGATGAGCCAATCTCGGCAGCGTCCGCGGTCGTTTGGTCCATCCTGGATGTTTCAGGTTTGCGCCAAGCGGCCGCCTGCAGATTTATGTCCGGATTGATTGTCGGTAGCTGGCGTTCAGCGGACCGGGACTCGCCTGACGCTGGTGAGGAAAGCGCCGCAACTCAACCGATCTCCGTCGCAGCTGCCGCTCGCAACCGAATTCACGAAAGCTCTTTGCGCGAACCTCGTCATGGAGCGGATCGGGCCGCTCATTCGGTATCGCCTGACGTCAACGCTCTGCAAAACCGGAGTGGATTTCGCACTCAATCAGAATAACGGCAATCTGATACCAAGGGTGACCAGCGCACCGCCAGCAACGCCCATCAAAGCTTCCCCGGCGACCAGACCGGCAGCGAACAGCACCCCAGGTCCGCTCTCCGAGTCTGGGCGGTTCGTGCCAATCAGGCTGCGAAAGATCGCGCCGATCAGAATTGCGACGCTGAGCCCGAACGGCAGGTAGAGGCCAATCGCGACGGGCATCACGGGTGTCCTCCAGCCTGCCTTGCGTCGCTCGAGGAATGTGTCGAGGACGGCTAGAATCGCTGCGATCAACGCTCCGACTGCGATTGTTCCAAGCGGCAGGCCACCGCGGAAAACCCCCTGCGCCACCTTTGCCATGAGAAAGGCCTGAGGCGCGGCGAGAGCCTGCGCATGCGCGGATGGTGTGCCTGCGATGCCATAGGCGCGAATCAGCAAATTGAGCACCGGCGCCATCACGAATGACGAGAGCACGGCACCGAACAGCACGGCGATTTCAAGCGATCGCGGGGTCGCGCCAACGTGATAGCCAGTGGCGAGGTCGTGGAGAGAATCCCCCGCCATTGCGGCAGCGGTGCAGACCACGGCGCCCGCCATGATCGCGAGTCGCGGTCCCACGGCGACCGAGACCCCGAGCACCTCGAGTATCAGGGCGATCGCCAGCAGCACGATAATCGTCACTCCTGAGACCGGGTTATTGGACGCGCCGACGATTCCGGTGAGATAGCCCGCGATGGCCGTGGCGAAGAAACCGATGACGACCAGGGAGAACGCGAGGGCCGCGCTGAGCCAGAGGTTGCGGCTCAGGTGATAGCAGATGAGGAAGACGGCCGGGACCGAGAGTGCGACCGCACTAAATACTGCGGCGGGGGAGAGATCGCGATCCTCGCGCTCCGTAGGTTGATCGTTGCCGCGGTCGCGGATCATCCGCGCGCTTTCGCCGAGTCCGCGACCGATCGGGCGGCGCAGGCGCCACAGCGTTACGACACCCCCAACCAGCATCGCACCAACCCCGAGAAAACGCGTTTGCGTGCTCCATAGTTGGTGCGCGGCGTCAGCGGCACCCAGCACATGAAGCTCCGGATGAGCGACGCTCACGACCGGAATCGCGACCAGCCATCCGATTGCACCGCCGATAAACACGAGGCTGGCGATGCCCGGGCCGACGATATAGCCAACGCCAATGAGAGCAGCGGAGAGGTTAACCGAGCAGGCCACCGCCGATCGTCCGATCCAGCGGGCACCGGCTATCGTTCCTGGCACAATGCCGAAAATATCCTGCGACGCCTTGAGCAGGGCGGAAATTATTCCACCCGACGCGAGCGGTGCGGCGCTGGCCGACCCGCTGACACCGCTGCGCAGGACCTCGGCGCAAGCGATACCTTCGGGATAGGGCAACTGTTCGTCGACGATGTATGCGCGTCGCAGAAAGACTACCAACAAGCTGCCCATCGTGCCGCCAGCCAGACAGAGCATCGTAACGTCCCAGTACGGCAGCGGTCCGGTTTGGCCGAGGATAACCAGCGCGGGAAAGGTGAATATGGCTCCGGCGGCGACCGCTTCGCCCGCCGATGCGATGGTCTGCACGACGTTGTTTTCGAGAATCGTGGAGTTACCCAGCAGGCGCAAGATCGCCATCGAGATGACGGCAGCCGGGATGCTCGCGGAGACTGTCAGGCCGGCATAGAGGCCGAGATATGCGTTGGCCGCGCCGAGAATTATCGCCAGGAATGCCCCGAGGACGAAGGCGCGCAGCGTGAGTTCGCGAACGGGCGCCTCGATGGAAGACGCGGGCGGTGCAGGTAAGGTGGGCGGCACCGCGCAACTATATGCGATCGTGCGAGGCGTATGGCGAGGCGAACCTAACTCTCATCGCGTCTCGCAGACTCGTCCGCTGCGCCGACCTACTTTTAACGCGGCTCAACATTTTCGTCCGCTCGGTTCGCAGACTCGCCTAGTGACCCCCCAACCCCTTCCCGCTGACCGCGCGCATCAAATCAGGAGTGCGAGTCGTTTGGATGGCTGGCGGAGGCGGTGGGTTGGCCGGCCTTTTTCCAGCCCATGATGCCGTCACCCATCACGCTCACGTCGGTGTAGCCGGCGCCTACCGCCCGGCGGGCCGCTTCATGGGAAGCCATGCACTGGGTATTGGCGCAATAAAACACCAAGGGGGCGTTCTTATCGGCAGGCAGGGTTTGCGCGACATTGTAATCGTCCGCAGATGGGAGCAGGTGAGCGCCCGGGATGACGCCGTACCGGGCCCGCGTGTCGGGAAGATTGGCATCATAAATCATCACGTCGTTTTTTGGGTTGGCGATCTCGTTGGCGAGGTCGTTGACGTGAATCAGCTTGAAGGTGTTGAACGATTCGTCCGTTCCCGGATTGCCCAGCATCTTGGAAATGTCGAGTGCGCGAGCCGGCGCAGCCGCTACCATCGTCGCCATAATCGCAAGAGCTGCCAGCGGAAGAATTGTCGAGTGGAATCGATTGCGCATCGTCATCCTCATGTGTGAACGACCTCAGTATGATTTTACCATCGTTGAGAGATATGACCAACGGGGTTGATTCACGACTGGCGCAGAAGCGGCCGGCGCGCCATAGTTTGCAGTGAAACCCTTGAGGATGGCAGATTACCACGCAGACTTGATCCTGGGACTGACGCCGATGGAACCCGGCATAGGACGTGCGCATCGGCCATAATCCGGGCATACGGCGCACCGAAGAATACCGTGAGGAACATGGAGTATCGCATATGAGTGACGACTGGCGGGCGAAGGCCAGAAAGCTGCCAAAGGGAAATCTGTTCGAGGATTTCCAGGTGGGGCGGGTCTTTAAACATCATTGGGGACGCACGCTGAATGAGGGCGACAACACGCTCTTCTCGACCCTGACGCTCAGCTACAACCCGCTTTATTTCAACGCGCCGTATGCGCGCGCCCACGGTCATCAGACGATCGTAATCAATCCGATGCTGGTATTCCTGACGGTGTTCGGACTGTCGGTAGAGGACCTTAGCGAAGCTGGCGGGCTCTTTCTCGGCGTGGACAATCTGACGTTTCATCGCCGCGTCTATCCCGGCGCAACGCTGGTGGCGCGCAGCACGGTCGTTGACAAGCGCGAGTCGCAGAGCCGTCCCGAGAGCGGGATCGTTACGTGGCATACCGAGGGCCATCTGGCCGACGGCGATGAAGGGCTGGTGGTTGATTTTCGCCGGTCGAATCTGATTCCCAAACGAGGCGCCCCCAAATGAGTTACCTGACCGAAGAACGCAAGATGATTCAGCAGACGGCCCGCGACTTCGCGATGAATGAAGTGCTGCCGATCGCGAACAAGCTCGACCCCGTAGAAGGCGAGATCCCGATGGATCTGCGCAACAAAATGGGCGAGCTCGGCTATTTCGGGATCATGATTCCCGAAGAGTACGGCGGACTCGGGCTGGGCTCGTTCGAATATGCGCTGGTGGCGGAAGAACTCGCGCGGGCGTGGATGAGCGTCGGCAGTATCATCGCGCGGGGCAATGGAATTTACGGCGATGCGAGCGAGGCGCAGAAGCGCAAGTATTACCCACCGATGGCGCGGGGCGAATTTCTCGGGGCGTTTTCGCTGTCCGAGCCCGACGCGGGTTCCGACCTCGCCAACGTCGCTTGTCGGGCGACGCGGGAGGGCGATCACTTCGTCGTCAACGGCACCAAGACGTGGTGCACCTTCGCCGACGGCGCAGACTTCATTCATCTGTTCGCGCGCACCTCGCCGCCGGAGGGAAACAAGCGCCATGTCGGCATTACCCAGTTTCTCATCGAGAAAGAGCGCGGCAAGTTTCCCGAGGGGGTTACCGGATCGCCCCTACGCAAGATTGGTTATTTCGGCTGGAAAACCTGGGAGCTTCATTTCGACAATTTCCATATCCCGGCTTCCACGGTAATCGGCAAAGAGGGGCGCGGCTTCTACACCATGATGGCGTTTCTGGAAGTCGCGCGGGTGCATACGGCGGCGCGCGCGATCGGTCTCGCGCGTGGAGCGCTTGAGGACTCAATTGTTTATTCGCAGCGCCGGGTGCAGTTCAAGAAACCGATCGGCGAGTTCCAGGCGATTCGATTCAAGCTGGCGGACATGGCGGCGAGTATTGAGGCAGCACGCCAACTGATGTACTTCGTCGCGACCGAAGTTGACAGCAAGCGGCGCTGCGACAAGGAAGCCTCGATGGCAAAGTACTTCGCCTCCGAGATGGCCGAACGGGTGACCAGTGAGGCGCTGCAGATTCATGGCGGTTATGGGTACACCAAGGATTTTCCGATCGAACGGTACTGGCGCGACGCGCGTTTGACCAAGATTTTCGAGGGGACGTCGCAAATCCAGTTGCGCATTATTTCCGACCGGCTGCTGGGAGGAGCATCAGAATGAGTATCGACGCAGCGGCCCTGACCGGGCGGGGAAATTACTACGAGGACTTCGTGGTCGGCGACGTCTATGAGCATGCGCGCGGCAAGACCATGGAGGCGCTCGAGAACGTGCTGCTGACGAATCTCGTGCTGAACACCGCGCAACTACATTTCAATGAAGACCTGGCCGAGAAGGTCGCCGCGCAGAAACATCGGATCGTTTTCGGCGGAGTGACGGCGTCGCTGGTGATCGGACTTGCGATGCAGGATACGGGCGAACAGGCGGTCGAAGAGGTCGGACTCGACAAGGTGCGGTTTCGCGTTTCGGTGATTCACGGCGACACGCTCTACGCCTTCACCGAGGTGGTCGCGAAGGACGATAGCGAGGCGGTGTGCCGCGGGCACAAGGAGGTCGGCCTGGTGCATTTCAGGCATTGGGGAATCAACCAGCGCAACGAGACGGTGTTCGAGGGCGAACGGCGTGCGCTGATCAAGAAGCAATCGTTCAACACCAAGGGCCTCGCAGCAGCCGGCGGGTGAGTGCTCCCATAACCGGGGGTTCAATAGGGAAGTTGTTGAGGAGCTGGGAACCTTGTTTTTTTCCTGAAACCTCACTGAGGTTTCAGACTTCCCGTTGGTAAAGGTGCGAGCGGAAGCTGAAACTTCTTTCAGCTATGGGCGATCGCGATCCTTAGGGTCCGGCTGCGGTCTGGGGTGACGAGAAACACGAGCGGCGGCAGACCAAAAAAGTCAATGGTTTCGCGGTCGGGTAACCCGATCGCTTCACGATTCCAGTAATCTCGGCCTACTGCAGCCAGCTAGGCAGCCTCGCTTACGACTTCTTGGGGCCGAGAGCCTTGTCGCGCACCAGGACGCCTTCGTCATAGAGCTTACCAATCTGATCGTCGCTCAGATTCGCCAGGTCGCGCAGGATGCGCTCGTTGTCCTCGCCGAGGCGCGCCGATCGCAGTTCGGTGCGGTCGGGCCACGCCGAGAACTTCACCGGAACAGCCGGAATCGCGACTTTTCCGAGTTGCGCGTCCTCGACCCAGCGGACGGTCTTGCGCTCATTCAGATGCGGATGATGGACAGCTTCGTTCACCGTCAACACGGGAGCGCAGGGGACCCGCTCCTTATCGAGCGCAGCAATCGCAGCGTCGCGCGTGGGCTGGGCGGCGAGCCAATCCTCAACGATCTTCTGCAACTCGACCATGTTATCGCGGCGGCCGCGCGCGTTCTTGAAGCGGGGGTCAGTCGCCAGTTCCGGCATCCCCATCGCACGGCACAACTGGACCCATTGATGGGCCGTCGGGACGCATAGATAAACGTATTGCTCGCCGCGGTAATGGAAGATGCCGGTGGGGCCGCCGCCCGGATGCTGCGAGCCGTTGCGGGTCGGCTTATACTTCTCGCCGCGCAGCGCCACCATCGGCACGTTCGCCTCATGCATGTGGAAGTAAGTGTCGAGCAGCGAGGCGTCGAGGTATTGGCCCTCGCCGGTGCGCTCGCGATGAATCAGCGCGAAGCCAATCGCCATCGCAGCAGCGACGCCGGTGGAGACGTCGCCGATCGCCATCGTGGTGATCGCGGGGGCGCGATCGAGTTCGCCGATACCGTCGGTGATACCGGCGTAGGCCTGGCCGATGTAGTCATAGCCGGCCTTGTCGGAGAGCGGTCCGGTCTGCCCCGCCATCGAGATCGAGCACATGATGATCTTCGGGTTGACCTTTTTCACGTCCTCGTAGGAAAAGCCCAGCCGCTTGATCACGCCAGGAGCGAAGTTTTCGACGACGACGTCGATCTTCGGCAGCATCGACATGATGAGTTCGCGCGCGCCGGGTTGCTTCAGATCGATCGCAAGGCTGAGCTTGCTGTGATTGTGCTGCTGGTAATAGGAACTTTGGGTGGTGTCCTTGAATTCCGGGTTGATCGGTTTCAGGCCGCCGGAACGGACGCGGTCGCCGTCGGGGGCGAGTTCGAGCTTGATAACCTCGGCGCCCATCTCGGCGAACAATCGGGTGCAGGTGGGGCCTGCGACAAACTGGGTAAAATCCAGGATACGGTAGCCTTCAAGCATGCGCGGCGGCTTTCCAGACATCGATCGCACCTCCCCGTGAGCGCCGCGAAAAGATGACGGCGTCGAATAGCGAAATAACGGACGTTCGTTCGTTTCCCAAAGTACAAAAAGCGCGTGAAGTTGTCCAACCGTTGCGGCGGCGAAAAGTCAGTCCCGCCGGGGGCGGAATTTCGCCAGTGTGATTTCGTCGGTCGCCTGATCGAAGACGATTTCAACCGGCATCCCGGCGCGAATGTCCTCGTTGGCAATATCTACCAGATTGGTCAGCAGGCGCGGACCTTCGTCGAGTTCGACTTCAGCGACATTGTAGGGAACCTCGCTCTCGAAGCCGCGAAAATACGCCTGATGGAATACCACCCACGAATTGACGCGGCCGCGGCCGCTCAGCTTCGACCACGTAAACTTGTGTGACCAGCATCGCGGGCATAGGGGCGCCGGCGGATACCATACGGTGGCGCAATCGTCGCATCGCTGGAGGTTGAACTCGTGGCGACGCAGTCCGTCCCAGTAGGGCTGGCTCAGCGAGGAGATCGCAGGCAGCGGTTTGGTGTAAGTCGCTTCGGGCATTGGTGATATTCTCCTTCCGTCCGCGCGTATGGATTAGCGGCGGTAGATGAGTGAATCGCCGTAGGCGTTCGCCCACTGGATGATCGCCGCGTCCCTGATTTGGCGCGGACCGCATTCGCCGCGCAACTGCCGCACGATTTCGACCTGATGATTCCACCCCATGATGTGGCCCTCGGAGAGCAGGCCGCCGTTGGTGTTCATCGGGAGCGCGCCACCGAGTTCAATACGGCCGTCCTGGGTGAACGCGGCAGCCTCACCCGGCTTGCAGAAGCCAAAGCGCTCGAGCGCGATCCAAGGGAGGATCGAAAAAGCGTCGTAACTGAAGAGCGCGTCGATATCGCGAGGCGCGATCCCAGCCATTTTGTACACCGGCTGGAGACCCGCGTCGTAATCGAAGGTCGATTGCTGGGCGACGCCGAGCCCCGGATAGGCCCAGATGAACTCCTCGCGGCCAGCGGGCAGCGGTTGCATCCCGGAGATATAGACCGGCGGCTTGCGCAAGTCGCGCGCTCGATAGGCGGCGGTAACGATCACGCATGCGGCGCCGTCGTTGATGAGGCAATAGTCGAGGAGGTGCAGCGGTTCGCATACGAAGCGCGACGCCTGATGATCGTCGGCGGTGAACGGCTCGCGCATCATCGCGTTGGGATTAAGCGCGGCGTGTTTGCGGAACGCGATCGGAATCGAGGCGAGTTGGCGGCTGCTGGCACCGTAGCGTTCGAAGTAGCGACGGGCGACGAGAGCCGCCCCGGCTCCGGGACTCGTCATGCCGTAAACGGGGTCCTGTCCATGCGCCCCGCCACCCTCGCGCGCGCCTTCGCGATCGCCGGAGCCGCCCATTTTCGGCCGCTTGATGCCGGAGAAACTCACCGACGCGAGGCATGCAACCGCGTTCGCCATGCCGGCGCTGACCATCATCGCGGCCCATTGGATACAGCTTGCGGTGAAGCGGCCGTGCGCCCAGGTCTGAGTGAACGCGCGGAGATTCAAGCCGAGCATCGGAGCGATGCTGTCGCCGTCGGCGCCGATGGGAGAGCCGAAGCTGACCGCGAGACCGTCGAGATCCTCACGCGAGAGGCCGGCGTCCTCGAGGGCGTTAGCGATGGCGTCGGCAGCGAGATCGATCGGACTGCGCATCAGGCGGCGGCCGTAGGCTGAATTGCCGACTCCGGCGATGGCAGCCTGGTCTTTGAGATTCCACGTCGTCATCCGTACACCTCGCTAATCCACGCACGCTGGTTCGTCATCTAACTTGCATATGCTCGGAAAAAGAAAAGGGGAACCTTTGAAGAGTACAAATTATAATCCTGAGCGAGACGCAATCACGACTGAATACGGGCACCGACGCCACGGAATTGGCGCCTCGAAGCTCTGACGCACGGATTAACCGAGCTAATCAAGCGATCGCGATTGGCATGATGATCGCTCCTTAACACGTCGATGCATCAGCTTCGGACGATAGTGCGTAATGAGCGGCGTGAGCTCATCACCCTTGGCTTCGCCGTATTGGTGTTTTTGGTTACGCTATTCGCGAGCTACCTGCACGATCCGGAGTTAACGGGAAATCAATCGGGCGACACGGTCAGCCAATTCATGAGCCAACGATCGCGGCATGACGCCGCGAAGCCGGTCCGCCAGCCCGACCGATGGTTCATCGGCTGAGAAGGGAGTTTACGTTGCGCAAGCGCGGGAAGGCTGTGCCCAAATCGAGACGCTCGGTTCGCGGAGGCGACAAGCCCGCTAAAAAGCCCAAACGTAAAGTTGCCAAGCGTGTCCGCGAACCGAAAAGCGGGACGCGCGCGGCTGCCTGGAAAGAATTCACCGACGAGCTGGACCAGTACATGAGAGACTACTGGAAAGCGATGTGCGAACAGTTCGGGGTCGATCCGAAAAAGCATCCGTACCGAAAACCCAGATCCGAACCGAAATTCTTAAAGTGATTGAGTACGGCGCGGATACTTCTCCCCGGTATTTCACCGACTTTGCCTCGCCTGATTTTATCCCGCTCGATGACGATGAGATTATCGCGCTCGGTAGGCTGCTGACCCACGGCAAGCGGTAAGTCGATTGTGACAACAAGCGTTCGCGTGTTACCCTCCCTTCGCAACTATTGACGAAGGAATCGCCGGCCGAGGTCCTACGTCCGCAGCCCATGCCTGTGGGGGTATCGCGGAGGTTACCCGGCCAGGCACAATCGTTCGCTTTCCGAACGAACGAGAAACCGTCAACGGAGGGTACGAGGCAAGCCCTACCGGACCGCGCTTGGCGCACCGGAGGGCGCTACCGGAAGAGTATGGAGGGCGGGGCACCAGCGGCAGCCGCGGTAGCGGTTTCCGATCAAGCGCAACATCATGCGGCGGAAACGGCACGCAAATGGATTATTGCGGCTTCAGTAATCCTCTGCACGATTCTCGAAGTCCTCGATAGTTCGATCGTCAACGTTGCCCTGCCGCATATGCAGGGCAGTTTCTCGGCGACTATCGACGAGGTCACCTGGGTGGTGACGACCTACCTGGTGGCGGCGGGGATCATGATTCCTACCACCGGTTGGATTTCGGGGCAGTTCGGCCGCAAAAGCTATTTCCTCTTCTCGATCGCGACCTTCATAATTTCCTCGGCGATGTGCGGCGCGGCGCAGTCGCTAAACCAGATGGTCGCATTTCGGTTCCTGCAGGGTATCGCAGGTGCGGCGTTGCAGCCGCTTTCGCAGGCGATCCTGATGGAGACCTTTCCGCCGAATGAGCAGACGCTGGCTATGGCGGTCTGGGGTATCGGCCTGATGGTCGCGCCTATCATGGGTCCGACGGTTGGCGGCTATATCACCGACAACTGGAACTGGCGCTGGAATTTCTACATCAACGTACCGATCGGAATAGCGGCTGCGTTCATGGTCTCCACCTTCGTGCACGATCCGCCTTACCTGAAAAAGCTCAAGGGAAAGGGGAGCGCCGATTGGCTGGGTATCGTATGCCTGGTGCTGGCGCTCGGCCTCGGCGAAATCGTGATGGATCGTGGCGACCGCGCGGATTGGTTCGCGAGCCCGTGGGTCTGGTATTTCTCGATCATCGCAGGCGGCTCGTTCATCCTGCTGATCTGGCACGAATGGCGCACGCCCGAGCCGATTGTGCAGGTGCGGATCCTCAAGAATCGCAACTTTTCCGTGCCGACTCTGCTGCTCATTCTGATGACGTTTACGGCATATGGGATGCAGATTCTGAATCCCGCCTTCCTGCAGGATTTGCTGGGCTACACCGCCGCGCGAGCCGGAATGGCCATGGCGCCGCGCGGAATCGGGCTGATGGCGGCGATGTTCTTCCTGGGCGGGATCGCGAAGCGGGGCTTCGATACGCGACCACTGGTCGCCCTGGGTTTCATACTGATCGGCGTCGCGAGCTGGCAATTGGGCAGTCTCGATCTCAACATGTCGGAATGGAACTTCATGGCGCCGACGATTGTCCAGGGCGTCGGGATGGGGCTCATCTTTCCGAATCTCTCAGCCGCAGCACTCAGCTCGATTCCCCGCGAACAGATGGGATACGGCGCCAGCCTGTTCTCGATGTCGCGGAACATCGGAGGCTCGATCGGAACCTCGGTGCTCACCACGATGTTGGTGCGGCGAGAGCAAGTTCAACAGAGCTACATGGTGCAGCATTTGTCGGTGTTCGACGCTTGGAAATTGAGCAACGCACCCGCACGGATGCCCGGGGAGATGTCTCACTTCAACTACTTGAGCTCGATGGTGAACGGGCAGAACCGCGGATTCGCGATGATCTACAGCTCCGTCCAGACGCAGGCAATGATGGTCTCGCTGAACAGCATCTATCGCATGCTGGGATACCTGATGATTCTAGGTGTCCTGCTGTGCTTCCTGCTGCCCCGAACACGAGGCAAGGCTCCCGCCGGAGCGCATTAGGTGGCTGTGGCGCTTCCTCCCTGCGAACCTTAGCAAACGTCCGCAACGCCCGAATCCTTGCTCGCGATATTAGGATCGTCTAGCCTGACGGTTGTGAACCCTCGTAGATTTCCCCGCGATAGACGCGAAAAACCAGCATACCGGCCCTGATCATTCGCCAATCAGCCACTCCGTTCGTGATCGATCGGTGGGCATTGTGAGCAAAGCCCCCGGAGAATTCGAGCTGATCACTCGTCTCACCGCCAAGTTGCGTCAAAGCCCTCGAACTATCCTTGGTCCCGGCGACGATTGCGCGATCCTGGCGCCTTCGCGCAGCCGGCAGTTGGTGACGATCGATTCGATGGTCGAGGGTGTGCATTTCGAGCTTGGCTGGGGAACTCCCGAGGGACTCGGCGCGCGTGCTCTAATTGTGAATTTGAGCGATATAGCGGCGATGGGCGGGGTTCCGATGGCGTGCGTGATCAATCTGGCGATCCGCCCCGGACTCGGTGCGCGCTTCTTCGACCGTCTGTATGCGGGCCTGTCGGATGCGGCGAGTGCTGCCGGTGTCGATATCGTCGGCGGCAACGTTACCCGCGCCGAGGCGCTCGCAATCACGATCGCGCTCTTCGGCGAGGCTCGGAAATCCCTACTGAGGCGCGACGCGGCGCGCTCCGGCGACGACATTTTCGTTACTGGTACGTTGGGCGACGCCGCGATCGGATGGCGCATACTGGCGGGTGAACTAAAAGCGCGCGGACCATCGCGAAAATTCCTGGTCGATCGCTATCTCCAACCGGTCGCGCGGCTCAAAGCTGGACAACGGCTGACGCGAGTCAATCCAGCACCCGCGGCCATAGATATCAGCGACGGACTTTTGCAGGACCTGGGCCACGTACTGAAACGCAGCGGCGTGGGTGCTGAAATTGAGGCCGGCGCGATTCCGCTATCGTCGGCCTATCGCGAAGTGATGGGTGACAATCTTGAATTCGCGCTGAGCGGCGGCGAGGATTACGAACTCCTGTTTTGCCTGCGCCCCGGCCGTTCCGAAACGGCTTTAACGCAGCGGCTGGGCGTACCGGTAAGTAGGATCGGCCAAATTGTCCGCGGCCATCGCGTGACTCTGATCCATGGGGGCGGCCGCGCCGGAGTTAAGGCGCCGCGTATCGCTGGATGGGATCAGTTGAGGGCTCACGACATTCGATGATTCTGCTGCCGATCATTGTTGCGATGATGCTGGTGATGAGCGCGCTGCTGGCGGCATCCGAGACGGCGCTGTTCGCGCTGGTGCGGCTGGAACATACGCGGACCAACCTGAGCGCCTCCGTGCAACATGCGCTCGACCGCCTGATGGCGCGTCCGCTCGAGTCGCTGATGATGATCATCGGCGTGAACGAGGCTTCCAACGTCTTTGCCGAGTGCTTCGCTACCACCCTCATGATTTTCTGGCTCGGCAACAAACTGGGCAGCTATCTGTCGGTGCCCGTGATGCTGGTGACGGTGTTGATCTTTTGCGACATCACGCCAAAGACTTTCGCCTTGGGCTTTCCCGGCTTCGTCGCCGAGGTGACCGCGCGTCCGCTGGCGGCACTCGCAGCCGTGCTTCATCCGATTGCGAAATGGATCAGCCCCTCAGCGCCGCCGCCGCGACCTGAGCCCGTCTCCGAAGCGGAATTTAAAGCGTTGCTGCGCGTGAGCGAATTCCAGGGGCAGGTCGAGCCGCAGGAGCGCGAGCTGATTCATAAGGTTTTCGACTTCGGCGTGCGCCGCGTGTCCGAGGTGATGACGCCGCGTGAGAAGATCCACGCGCTCGATGTCGCCACGCCGTCTGAACGCATAGTTCCCGAGGTGGTCGCCGGGCACTTCTCGCGCATTCCAATTTACCGGAATACTCCCGACAACATCGTGGGGATTCTCCATGTCAAGGATCTCGTCACCCGGCGGCTTGAGCCGGCGCCCCCGCGACTGGAGCGGCTGATTCGGCCCGCCTATTACGTGCCGCCGGGCAAGCCGCTGGCGGAATTGTTTGACGAGATGCGACGCGGCCGTTTCCAGCTCGCGCTGGTGGTTGACGAATATGGCAGGGTGTTGGGCCTGATCACGCTGGAGAATCTGCTTGAGGAATTATTCGGCGAAATCCGCGACGAATTCGACTACGAGGGCCCCGAGATCACGCCGCTGGAGAACGGCGAATGGCTGGTCTCGGGCGCTATCGAAATCGAGCGCTTGAGCGAATCGCTCGGTGATGGCAAATCGATCGGCGTGAGTGGCCCGCATACGCTGAGCAGCGTAATTTTACGGCGCCTCGGAAGGGTGCCGCGCCTCGGCGAGAAATTCCGGCTCGGCGATTTCGAGGCGGCGATCGAGCGGGTGCGCGGCACGACGGTCGAGATGGTCAGGCTCAAGCGATGGAACTAGCCGTCCTGATCGCTGCGATCGCAACCTGCGTGATCTGCCAGGCATTCTTTGCCGCGAGCGAGATCGCGCTGGTCGCTGCCGACGAGTTCAAGGTCCGGGCCGAACATGAAAGCGGAGTCAAAGAATCGCGCGCGTTGAGCCGGTTGCTCGAGCGGCGCGATCGCACGGTCGCCCTGCTGCTCACCGGCAACAATCTCGCAACGGTAATCGCGGCTGCGGCCATCACGAGTTTTCTGCACGACCTGAATCCGCGCAGCGTCTTCTGGGCACCCTTCATCCTCGCGCCAATCACGCTGGTGCTGGGCGAATCGCTTCCGAAAATGCTCGCCATTCGAGCGCCCCTGACGGTCGCCCGTTTTGCCGCGCGTCCGTTGAATTTCCTGGCCACGGTGCTGGCACCGCTGCTCGCCGCGGAAACCGCGCTCAGCCGCTGGTTGCGGGGAATTGCGGGGGTGTCGCCCGAGGAAGAGAGCGTGTTTCTGAGCCGCGAGGACCTCGCGATGCTGGTGCGGCGCCGCCCCGATGAAGCCGCCTCGGCAACCGCGCCCGGTGCCGACGCGATTTTACCAGCCGAGCAGCAGATGATCAGCCGCATCTTCCGCTTCACTCACGCCGAAGCGCGCAAGGCGATGGTGCCGCTGGTGCGCGTCGAGGCGGTGCCGGAGGAGACTACACTCGCCGGGGTGATCGAACTGGTGCGGCGCGAGGGCTTCACGCGCATCCCGGTGTTCCACCAGCGCATCTTCAATATCGTCGGCGTGGTCCATGCCTTCGACCTGCTCGAGGCCCCTGATTTGTCCCGCGCAGTGGCCGAGGTGATGCGCTCGGTCAGCTACTTTTCCGAAGCGACGCCGCTCGACGAAATCCTGGTTGCCCTGCAGCGCACGCGCGAGACGCTCGCGGTCGTGGTTGACGAATACGGCGGCGCCGCAGGCATTATCTCGATGGAGGACCTGCTCGAAGAAGTCGTGGGCGATATCGAGGACGAGCATGACGTGCTCGAAGAGCACGCGCGGATAATTGGACCGCAAACGCTTTCGGTTTCCGCGCAAGCCTCGGTGCCGGAACTGAATGAGCGCTTCGGGCTCAGGCTCCCGGAGGCTACCGAGTATGCTACCATCGGCGGTCTCGTGGTGGAGTCCCTCGGTCATATTCCGAAACCCGGCGAACAGCTTAAGTCCGGGAACGCGACGATCAGGGTGACGCGCAGCGACGCTCGCGCTGTGCGCGAGGTGGTAATCACTCTCGATCAGCCATTGACCACCAGCGACTCACGCCGTCGATGACCGAACAGAAAATCCGTGAAATTCTCGATCTGGTCGCGGCCGGCGGACTCAGTGCGGACCGCGCGCTGACGCGCCTCAAGCACTTGCCCTTCGAGGATCTCGGCTTCGCGCGCCTGGACCATCATCGCAGCCTGCGCCGCGGATTGCCCGAAGTAGTTTTCGGAGAAGGCAAGACGGCAGATCAGATCGCGGCAATCGGCAAGCGCATGACGGCGGCGGGCGTCAACCTGGTGATTACCCGGCTCGCGCCAGAGAAAGCGCGCGCCATTAAGCGCAAACTGCGCGCATTGGACTATAAACCCGGCGCGCAGATCGGGACGATCATCCAGGAACCGCCCGACAGTCGCGGCCATGGGACGGTGATGGTATTGAGCGCAGGCACTTCTGATATTCCGGTCGCGGAGGAAGCGGCCCTGTGCGCCGAACTTTTCGGCAACCCGGTCGAACGCCTTTTTGACGTCGGCGTCGCGGGACTGCATCGGCTCACCGCAAACGCCGAGTTGATTCAGCGCGCCAGCGTGTTGATCGTGGTCGCGGGCATGGAAGGCGCGTTGCCATCGGTGGTGGCGGGATTGGTGGACAAGCCGGTAATCGCGGTGCCGACCAGTGTCGGCTACGGTGCGTCTTTCGGCGGTATCGCGGCGCTGCTCGGGATGCTCAACAGTTGCGCGAGCGGTGTGACGGTGGTGAATATCGACAATGGCTTCGGCGCGGCATTCGCCGCCACCATGATCAACCGGGTTGGAATCTCCAGCGGACGCGACTGATGGCCGAGCGCAAGGATCTCACCAGTGGCCGCGCGCGCCGCGCAATGAAGATCGGCGGACTCGCGTCGCAGGTCGGGTCGAGTTACCTGTGGACCTCGCTCCGCCGTCCGTTTCTGAGCACAGGTCGCTACGATCAGGAACTCCTCGATACCCATCTCAAGAACGCCCGGCGCATCGTCGAAGGCTCCAAGCAGTTGCGCGGCGCCTTCATGAAGCTAATCCAGATGCTCTCGACGCGGGCGGATTTGCTGCCCGGCGAAGCGCTCGACATCCTGAAGGCGACGCAATCGAGCGTGCCACCGATGGACTACGCGCTGATCGCCAAGCAGATTCGGCGCGAGTTCTCGAAGTCACCGGAACAGCTCTTCGCCAGCTTCGAACACGAGGCGTTCGCCGCCGCCTCGCTCGGCCAGGTTCATCGCGCGCGGCTCAAGAGCGGTGAAGAAGTCGCAGTCAAGATTCAGTATCCGGGCGTGGATACGACGGTGGAGCAGGACCTCGGCAATCTCAAACTGTTGCTGCGCACGCTGCAGGCGATCGCCGGCGACATCATGCGCCAGAAAATCGACACCAAGACGATCTTCACCGAACTGGCCGAAAGGCTGCGCGAGGAAATCGACTACATCAGCGAGGCCCGCAATATCGCGGAGTTCAACCGCCTGCTCGCCGGCGACGATGAGATTGTGCTGCCGCGAGTGATCAAGGAGCTCAGCACGCGGCGTGTGCTCACGATGACTTACGTGGACGGCTATCGCCTGGGCGACATCTTCGGAACCCAGACCGACGCCAAGCTCCGGGCCTGGGTGGCGCGCAAGTATTACTGCCTGCTGTGGCGCCAGATTCTCGAGTTCGGAGTGCTCCACACCGATCCGCAGCCGGGCAACTATGTCGTCAGTTATCATCCGAAACTTGGCATCCTCGACTTCGGATCGGTGCGGCATTTTTCGGAACCGGTGCGCAAGGCAAGTCTGCAGCTCGCCCAGGCGATCATCGCCGGCGACGATCGCACTATGGCCTCCGCGCTGGTCAAACTGGGCTACCTCGACCGGACGCAGGAACCCGCGCCGATGGTGAAGATCATCTACCTGCTGTTCGAGCCGGTGATCACCGACCGCCCGTATCATCCGGATGAATTCGACGCGATCGGCAAGGCTGCGACCGTCGGTGAGATCGCGTACGAGCACAAGCTCTACAAGTCACCTCGCCACAGCATTTTCCTGATCAGATCGCTGATCGGACTCGACGGCATCATGAAAGGGCTCGGGGCGAAAATGAACTATGCGGCGCTGTTTCGCGAATGCGTTCGGCAGGCGGCCAAGGCCAGGAAAGCAAGTTGACGCGGGCCGAAGCGGCCGCGAAGCGCAGACCGAAGCCCGCGCGCGAAGCGACGCCAGCCGCCAAAATAGCATCCGCCGGCAATTCCTCGGTGAAGAATTCGAAACGAGCGCCGCCCGCTCGCCGGGATACGGATGCCTCCGCCTTGGCGATGGCCGATCTGCTCGAAGCCCATCGTGATCATACGTTTCGGCGATTGCCGTCGCGGCGCGTGACGGGCGAGCGGGGTGCGCTCGCCTTCATAAACGAAACTGGCTTCTGTGCCGCATTCACGGCGGGCCTCGGCGTGCCATGTCTGCGCGAGGCGATCGAGGGGCGCCGCGAACCCAAGCTTCCCGAGCATATCCAGCACGACCGCGCGATCATCATGACGTGGAATCTCAAAGACGCCCTGCCGGCGCGCAAAGCCGTCTATTACGGCAAGGTGATCGCGGGACGGCCGAGCTTCATCGCGCTCGAATTGCTGCCCGCGTTTTTGCGTCTGCGGGTGACACCAGGCGGGTATCGAAAGCTCTATGAGCGAGGCGCTCTGAGTCATTGCGCGAAACTGGTGATGGACGCGTTGACGCGGCGCGGGGCGGCCGAAACCAAGGCGCTGAAACTCTCGAGCGGCTGCGCGCAACCGAATCGGCGCGCGGATTTCGATCGGGCGATGAAGGAGTTGCAGGAGAAATTCCTCGCGCTCAAGGTCGAGGAACGCTACGACCCGTTCACCTACGTTTGGGACACCGTCGAGAACCGCTGGGGCGAGGCGCTGCGCGCGGCGCGTGCGTTGAGTCCCGTCGAAGCGGCTTATCGAATCGTGCGGCGCTACTTCGAAATTGCCGCGTACGGTAACGATCGTGCGATCGTACGAATCCTCGGTATCGATGCTGCCCCGGTCGAACGCGTGCTGCACCGCCTCGAGCGCGAGTCTATAATCCGCCGCGGTTTACGCGTCGCGTCAATCCGCGAGACGATTTCTATTCTAGCTACCCTCGCCTGAGAACCCTCGGTCCAGCCCGCCCCGGCGCCGCTCGTCCGCCCAGTCTTGCGGTTTCGCATTGCCATTACCATTGTTCATAACGCACGGCACGTCGTTCGTAGCCCGCACCGCGCAGCAGGTCGCGCAACGCAATCACCCCCTTACCCACGCCGCAGACGTAAAAATGGCGGCTGCGATCCGCGCCGCTATCGATCCATCGATGACCGACCGCTTCGATAAGTCGCGCGTAAAGTGCTCCCGAATCCCCTTCCAAAATGAACGGTTCGTAGCGAAACTCGCGCCGCGTCGCCGCGAGATACTCGAATTCCGAGGAATACAGCAGATGTTCCGGACGATCGGAGGCATATAGCAATGTGATCGGATGAGCAGCGGTCGTCACAGCCCGGCGGATCATCGGGCGAATCGGCGCGATCGCCGTGCCCTCTGCGACGAAGATTGTCTCCGCGGACGGCGCGCGATCGAGCGTGAAGGCGCCAAATGGGCCGGTGAAGTTGAGTTCGTCACCGATCGCGCGATCAAAGAGCCACGCCGCGCCCGGACCGTCGGGCACGCGATTGAAGCAGAGTTCGAAAGGCTCGCCGTCTTCCGGACTAGACGCGATGGTGTAGGGGCGGATACGCGTATCGCCGGTCAGTGGAATAGCCACCGAGATGAACATGCCGGGCAGGAATTGCGGCAGCGAGCCCTCGGTCATGCGCAAAAACAGCGACCGCGTGTCGGGACAATGATTGAAGACGCGATCGACTCGCGCACGCAGCGTGGGCCGCTGCCGGGCGCTTGCGACTGGCGGTGCCTGCGATACCGGGTCACTCATCGTGCAATCCCTGGCGCTATCGGCGGGTTTATCGCGCGGTCGGCGCCGCTGTTGGAGCGTTCATCGAATGTACCTTCCCGCCGACGGAGGATCGTTGCGCCGGTTCTCGTCTCGGGCGTGCCGCTCATCCGCCGTGGCTCTCGCTGATCTGATTGATCGTGAACCGCGGCACCACGATAACGATTTCCGCGTCCGGATCTTCAATCACGGCTTGGCATCCGAGGCGAGATGTCGGAGTCAGGCCGGGCGCGCGATCGAGCAGGTCTTCTTCCTGTTCCGACGCCTCGCCGAGCTTTTCGAAGCCCTGTTTCACGATTACGTGACAAGTAGTGCAGGCGCAGTTGCCGCCGCACGCATGTTCGAGATGGATATGATGTCCGAGCAGGATGTCCAGAATCGACCCAGGCAGTCCGTCGTGCTGGAACGGTGCCTTGCTCGGATCGAACTCGATCGTCTGATCGGGGTCGCCGTTTTCAAAGATAACGCGAATTTTCGCCATCAGTTTTTGCCAACTCTGGAGTTGCCTTCGACGATCGAAATCCCAAGCAATTGAAGGAGTTTAATCATCCTTAGCGACTCCGCCGCCTGCTCCAAGGATATGCGGCAGGCGGTCCGACCGAAACACCCGCCCGGGGAAGCGTTGGCGCGCGAGTGATCCCGCAACGGGCAGGGTTGATCCTGCGAGGGGCGAGACACCTCGCGACAGCCGTCAGTAAAGTCAGGCCGCCTTGCGCCTTCGCCGTTTTTTCGCCATATTCGACATCACATGGGCGGAGGATCGAGCGAATGGCCACTCTGACTAAACGACAGAAGCAATTGGTTGACTTCCTTGAGCATTATATCAGCGAGCATGGGTACGCGCCCACACTGGCCGAAGTGGGAGAATACTTCGGGCTGTCTTCGCTGGCCACCGTGCATAAACACATGAAAAATCTGGAGGGCAAGGGCTACATCCGACGCACGCATAATCATAGCCGTGCGCTCGAGCTAGCTGGCAAGGTCGGAGGCAGCGGGGCGCACGAAATTTCGTTGCTCGGCGAGGTCGCGGCCGGATTGCCGATTGAGGCAATCGAGGGCGAGGACACCATCACGGTGCCCGACGAATTCGTCCGCCGCGACAGCACGTTCTGCCTGCGCGTAAAGGGTCAGTCGATGGTCGATGAGGGTATTCGCGATGGCGACTATATCATCGTGGAAAGCCGCGACGGGGCGAATCAAGGGGAAACTGTGGTCGCGCTGATTGACGGCGAGGCAACAGTCAAGAAGTACTTCCGCGAGAACGATGGCCGGGTGCGCTTGCAGCCCGCAAATCCGACCATGGAGCCGATTTTCGTCGAGGAAGGAAATCTGCGGATCCGTGGCGTCGTCGTCGGCCTGATGCGCCATTACCGCTGATCGCGCTGCATAAGCCTCAAGAAATCTCCCCGGAGGACGGGCCATTGCGCTGCCGGCCAGGCGCTGGGATCTGCCGGGGCTGAGATTCAAAACCGCCACTTGCCCGGTGTCGAAGAGCGTTTCACGTTCAAGGTTACCTGAGGGTGGTGGGTTTGCGACCGATCGCGGGCGGCGCCTGAGGAATCATCGGCGGCTTGCGGCGATTAATGACGGCGCGTGCGATGGGCGAAGAACTCTCACGAGCGCGAACCGGAACGGTCACCAGGAAATTGGTGCCGCCGGCGGCGGGCGATCGCAATTCCAGCTTGCCGCCGAGCGCTTCTACGCTGCGCTGCACGACGGCGAGTCCGAGGCCGAGACCGCGATAGCGGCGAGCGCTGCTGTTCGAGAGTTGTGCGAACGGCTTGGCGGCGTGATCGAGCGTCGCCGCGCTCAGCCCCGGTCCAGTATCGCTGACTTCCAGTTCAATCGCGTTGCCAAGGCCGCGATCTTTCAACGGTCGAAGAGCAATGCTGACCGAGCCGGAGTCGGTAAACTTGATCGCGTTGAGTGCGAGGTTCAGCAAAATCGATTTGAGCTGGCGCCTTGGGACGCAAAACAGCTCAGGAGCATCAGCGAAATCGAATTCCAGCTTCAGATTCTTGTGCTGGTTCGCCGCCTCCAATACGGGGGTGATTTCGGCGATCAAGCTTCCCGGAGTGACGTCCTCGTCGGTTATCACCTCGGCTTTGACCTCGCTCAGCACGAAGTGCATCAGGTTATCGATGGTCTGGGCCAGATCATGGGCGTTGGCATTCATCCGGTCCAACAGTGCGCGCGGTTCCTTCGAAAGTTGATCGCTATAGTCGTCACGCAGGATATCGACGTAGCCCAGCAGGACCTGCACCGGCGTGCGCAGTTCGTGAGCGAGATTGGCGACCGCTTCGAGTCGCATCCCCTGACGCCACGAATTCGGGCTCGCGAGTTCGACTGTCCCATTAGGGTCCACTGGCTGGACCGCCGAAGCGTGCTCATCAATCGGTGAACGATTATCTCCCACGACACCCTCCCCTGCCTCATCGCGGTCCTGTCGCATCGAGTAATCAACAAGGGCGAACAGTTCACGAAGTAGGCATTCGGAGGCTACTGAACAGTGGGAGACGGCAGTATCGGATTAATACCTACTCCAATAGGGAAAAGTACCTAGTAATTAAAGGGAATTTACCTACGTGGGACAATTCCCGGGCGTGCGGCTCCCCGAGTGCGAACATGCGATCAGAACGGACGATAGAGAATGAGACATCGGGAGGAGAGAGAACGACAAGAGTTGTGAAACCTTAAAGATGCGCACCTCGCAGACTCGTTATTGGAACGCAGCTGGCGGACTCGGCTGCTCGTTTCGCTGCGCTCCACTGGTGTAGCTCGGCTCGCCTAGTGGCAAGGTTTCACGCTTCCCACAGTGGTCAGTCAAGGGTGCTGGTCTTTCTGGGGATTTCTATGAGACCTTGGGCGGTTCGTGGTTGCATGGTACGCGGCGGTAGGGGGGAGGCACCGGGACCAGTCCCGATGAGATTTCACAGGGCTAAGCCCGCGAAAGCTCGGCTCGCAAGCTCCACTCAGAGTCTCAATTCTTGGCCACCTCGCAGACTCGTTATTGGAACGCAGCTCGCGGACTCGCCTGCTCGTTTCGCTGCGCTCCACTGGTGCAGCTCGGCTCGCAAGCTCGCCTAGTGGTTCAGAATGACAACAGAACGATCAGCCGGGCCGCTGGGCCGCGAAGAATAACGTGGAGGGCCCCCGATTAAGGGCGGGTCAGGCAGGTTTGTCGACCTTGGGTTCGGTGGTGATGGTATCGGCCGACTTGGTGACGGTTTTCGGGGGGTCAGGTTCGTTCATCGCGCCCTTGAAATCGCGGATGGCGCGGCCGAGCGCTCCGCCGACGTCGCCGAGTTTGCTCGGCCCGAAAATGATCAGGATGATCACCAGCAGAATCAGCAAATGTGAGGGTGCGAAAAGGTCCATAAATAGTCTCCGGCCGCGGCCATTCGGCTCGTCCAATATTTAACTCTACTAGGAGGTTTCGGTGAATGCTACGCCTCTAAGGGACTCCCGGGGTGGCCGCGTTATTCCCGCAAAAGGCGTGAGTCACGCGTGTTGGAGAGCCGGTTTTGCGGGGGCCGGCTGGCCGGTGCCCTCGTTTTCGAGGCGATAGCGCTGGACTTTTCGATAGAGCGTCGAGAGGTGAATGCCAAGGACCTGCGCCGCCTTGACCTTGTCGCCGCTGACCTCGTTGAGAACGCGCCGCATATGCTCACGCTCGAGTTCCTCAAGCGTCATGCCGGTGGCCTCGGCGGCCGCGAGAGGAATGCTGGTGTTATGGAGCTTTTCGGGCAGGTCGTGGGCGTGGATGACGTCGGTTTCGGCGAGAATCGCGGCGCGCTCGACGGCGTTTTCGAGTTCACGGACGTTACCGGGCCATCCGTAGCCGATAAGGACGCGCATCGCACCCTTCGAAAAGCGCATCGCGGAACGATTCAGCGGCTTTTCGTACTTGCGCAGGAAATGATTGGCGAGCAGCGCGATATCGTCCTTGCGCTCGCGCAGCGGCGGCAGCTTTATAGTGATGACGTTGATGCGGTAGAGCAGTTCCTCGCGGAAACGACCGTCGTGAGACTCCCGCTCGAGGTCCTTATTGGTGGCGCATAGCACGCGCACGTCGAAGGAAACGGGCTCGTTGGAGCCGAGCGGATAACATTCGCGCTCCTGCAGGGCGCGCAACAGTTTAACCTGGAGCGCGGGCGGCATGTCGCCGATTTCGTCGAAGAAGATGGTGCCCTTGTCGGCGGCCTTGAGCAGGCCGATTTTATCCTGAGAAGCGCCGGTAAAGGCGCCGCGTTTGTAGCCAAACAGCTCACTTTCGAGCAGATTCTCAGGCAAAGCGCCGCAATTGATCGGCAAAAAGCGCTTGTTGGCGCGTTCCGAGCTGAAATGAATCGCGCGCGCGACCAGCTCCTTGCCGGTGCCGGATTCGCCGGTGATGAGGACGCTCGAATCGGTGCGGGCTACCTTTTCCATGACGCGGAAGACCTGATCGATGGCGTCGCAGTTGCCGATGATGCTCTCGAAGCGGTACTTCTCGCGCAATTCGCGGCGCAGGAACCGGTTTTCGCGGAAGGCGGCCTTGTATTCGAGGGCCTTGCGCACGACCGCTTTAAGATGATCGTTGGCAAAGGGCTTGGTGATGTAGTCGTACGCGCCCTGGCGGAGCGCCTCGACGGCGGACTCGATGCTGGCGTAGGCGGTGACGATCACGCCCATCACTTCGGAATCGAGCTCGTGCATCTTGCCAAGCAAGTCGAGACCGCTGCCACCGCCGCTGAGATTAAGGTCGAGGACGGCGAGGTCGATCTTTTCGCGCTCGAAGATCTGCAAGGCGGCATCGGCGGCGTTGGCCTCGAAAATCTCGTAACCCTCGCGGCGCAGGAGCTGCACGATAATCGCGCGCATCAACTCTTCGTCCTCGACGACGAGGACCCGGAAAGGGCCGCTTTGAGCGTGAGTCCAAACCTGATCGACGGCCTGCTCTTCGGTATTCATCGCAGGCTCGCAGCGGCCGCCGGTTGATCGGCCTCAAAGTACACGGGCAGACAGATCGTGACGGTGGTGCCCTTGCCGACCGCGCTCTCGACACCGATGGTGCCGTGATTGTTGAGAATGATGCGCTGGCATAGGGAGAGGCCGAGACCGGCACCAACACCGGCCGGCTTGGTGGTGAAGAACGGCTCGAAGACGCGCTCGAGATTTTCGGCCGGGATACCGACGCCGTTGTCGGTGATGCGGGTGCGCACCCGTCCCATGCCGTCGCCCTGCGGAGCGCGCTGGTATTCGGTGGTAACGCGGATGACGCCACCGTCGGGCTGGATAGCGTCGGCGGCGTTAAAGACGAGGTTGAGCAGGACCTGCTGGATGCCGTTGCCGTCTGCGAATATCGGGACGAGGTCGGGCGCCAGCACCGGTTCGATGCGGATGTGGGCGAAGCGCTTGTTGTAGGCGACCAGGCGCAGCGTCTCGGTGATGGTCTCGTTGAGGTTGATCGGCTTGTGCTCGCCGGGCGCGGGCCGCGCGAAGTTGAGGAGGTCCTTCAGCGTGCGCGAGATCCGGGTGATCTGCGAGAGAATCGTATGCAGGGTCTGGCGGCGCTCGACGTCGGTCTCGTCGGGAACCAGCGACTGCACCAGCGACGAAATCGAGGCGAGGGGATTGTTGACCTCGTGCGCGACACCGCTGGCGAAGGTTCCGGCAGCGGCGAGGCGTTCGGCCTTCAACAGCGAGTCGAGCATCTCGTGGCGCTGGCTGACGTCGTGCAGGATCATCTGGAGGAACTGACGCTTGCCGGCCGTAATCAACGCCGAGTGGATATCGAAATAATGACCGCGCAACTCCAGGTCGAGGGCCTGGCCCGATCCGGTCTTGCGCACGGTCTCGATGTGCTTGTACACCAGTGGCTGCAGATCGTGCGGGACGAGATCGGGTAGGCGCATGCCGATCAGCGGGAGATCGCGCTCGTAGGGCAGCCGATGATGCAAGTCGAGGGCGGCCGAGTTGACGCTCAGCACTTCGAGGGTGATCGGATCGATCTCGTACATCGGATCCGGCGCATGGTCGATGGAGTTGCGATACTTTTCTTCCGAAGCGCGGAGCGCGACCTCACGCGACTCAATGTAGAATTGTGCTACCATCAAACGTCGTTCGTCGATTGCGGCGACGACCACGTCGCGGACGATTTCCATATGGCGTCCGCGCAGTTTCGCTCGCACCAGGTTGAGAATCACCTGCTTCAGTGCGATGTGGAAAATGTTGAACTGCGAGGGCTTCGCGCGCGCCAGCATCCCCTCCTGGCAATGCCGCCGCAGGTAAACGAAGGTTTGCAGGTCGTCGGGGTCACGCAGATGGGCCAGGAAGCGCGCGAGCGAATTAGCCATGCCGGGGCGATCGAGCTTTTTCGATTCTTCGAAGCACTGCTCCACCGCATGCGCCCACGTTTCAACCACGTCGTCGAAGTGGGCATTGACCAGTTCCGCAGCCTTCACGCGCGCGGCCATCGCGATCGGTCCGCGATCGTAAGCGGAGCCGAACAAGCCTGCCAGCATCTTCTCAATCTCGGCGAGCATGGTGCGCACCGCCTCGATCTCACCGGGCATTGGTTCGAGCGGCTGATCGGTAGCCTGCCGCGGTTCGGAGACGCATCGGTTCCTGCGAGCCTTTGTCGTGCGGCTCAGCGAACAAAAGGATTCAGGTGTAACTTCAGCGGCTTCGGGACGATTAAAATGATGAATACGCATTAGCCTGTACATCTCGCTCCAGTCCGATTCACTTATAATATAAGCACATTGTAGCCAAACCCCGATGAATTTTATTTTCGCATTTTGCTAAGTAGAAGGGTTGAAGTGTCGAGAAGATCGTGGCGGAAAACAGCCGCATATAGTCAAAACGGCAACCCAATTGGTTGACCTTCAATTCTTTGCGATCTTGTAAGCCATTGAAAACACAGCGATTTCTGCGTGGCACGGGATTGGCTCATAGATCCAGTTGTGAGCTCGAATATTGCACCGCAGCAGCCACTTTCGATCCATGCGAAATTCCTTCGACGCGGCGCCGAAAAATTTCTCGTGAAAGCGATGCGTTTGCCGGACGTCGCCGGTGCGCTCGACTTCAACGAGAAGATCATACTGCGCAAACGCCTGGACGAGCTTGCGGCGGCGCATGTCAACACGCTGATTCTGAGCGAGGCTCAAACGGAGAACGTGTTAGGCGTTGCGGGCCAGGCGGGCCTCGGCGCAATGGTCGAAATCGCGATCGACGCGCACGAACTGACTGCTCCGAAACAGGCTAGAACGACCATCGCGCGTGTTGGTAAGGCGATGAAACTCCTGCGCGGCTACCCGGCGCTGATGGGAATTCTGATCGATTGCCCGATCCACGCCGAGACGATTTCCAGAATTGCACTCAGCGCACTGCGCAGCTCACTCGATGTGATCGTGCGTGATGCTCGAGAGAGCAATGATCGGCTGCTGGTGACGTTCAAGCGTTACGCCGGTGCACCGCATGTTTCGATTGCCGGCGAGGACTTCTCTTACTTCCATGCAGCCAGCATCGATGAGGCCGCGATTGAGTCCTCGATTCGCGCGATGCACGATTGCGCCGGCGCGAAACCCCTCGTTATCGAGTTCGGCGAGGGGTTCCCTGGCCAAGCGGACGTGGTGGCTCTCGCATTCGGTCTCGGCGCTGCCGGTGTGGTGGCCACAGCGATGCGGCCTGCGGCGCCGCCCGGATGGCAGAACGTGAGGATGCTGAGCGCCGGGGAACTCCTGCCGTTTACGCATCTCGGAGGAACGGCAGTACCCTTGCCCGCAGTCACGCCAATGATCTCGGTCGTGGTCACGGCACTCGACGACGGAGGGACGCTGGCGGCGTGTCTGAAATCGATCGAACGCCTGCGATATCCAAATTTCGAAGTTATCGTGATCGATGAAGGGACGGGCGATCGCACTGGCGAAGTCGCGACGATTGATCTTAGCGCTGACCACTCTTTCGACACCCCTTCCTTTTTAGGGAAGGGGCCGGGGGTTAGGTTTCCCGGCGTGCGGCTTATCCGCGGAAAGGTCGGCGGCCTCCCCAATGAGGCATTGCGAGCGGCGCGTGGCGATCTGATCGCGTTTACGCGAGCCGACTGCATTGTCGATGCGGATTGGCTGTCGCTCGCGGTGCATAAGGTCGGTGAGAGGGGTTTCGACGGCTGCTGCGGGCCGATCTACCAGGCACAGGAAGAACTCGGATTTACATCGCGCGTGGCGGCGGCGCTTGAACTTTCAGGCGCGCGTACCGATCGCATTGATGACGCGCAGATCGACATTCGCATCATGCGCAACCTGGTAGTCCGCAAATCGTCGCTGATCGCGGCAGTCGGCACGAGTGCGCGGTCCATCAAAGGCCGCGGCGACCGCGATCTTCCGGCGTTGATGGCAGTCGGCGGTTTGAAGCTTGGCTGGTGCCCGGCGGGTCTTGTGTGGCGAGGCGGGCGCCCCACGATTGGCGAGTTCTTTCGCAATCGAATCGCGCAAGGGCATAGCGAAGCGATCCTCGCGTTGGATCATGCAAGCCGCTTTGGCGGCAGCGAGCGCCCGCATCGTGGGGCGACTGCGGAATCGCGTCGAGATGATCACAACCACGCCGGCTTGCTCGCATCGGTCGCCGCCAGCGCTCTTTCCTCAATGGGTGGAATCGCGCGAACGGTTGCGCGCCACCATTACCTCGCGAAGGCCGTCGGCGGCGCCGCATCCGTGAACGCGGCGTGCGGCGATGTCAGCCGTTCCGCGCATCATCTGGCGATCGGCCATGCTCATTCCCACGCCGCGCATCCGGTGAGCCGCTAGGCAACTGACCGCCTTCGCGTCCGGGGTGCGTCCTCCTCTTGCTTGACCGGTTGCCCTCAACAGACAAGATTTGAAGCGTTCGTCGAGGAGTATGCGATGCGCAGCGCGCAGATCCGTGAACGTTTCGTTTCTAGCCTCCACCTGCAAAATGCGCAGGCCGAAGTCGAACGACTTTCCGGTCTGGCGAATCTGGAGCCGTTTCGGACCGTTCGCCTGGCGATCCTTGGTGCCAGTCGCAACAACGATTTGCTCTGGGCGTCGGCGCTGACCTACACCTCGAGCCTGTCGCTGGTGCCGATCCTGGCGCTGGGGTTCTCGGTGCTGGCGGGTCTCGGCGGCACCGATCGTATTCGCCCGCTGATCGAGCGGTATCTTGCCGTAAATTCTCCCGAAATCACGGACACCCTGATGGGCTACGTCAACAACACCAGTGCGAAAGCGTTGGGCGAAGTTGGCGGCGCGATCCTCGTGGTGACGGTGATCCTGACGCTGAGCACAGTCGAGCAAGCCTTCAACTCGATCTTCAATGTATCGCGCGGGCGGACGTGGCTGCGGAAATTTTCGGATTACCTGAGCGTGGTGTTTACGGTGCCGCTTCTGATGGTCGCAGCGGTGCCGGCACGGTCATACCTGATGGCGCTGCTGCCGCCGAGCGTGCCCGATGTGGGATGGGCGGTTTCGACCGTCATGCTGTGGGCGAGCTTTTCGTTTCTGTATGTTTTCTTCCCCAACATTCGGGTGCGCCTCAGCGCCGCCGCGGTCGGTGGTTTGGTGGCGTCGATTCTGCTGCAGATAGGCCAATGGGGATACGTCCATTTCCAGATTGGAGCGGTTCGCTACCACGCAATATACGGCGGGCTGGCTTCGGTGCCGATTCTGCTGACGTGGATCTACACGGCGTGGATCATCGTGCTTTTCGGCGCGGAATTGACGGCAGTGCTGCAGGGTATCGAGCCGACCTTCGATATTGACCATCGCACGCCCGGCTTCGTGCGTATCGCGGCGTTGCTGATCGTATTTCGCGCGGCTGAACGGATGTTGATGCGAGCGGGCGCCAAGCCCTGCACGCTTCATCTGATCGCGAGTGAACTGGGCGTTTCGGAGACCGCGATGCGGCCGATCGTGGAACGGCTCAAGCACGGCGGCATCGTGATCGAATCGGCGGATTCGTCGTCGTTCTTCGATCGCGGCCATGAGCTTTTCCTGGCGCGGGAGTCGAGCAAAATTCCGCTCGCCGAAGTCCTCGAATGCCTCGAAAGCACTACCGCCAATCCGAGCGGCGACCAGCGGATCGCGGCGATTATCGAAAGCGTATCGGCAGCCGAACACGAACTGCTCGGTGCGCTGACGGTGATGGATTTGGCCAACGGGAAGATCGCCGTTTCGCCAGAAAGCGCGGCCTCGGTCGCGCACGAGCAGTAGAAATCGCAAACTGAAAGCCGGTGGCGTCCGGCTCCGCTTGTTTTGAATACAGCAAGGCACTTTTCAATTCTTTTAGTAACTAACGGTATTTCTTCCAAATCCAAACGCTGACCGGACTGCGCGCCGGCGCCCGGGATCGCAAATCATCTCTTACCTCCGAAGTAATTGCCGGGCGTGCGAGGATCGGCAAAATTCCCCTCGTGACGCGAGACCGGCCGCAGCGAATTTCTAACTCTGCCGCGGTAAAGCGACTCGCGTACAGGGAGAATTCATATGTCGGCCAAAGAAGACGTCCAGCGAGTCAACGATCAGGTGATTGCCGCAGCCGCCAAGGGGGATTTCGCGCCCTTCGTGAATGTCCTTGCAGACGACGTCGAGGTTTTCGACCACGTCGCTTATCTGTTCGAGGGCAAGGGTCCGTTCCTGGAGTATCTGCAGAGCGTCACTGCGGGTGCGGAAGCGACCACCTTCGCGCTTCACCAGTCGTCGTGTCGGGCGATCACCGACACGACCGCGGTTGTAAACGGTTACGACCGCCTGGCGACCTTTCCCAAGGGCGGCGGCATGCCGAAGGTACAGTGCGGGCGCACGACGTGGGTTTACGCCAAGCGCGGGAACGACTGGAAAATCGTCAGCGCGCATTTCTCGCCGCTGCCGACCGAGTGAGGTTCCCGTAATCGAGAGCCGTGAAACATAACCGCGAGCGGAGCGCCATTCGCGAAAGACCGATGGTGCTCCCTCCATTAAGCAGGGAGAAAGCAAATGAATATCGACAATGATGCGCAAACCGTCGAGTGCGTGCCGGCGAATGGCAGCGCGAGCGAGCGAGTCCGCGAGATGCGCCTGACCGTTGAGACAACCGACGTGATACGGCGTTTCAACAACGTGTTCCTGCGTCACGATCCGTCGGCACTGCCGGAGTTGATCTCGCCTGACTGCGTTATCGAAAGCATCAAGCCCGCACCGCACGGCGCCCAGTTGATCGGACGCGACGCGTGCGTGGCAAACTGGACGGAAATCGCGACCGCGCCGGGCACTCACTTCGACCTGGAGGAAGTCTTTGTGGCAGGAGACCGCGCGATCATCAGATGGCGGTTCTGCTGGGGCGAGGGCGAGGCCAACTCGAGCCGCGGCGTGAACCTGATGCGCGTCCGCGACGGCCTGATCGTCGAGGCTATGGGTTACGCGAAAGGCGCTTAGGCGGCTGGCGGTTAAGCGGTCCGCGACGCGATTGACGCCCCAATTTATTGTTACGCGCAGCAAACGAGCGGCCCGCGTCGATTACCTTCGAGGTAATCGACGCGGGAGACTGCCCGCTGCTAGGGTTTTAATCATGGACATTCATCGCAACGGTACGGCAGTTGAGCCGAGCGGCGTCGGGCCGCTGCTGCGGAGATGGCGTGAAGCGCGCCATCTGAGCCAGCTCGATCTGGCCCTGGATGCGGACGTCTCCGCCCGCCATATCAGCTTTCTTGAAACCGGCCGCGCTGAGCCGAGCCGCGAGATGCTGCTGACGCTTTCGAACGTGCTGGACGTGCCGCTGCGTGAACGCAACTTCCTGCTGCTCGCTGCGGGTTACGCTCCCATCTACGGTGAGACCAGCCTGGATGACCCACGGATGACCCAAGTGCGCGCTGCCGTCGAGGTGATCCTCAAGTCGAACGAACCGCGCAGCGCAATCGCCCATGACCGTCATTGGAACGTGGTCATGGCCAATAAGGCCTTCGTTCAATTCGTGACGCTCATTATGGGCAAGGCGCCCGACGGTCTCCTGCCGCTGCGCATCTCGACGGCACCGCGCCTGAACCTGATGCGACTGCTCTTCCATCCCGATGGCGTGCGCAGAATCGTCGTGAACTGGGAAGAGATCGCCAAATCGTTGCTGAACGAGGCCTATCGCAGGCTGGCGTGGGCGCGCGACGAGACGCTGAAGGAATTGATCATGGAGATCCTCGGCTATCCGGGCGTTCCGGCGCGGTGGCGCGAGCCCGAGCTCGAGGCTCCGCACGACCTGATCCTGCCAATGGAGCTTAATCTGGAAGGTAGGATCGCGCGGATGTTCAGCACGGTGACGACCGTCGCGACGCCCCACGATGTCACGTTGCAGGAGTTGCACGTCGAAGTCTTCTATCCCGCTGATGGGGAGACTGAGTCAGTTTTGCAGACTTACGCCCGGCGCCTCAAAGACAAAGCCCAATAGAGGATCAGGCGAAGAAGACATACTCGCGTGCCCGCCGGTGAGGAAGGGCTTACGGGCGAATGAGCACTCACGCGTAGCAAAGCAATCGCGCAGTTTGTGTAGACATGTCGGCGATTGCTGTTGCATGCTCTTAATAGCGAATTGAATCTAAAGAAAGCCGTGTGGCGGCTTGACAGGTAGGCTTGGGTATGATATTGAAAATCATTCTCAATACTTAGACTTCGGCAAGCCTGAACCTGACCCTATGAGAAGACCATTCGCAATCTGTTCCTCACTACTTCTGAGCATTGTTGTTTGCGCCGTTGCCCAATTGCTTGTGGGTTGCAATGGAAGCTCCTCCGGCCCAGGCGTCACCTCAGTTCAACCGATTGCACCGGTCGCAAACCCATGCCCGCGCGAGGCGGCAGGCAGCCTCGTGCAGAACCCGCCCGATCTGTTCAGCAAGCACGGAGTCCTGACTGTTTTTTTCTCCTACCAGACGATCATGGACGCCGACGGCCGGAATCTGTTCTGCTTCATGACGCCCGGCGGTCTCGAAAATCCGACGCTGCACGTAAATCCCGGCGACCACCTGGTGATTTATGCAACGAACAATACGCCCAAAACCCCGGTCGTCCTCAAGATCGACCGGCCGAATTGCGGCGCGACCAATTTGACCGGATCGTCCCTCAATATGCACTTTCATGGCGTTAATGCCTCACCCAGATGTCACGATGACGAGGTGATCAAGACGCTGATCAATTCGGGGCAGGCGTTCAAATACGACATTAATTTTCCCAAAGACGAGCCGCCGGGACTGTACTGGTATCATCCGCACGCACATATGCTGGTCGAAGCGGCGTTGCAGGGAGGCGGATCTGGCGCGATCGTCGTCGAAGGTATCCAGAATTTCCAGCCAGCGGTCGCGGGCCTGACTCAGCAGATTATGGTCATCCGCGACCAGAATGTGGCAGGGAATCCAACTCCAGGGGGAGATATTCCGTCCTGGGACCTGACTATCAACAACATCCCGATCGCTTATCCTGAGGAGATCCCGGCGGTCATCCAGATGCAGGCGGGGGCGCAGCAACTCTGGCGGGTTTCGAATTCATCCGCTGACAGCATTCTCGACCTGCAGGTGGTATTCGACGGCGTGCCGCAGAACCTGCAGATAGTGGCGCTGGACGGCGTGCCGACCGGCTCCCAGGACGGGACCGGGCAGGGACAGATAGTGAACGCCACGGACATCCTGATTCCGACTGCGGGCCGGGCGGAGTTTATCGTCAATGCGCCACCGGATTCGGTTAAGAGCGCCACGCTGGTGACGCTGGGGATCAATACCGGACCCGACGGCGATAACGATCCGCAACGGACCCTCGCGACCATCGAGACGACCGCCGCGGCCGAGACGGCGTCAGTCACCGAGGGGAGCAACGTGCCTGCGGCAGTCGGTCCAAAATGGCAGGAGCGCTTTGCGGGGCTGGCGATCGCGACGCCGACAACTTCGCGATCGCTCTACTTCTCGGAGAACAATCCGCTCTCGCAGTTCTTCATCACGGTGGATGGGGCTACGCCGACGCTGTTCAACCCTAACCTGCCGCCGGCGATTGTCACTACGCAGGGTTCGGTCGAGGACTGGACGATTCAGAACCAGTCCCTGGAGAACCACGAGTTCCACATCCATCAGCTACACTTCCTGGTTGAATCGCAGGACAATTTCGAGATTAACGGGAGCCAGCCTGACCCGAGTATCGCAGGTCAGGTGCTTGATACGATCCAGATTCCCTTCTGGGACGGTAACCCGGACCATCCATTTCCATCGGTGACGGTGCGCATGGATTTTCGCGGCCCCGATATTGGCGATTTCATCTACCATTGCCATATCGCGGGCCATGAAGACGACGGCATGGTGGCGATCATCCGGGTAACCCGGTCCGCAACCGCAGCCAAAATCGAAAGAACTCGCCTCTATCTCGCCGCACTGAGCGAATCGCTGGGGCTCACCGCAGGACCAGATTTGGCGGAAGCGGAGCGGGCTCAGGCGTGGTGTATCAGGCGGCGAACCGTTTATAGGCGCGCGTCCATACTCAAAGGCGAAGTTCAGGCAGCCAATCAGTAATAGTCAGGAAACCGACCTCACGCGCGTCGCGAGGTCGGACGCGCGGCGAAGCGTTCGGCGCTACCTGGCTCGTGGTCGAGACGGTGGCACCCCCGGTCAGCGGGCCAGGAGCTTGTGCAGGGACTTCAGTTCGTCGCGAATCGCGGCGAGTTGATGCTGTGTCGAAGGCGAAAGCGCAACACCGGGGGAAGCTGCGGGATGCACTACGCGATCATCCCCGCGAGGTTCCTGGTTATGATTTTCCGCCGCAACCGCTGCGATTTTCGGCTTGTCGCCATCAAGCTCGCCACGCAAGCGATCGAGTCCGGTTTCCCGGATATGCTTTTTGGCGCCGGCAATCGTGTAGCCCTCGCTATGTAACAGGCGGCGGATCAGGCGTAGGGAATCGAGGCTCTTTTCGTCGTAATACCGATGCTTCGAGCGCGAATGCCGCGGCCGCAGAAAAGGGAATTGAGTTTCCCAGAAGCGCAGTACATAGGCCTCGACGCCGATGATGCGAGCAGCCTCGCCGATCTTGATTTGACGATCAGCACCATTGGCGGTGGTCGATACCTCGGTTGGGGCGCGCGCCGGATGCCGCTTGGGCTTCGCTTTAGGTTGAGTCCGGGTCATACCGATGATTTCTCACCGTTGGTTACCCGATCCTTCAGAACCCGACTGGGCTTGAAGGACAGGACGCTGCGGGAGTCGATCGTGATCGAGACACCGGTTTGAGGATTTCGTCCACGGCGCGCGCGCTTATGGTTCACGGCGAAGGTCCCGAAGCCCGAAATCTTTACTTTCTCACCCCGGCGCAAGCTCTCTTTGATTATAGCAAAAATTGCCTCGACGACATCCCCGGCGTCTTTCTTGGAGGCGCCCACCCGCTCGTAGATGATATCCACGAGATCGGCTTTGGTCATCCCCTGCGGCGTTACCGTTCCCCCCCACCGGCTAGTTCGCGCGATTACTGCCTGAGCTCAGCCCCCAGAAGAGCCTTTGCCTGTTCGATCAAAGCGGCGTGAGCTCGATTGACCTCTTCGTCAGTGAGCGTTCGATCCTTGCCGCGATAGCGGCACGCCAGAGCAACGCTCTTCTTGCCGGATGCGATCGGATTGCCTTCGTAAACGTCAAACAATTCGACGCTTTCCAGCAGCGGCGTCTGAATCTCCGAAACCGCTTTGCGCACCCGATCGGCGGGGAAATCACGCTCGAGCACCAACGCGAGGTCACGCCTGATGGCGGGGAATCGCGGCGGTGCCGTTATCGTATGGCTTGCTAAAGTTTCATAAGCGAGCAGATGTTGTGAGTCAAGTTCAAAAAGTACACAAGGATCACTTAACTCTAGTCGTAGCGCTTCGGCTGGGTGTAACTCACCCAAGACGCCAACCATCCTGCCGTCAAGTTTAGCGATCGCCGATCGCCCCGGATGAAGGTAAGGAGCGGTCGCGCCGGCGGCCTCGAATTCCGCATTTGCGGGGAGTCCAAATGCGCGAAAGTATGCTTCAACGATGCCTTTGATCGTCCAGAATCCGGCCTTTATGGCAGGATGGCCGATGGCGTCCAGCGCGTAATCGCCATAGCTGACGGCGGCGACTCGTTCAGCCTCGCCGGGCTTGCCGTCCCGCACCCCGAAGACCTTGCCGATCTCGAAGGCGTGAAAGGCGCTGGCCTCGCGATTGAGATTGAACCGCAAAGCGGCGACCAGACCGGGCAGCAGGCTGCGACGCATCTCGGAAAGCTCGGCGGAGAGCGGATTGGTCACGCGCACTGGATCGCCGCCGTCGAGCCCTGGGAAGCGCTCATTTTCCGCGGGCGCGACGAAGCCGATGGTCTTGGCCTCGACCAGTCCGCAACCGATCATCACCTCGCGCGTGCGGCGGACGAGCGCGCGAGCCCGGTTTGGCGGATTGGCCACAGCGGCGCGCTCAGGCACTGTCGCAGGAATCTCCGCCAGGCCCGCGAGTCGCGCAACTTCCTCGGCGAGGTCGGCGGTCTCGTTGACGTCCGGACGAAACGGGGGCGGTACCACCCTGAGGCGATTGCGGCCGTCGGGCGTGACCTTCGCGCCGATCGCCTTGAGCCTGCGGCGGACCTCGCCAACGGGGACCTCAACGCCGAGGATCGAGGTCATCGCGCGAAGATCGAGATCGATTTCACGAAACGGGGCGGGCCGACCTTCGATATCGACAAGCGGGCCGCTCTCGCGACCACCTGCATACAGGCGAATCAGTTCAGCCGCACGCGTCAGCGCCGCCACCTGCCCACTGCGATCGATCCCGCGCTCGAAGCGATAGCTGGCCTCGCTGCGCAAGCCGAGGCGGCGCGCGGTACGCGCGATGGTCATCGGTTCGAAGTACGCGCTCTCGAGTGCGATACGCGTCGTCGAAGCGCTGACTTCCGAATTCAGCCCACCCATCACGCCGGCCAGCGCGAGTGGCTTTTCGCCATCGGCAATGATCAGGTCGGCGGGATCGAGCGTACGCTTCACGTTGTCGAGGGTTTCGAACTCGCGATCGTCACCGGCGCGCTGCACGAGGATCTTGTGGCCGGCGATGCGATCGAGGTCGAAGGCGTGCAGCGGCTGTCCCAGTTCGATCATTACGTAGTTGGTCACATCGACGACGTTGTTGAGCGATCGCATGCCGCAAAGCTCGAGGCGCCGGCGAATGAGAATCGGCGACGGGCCGACCGTGACTTTCGCCATCGGCAGCGCCGCATAACGCGGACATAACTCCGGGGCATCAAGTTCTACCACAAGTCGATCGATGCTTTCACTCTTCGCAGCAGCCGCCTTGTTCGCACGCAGCCGCGGCGATTGTAAGCTCACGCCGAACAGCGCCGCGATTTCACGAGCGAGGCCGAGAATCGAAAGGCAATCGCCGCGATTCGGGGTAATCGCGATATCGAGTACCGTGTCGGTCATCTGCAGATAGGAGGCAAGATCCTGGCCGGTGGGAGCGTCGGACGGCAGTTCGAGAATTCCCTGGTGATCGGTGGAGAGGCCGAGCTCGAGTTCCGAACAGAGCATTCCTTCGGACGGCACGCCGCGAATTACGGCTGCCTGCAACGGCACTGCGTCTTCGAGTTTGCCCGTACCCTGACCGTGGGCGCCCCCGGCCAGCCGCGCGCCGACTGTAGCCAGCGCCGCCGTCATGCCGGCGTGCGCGTTGGGCGCGCCGCACACCACCTTGAAATGGCCCGCCGCACCTGCGTCCACTTCGCAGAGATTCAGGCGGTCCGCGTTGGGATGGCGATCGACCTGCAGCACCTTCGCGATGTACACGCCCTCGAACGTCGGCGCGATACGATCGATGCCCTCGACTTCGAGACCCGCCATCGTGAGGCGGCGGCACAACTCGTCGAGGCTCGCGTCAACGGTTACGAACTCCTTGAGCCAACTCAGCGGCAGCTTCATGAAACGGCCTCGCTGGCGGAGCGGAACTGGCCTAGGAAACGCAGGTCGTTTTCGAAAAACAGGCGCAGGTCGTCAACGCCGAGCTTGAGCAGGGAGGTGCGTTCGACGCCCATGCCGAATGCGAAGCCCGAAAATTCGGCGGGGTCGTAGCCGACGGCGCGCAGCACGTTCGGATGAATCATTCCGGAGCCGAGGATTTCCGTCCATCCGCTCTGCTTGCAGACGCGGCATCCCGCGCCATGACAGAGCAGGCAACTGATATCGACTTCGGCGCTGGGCTCAGTGAAGGGGAAGAAACTCGAGCGAAAGCGCACGCCGGTATCGGTGCCGAAAAAAGCGCGCAGAAATTCCGTGATGACGCCCTTAAGGTGCCCCATCGTGATGACGCCAGCGCGATCGACCATGAAGCCCTCGATCTGAGAGAACATCGGCGAGGCGCGGACGCTGAGCTCGTCGCGGCGGTAACAGTTGCCGGGACAGACGATCGCGAGCGGCGGCCGACGCCGTTCCATCACGCGGATCTGGCCGTTGGAGGTATGGGTGCGCAGGAGCATCCCGCCGGGCAGGAAAAACGTGTCCTGCATCTCGCGCGCCGGATGATCGGCGGGGAAGTTCAGCGCGCCGAAATTGTGGAAGTCGTCCTCGATATCCTGGGTCTCGACGACCTCGAAGCCCATCTCGGTGAAGATATCGAGCATCCGCTCGCGGCTGAGCGTTACCGGATGGAGCCATCCGCGCGGTATGTGCATGCCTGGTAGCGTCACGTCCAGGCGCGCCTCTCCGAGCGAGCGCTCCATCTCGGCGCGCTTGAGGGTTTCGCTGAGGGCGGTGATGCGGCCTTCGACTTCGCCCTTGAGTTCATTGATCAGCCGGCCGATGACGGGGCGCTCTTCGTTCGGCACCTCGCGCATGCGGCGCATGATCTCGGTGAGCTCGCCGGTACGGCCGAGCACGCGCACGCGGACGTTTTCGATCTGCGCTTCGGTCGCACCCTCGCCAAGTTCGGCAAGCGCGCGGGAGCGGATCTCCTCGAGTTGTTCTCTCATGGAATTATCGCGGCATTTCCCCGGGAGTGATGTCCCATCAAGCAAAGGACCATGTGGCGATCCACATGGTCCCGAGGCCGTCGGCCGCGATCGGGCGCGGCCCTGCCAGCCGAAGCTCAGGCGGCTGCGGCGAGTGCGCTCTTGGCCGCGGTCACCAGTTCGGCAAAGAGCTGCTCGCGTTCGATTGCGAGCGCCGCCAACTGCTTGCGATCGAGATCGATCCCAGCCTTTTTCAGCCCCGCGATAAAGCTGCTGTAGTTCATATCGTGCTCGCGAACGAGCGCGTTGATGCGCGTGATCCAGAGGGCGCGAAAGTTGCGCTTCTTCTGTTTGCGATCGCGATAGGCGTAAGTCAGACCCTTTTCGAGAGTATTGCGGGCCTGCCGGTAAAGTTTGCGGCCGCCAACGAAACCGGAGGCGAGCTTGAGTTGCCGCTTATGGCGGCGGCGGGTTTTAAACCCGCCTTTGGCGCGTGGCATCGGGGAGTCCTTCCTTGATTAAATCCGGGCTTGCCTTGATTAAACCGGGCCCGCCTTGATCGACTGTGCAAGGCGGTTCTAAAAGTTCAGCGCAAGCGGCCGGAGCGCTATCTATTGATAAGGAATCATCTTGTGGATCGTCGCACTGTCGGTCTTGTTCAGAATACCCGGACGGCGCAGTCCACGTTTGCGGCCGCGGCCCTTGCTCGTCAGCAGATGGCGCAGATTGGTGCGCTTATGCTTGACCTTGCCGGTCTTGCTGAACGTAAAGCGCTTGGCGGCGCTGCGCGAGGTCTTAATCTTCGGCATATCCCTACTACGTCTTTCTCAGATTTCTAACGCGCTTCGCCCACTGACCAGTCCATTCAACCACAAATCAGGCCTGTTCCGACAGACTAATCGTCCCCACTCGCTCTATCGCCGCCCCCTTAGCGGGGCGTCAGCAGCACCGACATATTGCGCCCTTCCATCCGGGTCTGCCCATCAGGCTGCGCGATATCCCGTACCTGCTCAACAATTCCGTCCAGCAATGCTCGTCCAAGCTCGGGATGAGTTATCTGGCGGCCGCGAAACGAAATCGAGAGCTTAACACGCTGGCCCTCAGTTACAAAGCGTCTGATGTGGGCAACTTTGAACTCGACGTCGTGCTTGCCAGTCAACGCGCCCATCTTCACTTCCTTGACCGCGCTGGCCGTGGCGCTGCGCTTGGAGTCGTGCGTCTTCTTCTTCTGGGCGTAGCGATACTTGTCGTAGTCAGTGATTCGGCAGACGGGCGGCGTGGCGGTCGGAGCCACCTCCACCAGGTCGAGCCCGCGGCTTTCTGCTACACGGATCGCATCGCGAATGGGAAGAACGCCGACCTGACTGCCATCGGCATCGATGACGCGGACTTCCTGGGCGCGGATCAGGTTGTTGACGCGAACGGCCGGCTCCCTCGACGGCGGGGTACGAAAATCTCTACGGATATTCCACCTCCCTCAGCCTCCCGGCCGAGTTTAAAGAATGGCGCGACAAACGCGCAAATCGGGCCGGAACTGCTACTCCGGCGGTGCTAATCATAAGGTACATCGAAAACGCGGTTTAAAAAAGCCAAATCGACTACGCAGGGACCGGTTCCGCCTTGAGCATGTCGATTAGGCCGCCAAGTTCAAGGGTTTGGCCCTTGGAGCCGCGCAACAGCCGCAACGACACCTGGCGCGCGGCGGCCTCGCGCTCGCCGACGACGACCATGTACGGAACCTTCGCGAGTTCGGCTTCGCGGACCTTGAAGCCCAGCTTCTCGTTGCGGATGTCGGCGGCGGCGCGAAAGCCTTCACTCTTGAGCATTCTCGCGACTTCGCCTGCGTAGTCCTCGACCTTTTCGCTGAGCGAGAGCACTCGCACCTGCTCGGGAGCGAGCCACAGCGGCAGGACGCCGCCCGTATGCTCGATCAATACGCCAATGAAACGCTCCAGAGAGCCCAGGATCGCGCGATGAATCATGACCGGGCGCGCTTCGCTGCTGGCGCTGGTAGTGTAGGTGAGATCGAAGCGTTCGGGCATGTTGTAGTCGAGCTGAATCGTCGCCAGCTGCCATTTGCGCTTGAGCGCATCGGGCACGTAAATCTCGATTTTGGGGCCGTAGAAGGCGCCCTCGCCGGGGTTGACCTCGAATGCGATATCGTTGCGGCGCATGGCGTTGGCGAGCATTTCCTCGGTCATCCGCCATTGATCTTCGGTGCCCATGTGCTGTTCGGGCATAGTCGCCAGCTTGAAATCGACGCGATCGAAGCCGAGCGTCGCATAGACTTCGCGCACCATCGTGAGATTGCTCGCGACCTCGTCTTCGATTTGCGTTTCCGTGCAGAAGATATGCGCGTCGTCCTGGGACATCACGCGAGCGCGGGTCAGTCCGTGCAGGACGCCCGACCGCTCGGCGCGATGGAGCCGAGAGAACTCGGCGAAGCGCAGCGGCAGGTCGCGATAAGATCGCTTCTCGGCGCGATAGACGAAGGTGTGGCCGGGGCAGTTCATCGGCTTGACGCCGTAGCCCTGACGCCAGCCGTCGGCCTCGCGATCGACGCGCGAATCGTCGGCTTCGGGGTCCGGCGAGAGGAACATATTCTCGCGGAAATTGTCCCAATGACCCGACGTATGCCACAGCTCATTCTTGTAAATCTGCGGCGTAATCACCTCGTCGAAGCCATAGCGGCGATAGAGCCGACGCATGTAATCGACCAGTTGATTGAAGATAATCAGGCCCTTCGGCAGATAGAACGGCTGTCCCGGCGCGATCGGATCGAACAGGAACAGGCCCATCTCGCGGCCGAGCTTGCGATGGTCCCGCGTGCGCGCCAGTTCGAGCATCTTGAGGTGTTCTTCGAGCGCTTCCTTGGTCGCGAACGAAGTCCCGTAGATGCGCGAGAGCATCGCGTTGTGCTCGTCGCCGCGCCAATATGCGCCAGCGACTCCGGTCAGCTTGAACGCCCGGATATAGCGCGTGGAGGGCACGTGCGGTCCGCGGCAGAGATCCATCCAGTCGCCCTGCTTGTAAATCGAGACGCGTTCCTCGGGGATGCCCTGCAGGATTTCCACCTTGTAATGCTCACCCATCCGTCCGAACGTCTCGATCGCCTCGGCGCGAGGGACCTCGACGCGCTCAACTTTGAGGTCAGCCTTCGCCAGCTCGCGCATCTTCTGCTCGATCTTGGGCAGGTCCTCGACGGTAAATGGATGCGGCGGCGCGAAGTCGTAGAAGAAACCGTCCTCGATAGTAGGGCCGATCGTCACCTGAGTGCCGGGGAAGAGGGCCTGCACCGCCTGCGCCATCAGATGAGCGGTCGAATGGCGGATGATATCGACGCCTTCCGCGCTATCGGCCAGCACCGGCTCGACGGTGGAGTCTTCGGCGAGGGTGCGGTTCAGATCGAGGAGTTTGCCGTTGACGCGCGCGGCGATAACGTCGCGACCGGCAGCGCCGTCGAGGGCTTCGCGCACCCGCACACCGGCCGGGACGACGCGCGAGCTGCCGTTGGCAGTCACGGTGATTTCCGCGCTCATAAAAGTGAGGACATCGCGATGGGATTCACTGGTAAACTGAGCCGCAGGAGACTGGTAGGCACGGGCGGGATTGAACCGCCGACCCCTTCCGTGTCAGGGAAGTGCTCTCCCGCTGAGCTACGTGCCTGTCTATGTAATTTGCGCAATTCGCCTAATCGGGATCGCAATGTAACCGCCAACGCAAGGTTTCGAACCTGCAAGACTAAACAAAATCAGCGCCGTCGGCAACCAACGGGAACGGCGCGGGCTTTACTCGCGTCATTCGGTGAGGAGGCCTTTGCCGGGAACGTAGTTGATCTCGAGGCGGATGCCGTCGGGATCCTCGAAGAGAATCGAATAGTAGCCTGGCGCCCATTTACCGGTCTCCGGCGCCCGCACGATGATCGCGCCGAGTTCCCGCACCAAGGCATGCACGGCGTCAACGTCCTCGCGGGATCGCGCCCGAAAGCATACGTGATGCAGTCCCGCGCGGTCCTGCGCAAACGCTGTCTCACGGTGTTCCCCTAGACTCCGCGTGAGCCCGAAGCCCGTGCGTCCGCCGATGCAGTAGAACGTGTCGGCGTCGTCATGCACGATGCGCGTCAGTCCGATAAATGGCAGCAAACGCCGGTAGAAGGCGGTGCAGGCCTCGAAGTTCCTCACCGTGATGTAAACGTGGGCGATGCCGTTGATTTCCATCGCATGCTCCTTTCGCGCACGCACCCTTGTCCGCGATTGATGAAGTATCCCGATCAACTCCATTTCAACCTAACAGGCGGCTCGTTGGGCCGGGCGAGATCGCGGGCGTCGAAGGGATTGCGGTTAAGCTGCTCGGGCTGTGCGCTGCCGTCGAACAATAACATTGGCGTGCGCCGATTGCCCGTTTTACCTCATCATCGCGAACCAAATCACCGCCAGCGGCGGCGCGACGCTAGGACCTTCATCTGCTAGACTGCGCGCGACGGCGGTAAATTATGAATCGGGAGCGCATCGTACAGGTTTTCTTCTTCGGCTTCCTTGCGCTGATTACCTGGGAACTCTATCAGGTCTTCGAACCGTTTCTGATGCCGATTGCGTGGGCGATCCTTCTCGCCTTTCTCGCCCATCCCGCGCTGATCAAACTTGACCGTCGCGTCCACAGCCGGAGCACTTCCGCGCTGCTGATCACGGTAATTGTCGCCCTCGGCGTCGTGCTACCCGCGGTATGGCTCTCCGAGCATCTCGTCAACGAAGCGCAGAGCCTCTACGGGTCTATGTCGGGCCTCTCGGCTACCAGCAGCATGGAACGGCTGGGGGCGTGGTTGCGTGAAACCAGGATCGGCGGGCATCTGAATAATATCCTGGCGCGCCACGGAATCCGGCTGCAGGACGAAATCAAAAGCGTGGCCCTGCAATCCGCGAAGGTCACGAGCGATTATCTGCTGGCGCACGGCGGCTCGGCGGCGAGCAATCTCGCGAGTTTCGTGTTGCATTTCGGCATTGCGTTGCTGACTTTCTTCTACCTGCTTCGCGATGGCGAGTCGTATTATGAGGGCGTGCGCGCGCTGACGCCGCTGCATGAGGAGGACAAAGGCGCCATCTTCGAGACCCTCGGCGCCACGCTTTCCTCCGTGATGCGCGGCCTGATGCTCACGGCGGTGCTCGACGGCGTTACGATTGGCCTGGGCTATCTCGTCTGCGGCGTGCCCTACTGGGCGTTCCTTGCACTGCTGACGGCGGCGGCGGGATTGCTGCCGTTTGGCGGCACGACTCTCGTGTGGGTGCCCGTGGTGATCTATCTCGGCTATACCGCAACCTGGACGAGCGCGATCGGGCTCGCGATCTGGTCGTTGATTGCGCTTGCGATTATCGACAACTTTATCAAGCCGCTGGCGATGCGCCACGGCACCGGACTGCCCACGCTGGCGCTGTTCTTCGGCCTCGCCGGGGGGATTGAAGCGTACGGCCCGATTGGTATTTTCGCCGGCCCCGCGGTAATCGCGATCTTTGCCGCGCTGCTGCGCGTCTATGAGCGAATCTACGTCGGCGACCACGCATCGCCCGTAGTTGCCGTCACGCCCGCGCCGGTCCCTGAACCGACTGAGCCGCTAATCGATCCGGCGGCGATGCCCGAACTCAAGAAGGAGACTCCATGAAATATGCCATTGTCACCGGCGGCGCTCGCGGCCTCGGCCTCGGTATAGTGCGGGCACTGCTCGAGGAAAAGGCCGTCGATCAAGTTGCGGTCATCGACCTCAAACTGGCGCCGGCGCCTGAGGATATCGCCGGCAGCGTGCATGGTTTTACCGCCGACGCCACCGACGAGCAGCAGGTCCACGCCGCAATCGAAGCGATCACGGCCAAACTCGGTCCGCATCCTGACGTGTTGTGCAACAATGCCGGCGGCGGCGAGGCCAACTGGTTCGAGAGCGGCAGCCGCGAAGAGTGGCATAGCGTCGATATTTGGCGGCGCTACGTCGAGCTCAATCTGAATTCGGTTTATCTCGTCAGCAAAGAGGTGGTGCCGCGAATGAAGTCGGGCGGCGCGATCTGCAACACCTCCTCGATCGCCGGGATGCTCGCGACGCCGCTGCTCGCCGCCTATGCCGCAGCCAAGGCGGGAGTTATTTCCTACACGCGGTCGCTCGCGCTGCAACTCGGCCCCAAGGGAATCCGCGTCAACGCGGTCGCGCCCGGACTCATCTATACGAAAATCTGGGAAGAGTTGGGCGCCGCAATCGGCGGCGGTCAGGACCGTGCGCGGCTCGCTTTCGACAGTACCGTACGCGCCCTGGTGCCGCTCGGCCGCGAGCAAACCCCTGACGATATCGGGCGAACAGTCGCCTGGCTGTGCTCCGATCGGGCGGTGAACGTCACCGGACAGATCATCGCGGTTGACGGCGGCATCGTGCTCGGGCGTCCACCGCTGCGAGGGGCCTGAAACGACTGAAAATGAGAGCACGGCACGCGTCTTTCGACGCCGTACCGTGCTCTTTGAGATGCCGACGCCGGTCCAGTGGACCGCGTTGACGGCGATTTATTGCACCTGGATGGACTTCACGTATTCAACGAGCCGGTCAATCTTGCGGTTAACCTGACCCTGGGTGAGCGGCGGTCCGCTGCTGCCCGGCCGATACATGAAGGCATAGCCCCAGATCGGCATCTCGCGCGTGCCGTGACCTTCGGCGGTCGAGGTGCCATTGATGAAATTCCGCACTTCGTCCGTCGGAAAGACGCCGCCGTTGTTCTTCGATAGAAGGGTGAGATTAGCGGGCTTCTTTTTAAGAGCCGGTGCCACCGGTCCGTCACCCGTTCCGTCCATGCCATGGCACTGCGCGCAATGCTGCCGAAAATCCAGTTGCGCCGAATTGATCTGTCCCCGAGGTCCCATCGAGGCGTCTTCCTGGGCCCGAGCCATACTTGAAGATGAGCCGACGATAGCGCCGCCCAACACCAAAACGGCAGCCAAGTTGCGGAATGCGACACGTTTAAGCGCCATTTGTCCTCCCCCACCAAGCTGAGATTCTAGGGCGGAACCGTTACCATTTCTGATCGATCCCGTCAAATGTTAAACCAATTCGAGGCGTCCTGCGGCGCCTCACGCCAGCTCGCCCGGCTGCCCTCAGCCGATGGCGCCCCCGACCCGCAGGCGATTACAGTAGGCGTTATACATGGCGATTGACGAAAAGGAAAATCAGGCGCTCGCGATTATCGAGCGGCTCCGCGGCGCGGGCTTTACCGCCTACCTGGCGGGCGGATGCGTCCGCGATCGCATCCTCGGCGTGGCGCCCAAGGACTACGATATTGCTACCGACGCGCGGCCCGAGGAGGTGCAGAAGCTCTTCGAACATACGGTCGCGGTGGGGGCGCGCTTCGGCGTCATTATGGTCGTTGCCGGCGACCACCATTTCGAGGTCGCGACCTTTCGCGCCGACGCGGAATACCTCGACGGGCGGCGTCCCTCGTCGGTGCGTTTCGGGACGATCGAGGAGGACGTCCGCCGCCGCGACTTCACTATCGGCGGCATGTACTTCGATCCGGCAACTGACCGCGTCATCGACCTCGTCGGCGGCGTGCGCGATTTGCGCGCCGGCGTCATCCGAGCGATCGGCAAGGTCGATGAGCGCTTCGCGGAAGACCATCTCAGGCTGTTGCGCGCGTTGCGCTTTGCCGCGCGGCTCGACTTCACCATCGAGCCTGCCACGTGGGCGGCGATCAAGCGCAGTGCGCCTTCCATTGCGCTGACCTCGGCCGAGCGTATCGGCGAAGAAATGGTGATGATCATGACCGAAGGCGGCGCCGCGCGAGGCATCGACCTGCTCGTCGAGAGCGGGCTGGCGGCCGTGGTGATGCCCGAAGTGCTGGCGCTGCCAGACTGTCCGCAGCCGGAGAATTTCCACCCCGAGGGCGACGTTTATCGCCATACCCGTCTGATGCTCTCGATGCTGCCGCGTGGCTGCACCGAGACGCTGGCATTCGGCACTCTGCTGCACGATATCGCCAAGCCGCGATGTTTTGCGGTTGCCGCAGACGGCAAAATGACCTACTACGGCCATACCGATCAGGGCGCCCAGATGGCGGTCGAAATGATGAGCCGGATGCGCCGGTCGCGCGCGACGCAGGATCAAGTTGCGTACCTCGTGCGCGATCATCTGCGGCTGACGATGGCGCCGCGGATGCGTTCCGCCACGCTCAAACGGATGATCACCGAAAACGGCTTCGACGAACTGATGCAACTCGCGATCCTCGATGCGCTGGCCTCCAGTTCGTATCTCGGCTTCTATCATTTGTGTCGGCGCGCGCTGGCTGAATTGGGAACGATCGATACGCGGCCGCCGCGCCTGATTGGCGGCAACGACCTGATCGCCATGGGCTTCAAACCGGGTCCTGAATTCAAGGAAATCCTGCGCGAGGTCGAGGACCTGCAACTCGACGGCGCGATCGCTACACGGGATCAGGCGCTCGCCTTTGTGCGCGAGAATTATCCGCTGGCTTCGAGTGCCGGATCGGCTTGACGCCGTGATCGAAGCGGTCGGAATCACGCGGCGCTTTGCGCATACGTTGGCGCTCGACCGGGTTGATTTTCGCGCGCGGCCCGGCGAAATTCACGCGCTGGTGGGCGAGAATGGCGCGGGTAAAAGCACCCTTATAAGCATTTTCGCCGGCCGTCTGAAGGCCGACGCCGGGACCCTCGTGCTTGACGGAACTGCACTCGCCGGTGGTTCAGCGCATCTGGCGCTCAGGGCCGGAATCGTTGCCGTGTATCAAAGCCCGATGCTGTTCGAGCGGATGTCGTGGGAAGAGAATCTCGCGCTCGGCGGTTTCGGCGCAGGCGCCTCACACCGCGATCCCGCCGCCGCGGCGGAGCGCGCCCGCCCGCTCGCCGCGCGTCTCGGTTTCGATCTGCCGCCCGCCGGCACCAGCGTCGAGCATTGTTCGATTGGCGAGCGGGTCCGCCTCGAAATCCTGCGCGCCCTGAGTTTCGACCCGCGCGTGCTGATCCTCGACGAGCCCACCGGGGTGCTGGCGCCGACCGAACTGGCGCCTTTTCTGGAGTTGCTGCGGCGACTGCGCGGAGAGGGCCGCATCGTGATTCTCGTCACCCACAAGCTGGGCGAGGCCCTGGCCGTTGCCGATCGCGTGACGGTGTTGCGCCACGGCCGCGTCGCCGCCGAACGTACTTCCAGCGCCACCAGCGAGTCCGAACTTGCACGCCTTATGATTGGGGAGATCGATAGTTTCGGCGGCGCCGGATCGATCAGCAACGCAGCCGATGCTGCCGCCATCGCGAGGACCTCAGCGGTATCGTTCGCGCCAAATCATGGGTCACAGGCGCTTGCCGTCGAGAACCTCACGCTGGAAGGCGACGGTCGCCGCATCCTCGAAAACGTCGATTTCAGCCTATCGGCAGGCGAAATCATGGGTATCGCCGGAGTTGACGGGAATGGCCAGGGCGGGTTGGTCGAGATCCTCGCGGGGATCCACTCGCCCACCTCCGGCCATGTGCGGGTGATGCATGATCGTCCGCTCGCGGTGATCCCGCAGAATCGCGATCTCGACGGCCTGATTCTCGAGATGACGCTGTGGGAGAACCTGATGCTCGCGCGGTCGTTGCGCAGACGTTTCACCCGGCGCGGATGGCTGCATCGATCGCAGGCGAAAGCGTATTGCGGCGACGTGCTCGATCAGTTCCGCATCCGCTCGGCGGGCGCCTCCAGCAAGGCTTTCGCGTTGTCGGGTGGAAATCGCCAGCGGCTCGCGGTGGCGCGCGCGCTCGCCGGAAATCCCGGTGTGCTGGTCGCCCACGACGTCTGCCGCGGACTCGATGTGCGCGCGACTGCCGAAGTGCATCGGATGCTGAAAGAATTCGCCGCGGCGGGCGGCGCGGTCCTGCTGATTTCGAGCGACCTCGACGAGCTCCTCGCGCTGAGCACCAGCTTGGCGGTGATTTGCCGCGGCCGCCTTCACCCTGTCGCGCAGCACGATCGCGGCGCAGAACGTATCGGTCTGCTGATGTCGGGCGTCGCATGATGTCAGCCGTCAGATGACGACAGCGCGAAAGGTCAGCTCGCGATTCGCGGCGGTGTTCGCTCCGCTGACGGGCGCGCGCATCATGGCCGCCATCCGTCCGCTTGCGGCGATTGCGATCGCGGCCCTCATTATCTCGATCGTGCTGATCGCGCTCGGGGCGTCGCCGCTGGCAGTGTTCGCGGACCTCTGGCAGGGCGCCTTCGGCAACTGGCTCGCGGCCACCGACACGCTGGTGAAAACCACGCCGCTGATCTTCACTGGCCTCGCAATCGCAATCGCTTTCCAGGGTGCGCTGTGGAATATCGGCGCGGACGGGCAGTTGATTGTCGGTGCGATGGCCGCGGGCGCCATCGGTCCCGCGCTCGGCGGATGGCCTCATCCGATCGCCATCCTCACGATGTTGGCGCTGGGCGCCATCGGCGGCGCGTTATGGGGCGGTCTCGCCGGATGGCTGCGCGCGCGCCGCGAAGTCAACGAAGTGATCTGCACGATAATGCTCAATTTCGTCGCCGCGCAGATGCTGAGTTGGGCGGTGCATGGTCCGCTGATGGAACGTTCGCGATCGTTTCCGCAAAGCACGATGATCGCGCCGAACGCGCAGTTGGCCTTTTACTTCCAACCGAGCCGCCTCAACTGCGGCATGATCGTGGCTGTTTTGCTCGCCGTCGCCTGCAACCTGATGCTCTTTCACAGCGCCGTCGGCTTCGAGTTGCGCGCACTCGGGCGTAACCGGCGTGCGAGCGCTTTCTTCGGCCTGCCGATTCGGCGCTTGACCGTCGGTGTGATGGCGCTGTCGGGGGCGCTGGCTGGGATCGGCGGCGCGGTACAGGTCTCCGCGATTACGCATCGGCTGTTCGAAACGATGTCCCCCGGATGGGGTTACGAGGCGATCGCCGTCGCGCTGGTCGCGCGCCTCAATCCGCTCGCGATTGTACCGGCGGCTTTGCTATTCGGTGCGCTCGACAATGGATCGCAGGCGATGCAGCGGGCGCACGGAGTCTCGCCCGAGTTGGTTTATATCATCCAGGGTATGGTGATCATCGTGCTGGTCGCGTTCGACGCGGTGGCGTCCAGCGGCCTGCGCGATGCGTTTTTCGGCGCCGGGGATAATGTCACCGCCGCTCCTGACGTGATGGCGGAGGCCGGTGATGCTTGAGGCCTTCCTCGCGTCAACCATCGCGATGGCAACGCCGATTCTGCTCGCGGCGCTGGGCGAACTGATCGTCGAGCGCAGCGGCGTGCTCAATATCGGAATCGAGGGCGCGATGCTCGTGGGCGCATTCTTCGGGCTTACGGCAGCGTACTTCAGCGGCAGCATCGCAATGGGACTGCTGGCGGCATGCGCTGCGGCGGTCGCGCTCAACGCTATCCTCGCGCTACTGGTGGTGAACTTCGCCGTCAACCAGGTCGTCGCGGGGACTGCCATCGACATACTCGCGCTGGGCCTGACCGGTGTCTTCTATCGCCGCTTCTTCGGTCTGACCGGCAGCGCGTTTACGATCACGCCGATGCGCATGATCGCGATCGGGCCGCTCGCGCGAATTCCGCTGATCGGCCCCGCCCTCTTCGATCAGAGCGCCCTCGTTTACCTCGCGATCGCGCTGGTGCCGATCATTGCATTCGTGATCTCACAGACCCGCTACGGACTTGAATTGCGCGCCGCGGGCGAACGGCCCGAAGCAGCAGACGCGCTCGGCCTCGGCGTCTATCGCATCCGCTGGCAGGCGCTGTTGATCGCCGGGGTGCTCAGTGGACTCGCGGGCGCTTTTCTCACGATGTCGTACACCAACACCTTCATCGAAGGAATTTCTGCCGGGCGCGGCTACGTGGCGCTTTCGGTGGTGATCGTCGGCCGCTGGAATGCCTGGGGTGTCGCTGCGGCCTCGCTCTTATTCGGCGCTGCCATGGCCCTCCAGTTCGCCTTGCAGGCCGCAGGCACCGCCATTCCGTATCAGTTCTTTCTTGCCCTGCCGTACGTCATGACGATTGCGGCGCTCGCGTTCATGGGCGGACAGGCGGACGCGCCCAGTGCCCTCGGCGAGCCATATTTGCGTTCATGACGCCGGCGGCTTCAGTTTGTTATGAGATCCCGGCGGCGCTGCGGTCGAGTGGCAGAGGTTGCGCCATGAGAGCGGGCGACTCCGATGTGAATGCCGAACGCAAGGCGCCGGCGACTGCTTTCGGCGGTTTCCAATTTGCCAGCAAAGGCCTTCTACTATAAATATTCTTGAACATGCCCGCGCCCGCGTTAATCACTTCGTCCTTCCCGACTGCCCGCTGTGCGGTGTGCGACCGCCACGTGCTGACCTACGTTGCTTTCGAAGGCGATGTGGAATTGCGCAACTGTGTGCATTGCGACGGCGTCGTCGAAGCCGATCTACGATGGATTAATGCGTCTGAACTCGAAGCCGCGGGCTATCAGTTTGGCGCGCGCGCTCCATCGTCAGGCGGTGGCTGCTCCAGCGGATGCGGCACCTGCTCAGTCCGCAAACACTAGCCGATCGCCGTACGCGAACCCGGCTCTCTATCGATCCGTAAAAGCGCCTATCGATTCGTAGCGCGAATCCAGTCGTCCCAGTGCCCGGAGTCCGCCCGTGCATCGAGGATCGAGGAGGCCGTGCGAGCAAGTCGAATCAATACGACGTTTCACACGGCCGTTCGGTTTTTTCTGAGAATTTTCAGGGGTGAAGCGCGGTTACGAGGCGAGGGGTCCGTGGAGAGGCATCGTGCGCAGGCATGGTCCGCAAAGCACCCAGGCTTCTTCGGTCTCCTTAATCACCACGATGCCGGCGATTACTTCACTGACGTCATCGCATCGATGGCAAACCATCAAGCCGCCCTGGTCCCGAAAGATATTCGACAAGTCCGCCAGGGTCTCCTGATCAGTCATTAATTCGATGTCCGACAACTCCTGGTTGCGCGCGCCATTAACTCCAGAAAACATTTAGGTCCCCTACCTTTTGCCCTTGGGCATCTGCTGCCGTAAGAATCTACGACGTTAGCGCCAAAACATGGTCGTCGTTTCTATGAAAGCATGACGCCGTGGAATGGCTTGTCGTTACGTCCGATAAGATAACGAATTACGTTAAAGTCGTCAACAAACAATGTTCTGCTAACAAACTGGTTAGATCCGCTCGACAGGCAGTTAGCAGGATTCACAGGTGCAACGGAGAATTTGAGTGGATGGTCATTCGGTGGGAAGAAATGATTTAATCCATGTCTGCCAATGGGTTCATGCAGTTGTGAAGTCACCGTAAAAATGAGCGCGAAAGGGGATTTCCGGGTTGAGCTACAATCAAACCTTGTTTGTTTCTAACGCGCAATTTTTATCTTTAAACTACCAGTTAGCAACCATTTGAGCGGCTCAAGCGTTGGTCGTCGCAATCCTGGCGGCCGCAGCACCGTATCGAATGGGTGGTCATTCAGTTTCCTGTTGCCGTTGGCAGCGGCTCAGTCTGAAGCTGAAACGAGCGCCATAATGCATTTCATTCGGCCGTTATTTGCGACATCCGGCTAATGACGAAAGCTCATCGTTCAGGCTTGAGCGAGGAGGCCGGTTTGGCGGAGTGCCTCATAGAGGACGATCGACACGGCGTTGGCGAGGTTGAGGCTGCGCACGCCCGGCTCGAAAATCGGAATGCGATAAGTGGCGTCACGCCGGGTGGCGAGGAAATCCGCGCCAAGTCCTTTGGTCTCGCTGCCGAAGACGAGGAAATCACCACGACGATACTCTGCTTCGACGTAGTTTTTGTCGCCATGAGTCGAAAAATACTTGAAGTTTGCCGCGTAGTCCGATCGATGGAGAGCATCGAAGTCCTCCCAATCGGTATAGGTGCGCAAATCAACGAATGGCCAATAATCGAGTCCGGCGCGCTTGAGATAGCGATCGGCCAGTGAATACCCGAGCGGGCCGACCAGGTGCAGCAGCGTTTTGGTCGCGGCGGTGAGACGAGCGACGGATCCGGAGTTTTGCGGAATCTCGGGGCGCACCAGGACGACGTTGAAGGCCGGTGCGGAACCTCGCGGATGGGCGATTGAATCCAAATCAGGCCGGAGGCTTGCGGTGTGGCGGCGCTGCGATGGCGGAGTCCGCGGTGCCCTCAAGGCTGGGACGATCCGCGCGGGCGGAATCGCTCATAACGCCGGGCTTGCGCGCAGCCTGCGCGTTGCCTGCGAGGGGCGCAATCCTGATCGGATGACGTTGACTGCCAGTTAGCAGCGAGAAGTGCGCGCCGTCGTCGGTCACGAAATGATCGGCCAAATGATAATAGGCGGTGCGCAGGAAGCGCGCGCGGAACTCGCCACGCTTGACTCGGCAATAGAGGACGTTGTCAGCGCCGACCTCGAGGGTCGCGGGATCGAGCGCCTCGCGCGCACCGTCGTTGGTGACGATTACGAAGCCGCCGCCGTCATCCTCGATGGTCCGGACCACGTAAGGCGTATCTTCAACGGTGATGGACGCGCGCTCCTCCGCCACCTGGAGGAAATAGCTGCCGTCGGGATTGCGCCGGATACTCTGGCTGAAGAGCAGCGCGATGCGCGGATTTTCGATGCGCTCGTCGTCGTTGTACCAATGCCCGTCGCGGCGGAATGAGATTGCCCCCGATTCGACCGCGTAAAAGCCCGCCCGTGCCATCGTTGTCGTGTTCTCAGGTGCGATTGCGGCTGTCGAGAATTATCGTAACCGGGCCTTCGTTGATCAATTCCAGTTTCATATCGGCGCCAAACTCGCCAGTCTCAACGCTAACATCGGAGAGCCGGGCGCGCGAGAGAAAGTACTGGTAGAGCCGCAGAGCTTCGTCGGGCGGCGCCGCGCCGGTGAAGGAGGGGCGACGCTGGCTGACATCGGCGTGGAGGGTGAATTGCGAAACGACCAGTATCGCGCCGCCAATCGCGGCCAGGGCCAGGTTCATTTTGCCGGCGCTATCGGCAAAGACGCGCATCCCGATAACGCGGTCGAGAATGTAATCGGCGTCCGCCTCCGTATCGCCGCGCCCGACACCGATCAGGATCGCGAAGCCGGGACCGATTTTGCCAAGCACGCGGCGGCCGCTGCTGACCTCGGCTCGCGTAACCCGTTGAACAATTGCGCGCATTGGAACGTCCTATGATCATCCGCGGCAATCGGCAAGACTCAACCGATTCGTGGTGTCGCGCAAATCGCGGCCTTACTATAAAATCGATACCCGATGATTCCCGTACTCCTCCGCATAGGTCCGATCACCATCTACAGCTACGGCCTGATGATGGCGATCGGCTTTATCACGGCGGATTTCCTGCTCACCAGCGAATGCCGCCGCCGCGGAATCACTACCGATTTCGCCAACGGAATCGTGGTCTGGGGCGCCATCGGCGGAATCGCCGGCTCCCGCATCTATGACGTTTTCGACAACTGGCCCGCTTATGCCAGCAATCCCTGGTCGATAATCTTTTCGGGGTCGGGCTTCGTCTGGTACGGCGGCTTTATCGGCGGCGTCGGGGTTGCGGCTCTGGTCTCACGGCACTACAAGGTGCCGATTCTGCGCGCCTTCGACATGTGCGCCCCGCCGCTGATTCTGGGGCAGGCCTTCGGGCGCCTGGGATGTCTGCTCTCCGGCGATGGCGACTGGGGTCTGCCGTCAACCTTGCCTTGGGCGATGTCCTATCCGCATGCGATCGTGGGCTGGAACGCGCGCACCGTATTGAAGCTCGATCCCAGTGGCAACCTGGTGTCAGGGTTTTTTCCGGGCGTGCGCGTACATCCGGCCCCGGTTTATGAATCCATCCTTTATACGCTCATCTTCTGCCTCATGTGGTCAATGCGAAAGAAAGCGCCCGAAGGGCGGCTGTTGAGCATGTATCTCGTACTCGAAGGGCTCGCGCGTTTCATGGTCGAATTTGTCCGGATCAACCCGCGCATCGCGTTCGGACTCAGCGAGGCGCAAATGATATCGCTGGTGATGATCACACTCGGCCTCACCCTCTGGTATGTCTCCGCGCAGCGCCGATCGACCGTCGAGGCGCCGAAAGCGATGCGGGCATAGCCGATGGAAAACGAATCGAAAATACTCTCGATGATCGCGGTCGGCATCTTAGTCGTGGCGATCGGCGTGGTCGCTTATGCCAACTTTCAAGGCCCGGGGCCGGTCGCGCAAATGGTCGATGACGGCGGCCATGTCGCAATCAATCCGGCGCCCGGCACGGTGGCGGCAGGCAAGCTCGCGCCGGATTTCACGCTGAAGAATCTGGCAGGCGAGACTATCTCGCTCTCGTCGCTGCGCGGAAAGGTGGTATTCCTGAACGTGTGGGCGACCTGGTGCGGTCCGTGCCGCGAGGAGATGCCCTCGATCCAGGCGCTCTACGACGAATTCAGCCACGACCCGAACTTCGTGGTGTTGGCGGTGAGTGAAGACAGCGAGGGGCGCAACGCGGTCGATTCTTACGTTCAGGGCAACGCGCTGCGTTTCAACGTGCTGCTTGACCCGCAGAACCTGGTCGGCGACGCCTACGACGTGAGTGGCATTCCGGAAACTTTCATCATCGATCGCACCGGGCGCATCGTTGCTCATCACGTCGGACCCTACGACTGGTCCAAGTCGGAAATGCACGATGCACTGCGCGAACTGATCGATGCCAAGGACAAAGAGACAACGGCAAAGGCGGGATAATCGGCTGCCGTTGCGCTAGTGAACGCGGCCCCGAGGAATTGAATCCAGGCGGATTTGGGATGTCATCAAATAAACGAAACCGATTGATTGTGGCAATGACGATAGCGTTGGGTGTCTGCGTATTCGTGATTGGCGACCTCTGCGTGCAACGTGCACAGGCGCTCGACGACGACACCTACAAGGAACTGCAGACCTTCGCCAACGTAATCGCGATCGTCCAGAAAAACTACGTCGAGCCGGTCAGCACCAAGGATCTTATCGACGGCGCAATCACCGGCATGCTGGCGTCGCTCGATCCGCATAGCGCCTACCTCACCCCCGACCTCTACCATGACCTGGAAGTGGAAACGCGGGGCAGTTTCGGCGGCCTGGGAATCGAAATCACGGTCAAGAACGACATGCTTACAGTGGTGTCGCCGATCGACGGCACTCCCGCCACCAAGGCCGGCATCAAGGCGGGCGATCAAATCGTCAAAATTGACAACGACTTCACCAAGGGCATGACCCTGACCGACGCGGTCAAACGGATGCGCGGCCCCAAGGGCAGCCAGATTCATCTGACCCTCCATCGCGAGGGAATTCCGGATCTGTTCACGGTGACCGTCACTCGCGACGTCATCAAAATCGACTCGGTGAAGGCGAAAAACCTCACGAATGGCTTAGATTACGTGCGTATCTCGACCTTTCAGGACGGCAGCGATACCGACGTCGAACATGCGCTTGACAAGTTCAAGAAGGAAAACCACGGCCATATCAAAGGACTGGTCCTTGACCTGCGCGACAATCCCGGCGGGCTGCTGAATCAGGCGGTTTCCATCGGCGACGATCTGCTCGACGGCGGGCTGGTCGTGTACACCCAGGGTCGCTCCGATAACCAGCAGCAGAAGTACTTCGCGCATAAGAAAAAGGACTTCGACGACTATCCGATGGTGGTGCTCGTCAACGGCGGCAGCGCCAGTGCCAGCGAGATCGTCGCCGGTGCGCTGCAGGATCAGCGCCGCGCGATTATCGTCGGGACGCAGACCTTCGGCAAAGGCTCCGTGCAGACCATCCTGCCGCTCGACGACGAGTCGGCCCTGCGGCTGACCACCGCGCGCTACTACACCCCTAATGGCCGATCGATTCAGGCCGTCGGCATTACGCCGGACGTCGTAGTGGAGTTGCCCAAACCGACTCTCGCGCAGTTAGAGGGCAGCGAACTCGACGAGAACGATGAGATTCACGAGAGCGATCTGCTGCACCACTTCAACAACAATCAGCAGCAGAAGAAGCCTAAAGTCCCCGCCGCCGGCCCGGGTGCGAATCAGGAAGGCACACCCGGCAATGCGGCGCCCACTGCGGCGAATACCAAGCCGGTCAAGTCTGATGAGAAAGACATCCAGTTAGACAAAGCCATCAGCATTCTGGAGCATTGGGGCAAGTACAAAGTCGAACTCGCCAAGGCGGACGATGCTCCGATGCCGTCGGATTCCGCATCGGCGCCTGGTTCGTCCCCCGCCAATTAGTAATCGAAGCGACCTTCGCGGCTGCCGTTGCCCCGTCTCTCGACGGCAGCCGCGATCGTTTAATTCACCGGCGCGGGCGGTGCGCTCGTATCCGTGTTAATCCGTGTGATGATCTCGTGATGCTGCTCTTCGAGCCGCCGCAGGATATCGAGCATCAGATCGTCCTGCGTCTCCAAGTGATGCATCACGGCCTTTAGCTCTTCTTCCGCCTTCGTATTGACCAGGTAGTCCTGCTCGGCCATCAGGCGATCCTTCACCGCCTGCCGGTTCTGCGACATCATGATGATGGGCGCCGCGTAGGCGGCCTGAAAGCTCAGCGCCAGGTTGAGTAGAATAAAGGGATAGGGATCCCAATGCTCAATCCAGGCGGTGACGTTCAGGGCGATCCAGAACACCAGGATGATCGACTGGATGACAATGAAGTTCCAGCTGCCGACCGCATTGGCAAAGCCGTCAGCGGCGCGGGCGCCAAAGGTCTTATCCGCCCCTTCGAGTTCGTTGACGTTGCGAATCGGCGGATGACTATGTTGATGACGGATCCTCATCTGGTGCCATTTATCCAACGCGGCTGACATGCTTTCCTCCGGCGGCGGCGCATTAGCGATACGCTCGCGGCGCTAAATCCTACCGGCATCGTGAGGCAACGTCACGCGTGGCCCCGGCTAGGTATGCGCACATGCTATCTGGTAAGTTGCTTCGAGATGGACGGCCAGCTCGAGTTTTCGCTCAAAACCACACGGCGCGTGGCGATCAACGTCACCCAACTGGTTCGCGCGGTGCGGGAAACACTCGAAGCCAACCTCGACGAATTCTGGGTAGCGGGCGAGGTTTCCAACGCGCGGCTGGCCCCGTCGAATCACTTCTACTTCACGCTCAAGGACGCGCGCAGCTCGATCGGCGTGGTGATGTTCAGTTCGGCCTGGCGCCGTTTGCGCTTTCGCGTCGAGGACGGCATGGAGATCGTCGTGCGCGGGCGCATCAACCTTTACGAGGCGCGCGGCTCCCTGCAATTCTACGCCGAGGAGATCGAGCCGCGTGGGGCCGGAGCGCTGCAGGCCGCTTTCGAACAGCTCAAGCGGCGTCTCGGCGCTGAGGGCCTCTTCGACCAGGCGCGCAAGCGGCCGCTGCCTCTGTTACCGCGCACGATTGGGATCGTAACTGCACTTGGCGGGGCCGGATTGCGCGACTTGCTGCGTATCCTGCTCGACCGCTATCCGAATCTGCATATCATCGTGCGATCGGCGCGCGTCCAGGGCCATGGTGCCGCCAGTGAGATCGCCGCCGGCATCGAAGATCTCAACCGCGACGGCCGCGCCGAGGTGATCATTGCCGGCCGCGGCGGCGGATCGCTCGAAGACCTCTGGGCCTTCAACGAGGAGATCGTCGCGCGCGCCATCTACCGATCCGGTATTCCGATAGTGTCGGCCGTCGGTCATGAGATCGACTACACTATTGCGGACTTCGTTGCCGATCTGCGCGCACCGACTCCTACCGCCGCCGCCCAGATGGTCGTGCCTGAAAAGGCCGAACTGCGCCGCCAGGTCGAAACTGCCGCTGCCGCGCTGGCCGGTGCAATCGAGAGTGCGGTCGCGCATCGGCGCAGGGAAATCGATCACTTCGACGCGCGCCTGCGCGATCCCGGCAACCTGATTCGCCAGGCCCGCCAACGCCTCGATGAAGCTGCGGGTGAACTCGGCGCTGCCGTTCAGTGGCGCCTCGAAGATGGGCGGCGGCGCGTCCGTGAACTCCACCTCCGCGTGACTAGCCCGCTGGCGCGCGCACGCGAAGGCCGTCTGCAAGCGAGCCGCCTGGAGTTGCGCCTCGCACAGGCGCTGCATGAACGGGCCACACCGTTGCGGCTGGCGGTCGCGGCGCAGGCGGCGCGGCTCGCCGAAACCAATCTGCGCGCTGCCCTGACCGTCCGGCGCACCCGTATCGAGACCCTGGCGCACCGTCTCGAGACGGTGGCCGCGTCGGCGATCGAAACGCGGCGCATGCGTCTCGCCGGCGTCGCGGGACAACTCGATGCGGTGTCGCCGTTGAAGGTGCTGGATCGCGGCTACGCGATGGTCGCCAGCCGCGGCGACGGGCGCGCCATCGCCGACGCGGGCACCGTCGAAATTGGCGATGAACTCGACATCCGGCTCAGGCGCGGGCGCCTGAGCGCTCGCACGACCGGCCGGGAGGTGTGATCCTCACCATGGCGAATCAACGTAATCAACCCAACGACGAAGCTGCGCGATCGAATGCCGCCGAACGCCCCGAAGACGACCTTAAATTCGAAGACCAGCTCGAAAATCTCGAAGCGATTGTAACCCGGATTGACTCCGGAGAGCTTTCGCTGGAGCAATCGATCGATGCCTTCGAGCACGGCGTGAAGCTGGTGCGTTCGCTCAATCACAAACTCGACGAGGTCGAGCGCCGGGTCGAAGTTCTCATGCGCGGGGCTGGCGGCGGTCTCGAAAGCTCGCCCTATGAAGGCGAAACTGGCGCTCCGGCGAAAAAGGACGACGACGTTCCCTTCTGATCGCTTCATCGCGAAGTTCGATTACGCGCAAATTCGGCGCGCTCCCCAATGCGTTCACGGCTCGATCTCGAGATGACACGGCGCGGCTTGGCCGACAGCCGCGAAAGCGCTCAGCGCCTGATCATGGCGGGGCGCGTGCGCGTAAACTCTCGTCCCGCCGAAAAGTCCGACCTCAAGGTGGACGAGACCGCGGGGATTGAAGTAATTGGCAGCGCGACCGAGTACGCCAGCCGGGGCGGCTATAAGCTGGCCGCCGCCCTCGACCATTTTCCGATCGCCGTCGGTGGACGCAACGCCCTCGATGTCGGCGCCTCGACGGGCGGGTTTACCGACGTACTTCTGCAGCGCGGCGCCGCGCGGGTGATCGCCCTCGACGTCGGCTATGGGCAACTCACCGATCGCCTGCGCCGCGATCCTCGCGTAACCGTGATGGATCGCACCAATATCCGCCATATTACCGCCGCGGACTTGCCCTATAGACCCGATCTGATCGTCATCGATGCCAGTTTCATATCGCTCAGGCTGATCCTCCCGCCGGTAGCCGCGCTCGCCATGCCGTCGGCCGATATCGTGGCCCTGGTCAAGCCACAATTCGAGGTCGGCAAAGGCAAGGTTGGCAAGGGCGGCGTCGTGCGAGACGACCATTTGCGCACGCAGGCCCTCGAAGGCGTCGTCGCATTTGCGCCGTCCATCGGGCTCGAAGCCGGCGGCGCGATCGAGTCGCCGATCACCGGGGCTGCCGGAAACCGCGAGTTCCTGCTACACTTGAAAAACGGCCGTTGCGCGCAGCGCCGTCCCTGAAAATGTTCACTTTTACGCCCTCCACAGGCTTGCGGAATGCAATCCGGCCGTTTGCATCGCCGTCTCTTTCGACTACGCTGGATCGAGAGCCGAGGGCCGAGCTTCATGGGCATTGATCCTATTTACTGGCGAATTGCGATGCTGCGCCTGGTATTTTTCGTCGCGCTGATGCTTTGCGCGTCTGCTCTGATCGCCCCACGTCTTGCTAATGCCACTCCCGTCGAGGAGGACATCCCTCAATCGTCGCCTCCGCCCCGTCATGTGAAAGCGCGCCCGGTGAAGCCGCCCGTTGATTCGAACGGCCAGGCCCCGGTTTCATCAGTTGCCCCCGCAACGTCGTCAACGGATTCCGGATCGGCTTCCGACGGCGGAACTGCCGCGCCAGCCACGTCCGATACCAGTGCGCCTACCACGTCGATCGACGCGAATGGGGCTCCGGCGCTTCACGAGCACAAGTATCTTCCCTATACGATTCGCTCCGGCGACACGCTCGAAGCCATCGCCGACGACTTTGGCGTGCAGGTTTCCGATATCACGCGCGCCAATCATCGGATCACCGACGTCGATCTGATCGTGGGCGACTCGCTGCGCATTCCCAATCCCTTCGTGATCCGCGAGAGCGAACTGAACGCCGAAGTAGAACGCCTGTCGATCGACAAGCAGGAGGCCGAAACGAAGGCGGATCAGGCCGCTAACGCCCTCGCCTCGGCACGTTCGCAACTCGACGCCACGACTGCCAGCAACGCCCAATATCAACACGACCTGCATGCCCTGCCCTGGTGGCGGGCGGCCGCGTGGGGCGCCGCAAGCGCGGGCCTCGTGATGTTCGTGATCACGGTCTTCGCAGTGATCGAATGGCTCATCTTCCGCGCGCGCTATCGTGCGGTCGCGGAGATGAACGACTCGCTCCGGCGACTCGACTATCGCTATCGGATGTTGATGGCGAAGGCCGAACTGCGGCTGCAGGAACTCTATGGGCGCCGGCGGCGCGGTATCGAGGACGGTCAGGAGCGTCCGCGGATTCCGGAGGAAATCGAAATCGAACGGCTCGATTTGCAAATCAAGGATATCCTCGAAGGCTACCTCGACCGGATGGGCCCGCCGAGCGGCCGATCGCGGCGTGCGCGCTGGCGTGAATTGATTGGCGCAGTCGGCGCTCCGATCGAGGCCCGGACCGCACGCCGCTGATGGTTGAAGCTTGCCACTGCGGGCCCAAGTGCGCATCTGGATCGAGCCTCAACCCCCAAAACCGAATCAACAAACTTAGCGCCTGAAGGTGCTGAAGGTGCGACGATGACGATGAAGAAAATTGCGATTGCTGGCCTTGGTCTCATGCTTTCGGTGGGCGCGGCCCAAACTGTCTTCGCCGCCCAGCAGGCGGTCACCGGTACCCTCGAAGACAGCTTCTGCTTCGTCACCATGGGTGCGCATGGCCCCGGCCACAAAAAGTGCGCGATCGGCTGCGCCAAAAAGGGCATCCCCATCGCCCTGGTCGAAAAGGGCACCGACACGATGTATATTTTGTTGCCTCCGAAAAACGATTCCGCGATGCCCGATGACGTGATTTCAAGAATGGAAGATGAAGTCACGGTGACTGGAGAGGAATACGACAAGGGAGGCGTCAAGTATCTCACCGTCCAATCGGTGAAGTAGTTCCCCGACGGCGGGATGGCGGCGCATGTGCGGGATTTCTTTCAGCTCCCGGGCCTCGATGCCCTCCAGAATATCCATCCGCTGGTGGTCCATTTCCCGATCGCCCTTCTGACCTCGGCTGCTTTGCTGTATGTTGTGGCGTGCGGCTGGAAGCGCGACTCATGGGCCTGGCCCGCACTCTGGATGCTGGTGATCGGAACGCTCGGCGCAGCACTCGCAGTGTGGACCGGATTGCGTGCGGGTGCCGGCGTGATGGTCGCGGAATCGGTCCGCAATCGCATCCTGATTCATCACAAACACGTGATGATCGCCGTCTTCGCGATGAGCGTCGCTCTCACCGCGTGGGCCCTTCTGGCGCCCCCGATGCCGAGGCGCGGACGGGTCGCCTTCGTCGCGCTGATGGTGGTAATGGCGTCGCTGATCGTGAAGGGAGCGGACTACGGCGCGTGGATGGTGTACGGCTATAATGCCGGCGGCGCGTTGCCGCAACCGATCGAATTCTCGCAATAGATCTGCAAAAGGGATGGGGCCAATTTTCAAGGAGCGGCGCCGGCTTACGACAGCATTAATGAAGCAGTGGAATTTCGGCTCTCTGCACGGCCTCCGCACGCGGAAACCGGCAGCAGTGGCGGCCCTAGCCCTGATGATAACGGTCGCGGGATGCTCAGTACTCCGAGGTAAGGCGGCGTTGCCGCCTGCTTCCGCGGCGCCGGCGGATCAAACTTCTGACGTCACCCCTCCGCCCGGGCCCGAGGCCAAGATCCAGATCAGCTATTCGCAACCCAACGACTATCTCGACACCCTCTCGCTGACCAAGTACTCGGCCGCCACCACTTTGACGTCCACGACCACCGGCACCGGCGGCGCTTCGTCCGTGGTGCGTTTCGAAGGCGGCATCCCGGTCTGGCAGATCGATATCGAGCCCGGCATGTTCTCAGATATGCCGATCGGCGTTTCGTCGAAGAACTACGCCGTCAGCGAAGTCAAATACGGTAAAGTTCCGCCCCACTTCGTTCAGACGATTCCCGACCTGGGGCCGCCCGAGCCGCTCGAGGCCGACCATTTCTACATTTTCTCGGTCACGCGGAAATCAGGGTCGATCAGTTACGATGCGGTCAAGGTAAACGCCGACGGTTCGCTCCAGGCCTACGAGGCCGATCCGCGCGCCGGCACCAGCTTCCGCTTATGCTGCAATCTGCCTTCCGATTTCTCGGTCACGCCGCCCCCGTCGGACGTCGATTCCGCACCGCCGTCCGAGGCCCCACCACCCGACGACACGGCGCCTGACGCGTCGTCACCATAGCCGCCGCTCGACTATCCACGCGATGGGCAGCTTTCGATTTTATCGCCGCGTGCATCTCCTGCCGGGCCTTTCGCTCAATCTCTCGAAATCCGGACCCAGTTTGACCATGGGCATGCGCGGCGCACATGTCACCGTCGGCAGTCGAGGCGTGACGCGCACCGTGGGACTGCCGGGCACCGGTATCTACTACACCTCGCGCAGCGGCTACCACAGTGGCGTCCATTCGAATCATATGGACGCGCCAGCAAGCGGGTCAGCCCAACCCACCGAGCATCATGTGATGGGATGTGCGACGATCGCGATAATCATCCTCGTGACGCTCGTGATTGGCGTCGCAATCGGCGCGTCAATGGGCGCCCGCTGAATACGCTCAGTCGCGCCCTAGCCATACATCCGCCGCGCTTCGGCCGTGAGATCGGCACGGAAGTCCGGATGCGCAATCGCGATCAGCTCGCGTGCCCGCTCCCGCAACGACTTGCCCTTGAGCGTGGCGATTCCGTATTCCGTCACCACGTGATGTACAAAGGTCCGCTGCAAGGTGAACACCGCCCCCGGCAACAGGCTCGGCGCGATTCGCGAGACGCGCTCGCCCTTCACCGTCGCGGTAGCCGGCAGCACGATAATCGACGTGCCGCCCCCCATCGTCGCGCCGATACCGAACGCGGTTTGCCCGCCGGTGCCGGTGTACATCCGCGGCCCGATCGATTCGCTTCCGACCTGTCCCGTTAGATCGATCGCGAGCGCATTGTTGACCGAGATGAGTCCTTCCTCGCGCGCGATCAGCCGAATGTCGTCGGTGAAATTGAAATCATAGAGCTGGAAAATCGGGTTGCCGTCGGCATATTCGAGCTGTTCGCGCGGCGTCGCAACAGCAAATCCGCTGCCTACCACCAGTCCCGGAAAGAGCTTCTTGTACTTGCCCGTGATCACGCCGTCGCGCACTAGGTCGGTAGTGCCCCACGGGATGATCTCGGTTTGCATCCCGAGGTCGTGATGACTCCTCAGATGGGACATCAGCAGGCCGGAGGTCGATCCGACGCCGATCTGCAGCGTCGCGCGATCCGGAATCAGCTCCTTCGCCACCGCGCCGCAGATCGCTTCGACGGTGCGCCGTTCCTCTTCGGGAACCGCCGGCGGCGTCATTGGGAAGACCGGAGCGTCCGGCGTGCGTTCGACGAACCAGTTGATTTCCGAGATATGCAGCGAGTTGTCGCCGCCGATTCTCACGGAGCTCTCATCGATCTCGGCGATCACCAGGTCGGCGTTGCGCGACAGCAGCTTCGACATGATCTGAACGTCGCCGAAGTTCACCATCCCGGCTTCGTCGGGCGGCGATACCGTCAGCAGATAGACGTTGAAGTTGTCGAGTCCCGGCGGCAGCGTGCCCTCGCGAAAATAGGAGACCGGCACGAACTCCGCCGGACCGGTGCCGAACAGTTCGCGCCCCACCGGTGACAGGTAAAATGATTCCAGGCGGAAGCGCTCGCCGATGCCCGGCAGGTCCCAATTGAAAAGCGCCGCCGAATGGTTCAGGACGACGTCCTCGATCTCCATCAGGCGTCCCGCCAGCGCCGCGCACAACGTGAACGGCGTCGCCTGCGCGATCGACAGCGTGATGCGATCGCCGGACTTGATATGGCCGACCGCCGTTTCCGCATCCACCAGTTTCGATCCCAGTTGTGCGCGCCAGTTCGCCGCGTGACCCATCTTCAGAGCGCTCGCCATTTGCACTTCCTCAACTCGAAATGTCTATCTTCGCCGACCCTCTCAATTGATGCGACTGGCTTCGCCTCGTCAATCGCCGTTCGGCATCCCCCACGTCCACGCGTCGAATCCGGGCGCGTAGTTCATGTTGTTCTGTGACGGATTCCGGTTCACCAGCGGACGCAGATAGATCGGATGTTTCATGCTGCGAACCTCGTGCTCAATCGTGTACAGCACCTTCTTCCCGTTCTTTGGATCGACGATATCCTTGAAGCGGTACTGATGCTGGTCGCTCTCCTCAAAGATGAGGCCGCGCTTCAGCAGTTGCTTATACGGGCCCGAGAAGTCCGCCACATAGACCTGTATATGATGGCCATCATAGGGCGGCAGCGGCTGGTCGGTCTCGCGAAAAATCAGGTTCTGCCCAATCCCCACTCCGACCCGGGCATGCCGCCCATCGTGGTCCTCGATGACCTCCGCCGGCGTGTTGATGATTTGCTGATAGAAGCGCGCGATTCCATCGGCGGCCTTGGGCGGCACGTCGAATTCAACGTAGCCGATGCCGAGGGTGACCGCGCCGAAGCGTCGGGTGTCGGGCTCATAACATCTGATGCGGTTGCCCCAGGGACAAGTCGCCTCGACATACTCATCGTGCTCCTGAAAGTCGAAGCGCGTGCCGTCGAGAAATTTGCGCACCTTGCTCAAACGCTGCACCAGCGCCTGCCGGTTTGGAATCACCACGCCGACGTGTCCGCGCACCACCTGCGGCTTGCCGCCGGGAAGGTGGAACTGGCAGCGTCCGACGTTGATCCACATATTGACGGTACTGGTCATCAGGAATGGATCGCGCGTCAGCCCGAGTCCGGTCACATAGAAAATCGTCGCGACTTGCTGATCTGGCACGGTCACGTTGACGTGTTCGAGGGCGACTACATTGCCAAGGTCTTCAGCGGCACGGTCGAATTGACATTCCATAAATGCCTCCAGTCGGGATCACTCCCGCAGGCTAAGCTGTCGCTCTCGCGCTTCTGGCGTTTCGGCGAAGCACGCGAGCTCGAGTTTCATTGGATAGCCGATCATTTCAGGATAGCCGGCCATTGCGGAATACTTAGTTCATATTTGCGGCCGCGAAAAGCAAACCGTGTGGATCTCGAACTTAAGGCGATCAGCGAATCGCCCTCTGTGCCATTCAGTCAGACGGCGGCCCGGCCGGCGGATGGAGTTGATCCGCTTCGGTATCGACGCTAACGCGATCGGTCGCGGCGGTTTCAGGGTGTAAGCGGAGCAACCTGCTTCCTTGAGTTCATTGGTAGCGGGCGAATCGGCACTTCTACAGAAGTCAACCGTGCAATCCTTCACCACAAACGGATGGCGAAAATGTTTCACGTGAAACATTTTCGCCTCATCTTCGCTTTATGCTGGCTATGAGCCAGCTAAACCTTACATAATGACGGAGAGGCGTAAGCGAAAAATGGACTTTTGGGAAGTTGACGGTCGATTACCGGCGCCTGCCGGTCTCGCGTCGCAGCCGGGGATCCTCGACTGAACGCGAACGCTCGATCAATTGCGTGCGGCAGGGCGGACTGAGGCAGCCGCTAACGAGGGGTTCCGGGCTCGTGCAGCGTCATGCTGACGGCGCAACTTAGCGCTGGTATCAGGGCAAGCAGCAGTAACGCGGTGCGGAGTCCGTGATGATCGGCTATCGAACCGAACAGCGGCATCATCAGTCCGCCAATGGTCATCGAGAGCCCGAGCGTGACGCCTGCGGCCAGGCCCACCCGATTCGGCAGGTACTCCTGCGCCATCACGACGACCACGCTGTTCGAAGCCGAGAGCGCAATTCCTACCGGGACGAGCAACAGTGCCGCGCCGATCAAGCTGTGCAGGCTCAAGAGGCAGAACATCAGGGGCGCGAGCGCGGCGAGCGATACGACGATGACGATTTTGCGGCCGTACCGGTCGGCCATCCGTCCGCCGAGGAGCGTACCTGCCGTCACCGCGGCGAGCAGCGTCGTCAACGCGAAACCGCCGCCGGATTTGGTCCCGCCGAGCACGTGACTCCAGTAGAGCGGGATAAAAGTGTTCAAGCCGAAAAATACCATCGAGCGGAATATCACGACCACCGTCAGGCGGATGAAGTCGCCCCACTGTTCGGGCGCACCGACCAGCGAGCGGCTGCCGTTGTCGATCGACGCGCTGGCATGAGCGGCGGCGAGACGCGGCAACTGATGGGTCACCGCCACCGCCATCAAGAGGACCGGCAGCGCGAGGATGATCGAACCGCGAGTGCCGAACTCGATCAGCACAGGAGTAATTATCAACGGGCCGATCGCAAAACCCGCCATCCCGCCGACGGTGAAGAAACTCATCGTCGTGGCCTGGCGCGAACCGCTCAGGTAGCGCACGCGTCGCGCCGCCTCGGGATGAAAGGCCGAGATGCCTAATCCGCTCACGGCAATCGCGGCGAAGATGAGTGCGTAGGTCGGGGCGAGACCTGATAGCGCAACACCGATTCCAGCGAAACCAAGCCCCACGGGAATCAGCCACGGCGACGGACGCCAATCCGCGAGCAAGCCGAAGAGGGGTTGCATCACCGACGACGAAAGGGTCTGCGCTAGAATCAATCCAGCCGCAGCGGCGTAGGTGAGATGATTGGACGCAATGAAAAACGGCAGCATCGCAGGAACGACACCCTGGTTGATGTCGTCGGTGAGATGCGCGGCAGACAGCATCGCGATCGACTTGTAGTCAATCGTTTCGGCCGGCGGCACTTCAGTCGCGATGTTGGCGAGCGGGCTCATAAGTCAAATTCCGAATGCGAAGTCAGTTCAGATCGGCGTGAGCGAGAAGCAGTCTAATAGGCAGTCGCCGCGCCATCGACCGATCCAATTGAACCTCGCTATCAGACTGTAGTGCGGCTTTAGCAGTTGTGACGCGGCGTGAGCAATGCCGCCGCATCGAGTCCGACCCACGCTGCAACATACCCGCTCAGACGTGCGGGATGTACCAGGCAATCAGCGGACGAGGATCGCGACTGAGTCGGGTGGGAGATTGACGGCCGACGACGCGATCGCGACGCCCTCATCCGACGCCATCGCAATCCGGTACTGGGCGGTGGTTCCAATTGAGACGGATTGCCGTGTCGCCGATAGATTGCACGCGACCGTTACACGTCCGCGCGTGACCGTCAGCCAGCGCCCGCTTTCGTCGAAGTGTACGTCGACGAGGTCCATGCGCCCGTCGCGCAACTCGGGCATCTGCGCGCGCAGCCGGATCAGATCGCGATGCCACTGGAGAAGGCTGCGATGCGGCTCGCGATCGAGTTCGCTCCAGTTCAACTTCGACTGATCGAAGGTAGCACGCGCCTGCGGATCGGGAATGTCGCCGGGACTCCATCCGAAGGCGGCGAACTCACGCTTGCGCCCTTCGCTGACGGCGCGGGCCAATTCGGGATCCTCGTGTCCGGCGAAGTAGAGGAACGGCGTCGATGCGCCCCATTCCTCGCCGTGAAAGAGCATCGGTACAAACGGCGCAGCGAGGATCAGGGCGGCGGCAATCTTGAGCCGGCCGGCGTTCATCAGATGCGAGGTGCGTTCGCCCTTCGCCCGATTGCCGACCTGGTCATGAGTCTGCGCGTAGCCCAGGAAGTGATGCCCCGACAAGCCCGCGGGCGAGCGTCCGTGCGCGCGGCCGCGATGGTTCGAGTAACCTCCGTCGTAAACCCACGTCTGCCGCAGCGCCTTGGCGAGGTCCGCGATCGTCCCGAAGTCAGAATAGTAGCCGGCCTGTTCCCCGGTTAGAGCGCAATGCAGCGCGTGATGGAAATCGTCGCTCCATTGCGCGTGGATCCCGTACCCGCCGAGCTCGCGCGCCCGCACAATCCGGGAGTCGTTGAGGTCGCTTTCGGCGAACAGCACGAGCCGCCGTCCGAGTTCGCGCTCGAGCCCGGCGACCTCTTTCGCGAGTTGTTCGAGGAAATGGATCGCCGACGTATCGATGATTGCGTGCACCGCATCGATGCGCAGCCCGTCGCAGTGGTAATCGCGCAGCCACATGAGAGCGTTGTCGCAAAACAGGCGGCGCACTTCGTCACTGCCGCGTCCGTCGAAGTTGACAGCGTCGCCCCACGGCGTCGCGTAGTGATGCGTCTGATATGGGCCGAAGCGCGGCAGATAGTTTCCGGACGGACCGAAATGGTTGTACACGACGTCGATCAGCACGGCGAGGCCGCGCGCATGACATGCGTCAACGAGCCGCTTCAAGCCGTCGGGCCCGCCATAGGCATGATGGGGCGCGAAGAGATCGACGCCATCGTAGCCCCATCCGCGGTCGCCCGAAAACTCGGCCACCGGCATCAGCTCGACGTGAGTGACGCCGAGATCTTTCAGATAGCCGAGGCGATCGATCGCCGCGTCGAAGGTGCCCGCAGGAGTGAAGGTGCCGACGTGCAACTCGTACACAATCGCCGAATCCAGTCCGGGAGGATTCCAGCCGGCGTCGGTCCAGGCGAAGGCGGAATGATCGACGAAGCGCGAGCGGCCATGGACTCCATGCGGCTGCGATTGCGAGCGGGGATCGGGCAGCGGCGGTTCGGCGCCGTCGATGACGAAGGCGTAGTCAGCGCCCGGCGTTGCGAGTGGAGTATCGACGGTCCACCAGCCGCGTTCAGCGAGCGTCATGGGGAGGCGGTTACCGTTGAGATCGAGTTGAACGTCGTGCGCTTTGGGTGCCCAGACGCGAACAATCATTGAGCGAAATCCTTATGAGCAGGGTCGCTATCGGAAAGGATTTCCCCGATCAGATCCTGCCGGACGATCAAACCGACGGGGAAGCGATCCAGAAGTTTCGCGATCCGAATTTCGCCGCCGTCAATGGAGTCGCCGGTGAAGACGTTGAGCCAGCGGCCGGGCGGCAAGGTGACGATGGTATTGGCCCAGACACCGCTGAAGGCGCCGGACCCCTGCGAAGCGTTGGCGTTCGCGCCGGTGATGCCGAGGGCGATCGGCAGGCGGGGTGCCACAGTGATAGCGCCACCGCCGCGGCTGAACGCGATCGCATGGGCGGCGCGGGAACCGCTCACAGCTAGCGGCTCATAATCGCCATTGCCTCCGAACAACTGCGGAAGCCGCTGGCGTAATTTGAGGGCGTTGCGAATCAGCCATAGCTTGGGCAGGCCTTCGTCGGCGCGCGCGATAATCTGTTCGACAGTCGAGTCACGCAGGCCGGCGAGCAATCGGCGGCGCAGCACGTAATCGACTGCCCCGCGATTATCGGGATCGACGAGTGTAAAAATCCACAGTTCGCTGCCCTGATAAAAGTCGGGAACGCCTGGCGCGGTGAGTTTGATGAGCGTCTGCGCGAGTGCGTTCACGCGTCCGGGCCAGACCAGCGGCGCAACGAAGGCATTCAGCTCGGTGACGAACTCCGGGTTGTCGAGCGCGCCCTCAATGAAGCCGACGAGCGAGCGTTCGTATTCCTCGTTGGGCGCGGTCCACGAGGTGTGCACTTTGGCCTCGCGCGCGGCCTTGCGCATGTATTCGATGACGCGGGTGCGTTCGATCGGCCAAGCGCCGACGAGCGTCTGGTACAACAGATATTCGGCGTTGCGATCGGAGAGTCCGCCGCGCCACCAGGGCCGATTCAGCTCGGACCATCCGCGCACCGCCGCGATCCATTGCTCAGGAATCTCAGAGAGCAGGCTCATCCGCGCGCGGAGGTCTTCGCTGCGCTTGGTGTCGTGAGTGGAAGTCGCGAGCATCCGCTGGGGCCATCGCGCTTGCGCGATTGCGCATTCGTGATTGAACTGATCGACGCCGACGCTAAAGCGCGCCGGATCACCGCCGACTTCGTTGAGCGCGACGAACCGATTGAAACAGTAGAAGGCGGTGTCCTCGACCGATTTGGCCATCACGGGGCCAGTGAACTGCTGAAAGCGCATCGCGAGTTCCGTTTCGAGATCGCCGCGTTGCCGCAGGAGGAGCAGATCGCGCAGAAAATCGAACAG